>ERZ511473.1366-NODE-1366-length-21134-cov-11.741511_pt1 | contig 21134 bp, 23 predicted proteins | sample MGYA00374947_ERZ511473 | MGnify/ENA primary metagenome ERZ511473 (study PRJEB26303, sample SAMN06343854) | sediment metagenome | isolation source: hot spring sediment | place: Canada: British Columbia | collected 2012-09-26 ... | reverse complement strand
GCCAAAGGCTTATTCTCAGGGTGGGCGGGGAAAAATATAATAAAATAAATAGATTTAGAATTATTGGACAAGGCAAACAAGGTAAAATTTGATGCTTTAAAATTTCCACCTTGTTGTTAAATTACTTTTTAAATTATTACTCATACACCAAAAGGGCGGTATTTTATATAGATGGCCCTTTTACTTTTAACTTTAATACCACAATTAGAGAAAGAGGGGGGAATAACTGTCCAAGGTCCCAAACTGGCAAATGAGACCGTAGAAAGCTGGATATCTGTAAAGGAAAACGGATTCTATCTAAAGTATATAACATACCAAGACAATATCAACAAAGTTTCTCTAACTCTAAAAGGAAAAGGGAAATATATAGTAAATGTATATGTAAGTAGAGATGGTGATTACTACTATTATAGATTTCCAATAGAACTTCAAGAAACTCCAAAAAATTTTACCTTTGAGCTAAAAGATGGTATACAAATGGCTTTTGGCATGCCAGAATTCCCAGGTTCAAAAATACCAAGTAAAATTATAATTACACCCGAAGAAAACAACAACATTGAACTTCAAGTTTTAAAAACAATAATAGAATAAGGAGGCTTGAATATGATCTTAGTAATAATTTTAGATGCTCCATTTTCAGCTAATGTTAAGGTTTCAAATTGGAATGTCTCGACTTCAAAAGATCAACTTGAAGTTAGTATTACAAAATCCTCAAAATGGATAGTAACATCTTGGATAGACACAGATTGGTCATCTTTCTTTTCCGCTAATGACCTGGCAGTTAGTTCAGATGGTGGTTCAACTTGGAAATTTGTAACTTATTTTAAACCACCAGACTATCAGAATTGCTGGATAGGAGATCCCTATGTAGCATATGAACCTTCAAATCCAGATAAATTTTATTGGGTAGGTATGATTTATTGTAATCCTAACAACCCAAAAGGTGAAATATATTTTTGTACGAATAATTCGACACCAGATAATGCTTCTAATTGGTCTTGTAAAATTCTTCCACCTAATGATAATTGGGCATATTTTAAAGATAAACCAAATATAGTAGCTATTGGAAATGGAATAGTTCTTATAAACTATACAACTGATAAGTACGGAAATTATGAGATTTTAATTGCTAGGTCAAGTGATTATGGAAATACTTGGAGAACAATAAGACCATCTGCAGGAGTTGTTTCAACAGTTGCTTACTTCTCAATATACGGTTCAACAATATATCTATCTCAAAATAATTTCAACTCAGGATTAAGAATAGATGTGAGAAAATCAACAAATGGTGGCTTAAACTGGTCATTTGTTTCAAGTCCAGCAACAATTTCAACTGGTTCATACGGAACCTCTTGTAGATATTTCAAAAGACCAGCTAAAATTCATTCAAATATAACAGCTTACTCAAATTATATTGCTGTTTCTTATGTTAGTGATTACAATGGGTATTGTAATGTGGCAGTTGCATATTCAAATGATGGTGGTTCAACCTGGACAAGAAAATTTATATATCCATCTTCAAGAGATCAAGTTTTACCTATGATAGCTTCATCAAAGAATGGATACTTATATGTAATGTGGCAAGAATTATATAGTTCAACTTATTCAATATGGAGAACTATGTTTTCATATTCAACAAACTGGGGAAGCTCATTCTCAACACCTTCAAGAGTTTCAGACCATAATTACAAGTTTAATCAAAATCCAGCAGGACATGATTACAATGGATTAGTTATTGATAATAGTGGTGTTTATGCCATATGGGCAAACGACTATTATACTGATGATGCCGGACTTGTATGGTTCTCAAAAGCAACCTCATCAATCCCACTAGCTAACCTAAATGAAAATAAAACTGATTATAATAATGCAAAAATTTATTCAATTGATGGAAAGTTTTTAGGAAACTATAATTCTAAAACTAACTTGAAACCTGGTATTTATATTATAAAATCAAACGCAATATCTAAGGTTTTTGTGATTAAATAGGGGGGTTATTTCCCCCTGAAAATCAATATCAAAACCAATAAAATAAAATTGACAAATTGTAAAATTAATAAAATTCTTATCCAAAATAGAATAGTATTAAATTTTTCTATAAATTCTGATAAAATTTTATCAAGCTTAATTTCAACACCTTTTATTATTTCTAATAAATTATCTGTCTTTTTATCTTCTTGAAATTTTGTTACAACCTGAACTGCGCTCGGTAATAGGCTTATTAAAAAATTAACAATTTTTTTAAACATCTTTTAAAATTTCAGCTAATTCATCAATTTCTTCTTTTTTTCTTTTCTCACTAACAGCTATTAATAAATAGTTATCTCCAAGTAATTTAACTTCTGGACCTACCAAAAATCCTTTCTTAGCACATTCAAAAATAACTTCTTTCGCTTTTTTATTTGTTTTTATTACGAACTCCCTAAATGTAGGACTATTAAATACAAGTTTTTGTTTTAATTTTTCTTTTAAATACTCAGTTTTATTAAAAATAAGCTTTGCTAACTGTTTTAAACCCTCCTTACCCATTAATGTTAAATATATGCAAACAGCAGTTGCAATAAGTTGTTGATTAGTACATATATTACTCGTTGCCTTTGCCCTCCTTATGTGTTGTTCTCTTGCTTGAAGGGTTGTTACAAAACCTCTCCTTCCATATTTATCTTGCGTTAGTGCCACAATTCTTCCAGGCATCTGTCTAATATATTCCTTTTTTGAAGTAAACAATCCAACATAAGGACCACCAAATGATAAGGGAATACCAAGCGGTTGTCCTTCACCAACCGCAATATCACTATCGTACTCACCCGGTGGTGACAAAATTGCCAAACTAACAGGATCAAAAACACTAATCAAAAGAACATCTTTTGTTCTTACAATTTTTTTAATTTCAAAAACTTCTTCAATAATTCCAAAATAATTTGGATTTTGAATTACAACACTAGCTGTAATATCATCAATTAAACTTCTTAATTGGCTTAAATCAATTCTTCCATAGTTATCAAAATTAACTTCTACCAAATTAGCTTCTATATTTTGTAAATAAGTTTTTAAAACCTCCTTATAAGATGGATTTAAGTTTTTTGGAATTATAACTTTATATTTGTTTTTTATCCTAAAACTCATTAAAACTGCCTCAGCAAGTGCAGTTGCTCCATCATAAACCGATGCATTTGAAACATCCATTTTTGTAAGCTCACATATTAGGGATTGAAATTCAAACATTACTTGGAGTGTTCCTTGACTTACTTCTGGTTGATAAGGTGTATAAGCAGTATAAAATTCACTTCTAAGCAATAATTGATTTAAAGCTGATGGTGTAAAACAATCATAAGCACCGCCTCCAGCAAAAATTTTGAAAATTTTATTTAAATTTCCAAGACATTCAATATATTCCCTTGCCTCTTCTTCACTCAATGAAGGCGGTAGCTTAAAATCGTCAAGTTCTAAATTTTTTGGAATTTTTGATTTATAAAAAGTTTCTAAATCACTATACCCAAGATAATTTAAAATTTCTCTAATTTCATTATCACTAAGCCCAAAATAGTGTCTTGCAAACAATAGCCGTTGGCCGGACTCGAACCGGCAACCTGGGCATTACGAATGCCCCGCTCTGCCAATTGAGCTACAACGGCAAGTTCTAAATTTTAAAGTCTTAAAAAGTTTTTAAGGCTTTGCCTTTAAAATTCCCACTTTCAAGCTGAAGTTACTATTTATTTGGACAAAACAATAAAAAACTTTTTCAAATATCAAATATAATTACAGCTTCAAATTTATTATTAATTTTTTTTATTTCTAATTTATGGTATGTAGGACTTTTAATACCTGTACCAATTTTATGCTTTTTTGGATTATAGAACTCTCCCATAGCTTTATACTTTAAATGATTTTCAAAAATTTCAATTTCAAAACACTTTAATATAATTCCTTTAACATCAAATTCATAAATTAATTTTTCTAAAAATAAATACAGAAGCTCATTTAAATCATTAGCAGAGATTTTTCCTGTGATAGATTCCTTACACTGAACATCATCTAAATTTTCGCATATAATTTTAAACATTCCATATCCTGCTATCTGAAAAAGTTCATTTATACTATCAGCAAAAACTCTAATACCAATATCCGCAGTATGTTCAATAAATTCTATCATAAATTTCAGCCTTTAAGATTTCTATATAGTTTTCAAGGTTTTCAATGTCAACATTTGGACTTAAAATAATTTTTTTAAATTTTACATTTAGAATTTCTTCTTCTTCGAAAAGAAATTCATCTTGTCTTAATTCAATTATTAAATTTAGAACCGAACTATCCTTAACAGATTTTATACCATATATTTTAATAATATCAATAAATCCGAAATTTCTAAGATAAGCTATAAATTTTCCATTATTAAAAGCTATAACTCTCGAAAAATTATCTTTCTTGAAAATAACAAGATCATCTGAAACAAAAAAGTGCCCCCTATTTATAAGCTTTAACAAAAGTGTTGTCTTTCCAATACCACTTTTACCTTTTATAAATAAACCCATTCCAAACACTTCAACAAAACTTCCATGAAGTCCAATCATTTTAAAATTTTAAAGTCAATTAATAGTTATTTCTATATTTTGTCCAACCCATTTACTAGACAAAGCACATTAAAATTGCTTTGTCCAATAAATAATGTTAAGTTTTTGATAGTCAATAATTTACAAAAAGTGTTTTAAATTTATTTATTTTGGGGGGGAATTTAAGGGGGGCAAAGCCCCCCAATGCCGAAAAATGGGCATTTATAAGCCGAAGGCTTAAATATAGGGTGGGCGGGGAAAACATAATAAAATAAATAGTTTTAGAATTATTGGACAAAGCACATTAAAATTGCTTTGTCCAATAAATAGTGTTAAGTTATTGATATTCAATAAGTTATAAAAATTTTTTAAATTTATTAGTTTTATGGGAGGCAAAGCCTTCCCAATGCCGAAAAACGGGTATTTTAAAGCCGAAGGCTTAATTTCAGGGTGGGTGAGGAAAACATAAGTAAAATAAATAATTTTAGAATTATTGGACAAGGCACATTAAAATTGTTTTAGTCCTTTAAAATTTAAAAGTGAAAAACATTTCTATTATTGGTCTTCAATGGGGTGATGAAGGAAAAGGTAAAATTGTTGATTACTTTTCAAAAGATTTTAAAGTAATCGTAAGATTTCAAGGTGGTCCTAACGCTGGTCATACAGTTTATGCTAATAATAGAAAGTACATTTTTCATCAATTACCTAGTGGCCTTATTTGGGGCAATAAAAAGGGTATAATATCAAGTGGTGTAGTATTAGATTTAGAAATTTTAAAAAAAGAAATTGAACAAATAAAAGATATAGATTTCAAGCTAATTATTGATTATAGAACAAATGTTATTTTACCCTATCATAAGTTAGAAGATGAACTTGAAGAGAAAGCAGGTGGCATTGGTTCAACTAAAAAAGGTATATCTCAAGCTTACAGAGATAAGTTTGCACGGATAGGAATAAGAATTTTTGATATGTTAGATGAAAATAGATTGAGAAGTGCCTTAATTAAGAACTATGAATTCAATAAGTATTTTCTAAAATCAAAATTTAATTTTGAAATTATGCCTTTTGAAGAAGTTTATGATTATTTATTAAGTTATAAAAATTTCATTAAGGAATTTTCGGGAGATGCTCAAATTGAAATACTAAAAGAGAAGAAAGGTATATTATTTGAAGGAGCTCAAGGCACATTATTAGATATAACATTTGGAACTTATCCTTATGTTACCAGTTCAAATACAATCACCTCTTCAATTGGTGTTAATTGTGGTATTCCATTAAAATTCATTGATGAAAACATTGGTGTTTTCAAGGCTTATACTACAAGAGTAGGTAAAGGACCATTCCCAACCGAATTAAATGATGATATTGGTAATTATTTAAGAGAAAAAGGAAATGAGTATGGTTCAACAACTGGCAGGCCTAGAAGATGTGGATGGCTTGATTTGGTTCTTTTAAAATATGCGCTTAATATAAATGGTGTAAATAAAATTATCTTAACAAAAATTGATGTTCTATTTGGTTTAAAAGAAATAAAATTATGTGTAGCTTATGAATATAATGGTAAAGTTATAGATTTTCCTCCAATTTATGATTTAGAAAATGTTAAGCCAATTTATAAAAATTTAAAAGGATTTGATAATCTGAATGAAGCAAATCATTATATTGAATTTATTGAAAATTATTTAAATATGAAAATTAGTTATATTTCTTATGGATTTGAAAGGGAAAGTATTATTTCTAGATAATGGTTTAATATCCTTTAAAATTTTCAAAAAGGAGGTGAAAAATGATGTGGTTAATGATGTATATAGTGAATGGTTATAAAGTTCATCAAATTATATACGGTCAAGGTGGTCCTGATGCTTATGGATATATTTGGAAAGACCAAGCAGATGCCCCTGCTTATAACTGGATAAATCCTGCTTCACATCAAGTTATAAATGGCTTATCTGATGATAATTTTGTAGGACCTTTTCCTTTAAACTTTAAGTTCAAATTTTATTGGTATTCAACAAATAAAATATGGATTCATTCAAATGGTGCAATAAGTCTTTCTCAACCTTCAACATTTTATCATCCTCAGACTTCAGGAACAACATTTCCTTCACCTTCTTTACCTAATGATATTATAGTTTTTATGGGGGCAGATTTAGATTTCACCGCTGGAGGGAATGCTTATTTCTGGACAAACAATAAGGATAGTGCTATAATTACATTTGTGAATGTTAAGGAATGGTGTCCAGCTGCTAACAATCCTACAAGTCATACTGTTCAAGTGATTTTGTGGAATCAGGTTGTTGGTTCTGATACAAATAGTCATATTACCGTTCAATATGGTAATCAAAGTGGAGGTTTTACAAACTGTGGACAAAGTCAAGGTTTGCTTGGAGTAGGAATTGAAGCTATAACAGGAAATGTTGGACTAACTTATACAACCCAACCTTCCCAATTAACAAATGGCCTAGTTGTTCTTTTCCAAAGACCATTAAATTCAAATTATCAAATAAAAGACTTAGCATTAAATCAAATCCTTGATGGTTATGGAATATTTTTACATAAGTCAATTCATCCATCATTTAATCCATATATTGTAGTATATAATCAAGGAACTTTAAATGTGGATACATTCAGAGCTGTTATAACTATGAGAGATAAAAATAATGTTGTTGTTTATAGTGATACGTTTTTCTATAAGACTTCTTATGGACCAATAGCACCCTTAAACTCATATACAGTTAATTTTTCTAAACCAATAAATGTTAGTGCCATAGCTAATAATTATTATTCACTGAATGCTTCTATTCTTGTTCCCGGTGATCAAGTTAGTTTTAATAACTCGTTTAATAACTTTGAAATTAGAATTATAGACAACTCAACAACTTACTTAGCATGGGATACAAATGCTACTAATCCAGGAATAACTTGGTGGATAGGTGGTTCTAATGGTAATGCTGGCTTTGGAAATAGATTTATTATTGATTTTCCATTTAAAGTAGACTCTTTAAGAGCTTTTGTAGGTTCTGCGAAGTCAGGAGGTGGTCAAGTTAAATTAGCACTATTAGATTCAATGTTTAATCCAATTGTTCAATCAAATTTAATAAATGTACCTCAAAATCAAGCTTTTTGGGTTTCACTACCTGTAAATCAAGTATTTCCTGCAGGAACAAAATTATATGGAGCGGTTTATCAATGGACTGACTCAACAGGTATTGGGATAGAAAATGCTGGACCATATTCATTTAATGCTTTTGAATATACTGGTGCCTGGGCTTTATATAGAGATGCAAGTTCAGCAGACATTTATATAAGATTATACGGCTCACCACAGGTTTCAATTTCCGAAAATAGAGAACATAACAATTTAAGAATTATTTCATTAAATAAAGGAATTTTATTAATTAATTCTAATAGTAGAATTTTAAAGGAAATTAAAATTTTTGATGTCTCAGGAAGATTAGTATTTTCAAAAGAAGTTAATTTAGAAAAGGGGTTAAATTATTTAGAAATTGGGAAAATCAACAAAGGTGTTTATATTGTGAAGATTGATAAATTTTCACAAAAAATTATTGCCAATTAGGGGGCTTTTTAGCCCTCGCTAAACCCATTATTGAAAAAATTAATAAATCAATAATTGCTCTATCTAAATTTTTCTCAAAGAAACCAGTTATTAAAATCATTACTATAATCCAACCTGCTGAAATTGAAATAAAATTTTTTTCTTTATAACCTTTAAATAAAAACTTTATAGCAAAGTAAAAATAGGTAATTAAAAAAATAATAAATCCTATTATTCCTGTTTCTGAAAGTGCATCCGTGTAAATATTATGCGTATGAAAAGCATTATCAATCAAGCCAAGTTTCATATAATTTTCTAAGTAATCTGAAACATGATTATAACCAATACCAAAAATTGGGCTTTTATAAAAAATTTCTATTCCTGCTTTGTAAAAATTTAATCTTAAAATTGAAGTTTTTTCAAAATAAGTTAGTATAAAAATTGAAAAAATTAAAAAAATAAAAATTGACAAGAAAATTCCTATAAAATTTTTCTTTTTCAAAAAATAAATTAAAAATAGAATAAAAGTTGTTATTGGAATATATGATTTTGAAAATGTTAAAACTAAACTCAAAAAACTTATAATAAATCCAATCAAAAAAATCCTTCTAAAATATAAATAGGCACAAAAAAATAAAATTGTGATTATTGATAAAAATCCACTTGCAACGAGCTTATGGCCAAAAGGTCCAATAAAATTATTTACTTCATTCCAAAAATTTTTTAAATAAATAAATTCATTTGAAATTTTATTTTTTGTATGAATAAAAAAACTATCCTTTGAAGTAATTTTATAATATCCATTTTCTAATTTCAAAGATGATAAAAATTGGGCAGGAATTAAAACTTTTTCATTATTTATATAAATTTCAATTGGATAATTATTTGTATTTCTTATAAGAATCTTTTCCTTTTTATTTAGTAATAATTCAAAATGATTTGTTTTAATGTAATAGAACTTTTGCCAAAATGTTGGAAATAAAAAATCATAAATACCAAATAAAAAAATTACAAGGTTTGAAAACAACATACTAAAAAGAAGACTATTTATTATTTTATCGCCTAATTTAACATTTGAAAAAATTACATAAACAAACTTATCAAAAATTTCTTTAATTGGCGTAATTGAAAGAACATTATAAATTAATGAGATTAAACGCCAAATATAAAGAATGATAATAAAAAAAAAATCTTTTGGAATAAAAAATTTCCTATTTAAAATAAAATAAAGATACGAAAAAACGTAAGCAAGTGATATGGAAAACGGTAGAATAATATAATATAAATAAATTAAAATAATCAAAGGAGGGCGACGGGATTTGAACCCGCGACCTGCGGAGCCACAGTCCGCCGCTCTAACCAGCTGAGCTACACCCTCCTAATCGGGGTGCCGGGACTTGAACCCGGAACCTCTTGGTCCCAAGCCAAGCGCGCTACCATTGCGCTACACCCCGTGGGGCGTGCAGGACTTGAACCTGCGACCCGCGGATTAAGAATCCGCTGCTCTACCAACTGAGCTAACGCCCCAACGCCCCCGGCGGGACTCGAACCCACAACCCTCGGATTAGAAATCCGATGCTCTATCCAATTGAGCTACGGGGGCAAAATAAGGTTTTAAAATTTTAAAGCATAAACTAAATTGATAAAATCATTAAGACTTAATTCTTCTGGTCTTTTATTTTCGTATTCTTTTGGAACAAATGTTAATATATTTTTTAGTTTTTTTCTTCTATTTTTAAATGAAATTTTTATTATGCTAAATAATTTTTCTTCTAATGATTTTTCAAGAAAATTATTTTTCGGTAATAGTCTAAGAAATGATGAAAAAACTTTTGGTTTTGGACAAAACGCATTTGGAGGTAATACTAGAAGTTCTTTAACATCAAAATGATAATTAATCAAATAACTTAAATAATTTTTTTCTTTGATAATTTTATTTGCCACTTCTTTCTGAACCATTATGTGAATATCTGAAAATTTCTCTTTGTTCTCAATAATTTTAAACAAAGCACTATGAGTAATATGATAAGGAAGATTTGAAAAGAACCTAAATTTACTCCAACTTAGATTATTTATATTGAACTTTAAGAAATCTTCATTAAATAGGAATAACTTTTCGTTTAAAACCAAATAAAATTTCTCTTTAAGAACTTTAAATAAATTATAATCAATTTCAATCGCTATAACAATAGCTCCTTTCTTAATAATTTCTTTTGTAATTTCACCATCTCCTGGACCTACTTCAAGAAATACATCGCCTTCCTTTATCTCCAAAAAATCTATAATTTTTTCTATAAAGTTTTTATCTTTCAAAAAAACTTGGCTAAATTTCATAAAGTAGTAAAATTTTAAATCAAGACTTTTTGGCTAATTCTTTACATGGCTTTTGGTTTTTACTTTTGAAAAATTCAAATAACATTACTCCCTTGTCTTATTTCCAAACAAGCTATTTTTCCAATCTTTTAACCAAGAAAGCATTTGCTCCCATAAGTCTGGTTTGCCAATATATTCAAACAATTCCTTTCCATAGAAAAGATGAAGTTCAACATTCTTCAAGATAATAATTCTTGTTTTTGGAAAGATTAGGGTCAATAAAATACATAATGCCCACTAAATTTGAGCTATGTTTTTTATATAAAGCTTCAAGTTTTGCTTCAAAGTTAGACATGATCATCTCTTAATTTTTGCTCAATAAAAAAATACTTTCTTCCATCGGTGAAGTACTGATGGATTTTAGTATTTCTTCTATGATTTCTTCAAAAGCATTACCCATGTAAATTTCGTGAGATTGTAAAATATGTTGTAAAATTTTACCTGTGGGTTTTGTTGGTCTAAACAAGCCTATAAAACGTTCTAGCTTTTTGAAATTTTCTCTAATAATTCCTTCTCTTCACCTTCAAATATATGCTTATTTAATATAGAGCAAAATTAATGGTTTTTGAAATCTCCTTACTATACCTTACAAAGTCTCTTTTTAGCGCTCTTGCCACATAACCCGTTGTTCCAGTTCCTGCTAATGGATCTAAAATTATATCTCCTTCCTTTGTAGATGTTAGAATAACCCCTTTTAAGTAATTCAATTGGTAATAACCAAACATTAGCACCAATTTTACCTATCCCAAATTTTTTAGCATATTTATATTGAAATAACCCAAATTGTAGCATTAGGTTTCATAACCCTTTTTACTTCTATAAGAAGATTTTTTATAAAGTTATCAAAACTATCCCAATCATCATCTACACCTTCAACAATTGTAAAAAGTATGGAGGATCATTGGAAATTTTCTTAATACATTAAAAGCATTTCCTAATCTTCAATTACAAAATTCGTTAAAGTTTTAACTATCAATGTCTAGTAATTCTGAAAGTATTTATTTTACTATATTCGGCTTAAAAATTCTCGTTTTAAGATTTCGCTCCCATTAAGACAATACTTTGTCCAGTAAATAGTGTTAAGTCATTGTTAATCAATAGGTTATAAAAAAATTCTAAAAACCTTTTATTTAGGCTTTAAAATTTTGAAACTATGATAAAGAATGATATTACAATTAGAGTAGCAGGCAGAGCAGGTGATGGAAGCTTAACAACTGCAGATATTCTTTCAAAAGTTTTTAAGGATATGGGACTTTGGTTAGTTACATATAAAGACTTTCCCTCAAATATAAGAGGACTACCAACAAATATTACACTTAGGGCAAACGAAAAAAGAATATACTATGGTAGGAAAGATAAGTTAGATTATTTACTTGCATTTGATAAAAAAAATGTAGAAATTCACATTGAAGATGTTATTGAAAATGGTGTTATAATCTACGACAATTCAAATGAAGAGTTAAGTCAAGATTTAATAAGAGATTATATTCACTACTACTTTATCCCTATGCAATCTATTGCTAAGAACCAACTTGGACTTGAAGTAATAAAAAACATTATAGCAGTAGGTGTAATCACTTATCTTTTGAAAATGGACTATGAAAAAACAAAAGAAATTATATATAATCATTTCTTAAAAACGAAAGGTGATAAAATAGCAAGTAAAAACATAGAAGCTTTTGATGCAGGATATAATTATGCGAAGGAAAATATAAAAAAAGTTGACGAATATATTATTGAAGAAGTAAAAAATCCCGAAAAAACTTATTTTATCATGGGCAATGAAGCACTTGCATTTGGAGCAATTGTAGGTGGCTGTAGATTTTATGCAAGCTATCCAATAACGCCAGCAAGTGAAGTCCTTGAAATACTATCAAAAGAACTTCCCAAATATGGGGGGGTAGTAGTTCAAGCGGAAGATGAAATTGCTTCTATAAATTTTGCAATTGGAGCAGCTTATGCTGGTGTTAGAGCGATGACAGGAACAAGTGGTCCTGGCATTTCTCTAAAAACAGAGACAATAGGGCTTGCGGTAATGAATGAAACACCTCTTGTAATATACTTGGCACAGAGAGCGGGTCCTTCAACAGGACTTCCAACAAAAGTTGAACAATCTGATATCTATCACGCTATATTTGGTGGCCACGGTGATGCGCCAAGAATTGTGATAGCTCCTGGAAATGTTAAGGAAATGTTTGAATTTGCTGTTTTAGCATTTAATCTGGCAGAAAAGTACCAAACACCTGTTATTCTATTAGCAGATCAAGTTTTAGCCCAAAACAAATATACAATTCCTATCGATGAAATTAATTTGAAAAAGGTAAAAATTGAAAGAGGAAAAATTTTGACACAAAAAGAACTTGATGAAATAATATCAAGAGGCGGAAAGTATTTAAGATATAAGATTACTGATGATGGAATATCACCAAGAACAATACCAGGGATGGAAGGAGGAATATTTACTGCCAATTCAAATGAACATGAAGAAGATGGATATACAACAGAACATCCAAAGAAAAGGGAAGAAATGCTTGAGAAAAGACTAAGGAAAATTTATCAAACTGCTAAATATAGTGGTGATTTACCCGAAAACTTAATTTTTGGAAGTGGAGAAATCGGAATTATAGGATTTGGTTTTACTTATGGACCAATAATGGAAGCAATGGAAAGACTTAAAAATGAAAATATTGATGTTCAATTCTTACAGCTAAGAACACTTTGGCCATTAGATGAGGAAGGAATAAAATCATTTATAGACAGCTGTGAAAAAGTTATCGTTGTAGAACAAAATGCACAAGGTCAATTAGCAAATGTTATAAAGATGTTTTATCCAAATCATGATAAAATAGAAAGTTTAAGGAAGTACGATGGAAGAGGATTCACACCAAAAGATATTGTGGATAAAGTTAAAGAAATTGTTAGGGTAAGTTCTTCTTTACTAACATAATTAAGAAAAGGCAAGCATAATCTAATACTAAATGGCTACCACCATAACTTATAAATAGTAGTGGATAACCTTTTGCTGGCATAAGTCCAAGATTAACAGATATATTAATAATAAATGAATAAATATAAAACAAAGCAATTGTCAAAACAAATCTTTTAATTCTTTCGTCTTCAATTTTAATTAGAATAAGTAGTATTCTTAAAATCACAGCAAGAATCAAAGTTAAGGTTATAAATCCTCCTAAGAATCCAAAATCTTCACATATTGAAGCAAATATAAAATCAGTATGAGCCTCTGGTAAAAAACCAAATTTTTTTTGAGTTCCCTTATTAAAACCATTACCAAACAATTTACCACTGCCAATAGCTATTTGAGATTGATATATTTGATAAGCTTCATTCTTCTTATAAGCCTCAGGATTTAAAAATGCTATTATCCTGGTTCTTTGATAAGGTTTTAATATATTGTTCCAAATAATAGGAGTTATAATGCTTATAAAAACAAACGTTAAAATTGTTAATGTTGTCCAGTACCACTTTGATTTTGAAAGCAACAAAACAAAAATTAAGATCAGAAATGCTAAAACAAAGGAAATTATGTTAAATGAGGAAAAAACTGCTATTATTGAAAAAACGAGGAATATAAGCAAATTCTTATTAACATTTGAGTAGAAAAATACAAAAAACGAAACAAATAAAATAGAAATTGAAAATCCTAAATCTGGTTGTGTAATGATAAGCAAAAATAAAGAAAAAATAATAAATGAAACCTTAATCAAATTTTCAGAAGGATTATAAATATAGAAGAGAAAAGGAAGTACTAACTTTGTAAGTTCAGAGGGCTGAAAATAAAAAAACTTTAAATCAATCCATCTATTTATATCATTTCCAAGAAAATGAACTGAAAAAAGCAAAAAAAATGTTATAATCAAAAGAGGAAAGAATAACATTTCAATGTACGCAAATTTAAATTTTAAATAAATAAAATAACCCAAAAAAATTGAAAATATTAAGAAAACTAATTGCTTTTGTGCAAGCGTTGGATTTATAGTCCAAATTTCAAGAATACCTATTATTGATAGTAATAATGCAACAAACACCATCTCAAAATTTCAGTAGCAATTGGAACAGCAACATCACTTCCATGTCCAGCAGTTTCAACCACAACTGTAATTATAAATTGAGGGTCTTCAAAAGGTGCAAAAATTGTGAAAAGAGAATGTGTTTTTTTGCTATGTGGATTTTCGGATGAACCAGTTTTACCTGCTACATTAACATTTAATCCATATTCCATAAGTTTATAATTTAAATATCCAGCAGTTCCCCTTGGACCCTTTACAACATTTAACATAGCCATTTTAGTAATTTTTATTGTTGAGTCTGAAAATGGCAATTTAAATGTATCTTTAACAATTTGATCAAAATAAAATTTTGGATAAGGCATTTTTCCACCATTAGCAATCGCTCCAACAAGCATAGATATTGCAAGAGGTGTAAGTAATAATTCACCTTGACCAATCGCAAGATTTAATGCTGAACCTCCTGGAATAAATTTATAATTCTTCATATACCAATCACTATCGGGAACAAAGGAAACTTTCTCTTGAGGAAAAGGTGTAAATTTTCTTCTAAATATATCAAGTTTTTTATAGTTTTCAGTAATTTTCCTTATTCCAAGAAATCTACCAAGATTATAATAATAAACATTACAAGAAACTTCAAGTGCTTCTAAAATACTTGAAATATGATAGTGGATAGTCCAGTCTTTAAAAACATTCCCTCCATAAACAACATACCCTGGACAAGGCATGCTTGTTCTCCAGTTCCATCCATTTTCAATAGCTAATAGTGTTGTAAGAACTTTCCCTATGGAACCCGGTGGATATAATCCCGATATTGTTCTATCCATAAGGGGTGCTAATTCTTTATCGTTAATATAATTCCACTCTGATTTTGTTAAACCCCTTGAAAACATTTGAGGGTCATATTTTGGCTTGGAATACAAGGCAAGAACTTCACCATTTGTTTTAAGAACTACAACACTAGCCTTTTCATATTTTTCTAATAAACTATCTATAAATTTATGTAATTGAATATCAATAGTTAGCCTGTAATCTTTCCCTTTCTTTGGAAAATTATAGATAATTTTATTTCTGTCAGTTATATTCATTCTTGCATCAACAGGAATTATGATCTCCCCTTCCTGCCCTCTCAAACTATCATCAAAAATTTTTTCAAAACCTTCAATACCAGTACCATCGCTATTTACATAACCGATAAAATGGGGTGTCAAATCACTATAAGGATAAACTCTACTTGTTATTGGAACAAAAACAACATCACCAAATAAATCTCTTCTTGAAATTACACTTGAAGATTCAAAATAATCCATAACATCACTATAATAGCCATTTAATGAAGCTATATAATTTTTATATTCTTTTAATATATCATTTTCTTTTGTAATGATAAAGTTTTTTGTACTTGTTAAATTACCTGCTATAATAAAACCATTTCTATCATATATATTACCTCTTGAAGGTTTAACCTTTATTATGTAAAAGTGATTATTATATGATTTTCTTCTAAACTCCTCGCCTCTTAAAATTTGAAGTTCAAATAGCTTTAATAGAAAAATAAAATAAAAGATAATAACAATTGAAAAAATAAGAAAAATTCTCAACTATCTCCTATGGTCTTTTAGTTTTTCCTCATATTTCTTTAATTCCCTTATGACAATATCTTTTAGTTCATCTACAACTTTAAGAACATCGTTATCTTTTGTTTCTGCCTTTATTGTTCTTCCTTTAACTTTAACAATCATTTCTCCTTTATATTGACCTCTTTCCTCAATGAGAATTATTTCAGAATCTATAATATGGTCAGAGTATCTGTCTAAATGACCAAGTCTCTTACTTATATATTCTCTCAGTGTTTCTGTTAATTCAAAGTTTCTTGCGGTAATTCTCATAGTGAAAATTTTAAAGGTAGATTAAATACTTTGTCTTATTAAACTTAACTTGTGTCTAATTACATCTTTTATAGCATCTATTGAAGAATTAAGAATTTTTCTTGGATCAATTTCAGATGGATTTTCAAAAAGAATTTTTCTAATTCCATAAACGAAAGCAATTCTTAAATCAGTATCTATATTAATTTTCCTTATTCCATATTTAATAGCAATAATATAATGTTCATCAGGAATACCACTCGCATCTAAAATTTTACCACCATAATGATTTATTAAATTAACATAATTTTCATAGATACTTGAAGCACCATGTAAAACAAGAAACGTTTTAGGTAGTAGCGATTTAATCTCTTTTAATCTATCAAAGTCTAATTTTACTTTCCCTTTATAAGCACCATGTTTAGTTCCAATAGATATAGCAAGAGCATCAACATTTGTAAGTTCAACAAATTTTTTAGCTTCCTCTGGATCAGTCATATAATCAGAACCTTTAAATTGTCCAATTTCTCCTTCAACTGAAATTCCAATTCTATGACATATATTAACAACTTCACTTGTAATTTTAACATTACTTTCAAAATCTAAATTTGAACCATCTATCATGAGAGAAGAAAATCCTAGTCTTATGGCTTTTAAAATAATTTCTAAATTCTTACCATGGTCTAAATGAATTACAATAGGAAGATTCTTATAATTTCTTTCTATCGTCAATATGAATCCTTTAACAAAATCTTCTCCCATATAATTTAAACCACTTTCACTAATACCAAGGATTAAAGGATAATTTTCTTCATAATGAACTTCTAAAATTGCTTTTAAAAATTCAAGATTATGAAAATTAAACTGAAAAACAACATTATCTTTTAGAACATCATTAAGTGAAACAATCATATAATAGATAATTTTTTTCCTATTTTTTCAAAAACTTCTAGTGCAAAGTCCAAATCTTCCTTTGTATGAATAGCTGAAATCATAACCCTTAATCTTGCTGTTCCTTTTGGAACTGTTGGATAAACAATTGCCTGAACATATATATTATTCTCAAATAATTCTCTTGAAAATTGTTGTGCTTTTTTCTCATCACCAATAATAATAGGAGTAATTGGTGTTTTAGTCGTTCCAAGATTAAAGCCCATTTTTCTTAAATTTTCTTGAAAATAATTTTTATTTTCCCAAAGTTTTCTAACAAGTTCATCAGAACTCTCCATAATTTCAAGTGCAGCTAAATTCGCAGCAACATCTGCCACAGTCAAAGCACTTGAAAACAAAAATGGCCTTGCCCTCTGTTTTAAATATTCTATAAGTTTTTGACTACCAGCAACAAACCCCCCTATTACACCAAAAGCCTTTGAAAGTGTCCCTACTTCAATATCAACTTTATTATGAGCGTTAAAGTGATCAACAATTCCTCTTCCATTTCTTCCAAGAACACCCTCACCATGAGCATCATCTATCATCAAAATAGCATCGTACTTATTAGCTAATTCTATTAGCTCATTAATTGGTGCTATATCACCATCCATTGAAAAAACACCATCACTTACAATCAATTTTCTTCTCTTATTAATATATTGTTTTAGTTTATCCTCCAAGTCATTCATATCCAAATGTTTATATCTAACAATTTCTGCTTTACTTAATCTACAACCGTCAATTATTGAAGCATGATTCAATTCATCGGAAAATATGACATCTTCACTTGAAACAATCGAAGGAATAACTGATAAATTTGCCATAAAACCACTTTGTAATAAGATAACATCTTCAACTTGTTTAAAATTTGACAATCTCCTTTCTAGTTCAATGTGGATAGACATAGTTCCAGAAATTGTTCTAACAGCAGCTGGACCAATTCCGTACTTTTTAATATACTCTATTACCTTTTCAACCAATTTTCTATCACTAGCAAAGCCCAAATAATTATTTGATGTTAAATTTAAACATTTTTTACCATCTACAATAAACCAAGAAGAAACTTCACTTTCAATTACCCTTATATTTACATATAAACCTTCACTTTTAAGTCTTTCTAATTCCTCTTCTATAAATTTAAGTTTCATTCCTCACCAACCTTAAATCTTACAAATCTAACAATTTTTATATCAATTCCTGTTTTACTTTCAACCTCCCTCTTATATTCAAAAACAGTTTTTGTATTGTCTTTTATAAACTGCTGATTTAATAAAACCCTTTCAGAAAAGAAAGCTTTTAGCTTACCTTCAACAATTCTATCTATAACTTTCTCTGGCTTTCCTTCTGCTATTGCTTGTTCTCTATATATGTTTTTTTCTCTTTCAATTATGTCAGAAGGAATATCATTTTCAGAAATACTAATTGGATTCATAGCAGCAATTTGCATGGCTATATCTCTTGAAAATTGATATAACTTTTCATCATCTGGCTCTATTTCAACCATACTTGCTAACATGTTTCCAGGATGAATATATATTTCAATAAATCCATTTTTTGTTTCAAATATAGAAAATCTTCTTAAAATGATATTCTCTCCAACCTTACTTATAAGAATTTTTATTTCATTTTCAATAGTATCACCACTTGGGAGTTTCAAGTTTTTAAGCTCATCTATGCTTTTTGGTTTATTTAGTTTAATCGCCTCAAGTATATTATTTAATAAATTCTTAAAATCATCAGTAACAGCTACAAAATCAGTTTCACAGTTAAGCTCAACTAATATACCAAGCTTTCTATCACTTGATAAATAGCTTGAAATTGAACCCTGTCTTGCTTCCTTTGTAAGTTTTTTTTCACTTTTTGCAATACCCATTTTTCTAAGTATTTCAACAGCTTTATCAATATCACCATTAGCTTCAATCAAAGCCTTCTTACAATCCATTAAGCCCGCACCTGTTCTTTCCCTCAATTCTTTTAAAAGTTCAGGTTTTATATCTGCCATGATAAGCTAACCTCCCTTCCTTTTTTAATTGCTTCAACTAAAATTGAAGTTATTAGTGAAACACTCTTTATAGCATCATCATTGGCAGGTATTGGATATGTTATAAGATCAGGATCTGCATTAGTATCACATATTGCTATTATTGGTATTTTAAGTAAATTCGCTTCATGAACAGCCAAACTATCATGAACAGGATCAACAATGTACAAAACATCAGGTAAGCTTTCCATATTTCTAACACCTCCAAATTTCTTTAATAGTTTTTGATATTCCCTTTGAAATTCTACAATTTCTTTTTTAACATAAACACTTTTGCCCTTATTGTACTCTTCAAATATCCCTTCAATCTCTTTTATCCTAAGAAGTCTTCTTTGTGTAGTTTCAAAATTTGTTAAAAGACCACCAGGCCACCTTTCAACAACATAAAAAGCTTTTGCCTCGTTAGCGGCATTTAAAATTGTATCTCTTAGATTTTTCTTTGTACAAACAAAAAGGAAATGTCCATTTCTACTTGCAACATCATAAGCAAACTTCAATGCTTTATTCATTAGAGGCACTGTTTTTCTTATATCAATAATGTGATAACCGTTTTTCTCTTTAAATATGTACTTTGACATTTTAGGATTCCATTTATTCCTTTTATGCCCAAAATGGGCACCAGCTTCCAAAAGCTCCTGAATATCAACGCTTGGTATATTGCCAAGACCTTCTTCTCTTACTTCTTGCATATTTCATTCTCTCCTTTTCCCTTGGATCTCTTGTTAATAAACCAGCCTTTCTTAAAATTAGTCTATAACTTTCAGGATTTAGACTAGCTAATGCCCTAGCAATACCATGACTTACCGCTCCTGCCTGACCCGAAACACCCCCACCTTCAACTTTAATAACAATATCATAAAGACCAATAGTATTAGTTAATTCAAGTGGTTTTAGAATTAACCTTTGATGGGTTTCATCTTTAAAGTATTCTCCAAGTCTTTTACCATTTATATATATTTTACCATTACCCCACTCCTTTAATCTAACTCTTGCAATAGCTGTCTTTCTGCCACCAGTAGCAAAAACAATTTTTTTATAGCTACCATCTTTAAATTTTTTAAGCATTATTCTTTCACCAGTATCAAGAAATAAAATTTTATCACCCGTTTTTAAAATCTTCTCTTTATATACACTTGGAAGCTTCATATTTTATAATCCTCCCCTATTTCAAGTTTTTGTGGTTTTTGAGCATGATGATTATGCTCAGGTCCTATAAAAATTCGCAATCTCGCTAATCTTCTTTTTCTTGTTTTGTTTTTAGGAAGCATACCTTTTACTGCAAGATAAATAAGTTTTCTTGGGTCTTTCTTGTATAAATCAATAGCCTTGTATTCCTTTAATCCTCCAAGGTAACCAGAATGCCATCTATATATTTTCTTTTCCCACTTTTCACCTGTAAGAACAATTTTATCAGCATTTATTACTATCACGTAATCTCCCATATCCTCAGAAGGTGTCCATTCTTTTTTATGCTTACCCATAAGTATTTTAGCAACTAATGTTGCTAACCTTCCTAAAACTTTACCCTGTGCATCTATAACCCACCATTTCCTCTTTGTTCCATCTATGTTATTAAAGAACGTTGTTTTCATTTAAAAACCTCCTTTTCAATATCTGAAAATTTTATTTTCTTTCCTTCAAGAATTTCTATCTCATCATCAAAACGATAAATAACACTTTTATTATCCTCAATAACCAAAACCTCCCTCTTGCTTAATAAAACCCATATTTGCCTCTTAATCCCAATAGAACTATAATAATTAATTTTCTCTTCAATCTTAACTT
>ERZ511473.1362-NODE-1362-length-21195-cov-4.288143_pt1 | contig 21195 bp, 10 predicted proteins | sample MGYA00374947_ERZ511473 | MGnify/ENA primary metagenome ERZ511473 (study PRJEB26303, sample SAMN06343854) | sediment metagenome | isolation source: hot spring sediment | place: Canada: British Columbia | collected 2012-09-26 ... | reverse complement strand
CCACACGCTCCGCTGCTTGTGCGGGCCCCCGTCAATTCCTTTGAGTTTTAGCCTTGCGGCCGTACTCCCCAGGCGGGATGCTTACTGCGTTAGCTGCGGCACAGGCGGGGTCGAGACCGCCCACACCTAGCATCCACCGTTTAGGGCGTGGACTACCCGGGTATCTAATCCGGTTCGCTCCCCACGCTTTCGCGCCTCAGCGTCAGGCCCGGCCCAGCAGGCCGCCTTCGCCACCGGTGTTCCTCCCGATCTCTACGCATTTCACCGCTCCACCGGGAATTCCACCTGCCTCTGCCGGCCTCGAGCGCGCCCGTCTTGCCGGACCCTCCCCGGTTGAGCCGGGGGCTTTCACCGGCAACCAAGCGCGCCGCCTACACGCCCTTTACGCCCAGTAAATCCGGACAACGCTCGCCCCCTCCGTCTTACCGCGGCTGCTGGCACGGAGTTAGCCGGGGCTTCCTCGGCGGGTACCGTCCTGCCTCGTCCCCGCCAACAGGGGTTTACAGGCCGAAGCCCTTCCTCCCCCACGCGGCGTCGCTGGATCAGCCTTGCGGCCATTGTCCAAGATCCCCCACTGCTGCCTCCCGTAGGAGTCGGGGCCGTGTCCCAGTCCCCGTCTGGCTGGCCGTCCTCTCAGACCAGCGACCCGTCCTCGCCTTGGTGGGCCCTTCCCCCACCAACTAGCTGATGGGCCGCGCGCCCCTCCGCACGCGCCTTGCGGCTTTCCACCCTCCCCCGTCGAGAGGGTGCGCATGCGGTATTAGCCCCAGTTTCCCAGGGTTATCCCCCACGCGCGGGTAGGTCACGCACGTGTTACTCAGCCGTCTGCCGCTGCCGGAAGGTCGCCCCTCCGACCGCTCGACTTGCATGTGTTAGGCACGCCGCCAGCGTTCGTCCTGAGCCAGGATCAAACTCTCCATCCATCGCCACTGCGGTCACAACCGCTCCCGCACGTCTCGCGCCCACTCTTCTGTTGTCAAGGTGCTTTCCCCTTCCCGGGGGCGACAGCCTCAAGTGTAGCAGACCACGCCGCCCCTTGTCAAGGGCTCCAGTCGTGATCTGCCGAGCCGCACCGGCTCGCACAGACCGCGCGGCGGTCTCGCGCCGCCGCACCGGTGCTAATCATAGCAAAAGCCCCCGCCCACGCGCAAGCCCCCCACCCACCTACAAACGGCTCTCGTCGGTGGCGATCCGCACGCCCGTCTCCTGGGCCAGGTCGATCTCCAGTGGCACGATCCGCCGGCCCTGCGCGTTCCGCAGGAGCCGCACCACCGGCTGGTGCGGCGGCGTCGGCGCCAGCCGGGCCACCACCCCGCTGTACCCCGCCAGCGGTCCCTCGACCACCCGGACCGGCGTCCCGATCGGAAATTCCGGCACGATCGTCAGGAACACCTCCACCAGCTCCTGGTTCAGGTGCGACCCGGCCAGACGCCGGAGCGTCGCCACCACCGCCTCGGGCGCCATCGCCGGCCGATACGGCCGGTCGACCGCCAGCGCGTCGTAGACGTCGGCGACCGCCGCGATCTCGGCAAACGGGTGAATATAGCCGATCCGCCCGATCTCGGGGCGCTCGAAGCGGTTCGCCCCCCGCAGCCCCCGGGGATAGCCGGTCCCGTCCTGACGCTCGTGGTGCTGCCAGGCCACGTGGTTGACCACCACATCGTTGGGCTGGGCCGCCCGCAGGAGTTCGTAGCCCCAGGTCGGGTGCTGACGGACCTGGGCCCATTCCTCGTCGGTCAACGCCCCCGGCTTTTTCAGGATCGCCGGCGCGATGTAGATTTTGCCGATGTCGTGCAGCAGACAGCCGCGCGCCAGCACCCGCAGGTCCGCCATCGACAGCCCGACCCGCCGCCCCAGAAGGACGGCCAGCGCGGTCATCTCGACCGAGTGGGCGAAGGTGTACTCATCGTGCCCCTTGATCGCCACCATCGCTCCCAGGGTATCGGCCCCGAGCGCATCGTCGAGTATAATCTCCACCAGATCGGCGATCCGGGCCGCCTGCAGAGCGGCGCTGAGCGTCGACCGCCGCCCGGCGTCGGTCAACAGCCTGGTCGGATTCGGCGTCCGGTCAAGCCGGGCCATCGTCACGGTCGCCACCCGGTCGTACAGGGTCGCCAGCGTCTGCAGCGCCCGCTGGCGCACCGCCGCCGAGAGGTACTCCGGAATCACGATATCGGCGGTCTCTTCGTCGTTCACCAGCACGTAGCGAATGCCCCGCTGCTCCAGGAGGGCGAGATACCGGGGAGTCAGGGTCACCCCCGCCGCCAGCAGCACGTCTCCGCGTTCGTTGTAGACCGGCATCGCCAGGACCGCCCCTGGCGCCACCTCGCGCAGCGCAATCCTCCGCATCGCCCCTGCCCTACTCGCCGTTCGGGCGCGCCCGGCCGTCGGCCACACGGTAGGCGGTCATCTGACCATCACGGTAGACCGGCCTCAGCCCCACCACCCGCTCCAGATAGGCTTCAACCGCCGCGCGCTCCGGATGGTCCTGGACCACCACATAGCGGACTCCCAGAGCCCGCAACGTCTCCCGGACCTGGTCCCGGTCGCCGGCCGCCCCCGCCGGCGGCCGACGCGGGTCAACCAGAAAGGCCAGTGCCGCCTGCGAACGAAAGAAAGCAAAAGCCCAGTCCGGTGCGCGGGCGACGTAGCCGTTGACCAACGGCTTGTGGTGCACCGTGGCATAGTATAGAACCTCGCCCCGCACTTCGCCATATCCCTGCCGCCCGTCACGCCAGCCGAGCGGCACCTCCAGCAGGGCGAACTCCCCCGGCTCCCGGGCCAGCTGCGCGTAGAAGGCCGGCACCGTGAGCCCGGTCAGCCCGAGCGGCCGGGCCAGCCCCTCGTAGACCACCCCCAACGCCAGAAGCCCGCCGAGCGCCCCGACCAGCAGCGGTCGCCCCACCCGGTCGAAAAGACGACGGAGAGCAAAGCCGCTCAGGACCGCCAGGCAGAGCGAGACGGCAAAGCAGGCGTTGGCCGTAACCCGCCCCTGGCCGAGCAGGGGCACCTGGCTGAGCAGGAGAAACGGCAGGGGGATCGTAAACTGCACATCACTGAGCGAAAACGCCGTCTGGCCGCCGACGCGCAGCAGCGGCCCCAACGAGACCAGGAAGAGCACCCCCAGCCCCCAAACCCAGGGCCACCGCTCCGGCCGGCCCCCGGCGATCACACCCGCCAGCCCCAGGCCCAGCGCCAGGTACCCCGGAAAGACCACCCGCACCAGATCGGCGGTGCCGATCTGCCGGTGGAGATCGGCGAACAGCCGCCCGAGATGAGGATGGAGCGGGCTCGGCACCCCGTAGGCCAAAAGGTCGGGCGCAAAACTGACCGCGTGAGAAAGGGGTACCGGCGGCAGGTTACCCGCCCGGTAGTCCGACCAGAGGCCCCCGAGCAGCGGCGCGAGGACCACGAGAGCGGCCAGTCCAGCCCACAGCCCCTGCCGGCCGAACAGCCTCACGCCCGCCCAGGGTGAGGGCGCCGTCCAGACCGGCGCCAGCCCCAGCACCCCCATCGCCAGGAGCAGATATCCCCCCTGATAGGGGCTGATCCCGGCCTGCAGGCCGAGGAGCGCTCCGGCCCCCAGGGCGGTCCGAACGGTGGGCCGCCGCAGAGCCGCCCGCCAGAGCCAGAGGGCCAGCGGCATCGGCCAGACCGCGACGGTCGCGTAGTGGCCATAGGCCAGCCGGGCGAAGACCGGTGGGGCGAAGGCGAACATCAGACTCCCAACGAAGGCGGCCACCGGGTGACCGGTCTCAGCCCGGATAAGCAGATAGGCGGCCAGGGCCGCCGCCACCAGCGAGAGCAGAATCAGGCTGTTGATGGCCACCGTCAGGCCGAAAAGCCCCTGCAACGGCAGGCTGAGAAGCGTCTGGTAGGAGACCAGGGTCAGGAGCGCACCGGGCCCCAGGTGCAGCGGATGAAAAAGATAGCTGGTCTGAAAGGGCCAGCGTCCGAGCTCCAGCAAGGCATAACGGGTCCACCAGTAGGCCCAGGCCTGCTGGGTGGCGTCGCAGCAGCCGGGCAGCGCCCGGTCGAAGTGACGCCAGAGAGGGTCGGTCAGCCCCAGCGCCAGCCCGGTGTAGACCCCGACCAGCAGCAGCGGCTGGAGCAGCCGGCGCCCGTGGCCAGACCAGCGGGACCGACCGATCACCCGGTGAAACACCCACCCTCTCATGGTCGGAGGACGATCCGGTGCACCCGATGGTCCTCGGGGTCGACCACCAGGAGCGAGCCGTCGGCCAGGGCCCGCAGTCCGACCGGCCGGCGGAAGGGGGCGGCACCGGACCCGGGGCTCTCGAGCTGACCGACCGGCCGACCAGCCAGGTCGAAGCAGGTCAGGCGGTGGTTCTCCGGGTCGGTGGCACAGAGGAGGCGGTCGCCCACCACCGCCAGGTGCGGGCCATGGTAGGTGCCGGTCCGGGGGATCGGCCAGCGGCCGAGGTACTGGCCGTCGAGGCGGTAGACGACGATCGCGCCGTTGGTCGGGTCGGCCACGTAGACCCGTCCCTGGCCGTCCACCGCCACGCCGGTTGGCTCGCTGAGCTGGTGGTCGGCCGTGCCGCGCTCGCCGATGACCCCCAGGACCTCGCCCCGTGGGCTCAACCGCACCACCCGGCTGGTGCCGGTGTCGGCCAGGAGCAGGGTGCCGTCGGGCAGGAGGGTCAACCCGCGGGGGAAGTAGAAGCCAGCGCCCGGACCACCGAGCGTCTCGAGGAACTGCCCGTCGGCGGTGAAGCGCTGCAGGCGGCCGGTCGGCGGGTCGAGAACGAGCACGCGATCCTGGGGCTCTACCACGATGGCGAACGGCTCCTCAAACTGGCCGTCGCCTGTGCCCGGCCCACCCCAGGCCAGAAGAAAACGCCCCTGCGGATCGAACTTCTGCACCCGCCGGTTCCGGGTGTCCGCAACGTAGATATTCCCCTGGCTGTCCACCGCCGCATCGTGCGGTTCGTGAAACTGGCCGGGGCCCTGGCCGAACCCGCCCAGGCTCAGACGCCGTTCGGCCGGTAGCGGGCTGGCCGGGAGGGGTGGCGCGGCGACCGGGGGCGGCGTCCCTACTGGAGCGGCGGGGCGGAGAACGGCGCTGGGGAGGATCTGACGCTGACCACCGGGCGGGGTCCAGTAGACCTGAATGAACGTGAAACTGGTCCGGTCGAGAAAGCGTACCCGGATGGTGTGCTCGCCCGGAGTCAGGGCGAGCGCCCCCTCACGGTACTGGTCGGGCGCCCCGCTGTTGTCCACCACCAGACGCTCATCGATGTAGAGCCAGGACTGGTCGACGGAGCGTGTCCCGAAGCGGTAGACCCCGGCGACCGGCACCGTGATCCGGCCGGTCCACTCGACACTGTAGGGCCGGGGCAGCGGCAGCAGGTGAACCCGCCAGGCCAGAAGCGGGTCTATCTGGACCAGCGCCGGCTCGCCGGCCCAGGCGGGGTTCTGGTAGTAGCGGCCCAGGAGCCCGGTGACCGGGACGGTGGGGCTGAAGAGGAGCGTGGGCGGAACCGGCCCCAGTGCGGCGCCGCCCGGCGGCTGCCACCAGAGCGCGAGCGGCTCAGCCCGCTCGACCATAACACGCAGACGCAGGGAGTGCCGGCCCCGGGCCAGGGTCACACTCCCCTCAGCGCCCCCGGCGATCACCGGCTGGCCGTCCAGCCAGAGGTCGGCCCGCCCGGCTCCATTCAGCCGGAAAAGATAGCGACCGTAGTGCGGCGCGACCAGCACCCCCTGCCACTCGACCACCCCGGGCGGGGCCGGCCCGGGGGTGGCGACTGTCGGCAGGGTCTCGGTGCGCAGTGGCGGTCCCTCGGCGGCCCCCGCCCAGACCTGGAGCCGCACCCCCTGGAGGGCCCGCACCTGGTCCGCCGGGATGACCACCGCGAAGAGAACCACCGGTCCACCGAACGGCGGCGCGTGGGCGGTGACCATGGCCCCCGGGTAGACCTGGCGCAGCAGATCGACCAGCGGAGCCTGGTGTTCGTCGAGGAAGACCGCGACCGGCCCGGCCTCGGCGAAGGGGGGCTGGAGCGCCGGGTCGAAGCGGCGGTGCTGGCCTTCATCGTGCAGCCGGGGAGCCAGAAAACGCAGGGTCGGGGCACCCAGAAACCGCTCGCCCAGGTAGACCCCGGTCTCGGGCGGCAGCCGGTTGACGGTCTGGGCGATGAGCGTCTCGGCGGTGGAGAAGGCCGCCCAGACGGCGAAGTCGCCGGCCTGCCGCCGGAAGTAGCGGTCGAAATGGTAGAGGCCGACGAAAGCCACCGCGACGGCTATCCCGCCGGCCGCGACCAGACCACCGGTCCGCAGGCCCGCCCCGGCCAGGCGGCCGAGCCACCCCACCGGCCGGCCCAGCCCGGCCAGCGCCTCACCGAGATGGGCCAGCGGCAGAGCGGCCAGCAGGGCCACGGCGACGGTCTCGTCGATCGTCCGCAGCGCCTGGGGAGCCTCGAAGGTCAGCGAGAAGACCCCGCCGCTGAGCATCAGCACGGCCCAGGCCAGGACCAGACCGCAGGCCGGCTGCCGCCAGCGGGCCAGCGCCAGCGCCAGCCCGAGGAGCACCAGCGCCCCGGTGAGCGGGTCGAGGTGCGGGGCGCCGGGCAGGTTGTGGCGGCCGTTGCGGTCGCCGGCGCGGTGGAACATCAGGAGGTGCCGGACCAGGTTGTCGAGCAACGGTCGAACCGACCCTGCCTGCTCGATCTCTTTGAAAATCGTCACCTGCTCCATCCGGCTGGTGAACTCCCGCGGAAAGAGGATGGCGTACTGCAGGAGCGGGCTGACCGTGAGCAGGGTCATCAGCCCCCAGAGGAGGAGACCGGGAGCCTGGGCCCGGAGAAAGGCCAGCCGCTCCCGGGCCAGACGGTGCAGGCTGTAGAGCCCCAGAATCACGGGCAGGAGACGGCTGGTGTAGTACATGTTCAGGGCCAGCCCGAGCACCAGCCCGGCCAGGAGGTAGTCGCTCCAGGCCCGCCGCCGCAGCGCCCGGACGAAGAGATAGGCCGCCAGGGCGTCGAGGGTGACCGACCAGATGGCGTTGAAGGCGATCCGGCTGAAGGTCACGTGCCAGGCCAGCACGGCGATGACGAAGCCGGCGAGCAGCCCCACCCGTCCGCCGAAGAGGACCCGGCCCAGCAGGAAAACGGCCGGGACACTCAGAACCCCGCCCAGCACCGCTCCCAGCCGCAGGGCCAGCGCGTTCTCGCCGAACATCGCCACGAAGGGCACAAGGAGATACCACCACAGCGCCGGCTGCTGGGCCAGCCCCGCCTCGTAGACCGGTCGGAAGGTGGGATCGCGCATGATCTGCACCACCCGCAGACCGGTGAAGGCCTCGTCGAACCAGAGACCGAAGGGCACATCGGCCAGGCGGTAGAGCCGGAAGAAAAGGGCCAGTCCGAGAAGAGCCCCCAGGCCCAGCCACTCGCCCCGGGTCAGGGCCCCCAGACGCGGCCACGGGCGGCCGTCCGCCCACCAGCCCGCCCCGAGCAGACAGCCCAGGCTGAGCGCATACAGCCCCAGGGCCAGCGTGCGGTCGGCCGGCCGCGCCAGGAGCCAGAGAGCCAGGCCGTTCAAGGCGAGGGCGGCGACCAGGCCGCCGAGAGGGAGCGGGGACCACCAGGCCGGCCGGCGGGCCACCACGACAGCGTTCCCGGTCACGGTCGCGCTGGCCGGGAGGGTGCGGATCACCACCAGGCCGGCGATCAGCGCCAGGAGCACTCCCTCCAGCAGGGCCGACCCGGCCAGAAAAACCTGGGCGCCGAGAGCCAGCAGCAGGCCGAGGGTGCCGCCGATGACCGTCCGCCAGCGGGCCCGTCGTTCAGCGAAGGCCGGCGGTGGTCCAGGGGAAGAAGCGGGCGGAAGCGAGAGCGAGCCGTGCATCGGCCGGCAGTATGGCAGCCACACACCCCACTGTCAAGGCCGGGGGCCGTCGACCGGGACGACCTGGTCGCCGCGCAGCCGGTAGATGGCCCGGTCAGGGAAGGCCTGCCGCAGACGCGGCAGGGCGGCCTCGCCCAGATCGCGGGCGTAGATGACGTCGGTGTCGAGGAGGGGCGAGTTGGCCGAGAAGACCATGCCGTAGTTCCACCAGGCGTAGGGCGGTCCGGGGTCGACCAGCACGATCGCGTGGTGGACACCGGCCCGCTCGACCGTGTCCAGAGCCCGCCGGCTGACGTAGTTGTAGCCGTGGTGGGCCGCCACCTGCTCCGGCAGGTAGAGGCCCAGGTTCAGGGCCGCCAGCCCGACCATGACCAGACCGACGAGGGCGCGGCTGACCCGCCGGGCCCACAGACTGCCGGCCTCCAGCCCCCAGCGCTGGAGGAGGGCCGGACCAGCCCGCGTCAGCTCGACCGCTCCCCGAGCCGTCAGCAGCAGGAGGAAGCCCAGCGCCTCGAAGTAGAAGCGCGGGCCGTACATAATGCCATCAGCCCACCAGAGGAGATACCCGCCGATAAGCGCCAGCACCCCGCTCAGCAGCAGCCAGTCCTCGGCGCGGGCCCGGCCGCTGGCGAAGAGAGCCAGGGCGAAGATGAAGGTGAAAAACGGTGGCCAGCCGAAGAGGTGCCGGCTGAGCTCGGCCAGGTTCCGGCCCATATTGTACAGGGCATTGCCCAGCGTATGCCCCCAGGGCCCGTGGTCCGGACCAAAGCCCAGCCGGTCGAACGACCACCAGAGCTCCAGCGTGCTGCGGAGCGGATGGCCGGCCAGCTGCCAGTTGTACCAGAGATAGAAGGCCAGGAGGGGCAGCGCTCCCACGCCCCACAGGAGCAGCCGCGCCCGGCTTCCCGGCAGCCGCCAGAAGGTCCAGAGGAGGAAGGGCGCGATGACCACCAGCGCCGTCCAGGGTCGCACCAGAAAGGCCAGCCCCCAGGCCGCGCCCGCCCACCAGAGGCTCGTCAGGCTGCGGAACCGCACCGCCCGCACCAGCCCGTCGATCGCCACCAGCAGGCAGAGCAGGGTCGTCGGATGAGCCATCATCGAGCCCGAGAGGAAAAGGAAGAAGGGAGAGGTCAGCCCCAGGGCCGCCGCCAGCAGCCCGGTCGCCCGGTCGTAGAGGGTTCGGCCGAGGCGATAGACCATCACCAGCGCCAGCGAACCGGCCAGCGGATTGACGATCCAGGGAGCGCCGGCCAGCACCCCCAGGGCGAGAAAGAGGGCGTGGCCCGGCGGGTATTTGCTGAACCAGCGCCCCTCGCGCATGACGATGAACTCGTGCTCAAAGAACTCTGGCACCGGCGGGAGCGGCACCCAGAGGCGTCCCAGGGCGAACGTTTTGGCCTGGAAGAGGTAGGCGACGTCGTCCTGCACGTGGGGAATCCCCTCCAGGATCAGCCGGGCGATGAGGCCGGTGGCCAGGAGACTCACCAGGAAGATCCCGGCGACCGCCACCGGCACCAGCGGCCGGCGCCGCGCCGGCGCGCTGGCCGGGGGACTGCCCCCTACAACCGCCGGCGCCCGCCCGACCACGCCGGCCAGGAGTCCCCCGCCCACCACCACCCCCGCCAGAGCCAGGCCGTAGAAGTAGTTGCCCAGCAGCAGGCGCAACGTGTCCTTGACGAACGCCACATCGGGCCGGGGGAAACTGCCCCCGGCCAGCGGTCCGACCCACCGCCCCGACTGCAGGAGCCACCAGCTGGCGTCCCGGTGCTCCGGCCGCACCAGGAACAGCAGTCCGTTCCCCTGGGCATCCGCCCGCACCACGATCCCGGCCGGCCCCTGCCCCCGGACCAGGAGCGCCCGCAGACGGTACTCGTCCCCGGCACCGGGATAGAGAAGGAGGCCGGCCGTGCCGGTCGTGAGGAGAGGGCCATCCCGACGCCAGGGCCGGCCCAGCGGGCGCCAGACCGTCCCCTCCCACCCCTCCACCACGAGCGGCCGGCTCTCCTCGCCCCGCTGGAGCACCAGCCCGGTCCAGCCGGCCGGCGCGTTGCGGTCGGCGATCCAGTCAAACAGCCAGAGCAGAGGCTGGCCCAGCGGTGTGCTCGCCAACCAGGATGGAGGCTGGGGGTAGGTGGCGCCGGCCAGATACAGGCCCAGGCCGTCGCCGGTGGTCACGGGGGCGACGGCGAACGTCACCTGGTTGACGGTGGCCCGCACCTCGGTCGGGGCGACGGCGATCTCCACCAGGAGATAGTCGTCGCGGGCCCAGAGGAAGAGGCCGACCAGGACCAGGTTAATCGTCAGCCAGAGGCCGACCGCCAGGAGCGTCAGGCGCGTGCGCCCCCGGCTGAGAGTAGCGGCCAGGTCCAGCGTGCCTCTCATGGCAGCGGTCCGAACTTCAACACCCGGTGGTTGCCGCTGTCGACCACGTAGAGATTCCCCTGCGCGTCCAGGGCCAGACCGGTCGGAAGCCGGAAGGCGGTGGGCTCGTTCCCCAGGCGTCCCCAGACCAGCTCGACCTGGCCGGCCGGGCCGAACCGGATGACACGGTGCTGCTCGGGCGCGGTGGCGTAGAGCCGTCCCTGCCCATCCACCGCCAGATAGGGCTTGTTGACCACCGACTCGCTCTCCCAGCCGGCCACCGGCCACTGAGCGAGGGGCCGGAGGGCGGCGTCGAACTTCTGGATGCGCCGGTTCCAGGTGTCGGCGACGTAGAGGTTGCCGGCACGGTCGATGGCCAGGCCGACCGGTTCACTGAAGGCGCCCGGAGCGGTGCCCCGTCCGCCGTAGACCCCGAGGACGTTCCCCTCGGCATCGAAACGCTGGAGACGATGGTTGCCCGCGTCGGTGACATAGAGGGTGCCGTCGGGGGCGATGGCGATGGCCCGCGGGCCGAAGAAGGCGCCGGGCTGGTCCTGCGGCGAGGTGACGTGACCGAAGCGCCCCCAGGCGGCCAGAAAGCGTCCGCTGGCGTCGAACTTCTGGATCCGGTGGTTCCAGGTATCGGCCACGTAGACGTAGCCCTGGCGGTCCACGGCGATGCCCCACGGCTCGTTGAACTGGCCGGGGCCACTGCCCTCGCCGCCCCAGGCCAGCAGCAGACGTCCGCTGGCGTCGAACTTCTGGACGCGGTGGTTGCGGCTGTCGGTCACGTAGAGGCTGCCGTCCGGGCCGACGGCCACCCCCTTCGGTTCGTTGAACTGACCAGGGGCGCTGCCCCGCTGGCCGCCGATGATCTGCAGCGGGGTCAGGGCGACGGTCGGCGCCGGACCGGCCGCCACCGCCGGCGCCGCCTGGGGAGCCACCCACGGGCCAGCGGCCAGATCGCGGCGAACGAACATGACGAAATCGGTCGAGCCCAGGGGACTGAGCGGCTCGCGGTAGAGGAAGTAGCGCCAGAGGCGGGAGCGGGTCTCCGGGTCAGCAACGGCCTTCCAGAGGCGGCCGGGGGTGAGGTCGCGATAGTCCTCGGGGAACCACCAGCGGAGCCGGAAGCGCTGGCTGATGTAACGGTCGCCCAGCACCGCCCGGGCCCGGGCCTCGGCATCGTTCTCAAAACTGGCCAGGACCACCGGCGCGTCCAGGGGCGGTGTCCCGGCCCCGTAGAAGACCCGCCCCCGCCAGTCGCGCAGGTACCATTCGAAGGGCCAGGAGACGCCGCTGTCGTAGGCCACCTTCAGATCGCGCCCCTCGCCGGTGCGGAAGGCCAGCCGCTCGATCTCGCGCATGACCAGCCCCACGTCGGGCGCGGTCTGGGTGTAGACGATCATCTCGACCGGAATATCGCCGTGGAAATAGACGGCCTGCCAGGCTGTACGCAGCCAGAGCGGGACCAGCAGGGCCAGAGCGGTCAGCGGCAGCAGCTTCAGGCTGAGGGGCCAGCCCAGCCGGCGGGCGGTGGTCACCGCCAGGCCGGCGAAACCGGCGCCGATGAGCCCGAGTCCGACCAGCTGGAAGATCTTCTGCTGTTGCTGGAGGGGAGTCCCCTGGAAGGGGTCGCCGGTCCCCAGCATCGCTCCGAGGACCAGGATGGTCAGGACCACCGCCAGGGCGTAGAGCGGAGCCCCGGCCGCCCAGGCCAGGCGCCAGGGGATGCTCTCGATCAGCCGGCCCAGGGTCAGGGCCGCCAGCAAGATCAGGGGCAGGGTGATGTGGACGCTCAGCCAGGGCATCTTCTCGGCCGCCCAGGTGTAGGCCAGCAGGCTGCCCAGCAGCCAGAAGATGAGGAAGTGAGCGAGCCGGTGGCTCCGTCGCCACCAGTAGACCAGGCCGGCCAGCGCCAGTGGCAGGGCCAGGAACTCGTAGAGCGGGAGCAGGATGAAGTAATAGTACCAGGGCTGGGCGCCCCGGGCCACCCCCTGCTGCTCCAGCCAGTACTTCAGACCGCCGATGGTGCCGCTGAAAAAGCCGGGCGGGTTGGAGAAGAACGTGGTGTGCAGGGTGACAAAGATCGCCCAGAAGATGACGGCGCCGGTCGCCCAGAGGCGCGGCTGCCAGCGCAGCCCGAGCCAGGCCCCGGCCCCGAGAAGCCCCAGAAAGGCCGCCACCGAGACGAGGTCGGCTGTCGCCGGGTCGGTCCGCAGGAAGGGCCAGCCGAAGACCGCCGCTCCCAGCGGGGCCGAGATGGTGCCCAGAACCAGCAGCAGCTGACTGCCCGGCGTCAGCGGACCAGACCGACCGAGCCAGCGGACGATCTCCAGCCGGCTGTGCACGAGAAGCAGAAACGCCCCCAGGATGGCCACCGTCAGATAGGTGTTCTCCTTGGTCGAGAAGGCAAAAGCGAGGCCGGCCACGGCCAGATACAGGTACCGCGGCTGCGGGTCGTCGAGAAAGCGCAGACAGGCCACCACGAGGAGGGCCGTCCAGCCCAGGACGAACATATCCTCGCGGGCGAAGCGCGAGAAATAGAGGAGGGTGGGCGAGACGGTGATCATCGCCGCCGCCAGGAGCGCTCCGACCCGTCCCAGGTGGTGGCGCAGAAAGTACGGCATGGCGATAAGGGCCGTCCCGAAGAGGGCGTGACCCAGCCGGGCGGTGGCATCGGTCACCCCGAAGAGAAAGTACAGCAGGGCCATCATGTGGAACTGAAACGGCCCGTGCATCATGGGGTCGTGGCGGTAGCCCCGGCCGCTGTAGAGATAGTAGGAGTAGACCGCGTGCAGGCTCTCGTCGTGATGGAGCATGCGCGGTCCCAGATCCCACAGGCGGAGCGCCAGCCCCAGGACCAGCAGCCCGCCGTAGGCCAGCGCCTCCAGCGAGAGCGGCAGCACGGCCGTCAGCGGTCGGTCGAGGAGCGACGGTGCGCGAGCACGCTGGGCGGTCTGCATCGTCTGTTACCTCTCCAGAAGACTGCGGACATAGACGATCACGTCGGTCCGCTCGACCGGCGTGGCTCCCGGGCCGGCCGGCAGTTCGCGGTAGACCAGCCAGCGGTAGAAGGCGCCGAGCGTGGGCCAGTGCGGCCGCCAGGCCTGCCAGAGATGATAGCGCTGGCCCAGGTAGCCCTCGCCCGGCGCCGGCGCCCCGGCCGGCAGGACCACCACCAGCGCCTCACCGTCCGACGCCGGGCGCACCGGCCGCCCGCTGAGGTACCACTGGACGAGGACGGCGCCTGGCCCCTGGACCACCACCTCCCGGTCGCGGATCCGGTTGTTCTCCAGGACCGCCAGAATCTCACGGACCTCGCCGGCCAGGGTGCGAACATCGCTGGCGGTGGCCTCCAGCCGGAAGAGTTCCACCGGCGTCTGGGCCTGAACGAAGGCCAGCTGGCTCAGACTGTGGACCTGCCAGAGCACCCCCAGGCCCGCGCCGACCAGCCCCAGGGCCGCCCGCCCCCCCCAGACCGCCCGCCGGTCGGCCCAGTGGCCGGCGATGAAGACGAGGAACAGGATCAGCGCCGGGAGCAGCGCCGGGGCGATGAGATCCACCGCCGGGTCCGGCGGCCGTGGTCGCGGGGCGGGCAGCGAAAGGTAGCCGGCCACGATCCCCAGAAGCACCAGCGGCGGCCCGCCGAAGAGCAGCAGACGGGCACACTCCCGACGCAGACGGGCGTCGCGGAGACGGCCGACCGCCGGCCCGACCACCAGGCCAGCCAGAAGCGCCAGGGGAACGATTATCGTCGCCGTCAGCGCCGGCCGGCGCTCGGCCTCCGCCAGACAGAGCAGGAGGGCCACACCGGCCCAGATCAGGAAAAAGCGACCCCGCCATTCGCGCCAGCGCCGCCCGGCCGCCAGCAGGGCCCCCGCAAGCAGCAGCGGCTCGTAGACAGCCACGGTGAGCATCGGCAGCCAGATCGGCGCGCCCGCCGTCCGGGGAACGAACGCCTCCACGAAGAGCGCCAGCGGGTCCAGGAGGGCCTCCTGGAGGCCAAAGGGGTAGGTGAAGGCGCGCGTCGCCACCAGGAACACGAAGAGCAGAGCCCAGAGAAGGGCTGGTCGGGCCGGCGCCGCCTGGCGCCAGAGGGCCACCACGGTCCGCCGGGTGGCCGGCGCGGTGAGGGCCAGCCCCAGAGCGGCCACCCCCATGGGCACCAGCACAAAGTAGCCGGCCGGCCCGGCCACCAGGAGCACCCCCAGTGCGAGCGCCGTCAGGCCGTATCCCCACCCCTGAGCGCGCACCGTCGCGTCGAGCCCGACGACCAGGAGCAGCCCGGCCAGCAGCGCCAGCGGCAGGCTCTCGACTGTCCGGCTGACCTGAACCAGTGTCGGCGAGAGGGCCAGCAGGAAGCTGCTGGCCAGGGCCTCGCTCCGTCCCAGTCGGTGGCGCAGGGCCCACGGCCCCAGGCAGAGGGCCGCCCCGGCCAGGGCCGGCAGCAACCGGGCGGCCGCATCACTCGGCCCGACCAGGAAGAACAGGAAAGCGTTCAGGTGCAGGAGCAGCGGAGCCGCCGCCACCGGGGCGGCCTCACCCCGGCTGAGCTGCCAGGCGCCCACCGCCAGGGCGGCCTCCCGTGGTGCGAGCGGCGCCAGGTCCAGGCCGCCGAGGCGCACGGCCAGGGCCAGCAGTCCCGCCAGGAGGTATAGCGCCGTCTCCAGGCGCGGTGGAGGCAGCGCCGCTGCCCGGACGTCCCCCGGCGCCGGCGGGGCCACCGGTCCGTCCACCGGGGCGGACCGTGGCGGCCGACGGGCGGGAGCGTGCCGGCGGGAGCGAGCCATCGTAACTCCGCCTCTCTCAACCGTGAGCGCGCGGCCCTACCGGACGGCGAGCGCGCGCGGCGTCACCTGATAGATCGTCACCGGACCGTTCTGATAGACCGGCGCCAGCAGCGTGGGGTCGCGGGCGAGCACCGCCGGCACCGCCGCGCCGTAGAGCGCGCGCTCGGTCGGCCCCACGTAGACATAGGCCACCTGATACCGGGCCAGAAGCCCGGCCACGCGCACCGGATCGCTCTCGCGATAGATCGCCTCGATATCGCCCCGCCGGCGGGCCGGCTCATCGTAGCGGCCGCGCCACTGGACCTCGTGGAAGTCCCAGCCGAGCAACGTGGGCAGGCCGGTGAACTCGGCGATCCGGCCGATCTCCTGCTGGTACGAACCCCCTGTCGCCTCGACGATCGTCGGGGTGCCGGCGACGTTCGCCTGCAGCCACTGGATGGCGGCGAACTCCTCCGGGCGCCAGTGGGCGAAGAAGCCCGTGCCGTCCAGGGTCGGTGGGCCGGCGAAGAAGCCGGTCTTGGAGAGGGTGGCCAGCGGCGCATAGAGGAGCCCGGCGCCGACGAGCAGTCCAACGGCCCCCAACGACAGCCGAGCCGTCCACCGCCGGCGGTCCGTCTCGGCGATGAGCACGGTCAGCGCGATCCCCGCCGCCACCCCCCACAGGACCCAGGTCTGGAAATAGAGTTTGAAAACCGTATTCATCCGGTTGCCGAAGAGGTCGCGGACGAAGACCAGTTCGGTCCCCAGCAGCAGGAGCGTCCCGGCCAGGACCAGTCCCAGAAGGTAAACCTCGGCCCGGATCGGCGCGGCCCCGGCCACCGGTCGGAGCGACCGACCGGACACCGGCCTGACGGGCACAGCGGTCTGCACCGGCGCCGCCAGCACCCGCCGGCGCAGGAGCGCCAACGCCACCAGCCCCACCGGCAGCAGAATCCCGCCCACCGGCAGGCGCAGGGCCAGGAGCAGGAGCGCCCCCGGCTCCCGGAGCGCCCGGGGGATCAGCGCCTCAAGGTCGAGCAGACTGGTGAGGAGGAGAGCCAGGCTCACCCCGGCCACCGGCAGCCAGTGGCGTCGGGCCACCCCGCCCGGCCGGAGCCGACGCCAGAGGAAGAGGCCGAGGACGCCGAGGAACGGCCCCCAGACCAGCAGGAAGTGCTGGGGCTTGGTGCGGATCGGCACAATCCCCAGCCCGGCGGCCTGCGACTGGAAGACGGCGAAGAAGGGCAGGTAAAGCAGAAAAGCCAGCCCGCCGACCAGGCCGGCGAAACGCAGAGCCTCCCGCAGGGCCAGCCGGTCGAGCCGGCCGCGCTCCAGGACCTCACGCCCGAGGAGCGCGCCGGCCAGCAGCCCCAGGTAGGTCACCAGATCCCAGGTGTTGAGAAAGCCCAGCCCGCCGACGACCAGCCCCAGGAGCAGGAGCGCCGGCGGCCGGCCCAGCAGGTCCCCGGCCCGCATCCCGTCGGGCGCCAGCAGGAGATGCCAGGCCAGGGCCAGGGCGAGCAGGCCGAAGGGCAGGGCCAGGAGGTGTGGATGGAGATCGGCCAGCAGGAAGCTGAAAAAGGGGAACTCGGTGATCGTGTAGTCGCGGACCTGGCCGTCGGGCGCGAGGTCCATCACCACCCGCGCCGCCCGAAACCACCACCAGTTGTCAAGCGCCTCCACCGGAAAGCCGAACGGGCTCCGGTAGCCCGGCGGAAGGTCTTTGATCTGGAAGAACTGCCGGAGCGGTGGGCTGAGCAGATCGTTGGCGTTCGCGACCTCGACCACTGGCTCCAGGTTGCTGAGCAGGACGACACAGAGGGCGGTCAAGAGCCCCCCAACCCCGCTCAGCCGCCGCGAGAGCCCCGGCCAGGTGGAGAGCACCGCCACCCCCAGGGCGAACGCCCCGGTGGCCGCCAGGGCGAAGAGAAGGGCGATCGCCAGATTGAAGGCCACGCCGGCCGGGGTCGCGGTCAGTTTGGCCAGCAGCCCGACCAGGACGTAGCCGAAGTAGTAGTAACTGATCGAGTGGCCGGCCAGCCAGGGGTCCACCGGTGGGAAGCGCTCGCTCCGCAGGACGGCGTTGAGAAAGGCGAACTCCATCGGCTTTTCGGTGGCGAAGATCTCCGGGTTGTAGGCCCGGACCAGCGCCCAGAGGGCGAAGGCCCCCAGGAAGAGTCCCTCGGTCGCCAGGATCAGCCGGCGCTGCTCACGCCAGAGAGCCCGCAGATGGGAGCCGGTCTCCGGCCAGACCAGCCACCCGACCGCCCCGACCAGCCCGACGAGCGCCGCGACCGTCACCGGACGGTTGGCCCAGAACCCGAGCGTCGCCCCCAGCCAGAGGAGATAGCCCACCACCAGCAGCCCCAGCGGACGGGCGAAAGCGAACCCCCGGTCGGGCAGCGTCCGCAGGCAGAAAAAGGCCAGCGGCAGGGCCGCCAGGCCGATCACCTGAAGGGCGAGATACCAGCGCAGAAACTCAGCCACCGGACCGTCTGACGCGATAGATCTTCACGCCGTCCTGATCATACACGATGTCCAGGTACGGGCCAACCATCCGGTCGAACTTGGCCAGTCCCTGCGGACTATAGTAAATGCGTTCGAGCTCGCCGACGATGAGATAGTCCACGCCGTAGCGCAGTAAGATGCGCCAGGCCACCTCGGGCGCAGGGTCGTTGTAGAGGCGCTGGACGTCGCGGATCCGCTCGTCCACCAGATACTGGTAGCCCCAGCGCTGCTGCTTCTGGTGCCAGTCCCAGCCGATGATGGTCGGCAGCCCGGTGTAGATCGCGTAGCGCGAGCCCCAGCGGTAGAGCGGGGTGACCGCTTCGGCGATGACCGGCGTCCCCTCGACGTTGGCCTGCAGCCAGCGGATGGCCTGAAGATCGCTCGCCAGGCGAAATGCGCGTCCTGGCCGCCCCTCGGGGCCCTCGGTGTGGACCGCGACCTGCATATAGGCGGTGCCGTCCAGCGTCGGCGGCAGCGTCGGCACGAAGCGGTCGCGAACCCGGGCCGCCGTCCCCACGACCGGGTAGACCAGCGTCGCCACCAGCAGCACCGCCAGACCGCCCAGCCAGAGCCGACGCAGCCCACCCAGTGGCAGCGCCCGCAGTCGGGCCACCACTGTCGGCAGCGCGACGGCCGCCGCGATCCCCCAGAGCACCCAGACCTGGAGATAGAACTTGAACACGGTGTTCATCCGGCCGATGTCGCCCTCCAGGGCCACCAGTTCGGTGAGGACACCGAGCGCCAGCCCGGTCCCGACCATCCCCAGCAGGAACCGCCGGGCCGGCGTCTGCTGGGGATGGAAGAACAGCCCGGCCACCACCAGCCCCAGCGCCAGCAGCAGCCCGGCCAGCGGCTTGCCGAGAACGGCCAGGGCGCCGGCCAGACCGGCCAGACCCAGAGCCCCGGCCAGGAGTGCCTGGAGCGTCTCCCCCGCCGCCGGACTGAGCCGCCGCCAGAGAGCCAGCAGATGGTCGGGCCGATCCCAGTGACGGCCCCAGAGGGTGCAGACCCGCACGACAGCCGGGAAACGCCCGTCAGGCAGCGGCGCCAGCAGCAGGAAACTCAGGAGCACGGCCAGGAAGGGCCCGTGGATGACCAGATAATCGCCCAGGGGCGAGGCGTCCGGGATCGGCTGGAAGCCGGTGTAGAAGGCCTGGTAGGCCCGGTGGAAAGGAAGGTAGAGGAGGTAACTCAGCGCCCCCAGGCCGGCCAGGAAGACGCCCGCCCGCAGGAGGGCCCCGACCCGCCGGTCCGGGAGACCCAGCCAGCCGACCAGCAGGGCCAGCCCGACCAGCCCGAAGTAGGTGGGGAAGTCCCAGGAGTTCATCGGGAAGAGCGCCCCGATGACCAGCGCCCCGGCCAGGAGCCGGGGCAGGGCGCCGAGCGCCTGACGGACCAGAGCGCGGCGCGTCCCGTCCCCTGCCCCCTCTACCGGCCGCAGGACCCGGTCGAGCGCCACCCCCAGAGCCAGGAGCGTGAAGGGCAGCGCGATCAGGTGAGCGTGCAGGTCGGCGTAGAGGAACGTGAAGAAGGGGAACTCGTTGATCGTCCCTGCGATCACCCGTGTGCTGGGCCAGTACCAGTCGGTCGGAATGACCAGCGTCTGACCAGCCAGCAGGCGGGCCAGCCCCAGTCCCACGGCCAGGAGGAAGCCCAGGCTGAGTGGCGATCCCGCACTGAAGCCGCCGAGCTGGGCCACGGCGTCCAGGAGCTGTCCGGCCCCGCCGAGGTTGCCGATGAGGCAGACGAAGAGGGTGGCCAGGCCGCCGGCGAGGAACGCCCGGCGGACCGCCGGATCGGCCAGCGTGAGAGGCGGCCCGGTCGTGACCGGCGCCGCCGCCGTGCTCCCCCCGGCGATGGGGGGCGCCCCCCGGGCCGGACGACCGAGAGACAGCGCCAGGTTCAGCCCGGCCGAGAAGGCGCCGGCCGCCGTCATGGCGAAGAGGAGCGGTATCACCAGGTTGTAGGCGGTGGTCGGGACGATGCCGCTGAGCTTGATAAGCGTCCCGACCACGATCTGGCCGAAATAGTAGTAGTTGAGATAGCCGCCGGCGAACCACGGATCGTAGGGCGGGTAGGTCACACTCTTGATCGCCGCCATCAGGTAGGCCAGGTCCATCGGCTTCTCCCCGCCCCGAGCCGGGTGCCAGAGGTCGGGGTTGAGCAGACGGATGCCCAGGAAGAGAAAGAAGGCCCCCCAGAAGACCGCCTCACCGGCCAGCAGAAACAGCCACCGCTCGCCCCAGAAGGCCCGCAGGGCCGGCCACTGTCGCCAGGCCAGCCCACCCGCCAGGCCGGCCGCCGCCAGCAGCATCAGTCCGGCCACCGCCCGCGAGGCCGGCAGAGGGGTCAGGCTCACCAGCAGCCAGTTGAGCCAGGCCACCAGCAGGATGGCCAGGCCATAGCGCAGGGCGAAACCCCGGTCGGCCAGCGCGGGAAAGAGCCCGAAGGCCAGCGGCCAGCCGATGAGACCGAAGACGACGAGGCCCGCCACCCAGACGAGAAGGGGCACCCGGTTGGCCAGGCTGTCCGGGTCGAAGAGATCGCGGTAGGTGCCACCGGCCCGGATCCGGGCCTGCTGGTCGGGGCTGAGAAGCAGACTCTTGTAGCGAGGACCAGACTCCGGCGCGACCACCGTCCAGGCGCCACCGAGCAGGAGCCGGAGGTCGGCCTGCACGTCGCGGCCCTGGGCAAGCCCGTCCAGCAGGAAGGCCACGCTCAGCGTCTCGGCCTCCCCGCGCACGTACATGGCCGGGGGTACGGGCGACCCGGGTACCTCGGGCCGGGCCCACAGGGCCGACCGTACCCGCTCCAGTTCCTCAGGTGCCAGAGGCAGCTCGTAGGTGGTGCCGTCGTCCAGGTTGGTCAGGATCGGACGCCCCATCTACCGCACCCGCGCCTCCTCCTCCTCGGCCACCCGCTGCAGGAGCCGGTAAATCCGGCGCGCGTCCTCCTCGGTGCGTGCGCCGGAGACCTCGACGGTGAGGAGGCGGGTGGCCCCTTCCCCATCGCGGGCGACGCAGACGGCTAAGTAGTGGCAGACGGCGTCGAGGGCCTCCTGGACCGCCCGACGTGACTGGCCGTTCAAGACCGATTCGATGAGGTACAGCGACATGGATATCACCTCCAGCACGTGCTCTAGACTGTGGACGCGAGAGACGTCCCTCGCGCCGCACGGGATCGTGATGGCGCGACGACGATGGCGCGGCCCTCCGGCCACGCTCACTCCCAACCCACCCGCGAGCGCAACCCCCGCAGCAGAAGGTCGAGCCCGTAGCCGACGGCGCCGATGACGAGCAGCGTGGCGTCCGGCAGCCGGAGCCCGCGCACGAAGCGCGACTCGGCGGACCGGTCCACGGCGGCGGGTGCAGGCGTCGCCATCCGTGTCCTTTCTCCGCGCAAGGTGAGCCCAAGATTCGGGCCGGCGGGCCGGCGCGTCAACGGGGACCGGGGCGTGCTCGAGGGAGCCGCAGGACGCGGCGGCCTATGACCCCCGCCGATCACCTATGGTCCGACCTGCGGGCCCGCGCGGAGCGGGGGGACGCGGCAAGAGCGGGGTAAGATGGGGCGGATAGGGTGGTCGTGGGCGGTCGAGGGGGCGGGCGTACGCGAAGGCCGGCCGGTGCGGGGCGCGGGTTCGGGCGGGGCCGCTCCGGCGGCCGGGCCTCGACGGCGGAGGAAA
>ERZ511473.1355-NODE-1355-length-21349-cov-11.451439_pt1 | contig 21349 bp, 18 predicted proteins | sample MGYA00374947_ERZ511473 | MGnify/ENA primary metagenome ERZ511473 (study PRJEB26303, sample SAMN06343854) | sediment metagenome | isolation source: hot spring sediment | place: Canada: British Columbia | collected 2012-09-26 ... | reverse complement strand
AGAGGTAATAAAATTAAAATTTTAATTTATTGATAATGAATAACTTATTAAAATTAAATTGATAAATTGAATTTGATGAATTAAAAAATAATATCATCACTTCTAGCTTTTTTAACTCCTATGTCTTCCCTTTCATAATAAGCTTTCGTTCTAAATTTATAAATAATTATTGAATCCTCTTTTTCATCAATAATTTCTTTTATTTCATCTTTCAACATTCTTAATTGTGCTTCGGTTATTTCACCTTCAAAAACACTATTCTGTATCCATGTTAGGTACTTAGAACAAACTTTATGAACCTTATAAACGCGCTTTTCATTAACATCATAAACCAAAATTACGAACATTATTATTCTTTTATTACGAAAGCTTTATAAATTTCTTCACCTATAAAATGCTTATAAAGTTTATAACATTCAATCCTAATAAGTCTCCTATAACTTACCTTTCCTATATTTTTATAAATTATTGTTGAATTTAATTTCTCTTCGAATGATTTTACAAAAATTTTTATTCCTTCTTCATTTAAATAACAAGCATTTAATTCACTTAAAAAATGATTTAAATTTAATTGTCCTTTATTCAATAACGAAAATATTACTCTATCAACAATTATTGGTTTAAAAACTTCTGAAATATCAAGATTTAAAGAAAAGCTTCTAAAATTCGTTTCATGTAAATAACCAATTCTTGGATCTAAGTAAGTTCTATAAATTTGACTTAAAGCGGTTATATAAAGCAAAGAATTTCCAAAGCTTATTAAGGCATTTATAGGATTATTTGGTGGATTTTTAACTCTTTCATCAAATTCAAAATCGGAATTTTTAATTATTTTGTTAAAAGCTTGATAATAATTTTTTCTTATATTGCCCTCAAAAGCCATTATTTCTTCTATTGAATTTAAATTTTCTAATTCATTTATTTTATTTGAGATTTCATTTAATTCATTATCTAAATTATAAACTTTTAAGTTTTTGATAATATTTAAAATTGCTCCCAAAACAAAACTTCTTGCTAAAAATAGACGTTTTTCAATATCTAAATAATGCTTTGCTTGTTCTAAAATAATAAATCCCGAATTATAAAATTCTCTTGGATAATAGGAACCAATATAATAGCCATATCTATTAAAAAAATGTACACAAATTTTATTTTGTGTTAAAAATTCAAGTAATTTTTTATTTATTTCAATTTCACCAAAAATCTGAATATCACTTATAGCATTTATAGGTAATGACTTTTTACTATCTTTCGTTTCTAAAAATAATGTATTTTCACTTCTATAAATTTTTCCATCAGAAAAAATATACAATGTCCTTTTCATTCAACTCCAGCACATTTCCCTAAAAGCACATTTCTTACAATATCCAATTTTAATAGGTTTAGGCGGTAAATTAGTTTTAATAATACTTTCAATTTCAGAAATTGTTTTTTCTAATTCCTTTTCTAAATTTTCATCTAATATAAATTCAACACTTTTATTTTCCTCAGGAAAAACTAATTCACCACTCAATAAAACATTCTTAAAATGTTTAAGATAGTAAAGATAGAACGCTAACTGCATTTTTGAAGCTAATATAAACTTGGAACTTTTTTTTATTTCAGCAACAATTTTATCTTTTAGAAAATCAATTCTAATTTTATTATCAATTAAAATTTCCTTTTTACTAATTTTATTCCTTTTTAAAAAAATTTTTGAAATATGTTTTCCAAGTAATAATAATTCGTTTTCTTGATCTGAACTTATGGAGCGAGACAAAAGCCAAACTTGTCTTTTACATATATAATAATACCAAATAAGTGTTCCATTAACTAACAAAATAAAATTTTAAAGCATTTTGCCCCTTGTCCTTTAAAATTATCCAAAGTTGGAAAAAAGAATTATAGCTTTTATGAGTGATTTTGGAAACAGTTTTTATGTGGGACAAGTTAAAGGTGTTATTAAATTGATAAATCCTTATGCTGAAATTATTGATATAACACATGATGTTCCAAAGTTCAATATAAAAGCAGGACAATTTATATTATATAGTTCATATAAATTTTTCCCAAAAGGAACAATTTTTTTAGTAGTAATTGATCCAGGTGTTGGTTCAGAAAGAAAAGCTATTGTTATTCAAACAGAAAATTATTATTTTGTAGGTCCTGATAATGGTTTGTTTGGATTTTTAGAAAAATACAAAGCTTATGAAATTGAAGTTCCAGAATCAGCAAGTCCAACATTTCATGCAAGAGATGTATTTGCTCCAATTTGTGCTAAAATTTCAAAGGATAATAATTTAGAAGAACTTTTAAAACCCATAGAAGAAATTATAAAATTTGATTTTAGAAATGTTCAAAATTATGGAGATGTAATAATTGGAGAAATTATATTTATTGATGATTTTGGAAATTTAATAACAAATATAGAATATGATGATAGTTTTAAGTTTGTAGAAATAAAAGATATAAAAATTGATAAGAAAGTTAAAACTTATAGTCAAGCAAAAAAAGATGAATTAGTTTTCTTAAAGGGTTCTTATGATTTTTTAGAAATTAGTGTTGTTGAGGGGAATGCTAAGAAAATTTTAAATGTTGAGTTAGGTGAAATTGTTAAAGCACATAAATGAAAATTTTAGTTCAAGATTATAAGAATTTTAAGCCAATTTTAATAGATGCTCCATATCCGAAAATTAGAGAAAATTTTGCTATTGTGAAAACATTATATTCAGCAATAAGCGTAGGAACAGAACTTTCAAGATTAAAAACAAATTTATTTAATATCATTACTGATAGAAAAGATCAAATAGATTTAGTTATAAAATCAATAAAAACGATTGGAATTTCGGAAACATTTAGAAGAATTATAAATAAATTAAACACTCTTGGTCCTCTTGGATATAGTATAAGTGGAATTGTTGTTGAAAGTAAAATTGATGGCATAAATGAAGGTGATTATGTAATTGGAGCAGGTGGTGAATTTGCTTTACATTCAGAATATAATCTTATTCCAAAGAATTTAATTTTAAAAATTCCAAAAGATATTAATTTAAAGGAGGCGAGTTTTTCAACAATTGGGGCAATTGCATTAAATAGCATTAGGAATGCTAAACCTGAAATTGGAGAAACATTTTTAGTAATAGGTCTTGGATTAATTGGTCAAATTGTTATAAGAATTTTAAATATAATGAATATAAGAGCTATCGGAATTGACATTTCAGATTACAAATTGAATTTTGCAAAAAATTATGCCTATAAGTTGTATAATGCTAATGAAAAACATTTAATTAAAAAATTATATCCTGTTGATGGTGTTATTCTATGCGCTAATGATAAGACGGGAAGCGCTATTAAATTGGCTTGTGAAGTTTTAAGAGAAAAAGGTAGAATTGTTGTTGTAGGTCAAAGCAAACTTATAATACCTTATAAAGAATTTTATTATAAAGAACTTGAAGTTAAAATGAGTAGAGCTTATGGTGCTGGAAGGTACGATCCAAATTATGAAATAAAAGGAATTGACTATCCAGAAAGTTATGTCAAATGGACAATAAATAGAAATCTTTTATCTTTTGTAGAAATTCTTCCAAAACTTAATTTAAGTGAAATTATAACACATGAATTTGAATTTAAAGATGCTTTAAAAGTATATGAATTTTTAAAAAAAGAAAAAAACTATCTTGGGATTGTTTTTAGATATTCTAATGAAAGTGAAATTAAAAAATTCATAATTGTTAAAAACTATAATAAACTTTCAAAAATAAATATGGCTTTAATTGGAGCAGGAAGCTATGCTCAAAATGTTTTAATTCCAAATTTTTTAAAATATAAAGAAATTACCCCATTATATCTAATTACTTCAAAACCAGAAAATGCTATAAATTTAGCAAAAAGATATAATTTTAAATATGCTGGATGTGATTATGAGGAAGTTTTTAAAGATAAAGATGTTAATTTGATAGTAATAGCAACTCCTCATAATTTACATGCAGAGCTTGTCAAACTTTCAATTTTATATAATAAGGCAGTTTATGTAGAAAAGCCACTTGCTATAAATTTAAATGAACTTGAAGAATTAAAAGAATTATATGAAAAAAATCCAGTTCATTTTTGTATTGGATTTAATAGGAGATTTTCAAAATTAACGGATAATGTAAAAGAATTTATCAAAGACAGAAAACTTATTATTTTTAACTATTTTATAAATGCTGGCGCATTAGAAAAACATTGGATATTAGATTTAAAAATTGGTGGAGGAAGGATTATTGGTGAAGGTTGCCACTTTATTGATTACGTTTTATTTCTATTTAAAGAGCCAAATTATTATTTTTCAAATATCTTAGATAATGAAAACTTCACAATTAGTTTTAGATACAATAATGCTATATCCAATATCATTTATCATTCGCAAGGAAATAAAATGATTGAAAAAGAAATTATTAGAATTGATACGGATGGTGAAACACTAATTTTAAAAGATTTTTCTGAAGTTATTATAAATAATAAAACTATTTTAAAGACAAAGCAAGATAAAGGTCAAGAAAAACTAATTGAATTATTTATAAAAAGTCTTCTTGAAGGCAGGGAAAGTCCAATAAGCTTTGAAAATGCTTATTATTCAAGTTTAATGACTATTAAAATAGCAAATGATTTTAAAATTTGATGAATTTTTAAGTGAAGTTTTATATAATCCAAAGAAAGGATATTATTTTAAAAAGAAAATTGGTGAAGATTATTATACTTCAAGTTCATTTGAAAAATTATTTTCTTGGACAATAGCAAACTATTTTTTGAAATTAAATGAAAAAAATATCCTTGAAATTGGGGCAGGTGAAGGGTATTTTGCAAAAGAAGTTATTGAATTTTATAAATTAAAAAATAAAGAGATAAATTATTATATTTTTGAAAGAGCAAAATTTAAAGAGATTGAAAATGTAAAATTTATAAATAGTTTAGAAGAACTAAAAAACTTTGAGGGAATAATTTTTGAAAATGAGGTTTTGGATGCAATTGAATTTAGAAGATTTATATTTTTAAATGGTAAGTGGTATGAAATGTACGTAAAAGATTTTAGAGAGTTTTTAATTCTTGAATTAGATGATGAGCAAGTTATTAAATTTTTACCTGATAATCCATTTGAGGGTTTAATATATGACATTTCTATAAAAGCCTTTGACTTTTTAAAAAAACAATTTGAAATTTTGAAAAAAGGTTATTTAATTATTATTGACTATGGATATGAAAGAGAAGAAATTTTAATTAGATTTCCAAAAGGTTCATTAACAACATATTATAAGCATCAGGTAGGTGATAATCCATTTTTAAATCTCTATGAACAAGATATTACTTATTTTATTGATTTTACAATTCTAAAAGAATTCTTAAAAGGTCTTGGTTTAAAAATTGTTTTGGATAAAAGTCAAGGTGAATTTCTTTTGGAAAATGGAATTCTTGAAATAGCGGAATTTTTAAGCTTGAATTTAAATGATATTGAAAAATTTAAAATTTTTAATAAGGTAAAAAGTCTTATTTTGAGCTTTCACAATTTTAGAGTTTTAGTATGTCAAAAGTAAAACTTATTTTTATTGTAATTTGCCTAATTTTTTCAATTATTATTGGAACTTATAGAGCTGTTGAAGGTAAAACTTCTGATTTTAATAATATCTATAAAGCTTGTAACTGTTTAAATGAAAACAAGTTATTGAATGAATGTTCTCCTTATTATAGGTACCCTCCCACATTTGCTTATATTATATCACCAGCTTGTAATCACTTGACAAGCAGACAATTAGCTTTTCTTGTCCTATTATTTTCATCAGTAATGTTAATAATACCTTTATTCACATTTGAAGATTTTAATTTGGCCTTAAATAGTGTTATTTTACTACTTCCTCCAATTTTGGATAGTATTATGGTAGGTCAAATTAATATCATTCCATTTTTTTCACTACCAGTCCTTGCTTACTATTTTAGAAAGAGTTCTCTTTTAAGTGGATTTTTTCTAAGTCTTGCTATCGTTCTAAAGGCAATTTCTATTATTATTCTAATTGGTAAGAATTTCTATATTTGGATAGATGATAGTTTCTTTCATTTTATAAAATATGCTCAACTTAATCCAAAATATCATTTTGGCTTTGGTGAAAAAAACTATTCAATTTTTTCAGTTCTTGATTATTTTCATATTTCAAAGTTTGGCTTTTTTATTTTGTTAATTATTTTAATTTTATTACCTTTTCTTAAATTATCTGAATTTGAAATTTTTTCAGTACTTATTATTTTGATGCTGATTTTTTCTCCAATTTACTATCTTTTGAGAACAAAAGCAAAAATTTATCTATTTCTACCTCTTTTATATATTCCGATTTTTAAATTTCCTCTTATTTTTAATTTTGTTCTTCTATTGTTTTTCCTATTTAAGCCTTTCAATTTTAAATCCTTTAAAATTTCAAAACTATGAAATTTTCCATAGAAAAAAGAGAAATTGAAAAAGTTATCCCTATTATAAATAGAATTTTACCAAAAGGTAAATCCTTAGATATTCTTAAATCAGTGCTTTTAGAAGTTTCTGGAAATAGTGTTTATATTACCTGCTGTAATACTGATATTCAGTATAATGTTTCAATAGATGTTTATGATAGTGAAGATGGTAAAGTTCTTGTAAATGGCTCAACACTTATTTCAATTTTAAAAAGTATTCCTTCTTCTTCTATTATTAGCTTTGAAGAAGTTAATAATGCTTTAAAAATATCTTCTGATGAAACCTATTATAAAATTCCTACTTTAAATCCTGATGATTATGTTGAAGTTAATGATATAAGAGAAAATCTAAAAATGTTTAAAGTTTCAAGAAAAAAACTAATAAATTGTTTATCAAAAGTTGAGTTTTGTACTGGTGAAGATGAAAATAGATTATTCTTATCAGGAATTTTATGGGATAATAAAGGAGAGTTAGCGAATTTTGTTGCTTCCGATAGTTATAGATTGGGTTTATATACTGAAAATTTTGATGAAAATTATGGAGAATTTCAAGCAATTATTCCAAAAGATATTTATAAAATTCTTGATGAAATTGAATACGAAAATATTGAAGTTGGATTTAGTGAAGATTATATGGTAATTGGATTTATTAATGGTTTTATGAATATAAGACTAATTTCTGGACCATATCCTGACTATAATGCTATATTTCCTGAAGGAATTGCTAATGAATTATATGTCCATAAAAATGAAATTGAAACAAAGCTTAAAGCAATGTCACCTTTAAATCCAGAAACATTTGGGATAAAAATAGATAAATCAATAACAATTTTTGCTATATCAGATGATGGAGAAGAATTTAAATCAAATTTACTTGGAAAATATAATGGAGATAATGTTGAGATTTATTTCCATTATAAAAGATTTTATGAGATTATAAGAGAAATGGAAGATGATATTTATATTTACATTTATTCAGAAAATCAGCCTGTCTTAATAAAATCAGAAGAAGAAAACTTAAAATATCTTATAATGCCTGTTAAATTATAGGAGGTTAAAAATGAAAAAACACAAGATTGAAAAATATAAGAAAATTTACGACCAATACTATATTCCATATGTAATTGAACAAACTGCGAGAGGAGAAAGAGCTTATGATATATATTCAAGATTACTTAAAGATAGAATTGTTTTTCTTGGAACAGCTATTGATGAATATGTAGGAAATTTAATTGTTGCTCAACTTCTATTTTTAGAAGCAGAAGATCCAGATAAAGATATAAACTTATATATTCACTCACCTGGTGGTTATGTAACAGCTGGACTTGCGATTTACGATACAATACAATATATAAAGCCTGATGTTGTAACAATATGTATTGGAATAGCTGCTTCTATGGCAGCTGTCTTATTGGCAGCAGGAGCAAAGGGCAAAAGATTCTCTTTACCTAATGCAAGGATAATGATTCATCAACCTTGGGGTGGTGTTCAAGGACAGGCAACTGATATTGAAATTGAAGCAAAAGAAATTTTAAGATTAAAAGATTTGCTTATAAAAATCCTTTCTGAACATACTGGACAATCCTATGAGAAAATTCAAAAAGATACAGAAAGAAATTATTATATGTCCGCTTTTGAAGCAAAAGAATATGGAATGATAGATGAAGTAATAAAGAAAAGAAAATGAAAATTTCTATAAAGTGGTTAATTTTTACTTTCATAACACTATTTGTTTCGTTTATATATTTTCTAACTACTGCTCCAACAGTTGTATTTTGGGATGTTGGAGAATTTCTTGCTTCAGGCTATAATTTGGGTGTTCCTCATCCCCCTGGAACACCCTTATATGTTCTTCTTGCTAAGTTTTTCTCACTATTACCATTACCTTTAAAAGAATTAAAAGAATTATTACAGGGTTATCCTTCAAATCAATTCGTTTTAAGAGTCACATTAATTCCAATTTTAAGTGGTGGTTTGATAGCAGGTTTCTTTTATTTAATTTTTGTAGAAGGTGCTAGTTTATTTAAAAGTCAATATAATAATTATTGGGTTCATATAGCAGGAGCATTTGTAGGTTTAACACAAGCGTTTACATATTCTCAATGGTTTAATTCAATTGAGGCAGAAACTTATACACCTGCTCTCGTGTCAAATATCATAGCTATATATTTTGTAATTTTATATATCAAAACAAATAAGGCAAAGTGGTTATTGTTATCAGCTTATATAATGGCAGTAGCAACAGGAATTCAGGCAATATCATTATTTGGTTTTATAGGCTTATTCTTATTTCTTGCCATATTTTATAGAAAGCAAATTTGGGATAATTACTTTATAGGTGTTTTATCAGTTGGAATAGCAATTTTAGCAATCTGGTTTAATTCTTACAATATCCTTCAATATCATTATTATGAGACAGCTTTGATTAACTTTCAAAAATTTTCAAATTCCGCTAATGTTATATCACTAAATCCTTATGCCATCTCTGATGAAATGTCAAAATTAAGTAGAAATATCTTTGTGTTTAACTTTATTTTAATTTTGTGTTATTTTGGAATTATTTGGACACTTTATAATATGAAAAAGCTTAATTTTAACAATATTTTTTCAAATTTAATAATTATATCAATTTTAATTAGTATTTTCTTTCATTTTACTTATAATGTTATTTTAGCAAGTATAAGCGGTTTTTTAGCTATTATATTATTTTTCGTTTATACAAAACTTTATAAAAATTGGAAAGGTGTGGCATTATTATTGGTTTTATCAGCTATTATATGCGAGTTTTGGTTATTAGCAAGAGCTTACTATTTAACTAATAATCCAATAGTTAGGATAAATGAAGGTGATCCATCAAATTGGTTAGCATTTATGGATATGCTAACAAGAAAACAATATGGACCTCCAAACCCTCTTGAAAGAAGAATTCCTTTAATTGAACAATTAGCAGTTTTATGGACATATACCTCTTGGCAATTTATATCAATTCCTTACATAACAAGGGAACAATTTATTCCAATTTTATATGTTTTATTAGGTTTAATGATTGTTGGAATTTTTGTGAATTATAGTGAAAATAAAAAGTTATTTTGGTTATACTTCTTTGGACTTGTAGTAGCAGTAATTGGATTATTTATTTATCAAAATCCAGCAGATGCTCCAAGCCTTCCTGTAAATCCAGCAAACGCTCAACCGGATATGATTACAGGACAAGTTAGAATGGAAGTAAGGGATAGGGAGTACTTCTATGTTTTACTTTATGCTTCAATCATATTTTATAGTGGTTTTGGATTATTAGAAATTTTAAGAATAATAAATAAATATATTAAATTTCAAATAATTCCAACAATTATAGGTTTATTGTTTTCTTTTGGTGTTGTTTTTGCAATGATAAAACACAATTGGAAATATAATGATAGACATAAAAATTATATAGCTGAAGACTTTCCTTATAATATCCTTTCAAGTCCGATTGTTTCAAAAGATGGTGTTGTATTATTTACAAATGGAGATAATGATACATTCCCTGTTTGGTTTGTTCAGGAAGTTTTAGGTTATAGAAGAGATATTTTTAATGCCAATTTATCATTATTAAATACAAACTGGTACATAAAACAATTAAAAGGTTGGGGTGCTCCTATAAGTTTTAGTTATGAAGATATTGATAAACTTCCTGTTTTTATACCTATTTCTAATAATAAATTTTTATTATTAAGAGATTTGGCTATTAGAGATATGATTGCTACAAGTGTTGGTTATAAAACAAATGATTATGTTAATGTTTTAACAGAAAAGGGAATTGTCAAAATTCCAAAAATTTACCTTGAAGATGGCGAAAAATTTGTAAAAGAAGTTATAATTGGAAGGGAGTTTAAAGTTCCCATTTATTTTTCAATTACTTGCGACCCTGATGCTTATAGAGATTATAAGAGATTATTTATTCTTGAAGGATTAGCTTGGCGTATAAATAATGATTATGTATCAGATACAAGTGAAGAATTCTCTTCTATAAATATTCAAAGAACTGCTTATTTATTAAGTGGAAATTTTGATCCAATTGATTATATTGAGAACTATGCAAAAAAATATAAAGTCTTAAAAGATACAATTTTCAGATATAGAAGTATATTTGATGAAAATGTTTATAAAGATGAAAATCACCAAAGAATTTATAGAAACTATGCAACAGTAGCATTCTCATTAGCAAATGCCCTAAAAATAAGGGGAGATTATGAAAAATCTATTAAGTTTTTTGAATTCGGTAAAAGGTTTCTTCAAGCTTTAACACTAAAAGATAATTTCGTTTATATTCAAATTTATCAAGTTGATTTGGAAATTGCAGATAATTTAATAAATTTAAAGAAGCTTGACGAAGCTAAAAAACTTTTAAATAATTTAAAATCAGAAATTCTTAAAGTAAATGATCAAGAATTTATAAACTATATGAATTTTAGAATAGAAGAAAAACTAAAAACTATTGAACAAAAATAATTTTAATTTTTTCCTTATTTTTATAACTAACTTTTAAAATATAAACCCCATCTTTGAGCTTAATTTTTTCATTTACTGAACCTAAAAGTTGTTTAAAATTTTTCTTATATATTATTGAACCATTAAGCTTAAAGATTGAAATTCTTATATCTTGTTTTTCCTTGGAAATTATATTTAAAAATAAACCATCTTTTGTTATTGAAATATAACAGTCTTCAAAATGCTCTTGTATATCAACAGGTGTCGCACAGGAGCCGCCAACATCATTTTCAATAAGAGAAGGCGAATAAGGGTTTAAAGAAAAATTTAAAGCATTTGAGGGAATATTTGAAACTGACAAATTAAGGCTTTGAGGAGTATAGTTTAAATTATAAGTAATAAAATTGTTCGTAATATCTTTTATGCAGTTTGGTACAGTATCTCTAAAAAATAAGAAAAACATACCACTACTTGCATCTGCTCCGCTTCCAATATAACCACTTAATAAATAAACATTTGGATTTACGCTCAAAATTCCCATACCTTTATTACTTGAATATCCAGAAGGTGCTAAAATCCAAGCCCTAACCCAAATTAAATCCCCGTTATTTTTATTAACTTTCATAGCAAAAGGCATTGAAGAATTTATACTTAATCTTACAAATCCAGCTATAAGGTAATTACCATCAAAATCTAATGAGATATTGTACGCTCTTTCATCAGAATTTCCCAAATTTGAAGTATAACGTTTCTGATAAATTATTGTCCCATTTGGGTTTAACTTTACAAGCTGAATATCAGCTGGACCAGCATCATCTCCTAAGTGACCTACAAAAACATAATTTCCATCACCATCTACAATTATAGACTGAGGTTGCTCCTTTACATTTGATGGATATGTATATGACCAAATGACATTACCCAAAGTATCCAATTTTATAACATGATTATTTTGTCTCCCTAATAATACATAAGATTTTGTAAATCTGTCATAGGCTAAATCCATAGAAGATCTTGCCCCATTAGAATAAGATTTGTGAAAAATAATATTTCCATTTACATTGATCTTTATTAACCTTTGAGCATTACCATTTCTATTACCTTGCATACCAGTGATAATAATGTAATTACCATCAAAATCAACACCTGTAAGTAAATTAATGTTATTAATATATACTGACCAATCTATCTGACCATTAAATTTAAATTTAACAACCTGACCATAACTATTATTACTTAGCAAATTTGAAGCACCACCTACTGCAACAAACTCTGAATCAGATAGTTTAACTATATCTGTAATAGCAAAGTTTGTTAAGTTTGTTATTGGGAACCAAGTATATGCACGATAGAATTTTGTCTGAAAAAAAGTATCAAAAGCAATAATAAAAGGTCTTCTATAATTACCATCCCAATGAAAACCACCAACAACAATAGTAGTATCATTAAGTTTTATTGAAGGAACTTTGTGACAAGTTACACAATCTTGCGATGGATAAAACATCCAAACAAGTCTATGTGTTGTTTGAGTTAAAAGGATTAAAATCATAATTAAAATTATAAAGCACATTTTTAAAAGCCCCCTTTAAAATTTTATAACTTTATGATAAAAGGATTATATCAAATTGGTAAGTATTATGAAGTAAATATAGTTAAAGCATTTGTTGAAGAGATCAAAAGTGAAGAAGAATATATAATAGTAGAAATTAACTTTGATACAGAAAACAAAGAAATTTCTCTATCATCAAAAGAATATTCAAAAGATTATGAATATGAATATAACTTTATAAAGATGCGTCTAACTGGTTGTCAAAATCAACCATTTGTTGTTTTTGCTGATGAAAAAAGAATTTATGGTGACGGTAGAAGTCATTCAATATGGATATCTCTTAAAAAAGAAATAGAAGATATAGAATTGAAGGAAAAAATTTCACAAGTTGAAGAAATTTTTTATAAAAATGATGAATTGAAAGAAGATTATAAAAGGGTTATTGAAGAGTATTTAAGTAAAAATAATATCAACAAAAGAAAAATTGCCTTTTGGGTTGTAAAAATTGATGATAAATACATTCACGATAATAAAAGCTATTTGAATTTGATTGAAAAGAAAATTTTAGAAGAAAAAGCTGAAAGGGGAAATATCATTTGCCATCTTTGTTCAAAAGAAACAGAAAAATTTTATACTGATTTTTCAAGATTAAAAATGAAAATATATATAAACGATAAAGTGGGTTTTTCTCAAAACATTTCAAATAATTGGGAAGGAAATTTTGTTATATGTGAAAATTGTTATAAAATTTTAATAAGAGGACAAAGTTTTATTTTAAATAAATTCAATTCAAAAGTTGGAAGTATTCATTATTTAATAATTCCAGAATTTATAAAAGAACCCAAATTAAATAAGGATAAACTTGAAAGATGGTCAGAATATATAAAATTTTATAAAAATCCATTTGAATTCTTTAATAATAAAAAAATTGAAGAAAACATTGAAAATTATCTAGAATTTGAGGATTATAATAATAACTTCGTTTTATTGAACTATTTATTTTATGAGGAAAACAATCAGCAATTTAAAGTTTTTGGTTTAATAAAGGATATTCCAAATGGTAGAATTGAAAAATTAAGAGAAGAATTTAAAAAAATTAGAAACGAATTTAGAGTGTTTTTTGAGGATGAGAGCTATATAATAAAAAATTTATCAGACATTTACTATCTTATTCCTTTGAGAATTTCAAATAATAAAATTGTTGATATTCAAAAAATTATGAATTTATTTTTTGCTATATTTAATGAAAATAATGTTATTGATATTAATAATTTAATTTATGACTTTACACTTGGATTTAGAGCCATTTATTATGAAAATAATGCTTATCACTTATCAAAACATTTCAAGAACAAAGACGATGAAATAAAATATATCTTAAAAACACATCAATTATTAAAGTTTTTAAAAGGAGGTGGAAGCGTTATGAACTTAGATGTTTTAGAAAAGGATTTTAAAGAATATATAGAAGCTTCTTCCTTTGATGAAGAGGAAACTGCGCTCTTTCTTCTTGGTATTGTTATTGCTAAAATAGGTTCAATTCAATATACTTCTTATAAATATAAGCCTATCCTTGAAAAAATTAATTTCAATGGTATGAATAAAGAAAAGTTAATAAATTTATATAATGAAGTTCTTGAAAAAATGAATCAACTTGAAATATATGGAAATTATGAAATTGTCTATTCGTTGAGTAAGCAATTATTTGACAAAAATTTTAAAAATTGGGACTTAAAAAGCTATAAAAATACATATTATATCCTTTCAGGTTATGCTTTTGAAACATATAGAATTTTAAAACAAGGAGGTTTGAGATATGATAAAGAATAGTGAGATTTTACTTTTATATGAAGCAAAACTTTGTAATCCAAATGGAGACCCTGATAACGAGAATAAGCCAAGAATAGATTACTCAACTATGACTAATTTGGTAAGTGATGTAAGGCTAAAAAGGTTCATAAGAGATTATCTATATCATTATAAAAATAAGGATATTTTTATAAGAAGAGCAGAAAATGGAAGTTATCTTGATGCTACTGAAAGATATGAGCAGGCAGGAAAGCCAAATCCGAATGATTTTCCAAAATTATTTATAGATATAAAGTTCTTTGGAGCTACTATTCCAATTAAAGGTTCTGATAAGAAAGACAAAGGTAAATCAATTCAATTTACGGGACCTATTCAATTTAGTTGGGGTTATTCATTAAATAAAGTTGAATTTGTAGATAGTCCTTCAATCACAAGTCATTTTGCTGGTGAGAAAAAGGAAGGTGGTTCTATTGGTAAGGATTGGCGATTAAAGTACGCTTTAATAGCATTTTATGGAAGGATAAACAGGTACTGGGCTGAAAAAACAAATTTAAATGAAGATGATGTTAAATTATTCGATGAATCTATTTTTCCTGCTATAAGTCTTGAAACAAGTACAAGGAGTAAAATTGGTCATATGCCAATTTTATATATAAGGATTGAATATAATGATGATTATATGATAGGTGATTTGAGAAGGTTTATAAATATAGATAAGAAAGAAAATATTGAAAGCATTAAAGACTATAAAATTAATTTAGATGAGCTTGTTAATGTTTTAGAGAAAATAAAAGATAAAATATCAAACGTTGTTGTTAAAAGATCTGAAGAAGCTTCCTACTTAGATGAAGTTTTGAAAAAACTGCCAAATGTTAATTTCATTTGAAATTAAAGGTAAATTTGCTCATTTTAGACCTTTTTATACAAATGCAAGTTCATTAAGTTATTATTTCCCCCCAAGAACAACAATTATTGGTATTATTGCAGGAATTCTTGGAATGGAACGAGATAGTTATTATGAAATTTTTTCAAGTGAAAATTTAGATGTTTCAATTGAAATTCTAACTCCTATTAAGAAATCCATTTTTACGATAAAGTATTACAGAACAAAGGAAGCTGATTTAAGTATTGAAAGATTTTTAAGAGGTGTTGAAGATTATCCTACATCAATAGAAGTTCTAATGCCAATAAACCATGATTTCATAAGTTATAGAATATACCTAAAATTCAAAAATAATTCTAAAATTGAAGAAGAACTTTGGAAAATTTTAGAAAGTAATAAAGTAAAGTATGCACCATATCTTGGAATTAGTGAATTTTTAGCATTTATTGAAAATCCTAAAAAATTTGAAGAAAAGCAAGAAGAAACTAATATTATACATTCAGTTATTCCTTATGATTATTATGATTATGTTTTAAATAACGATAACGATTTTCTTATATTAGATAAAATGGTTGTTGATTTTATACGAGAAGGAAATATAAGAAAAATTAAAAAAACAAATGATTTTATTGTAAATCCATTAGCAAAGCCTATAAAGTTAAAACAAAAAATTTTGGCTATAAAAATTGAAGATAAATTTATTTTATGGATGAGATGAAATTTTATTCTCATCCAAACAAAGAATTAATAGAACATCTTAATGAGGTAGGAAATTGGATGAAAGAAATTTACCAAGAGCAAAAAGAAATTATAAAATTAGATTTAAATGAAAAATTTTTTGAAATTGTAGGAAAATCTCATGATTTTGGAAAATATACAACATTCTTCCAAAACTATTTAAAAAATGGTAAAAAAAATAGTTTAACAAAACATAGTTTAATTTCTGCTTTATTTTGTGCCTATTGGCTCATTAAAGAGAATTTAGAAAATTTATCACTTATTGGTTATCTTTCAATAAAATATCACCATGGTGATTTAAGTAATTTTGATTTAAGCCAAATTGATGAATATATTTTAGATAAGCAATTGGAGGATTTAAGAAAGAATAAAAACATTATTTCAAATGAATTGAATTTTGATATAACGGAATTTCTAAGTTTAGATTTTTCTAATAAAAATAATTTTGTTTTAAAGCAATTAAGAAAGCTACATTATGAATACCAAAATAATGAAAACCTAGAAAATTACTTTAAGCTTATATATACATTCTCACTTTTGATAGACTGTGATAAAAAGTCAGCTGTTGGACTAAATTTTAAAAACAGAAGACATATAAATTCAAATATCGTTGATGAATACAGGAAAAAACATTTTAAGGAGAATAATATAAGAAATGAACTTTATGAGGAAATTTTTAAAAATTTTGAAAATCTAAAAGAGATTCCAAAAATTATTTCTGTAAATGCTCCAACTGGTCTTGGGAAAACACTTATAAATTTATCCTTAGCATTAAAAATAAGAGAAAAATTAAATAGAAAGTATAAGCCAAGAATCATTTATTCTTTACCATTTTTAAGCATTATTGAGCAAACTTATGAAGTTTTTGAAGATGTCTTAAAAAGTGAAGTTTCTGATTATGAGAATTATAAAAATGAATATCTCTTAAAACATCATCATCTTTCTGAGATTGAATATAAAACAGATGAAGAGAAAAGTCTTGAAGAGAGTTTTATTCTGATTTCTTCATGGAATAGTGAAATAATAATTACTACATTTGTTCAACTTTTATATTCAATTATTGCCTATAAAAACAGCTTTATACAAAAGTTTCATAATATAGTAGGCTCAATTATTATTCTTGATGAAGTTCAAAACATAGATGTTAATCATTGGGATTTAATTAAGAATGTTTTAAATTTTCTTGTTGAAAAATTGGGTTGTTATGTCATTATTTCAACAGCAACGAAACCTGTTATTTTTGACAACTGCTTTGAAATCCTAACTAATAAAAACAAATATATTTTAAATAGAACAAGAATTATTAATAAACTTGAAATCAATACTTTGGAAAACTTGAAAAATTTTCTGATGGAAAACTTACAAAAATATAATTCTCACCTTGTTGTTTTGAATACTATTAGAAGTTCAATTGAATTGTATAGAGAATTAAAAAAAGAAATAAAAAATTTTAAGATGTTTTATTTATCTACAAACATTGTTCCAAAGCATAGGAAGGAAAGAATAGAAGAAATTAAAAATGCCTTAAAAAATAATGAGAAAATAATTTTGATTTCAACGCAGGTCGTTGAAGCAGGTGTTGATTTGGATTTTGAAGTTGCTTATAGAGATTTAGGTCCATTTGATAGTGTTGTTCAAGTTTGTGGGAGATGTAATAGAAACAATAAAAGATGCTTATCAGATGTTTTTATATTTAAAATAATTAGAGATAATAAAATTTTATCCTCAATAGTTTATGGTGTTGTTCTAACAGAAATTAGTGAGAATTTACTAAAAAATAAAAATTTTATTGAAGAAAAGAATTTTTATGATATGGTTGAAAGATATTATGAAGATGTTATTCAAAGAAAAAAATTAGATAATGAAATTCTGAAAAGTTTAAAGGTTTTTAACTTAGATAAGATGAAAGAGTTTAAAGTCATTAAGGAAATTCCGGATTCTATTGATGTTTTTGTAGAAGTTGATGAAAATGCAAAAAAGGTTTATAAAGAATTTTTAGAAATTTTAAAAATTAAAGATTTTAAAGAAAGATATAGAAATTTTTTGAAATTAAAACAAAATTTTTATAATTGTTTAATATCAGTTCCAAAAAGTTTTGTTTCATTTGATTTAGAACCATTTCCAAGAATTAAATTTGAAAATTTAGAAGATTTTTATGACTTGGAATATGGATTTAAGAGGTTTGATAGTGAGGAATTCTTCGTTTGGTAAATGCCTTGTCCAATAATTCTATAACTATTTATTTTATTATGTTTTCCCCACCCACCCTGAAATTAAGCCTTCGGCTTATAAATGCCCATTTTTCGGCATGGGGGGCAAAGCCCCCCATTAAAACCCCCCATAAAATAAATAATTTCAAGATAATTTTTACAAATTATTGACTATCAATGACTTAACACTATTTATTGGACAAAGCATACCTTGTTGCCCTGTCCAATAATTCCAAAATTACAATTATTTCTTATTTTTCCCACCCACCCTAAAATTAAGCCTTCGGCTTATAAATACCCCATTTTATGCTTTACAAATTATTGACTATCAATAACTTAACACTATTTATTGGACAAAGTAAAATGATTTAATTGGCTTTAAAATTTCAATATGATCAAAATAACACCACTTAAAAATGGTCCATACAAGGTTGAAATTGAAAATGGAAACTTCACTATTGAAAGAGATGGGAAAGAGGAAAAAATAAATAAAAATGTAATTTATCTTTGTAGGTGTGGAGGTTCAAAGAATAAGCCTTTTTGTGATGGAACACATTCAAAAATAAACTTTCAAGCAGATGAAGTTCATATTAAATCTTCTGAATAATTTCAAGAACTATATTTCTAAATATGGGGGCTGCTGATGTTCCCCCAAATTTATTTTTCTTTGGCTCATCAAGAACAACGTAAATTAAATAATTTGGATCATCTGCTGGAAAAAAGCCGATAAACGATGTTATAACTTTATCATCACTATAACTACCATTTATAAATTTTTGAGATGTTCCTGTTTTTCCAGCAATTTTTAAACTTTCAATTTTAGCAAGTTTTCCAGAACCATTCTCAACAACATCAATTAAAAGCTCTTTTAATTTTTCAGTAATTTTTTTTGAAAAACACTTCCTAATAACATATGGCTTATTATAAAGACTATCTCCAACTTTCAAAACAATTTTTGGAGCAAGCAAATAACCTCCATTTGCTATACAACTATAAGCCATAGCCATTTGAAGTCCATTTATAGAAAACCCTTGCCCAATAGCAAAGTTTGCAACATCTATATTTCTAAATCTCCTTTTTAATATCCCGTTTGTCTCTCCATTTAATAAAACATCAGTTCTTATACCAAAACCCACTCTTCTTGCTATTTCAAATAATTGAATACCTCCAAGCTTAACTCCGATTTCAGCAAATACAGAATTTATTGAATAACTTAAAGCTTTTTTATAGGTTATATAACCCTGTGTCTTTTCAACATTCTTAATTCTATGGTTATCGATCATTATCCCTTCCTTATTAACAAAAACGCTATCACTATCACTTATTAAATTTAATTCAATTGCTTTTGCAAATGTAAAAATTTTAAATGTTGAGCCAGGTTCAAACATTAATTGAATAGCATAATTTTTATAACTATTAGGATAATTAGCCATTGCTAATATCTCGCCAGTTTTAGGATTTAAAACAATAACAAAACCCCAATTGGCACTTTCAGATATAACACCATTTTTTAAATTTCGATAAGCAATTTCCTGAATCCTCATATCCAAGGTTGTAATAATGTCCAAACCATTTTTAGGTTCATTCTTACTTTCCTTTGGAAGAAAAAATCTTTTACCATCAGCACTCTGGAAAATTTCCTCATAACCACTATAACCTTTCAAATAGTTATCAAGCGCTTTTTCTAAACCTTCCATTCCGAGTGTATCTATCACAAATCCTATAACATTTTGTGAAATTTCATAAAATGGATATACTCTTTTATAGTATTTAATAGCGAAAAATCCTTTTTCTTTTGGTGAAAGAATGAATTTTTTATATTCAACAGGAACATCTCTTGATATTAATTTTGGATAATTATTATTGTTTTCTACACTTTCATGTTTAAAAGCATTTAAAATTCCATAATAATCAACAGCATCTTTTAGATATTGATAAACTTGAAGTCTTGGAATGCTATAAGCAATAGGTCTTAAATTCCTATCGTAAACTGTCCCTCTCTTTGGAAATCTTTGAATTCTTAAAATAAACTGCTGATTAGCTATTTGTTTGTATTTATTATTTAGAACTTGGATTTGAAATAACTTTATTATTGCTATTAGGTACCAAGCTATCAGGAAAAGAAGTATTAAAACTATCCTTAACTTCATAGTTCCATCTCCTTTTGTAATAATCACTTATTGAATTCATATATTTTATATACCATATGTCCCTTTCATCTTTAAGCTCATCAATTTTTCTTGCTTTTATATAAACTATATTATTTATCCAAACGTTTAAAATTCCAAGAAAACCAATAATTAGAATAAAAATAAAAATTTTTAGATTTTTCAAAACCACCTTAAACCACTTATTGTCCTAACTTTGTAATTTAATTTCAATCTATATGTTGTATCATTTAAACTATCAACAGAAAAAACAATTGTGTCAATACTAAATTTTATAAAATAATCATTTTGATTATCCCATCCGTTTGTATCAGGATTAAAGTAGAGAATATAATTTTTCTTAAATTCCAACTTTAAACTATCATTATTTGGGAATGGAATAATATTTTCATTATTGTAAAATGATATTTTATGCCTTGAAAGTTTATTAAAAAATAAGCTTGCAGAATAAATTTTTAAAGAGTCCTTGTTAAACTTTGGTTTATTTATTTTTGAAGTGTCTTGTGCTAAAAATATAGCAAATTTTTGAAATTTTGTGGTATCATTTATTGAACTAACAAGTAATTTTGGAAATTCAAAAACCACTGCTTCAAGTTGTGGAATTAAATATATCGAGTCTTGATAAAAGGCATTATCTAAATTATAAGATGTGCTTACTTTATCATTTAAACCAATTGCCTCAATTTTGAAAGTCTTGGTGTAGCCAAGAGTAACGTTTGTATCTTTTCCCTCATATAATAAATTATTATCATTATAAATTCTATAATAATCAGCTCCTTCTATTGGGTTCCAATAAACTATTAAACTATCTCCATTAGAATATGATTGAAGTTTTGAAATTTTTGGGTTAGATGGAAGACCACTATCAGAACAAGCAAATAGAAATGAAAATAAGAGAATTTTTCTCATTTTTAAAAGTTTAAAGTTTGCCAAAAATTTACTCTTTCAATTCCTCAACAATTTCAATATCAAAACTTTTAGCAATATCAATAGCTTTATCATTAGCAAATGGTGTTAAAATAATTTTCTTGTCAATTTTTAAATTAAATTTCTTTTCATATAATTTAAC
>ERZ511473.1352-NODE-1352-length-21424-cov-3.293390_pt1 | contig 21424 bp, 17 predicted proteins | sample MGYA00374947_ERZ511473 | MGnify/ENA primary metagenome ERZ511473 (study PRJEB26303, sample SAMN06343854) | sediment metagenome | isolation source: hot spring sediment | place: Canada: British Columbia | collected 2012-09-26 ... | reverse complement strand
CGGCTCGACGATCATCAGGTGCACGTCGAGCGGCAGGCTCGTCGCCCGGCGTGCCGCCTCCACGACCGGCAGGCCGAAGCTGATGTTGGGCACGAAGCGGCCGTCCATCACGTCGAGGTGAACGTAGTCGGCCCCGCCCAGCTCGAGCTGCCGGAACGCTTCGGCCAGGTGGCCGAAGTCAGCGTTGAGGATCGAGGGCGACAGCGCCGGCCGGCGCGCTCGCAGATCCGGCATGTGGCTCGCAGCTCCTCGCACCTCGCCTGGCGACACCCCAGCGCTGGGGTGATGCTTCCCGTAGAGTGTACCGTGCACTCCGCGGATCAGGCGGCGAGAGGAAGCGTGACCCGGCGATCTCCGTTATCCTTGAAGGGTCAGCGGGCCGCTCAGCGCACATGGCTTAATGAGCGCGAGGCAGAGGTGCCCGCTTGCGAATCCGATCGCGCTGCCAGGAAGAGGTACCGGCCATGCGGCGACACATCTTCAAGATCGGCGATGACCTGTCAGCCTTCGCCGGCGCGGTCCTGTGCCGGGATATCTCGGTGCCGTCCGACGGCAAGCCGGTGACCATCCGGCGCGGGGTTCCGCTGGCCGAAGCCCTGGAACGCCTGCCCCAGCAACTCGACGGGCTCGAGATTGCCGTCCTGATCCCGGATGCCGGTGAGCTCGAACAGCCGGACGCCTCGGCGCGGCTGGCCGAGGGCGTGGCCGGTCCCGGAATTGCCCTGGACCCGCCGCACCAGGGGCAGGTCAACCTCCGCGCCGCCATCGCGGGGCTGCTCCGGGTCGACGGGGCGGCTGTCGTCCGCCTCAACCGGAGCGGCGTCGCCCTGGTCGCGACCGCGCTGGACGGTCGCGTCGTGCAGGAAGGCGAGACGGTCGCCATCGTCAAGGCGCCTGCCCTGTTCGTCGACGGGGCAAGGGTCGAGCGCGCGCTCGAGGCTCTTCGAGGCAAGCCTGTCGCGCGCGTCGCCCCGTTCCGCGCCCAGCGCGTCGCGATGGTGGCCGGGACGCGCATCCGGCCGGCCCAGCTCGCGGTCGCGACCCGGCACCTCTCCTCGCACCTGGAGCGCTTCGGCGCGCGGCTCGTCGCAACCCGCCACCTCGACAACGACGACCCTGTGGAGATCGCTCGCGCCTACCGCGCGCTCCTGGACGACGGAGTGGAACTCGTGCTGATCGCCGGCTCGATCATGCTCGACCCGGGAGACCCCTTCATGGTGGCTGCCCGGCGCGTTCGCGCGCGAATAGCCTGCGTTGGCGCGCCGATCGACCCCGGCACGATGTTCTGGGTCGCGTACGCTGGCGAGGTGCCGATGTTCGGGCTGGCTTCCTGCGAGCTGTACGGGCGGCTCTCGATCTTCGACCTGCTCCTGCCCTACGCGCTCGCCGGCGAGCCGATTACTCGCGACCTGCTGGCCGAGCTCGGGTACGGGGGCCTGCTCAGCGAGACCCAGCACGTGCGGCGGCCACCGGGCTGGTACCGCGAGGCCGGTGACGAAACTGCGACCGTCCACCCGGAGCCGGCCCGCTCGCACGACGCCTGAACCGGGGCGGGGAGCGATCGACGACAACCCGGCAGCCTACATCCTCGGCCGGCCGGAGATCGGTGACCGCCTCGCGCAGGGCGACCCGGCGGTGGTGGAGGCAAGCATGCGGGATTCCAACAACCCCGACGGCGCGCGCATCCTCGTGCCGCTCACGCTCGCCCCGATCAGCGAGTCCAAACTCCCAGTCGCCGAGGAGCAGGCCCGGGCGCTCGACGCGGAGCTGATCCTGCTCCACGTACTGCCACCAGGGACGCTCGATCCGGATACGGTCACGCCGGCCGAGGCGGCAGCCCGCGCCTTCCTCGATACGGCTGTCGCGCGGCTGCGGCGGGCGGGGCTGCGCGCCCGACAGCTCATCCGCGACGGCCCGATCGCCGAGACGATCGTCGAGGTCGCGCGCTCGCTCCCCGCGCGCCTGATCATTCTGGGCATGAACGTCCGCGCGACGTTGCCGAGTATCCTCCGTGGCAGCGTGACCGATCAGGTCATCCGCCACGCCCCCTGCCCCGTCCTCCTCGTGCGGCCCGACCCAGCAGCGGGAGTTGGCCATCCGCTGCGCTCCTTCGCCGAGGATGCCGCGCGGGCTGGCCCGCTCGCACCGCGCCGGCTGGGGCTGCGCACCGTTCAGGTGGCCCGGATCGTGGGCAGCGTGAGTAAGGTGCACGAGCTGGGGCCGGATTTCCGCCCGCTCAGGCCCAGTCCGGCGGAGGAGCAGCGCTACCAGCAGATCCGCCAGGCATTCCTGCGCGGTGAGCCGTTGCCGCCGGTCGAGCTCTACAAGCTCGGGTTCGGCTACTACGTGCTCGACGGCCACCACCGCGTCGCGGCCGCGCGCGAGCTCGGCCCGGACGCCGAGATCGATGCCATCGTCACCGAGTTCCTGCCGCTCGGCGATGCAGAAGCCTGGCAAGCGTTCTCCGCCCGACAGGCTTTCGAGCAGGCTACCAGGCTGACGCGGATCGGCGCCACCCAGCCCGGAACTTACTCCCGGCTGGAGGAACTGATCGAGGCATACCGTCGCGAGCAGGGATTACCTGATCTCCGCCAGGCGGCACGACGCTGGTACAGCGAGGTCTTCCTGCCGCTCCGCCGGCGCATCCGCGAGCTCCGGCTGACGCGACAATTTCCTGGCGAGCGCCCGGCCGACATCATCGCCAGGGTCGCCGGCTGGCGCCGGCGCTGGGAGGAGCGCACCGGCGAGCGACTGCCGCTGGTCGAGGCACTCGAGCGCTTCGCAGCGGAACTCGACGCTACGACGGACACCGCGCTCGAGCGGGCACCGTAGCGCTGGCCGGACAACGCCGCTCACGGGAGAGCCCGCCGGACACAGCCGGGCAGGTCTGGCTGTGGCAGGTGCCGGTAGATCACCGCCCCAGCGTTCTCGAAGACCCGCTGGAAGCGCGGATCGTGGGCCAGCGCGTTGCGCAGCGCGACGCAGCAGTCACCGCCGCGGTTCACCGGCGGGCGCTTGGCTACATAGAGGTAGGTGAACTCGACCTCGTGCCGCCGGGACCAGGACTCGATGCAGTTTCCATCCAGGTCAGCGCACGCCTGCACCGCCTGGAAGCGAGCGATCTCTTCTGAGAAGCCGGGCAGCCACTCGTGGCCCTGCACGGTCGCTACGCTCACGCGCTCGGCCAGCACCGGGAACCACTCCGACGACCGGTCGTCGGGCCAGTTGTCCCTGCTGATGACGAGGAAGGTACTCCATTCCGGTGTATGCTCAGCGATCCAGGCCATCGCTTCGCGCTCGGCTGGGGGCAGCGTGGTCAGCACTGGGTGGCGAGCGTCGAGCTGGGCCTTGGCTGTGAACAGGAGGATGAGCGCGAAGGCGAGCGCCGCGGCCGGACTACGCAGGGGTCGGGTGCGGCGGCCGCTCACCGCCGGCAACACGACCTCGGCGATCCCGATGCCGGCCATCATTGCCAGTGGGACGCTGCCCCAGGTGAGAGCCTTCCGGGGATCGAGCGCGAAGGCGACGATAACCCAGGCAGGGAGGAACCACCAGCGTCGCCGGACGCAGACGAGCGCCCCGAGCAGCGCGATAGCTCGCAGCATCGGGAAAAACGGCTCCTCGGTCAGTTGCAGCCGTAGCAGGCCGAGATCGATACCCAGATCCGGCGCGAAGCCGAGGTCGGTCGCCGAGCGGAACGGGGAGAGCCCGTGCCGGAGCAAGACGGTGAGCCACCAGGGAGACGAGAGAGCGAGCGTGGCGCCGGCAACGATGGCCGAATCGATGACCGCCTGGCGCGACCGCCCGACGGCGAGGAAGACGAGCAGCCCGCTGAAGGCGAGGAACCAGGTCGCTTCCAGGTGCGTCAGCACGGTCAGGCCGGAAAACAGGGACGCCAGCACGAGATGCCGTCGACCCTGGCGGGTGTAGAGCAGGTAGAGCTGGTGGAGCGCCAGCAGGGCGAACAGGAAGCCTGGCGAGCGCGTCAACCCTCCCCCGACGATCTCCCAGTTGAAGCTGCGCAGCCAGAGGGCGAAGGCGGCGGTGGCGGCGATGACCGGCAGCCCCGGCTTCAGCAGCGACCGCGCCAGCCCGACGAACGCGAACATGGTCAGCAGGCTGAAGGCCAGCGGGAAGAAGCGGAGGATGTCGAGCAGGTTGAGCGGCGTGAGCGAATCGAGAAGCCCAGCGAGATAGAAGGCGAGGGGCGGGTAGGCGAAGGGGATGCCGGCGTCGTTGTAGCTGGTCGTCGCGGGCAAGACGTAGCCAGAGCGCTGCAGGTCTCGCACCATGGCGTAGAAGAGCCCGCCATCGTTCAGCGGGAAGTCGCTGGTCACGACGAAGATGCCGCGCAGGTAGGCGCCGAGCGCGAGGGTACCGCCGAACGCGAGCAGGGGCGCGACTCGCTCCCACGGGATCGCTCGATCCCACCGCTCCAGGCGCGGTTGAGCTACGGTGACCTGTGCCTTCGGCCAGGCGAGCGCCTGCCTGAAAAACCCATCGAGGAAGCGCTGGCCTGGCTCAGTGCGTGGTCTGGTGAGTACTCCAGTCTCGACCCTCGGAGTGCTTCTCCGTTCGCGTTCGCGCAACGTCCGTCTCCATGCTCGCTCGCACGGGCAGGAGAACTGCCCGTGGCGGGGCTGCATGCCCCAGGTCTATTCCTTCGTCGCTGCTAGGCCACGGGCACAGCTCGCTGGCGATCGCGCGGGGTGATGCGATGGCTGCTGCCCGTGGCGCGAGCTACTGCGCTGGCGGTCTGCCGTCCGGTGCGGGTCGACGGCTGGATCTCTCGCTCTGGCCCGCCAGCGCCGACCGAGAGCCCCGGTGAGTGTACTTCACGAGGCGGGATGCCTTCGGTACCAGGAGCGCGCCACTCTCTTCCGGCACGGCGCACCGGCTTCCCGTTCACATCAACGGCACCGGCGCCGCTCCGGATTTATGTCGGTTCCAGCAACATTGGCACGGCAAGCACCCTAGCGCAGGTTCCGTATCGCGATTACCGCTTGAGAAAGGGTTCGGCAAGGCGACCTCGCTTGGGAGGCGAGCCTCAGCATTGTCAATAGCCATTGCTACCTATTGACAGAAGCGCGTAACCGGTTGTACGATTGGTTGATCCCAAAGCCATATGGCGAGTTGTGGGATTCACGTGCTGGGATTGGTCGATGGCCATGCATGGACTGCTTCAACTCGTCAGGCTGGCAGTGCCAAGTATGCCCCCCCCCGCTGGCTGACAGTGCCACCTACTCGCGCGTTGTCTTTCACTGGGGTGTAGAGGCCGCCCTCACCCGAGCCCGGTGGTGTACGCTAGTGGTAGGATTGTTGCTGCTCCCTGTTTGGCCACCGGGACGTTCATCTCTACTGGGGCTGATTGCTATCGGGGTAGCCCTCGGCAACAGCATCGTTGTCTGGCTCCTCCGGCAGGAGCTTGGAAGCGTTCAGTTGCATACTATTCAGCGCGTGGCCACCGCGCTTGAGTGGAGTAGCATTCTTGCGGTTGTCGGCGTTTTCCATGACGACCCGGCCTTCCCCTGGACCGGGCTCTTCGTCCTCTTAGTGCTGACGAGCGGTGTACGCTGCGGCCGGCGCGGAGTCCTCGCCGCTACCCTTGCAGCAGCAGCCGTGACCGGCACACTTCTTGGCGTGGAGGCCTTCGTGCTCCATGTCTTGGAGGGGTCGCGCTTGGTAACACTCTTGCTGTGGGCCACTGTGCTCCTCGCTTTGGCGGGCATCACTACTAGCAGCTTGCTCGCCGCAGCGGATTTGTGGCACCAGTGGCACACGGCACAGCGTACACACGAACGGTTCGTCCTAGCACGTTTCCGATTCGGCCTGTCCCGGCGCGAATGGGAACTTCTTCCGTTGCTCGCGCGGGACGATCTAACCTATGACCAGATCGCTGCTATACTCATGATCAGCCCCTACACGGTGAAGACGCACGTGCAACGCCTCGGCCAGAAGCTTGGCGGGGCACATGGTCGGCGCGCTGTGGTCCGGGCAGCTAGAAAAGCGGGTCTGCTGCCGGTCGAGTGGGGGACAGCTTCAGATCCTCATGCCAGTGACCTAAATTCACCCTCCCCAGGGACAGAAATTCCCCCTTGCAGGGGATAGTGATTCGAACGGGTCTTTGGTATATCAGGGATCGGCATATCTGGGAATCGAGCCATCTTCGGTTCACGAGTGGAGGTGTCGAATGTGGAACATACTCACGCGCGTGTTGGCCGCCACGACACTGACCGTTCTGATGTTTGCAGTTCGACAGCAAGAGCAGACTAAGGCGGATTTGAACTTCAACGGCTATCTTTGGGATTGCAGCCCGAGCTACTGCGCTCTCAAAGATCCGATTAACGTTTTATTCGACGTAAATGGCACTCTCTCCAACACATTAAATGAGGTTCGGACGCATCTTGGTTGGTCATCGACTAGTGGAGCGAACCTCAAGTTTGTCGACCACGGCCAACTCGAGGATCCTCAAGCGCAATACGCATCAGGGTGTACCTTGTGCAGTCGCTACCACGCCCGGTATAACCAAGGAAACGATAATGGCGGACCAGGCTGGGGAATCTGGACGATGGCCCCAGTGCACTATGAGATCGTTACTCCCTGCGGTCACGTAACGACAACGTTCGACGGGGCACGGAACTACGTCAAGAACAAGTTCGCCAACTCGGGGCATCACCCGACCGGCTTCTACTGGAAAGGGAATACGCAGGCGAGCCAGCAGTGCGACGGATCCTGGGTGGCCGGTGATGGGTACTTCGCTTACATCGACATCCTCTAAGGGGAGGAATGTTATGCAGCACAGGGCACGTGTGACCCTACGGCGGACCGTTGTCGCCGGGCTCGTCGCGATCGCGGTAGCCTCGCTGGCACTGATCGCCGCGGTGAACTTCGGCCGGGCCCGCTCGCCGTTCCCCGAGCCGCCGGCAGGCAAGCCCATTCTCCACGTCCAGGCAACGCGCGCGGAGCCCGGGCGCACCACCGAGCTCGAGGCATGGGTGAACCTGTCAACCGGCGAGGGGAAGGTGATCGAACATGCTGCCGGTGGCGGGCTCCAGCGCGTCGAACTCGTCCAAGACGGCGAGTATCTGCTCTACCTCGCCGATGCGGCGCACGTCGTGCGCTGGCATAACCTCGATCCGAACTCCCCGCTACGCGGTCGGCTACTGGACGAACTGATGGGAGTTCGGCTGGCGGTCGAGGAAGGGCGAGCTCAGATCATCGGGTCGGGGACGGACGGCGGGAGACAGACGGTACGAGTTCGCTTCACGACGGCCGAAGGGAGCGCGGTCGTCGCGACCCTGGATGCCGAGAATGGGTTAATCATGCGGGCGGAGAGCAGCCAGGGGCAGCAGCGGGAAGTCGTCGACATCACCTACCACACGATCGAATATCTCGCTCCGGAGCAAGTACCGCCAGACCTCGCTGCCGTACCCATCCCGGCCGGAGCGAGCACGGAGGAATACTGGGATCGGGCCCTGAACACCCAGGCCCTGAACCTCTCCTACGACGTGTACGTCGCCAACCTCGGATCCCCACCGCTGGCCACGTTCCGCCGGGTCTCGAACTCCTCAGGGGTGACGACCGACCGAGTCTACGTGATCTACCGGACAGCCTCCGGTGAAGTTCAGGTCATCTCCGGGAGCGGGCCAGACCAACCTGGCCAGATGCCCGGCGATCAGGCTCCCGGCGTGGTCGAAGTCGCGGGCACGCGCTGGCACGTTGAGACAGGGCCAGGGGGCGTGCAGGGGTCAGCGCGGCTTGGGAAAACCGTAGTCACGATCACCGCGCCCGACATGGAGCTCTTCCGGCGCGCTGCGTCGACGCTCCGCCTGTGTCGCCCATGAGAGACGACGCTGCCGGGCTCGCTTCGCCAACGGAGAAATGGGGCGCATCACTCCGCTTGAGAACGAGGAATCATGAGATGATGCGGTGAAGACCAGAACGTTGCTTGCACTCGCTCTGCCACTCATCCTGCTCGCGTCCGCCTACGCTCAACGCCAGGCTCCCGCGGCGGTGCCCTCGCCGAGCTCGACGGGCCCGCGCTCGGTCAGGGGCTAGGTGCTGGACGCTGCGCTGGTCTCGGAGACGTTCGGCTGGGTCCTGACCCAGGACGAGCTGGCTGACGACGTCCGACTCTGGGGAAACCTGGCAAGCAGTGCCGCTGCCGGGGCCAGCCACTTCTCAGCGCGCAGCAGCGGCGCTCGACCCACAGCGCTGCTGGGTCGCCACCATCCTGGGGGCCACGGTGCGTATCGACCACACTGACGATGGAGGGTCGACCTGGAGCAGCAGCATGCTCTCGCCCCAGGAACGCCCAGGAATGGTGACCCTGGCCATCGATGGGGGCGTGGTGGCGGCCCTCGTGCAACAGATGACCTGCCCCCAGTTCTCGATCGCGGAGCTCTTCGTTACCGTGGATGGGATGAACTGGTCTCCCTACGAGACACCGGTCGCCGGCTCTCTGGCGGTGATCGCGCCCAGCACCGTGTTCATCGCCGGGGGAGTGGAGACAAACGAGCCCTGGCGCAGCGAGACGCTCGGAACGGACTGACAGCGCGTGTCTCTCGGCGACCTGGGGGCAGAGTCGATCACGCTCGGGGCACCCCGGATGTCCTCCCGAACCGACGGCGTGCTGCCGGTTACGCTGAATACTGAGCCGCTGAGCCGCGCTCGCAGGTCGCGTTCCTGGTGACCACCGACGGGGGAAGAGCTGGCGCGAGGCCGGCCGGGTAACGGTCGACGCCTCGACCGGCCCGGGGGCGAGGGTGCCGGCTGCCGTCGCCTCGCCCCAGCGCTGGTTCGCCATCGAACCAGGCGGCGCCAGCGTCTATCGAACGGACAACGCCGGGCGAGGGTTCGTCCAGGAGCGGGCGAGCGGCTTGCCTCAAGGCGTCGTCGACCTTCGCGCCGCGAGCGACAGCGTCGCCTGGGCTCGGACCTGGACCGGCGCCTGCCGCCAGGGGAAGACCGACTGCTCGCTGACGACCGGCGTGTTCCTTAGCCGCGACGGTGGACGAAGCTGGCAGCCGGTCATCATGAGCAGCACGAAGTCCTATAGTATGGTAGGGGCGAATGATCTTTCGCCCCTACCATGCAAGTGTTCTGCCGCCCTCCGCTGGCAAGCTGAGATCGCGAAGCCGGGCCTTCTGGCAGCAGTTCCCCGCTCGCTCGACGATTGAGGAAGCTGGACACGACGCCGCGGCGCAATCTGCGAGCAGATCGTCGCTGTCCCCGTGGCCGTTTGCCGCCGCGCACATCCAGTCCGTATACTTCGCTGACCGTTGGAGGCATGGTACGCGGGCACACGCGATTATGATCAGCAGCTTGCAGCGATTCGAAGACTTCGTCGAGCGCCTGATGGAGGGGTCGGTCGGGCGCATCTTCCGTACCCCGATTCAGCCGTCGGAGATCGGGCGCCGGCTCGAGCGGGCGATGGAGAGCCAGAAGCTGTCCACCGTCGAGGGGCCGATCGTCCCTAACGACTACCTGGTCCGGCTCAACCCCGAGGACATGGTCCAGTTCGCCGACTTCCTCAGCCCGCTCTGCATCCAGATGGAGGAGTGGCTGCTCGACCTGGCCGAGGAGCGCGACTACGGCTTCATTGACCACGTGCGCGTTCAGATCGTCGCTGATCCCAACGTCCCCCGGCGCGCTATCCAGGTCGAGGCGTCGATCGCCCAGATCCCCGATTACGACCCCGCGGCGCAGCAGCAGTGGCAACGCACCGAGATCTACCGCGCCATCGAGGAGACGGGAAACGTCACCCCCAAGTTCCTGCGGGTGGTCGATGGCCCGCTGCCCGAGCAGCTCTTCCTGATCCGCCAGAAGGTCACCACCATCGGCCGGGCGCCGGATAACGACGTCGTCCTCGAAGTGCCGGAGGTCTCCCGGCACCACGCCCGCCTGGAGTACCATGAGGGCACGTTCGAGATCGTCGATCTGGGATCGACCAACGGCACGCTGGTGAACGGGGTCGCGGTCACCCGCACGCCCTTGAGCGACGGGGACGAGCTGACCTTCGGCACAGTTCGGCTGCAGTTCCTGCCGTACGAGACGTCCCAGATCGCAGCCAGCACCACTGCGAGGCCATGATCACCGCGCTCCCGTTCGAGTGGTTCATCTTGCTCCTGCGGCTCGTGTTCGTCTTCCTCCTCTACTTCTTCCTGCTGCTGGTGATCCGGGTCACGCTGCGGGAACTGGCTGCGGTCGCGTCGGCACAGCGAGGTGGCAGCTCTTCGATCGGCCACCTCATCGTGCAGTCACCCGGGATGAGCTCGCTACGGCCTGGCACGCGCCTGCCGCTCGAGCCGGTCAGCGTGATCGGCCGTCACCCGCAGTGCACGATCCGGCTGGACGACAGCTTCGTGTCGACCGAGCACGCGCAGTTGACCTGGGACAAGGGGCGCTGGTGGATCAGCGATCTGGGCAGCACCAACGGGACGCGCGTCAACGGGCAGCCGGTGACGGCTCCCACCGGCCTGCGCTATGGTGACGTCATCGAGCTGGGGGATGTCCGGCTCGTTCTCTCGCCGTAGCAGGGAGCGACCGGAACGTCGGAAGGGATCGGGCTCTGGGCACAGCCGGCAAGACGCGCTCAATCCATCGTCGTGACCGGTTGGCGGCTGCGGGCATCCGCAGCTTCGGCAAGCGCGTCGCCAGCGGCTCGCGCCGGCCGGCCAGGCGTGCCCCCGGGCGCAGGCTCGCCCTGGTAGCCGTGGGGCTGGCCGCAGTCATCCTGGCGGTCGCCCTGCTGCGTGCGCCCTCCGGCAGCGACGACCTGATCCCGCGCGGGGTTACGGTCGCCGGGGCCGACCTCGGCGGGCTCACGCGCCAGCAAGCGGTACAGGTGCTCGAAACGCACCTCGCTCGGCTCGAGACGGCTCCGGTCACGCTCAGCTTCGAAGGACGCACCTGGCAACCGACGCTCGCTGAGCTGGGCGGCAACATCGACCTCGAGCGGACGCTCGATCGGGCGATGGAGCGGCAGTCGCTCCTCGCCCGGCTGCGAACCGAACTGCTCGGCTCCGCTCCCGAACCAGTACCGCTCTACGTCACCCTCGACCAGCGGCAGCTCGACCAGTACCTGAGCCGGCTGGCCGGGGAGATCGATCGGCCGCCGTCGATCCCCCAGCTCGAGCTTCGCGATGGGCAGCTCCTGCTGCACGAGCCGCAGCCAGGCGTGCGTGTCGACCAGGGCAGGCTGCGCGAGACGGTCATCCACGCGCTCCAGAGCCTTCAGCCCAGCGCCGTCGAGATTCCCGTCCAGGCGGTACCAGCCGCCTACGGCGAGCAGGACGTGGAGACGGCTGTCGCGAAGTTGCGAGGCTTCCTGTCCCAACCCTTGACGCTGACCTTCGAAGGCCGCACCTGGGAGATCGACCCGGAAACGGTCGCCACGCTGCTCCTCCTGGTCGAGCGGCCGGAAGCGCCAGCCGGGCAGCGCCTGGCGGTACGCTTCGCTGAGGAGCAGACCGCGAACTACCTGGGAACCCTCCTCGGCGATCTCTGGCGCCCGGCGAAGGACGCCGAAGTCGCCTGGGACGGGCAGCGCGTGGTCCCGGTATCGGAGAGCCAGGACGGGCTGGAGCTGGATCTCCCAGCGATGCTCGCCGCCCTCGACGAGGCGATCGAGCGGGGAGCCAGCGAGGTACCGGTGCAGGTGAAGCGGATCGAGCCGGCGATCTCTTCGGATAACCTAGAGGAGCTGGGCATCCGCGAGCTGATCGGCGTCGGGGAGACGGTCTACGCCGGCTCGTCGCCGGAACGCGCCCACAACATCCGCGTGGCGGCCGAGTACCTCAACGGTACCCTGATCCCGCCCGGCGCTACCTTCTCCTTCAACGAGGCCATCGGCCCGATCACCGAGGAGCGCGGCTATCGCGAGGGCTACGTGATCCTGGCCGAGGAGACGGTTCCGGGCATCGGCGGTGGGGTGTGCCAGGTGGCAACCACGACGTTCCGCGCGGCGTTCTTCGCCGGCCTGCCCTTCGTCGAGCGGCATCCGCACCGCTACCGCGTGCTCTGGTACGAGCTGGACGGCTGGCCGGTGGGCTTCGACGCTGCAATCTTCCAGCCAGGTGCTGACCTGAAGTTCCAGAACACCACCGGGGCACATATTCTGGTCCAAACCGAGGTGACCGAGGAAAAACTGTACGTCTATCTCTACGGCACCTCGCTCGGCTACGACGTCGAGCTAGCGGGGCCGGAGATCGCCAACGAGGTGCCCCCGCCACCGGATGTGGAGGAGGTCGACCCCAGCCTGGCACCGGGTGAGCGGCGGCAGGTCGAGTGGGCAAAGGCTGGCATGGACGTTACCATTACCCGAGTGTTCAAGCGCGGGGGACAGGTGGTCCAGACTGAGCGTTTCTTCACTCGCTACCAGCCGTGGGGCAACAAGTACCTGGTGGGGCCGGCGCCGGCGGAAGAGCCGACGCCCGTCGTTGAAGAGCCGGTACCCACCCCGGGGGAGCAAACGCCGGTCGATCCCGAGACCGGTGAACAGCCTGCAGGAGAAGAGACACCGGCACCGGAGGAACCAGCGGCGAGCCCGACGCCCGAGGGCTGAGCGGCGTAGGAGTCGAGGAACAGGGAAGGGGAGCACGTGAAGCGGGTACGCGTGATGATCCTGGCAGCGGTACTCATGGCCAGCTTCTTGCCGGCTACGTCGGCACTGAGCGCGCCGAGCGCGCCCGAGGATCTTCTGATGCCCCGCTATTTCCCGGAGACTGGCTTCTGGGTGCAAGGCATCTTCCGGCAGTACTGGGAGACGCACGGTGGCCTCTACGTCCACGGCTATCCGATTACCGGTGTCTTCGAGCAAGATGGATACTACCGCCAGTACTTCGAACGCTCGGTGTTCGAATACCATCCGGAAAACGCCGGCACGCCGTATGAAGTACTCCTGATGCGACTGGGAGCCTGGCGCATCGAGGGCCGGCAGGGAGAAGCGCCGTTTCAGCCGATCCCAGCGTTTCCCAGTTCGGGCGACCACTGGTACTTCCCAGAGACACAGCACTCGCTGAGCTACGGGTTCAAGGCTTTCTGGATCGCGAACGGTGGCCTGCCGAACTTCGGTTACCCGCTGTCGCAGGAATTCGACGAGCGCAACCCCGATCCACCGGCCGGTGACGGCCAGGTGCACACGGTGCAGTACTTCGAGCGCGCGCGCTTCGAGTGGCACCCGGAGAACCGCGGCACCCAGTGGGAGGTGCTGCTCGGATTGCTGGGCCGCGAGTACTTGCAGCACCGCGGAGCGCCACCGGAGGCGCTCGCCCGCCAGGACCCGAACATGCCGCCGCCCGATCCGATCTCGGGACGCCAGTATGGCCCGCACGTCGGCTACGGCTTCAACATCCACTGGCGTGGCGACGGCGAGGCTGACAGCTTCAACCAGAAGACGCTGGACATGGTGAAGGGCGCCGGCTTCTCCTGGGTCCGCTTCCAGATCGAGTGGTCCGACATCGAGCGTGAGCCAGGCCGCTATTCCACCGGCGGCCTGGACTTGATCGTCAACCGCGCGCACGAGAACGGCGTGAAGATGATCGTCAGCATCTCCCACGCGCCGTCCTGGCTCGATCCCAACCACGGCATCCCGACCGACACCGCCCCGTTCCGCCGCCTGATGGAGCACCTGGCCGAGCGCTACCGTGGCAAGGTACAGGCCTGGGAGATCTGGAACGAGCAGAACCTCGTCTGGGTACCCGGCCAGCAGGTCGACGTCGGCCGCTACGTCGAACTGCTGAAGGCCGGCTATCAGGGGGTCAAGGCCGGCGATCCCAACGCTATCGTGCTCTTTGGTGGCCTGACGCCGACCGGCGTCATGGATCCGTCGATCGCCATCGACGACGTCGAGTATCTCCGGCGGGCCTACGCGTACAATAATGGCGAGGTCAAGCAGTACTTCGACCACCTGGCGGCTCACCCGGGGAGCAACCAGAACCCGCCCGACACCATGTGGCCGGGCAACCCAGGGCCAGGGCCAGGCTGGCAGGATCACCCCAGCTTCTACTTCCGGCGGGTGGAGCAACTCCGCCAGGTGATGGTGGAGAACGGCGACGCAGCTAAGCAGATCTGGCTCACCGAGTTCGGCTGGACGACCGCGAACCAGGCGCCAGGGTACGAATACGGGCAATACACCAGCGAGGAGGAACAAGCCCAGTATCTCGTGCGGGCGTTCGAGATCGCGAAGACCGAATGGCCCTGGATGGGCGTGATGGCGGTCTGGAACCTGAACTTCAGCGTGGTCGTGCCGCCCGCGGACGAGAAGTATCCGTGGTCCGTGCTCTACGGGGACTGGAGCCCGCGACCGGCTTACCGGGCGCTGCAAGCGATGCCGAAGTAAGCGAAGCGCATCGATCCTGGGGCGCGCCCGCACGACGGTCTGCGTCGCACGCATGCTTCACCGCTCGGCCGTCGCCGGGCGCGCCGTTCGGAGGAAGTCGATGGCGATCCCTGGAACGCTCTCGCTGGTTCTTCCAGCGCACAACGAGGTGCTGAACCTCGAGGCCGTCGTGAGGCGGGCGCTCGAGGTTCTCCCTGAGCTCACGGAGGACTTCCAGGTCATTGTCGTCGACGATGGCAGCCGCGACGGCACGGCCGAGCTGGCCGACCGGCTAGCCGCTGAGTCGCCGAAGGTACGTGTCGTGCACCATCCGGTCAACCGCGGCTACGGCGCCGCTCTGACCTCGGGGTTCCAGACTGCCACCGGTGACTACATCATGTTCATGGACGCCGATCAGCAGTTCGACCCGGCCGACCTGGCGCAGCTGGCACCGTTCGTGCCGCAGGCCGACATCGTCGTCGGCTATCGAATCAAGCGGCGTGACCCCTGGATCCGGCTGCTCTACGCCCGCATCTTCAACCTCTGCATGCGACTGCTCTTCGGGCTGAACGTCCGCGACATCGACTGCGCCTTCAAGGTCTACCGGGCTGACCTCTTGAAGTCGATCGAGATCACGACGGCCGGCGCGCTCATCAACACCGAGCTGCTGGTCAAAGCCAGGCGGGCCGGCGCCACTATTGTCGAGGTCGGTGTCCGGCACTTCCCCCGACCGACCGGAGAGTCGTCCGGCGGCAGCCTTAAGGTCATCTTGCGCGCCATGCGGGAGACGATCTGGCTCTGGTGGCACATGCTCGGCTACCGGCCGCCGGCGGTGCCGACCCGCGGCCGGCCGACCCCAGCGAGCCTGTTCCTGGTGCGGGCAGTGGCACTGGCGACGATCGGGCTCGGCGCGCTGGCGGCCGCGACTGCCTGGGTGCTCCGGCGGCGAGATTGAGCTTCGGCCCGCTCCGGCAGGCGACTCCCCCGCTCACTCACGAGGCATTGAGATCCAGCGGCGGTGCCACGCCAGCGGCACTTGCAGCCAGGCGTGCCCGCAGCTCGCTGGCCTGCAGCCCCTCGAGGAGTACACGCTTCCGTCGCGAGCGCTCGCCGGCCACCAGCCGGACTCGTCTGGCGGGCACGCCCAGCGACTCGCTCAGCAGGTCGACTAGCGCCCGGTTCGCAGCGCCCTCGACCGGTGGTGCCGCCAACCGCACACGGAGCGCGCCTCGCTCGACACCGGTGACCTCGCTCTTCCCGGCTCTCGGCGTCACCTGCACCCAGAGCTCGACTCCCCCCGGCGTTTCCCGGAGCTCGAGTCCCCCTGTTGCCTCGCTCATCAGTTCGCTATCCCGGTGGAGCGCCCATCGAGCGGGTGTCAACGGCTACCTCGATCGGCCAGACACCGCCTGCTTGACCGGCTCTGCCAGCGTCGCATTGAGGCTGCCAGAACGGTAGCCCTCGAGATCCAGCGTTACGAAGCGGTAGCCGGCGGCACGCAGGCGCTCGACGATCTGCTCGCGCAGCTCGACCACCCGCGGCAGGTCCTCCGGCTGCATCTCCAGCCGGGCAATCTCCTCGTGGTGGCGCACCCGGAACCCGCGGAAGCCCAGCTCGCGCAGCGCCCGCTCGGCCGCCGCCACCTGCCGCAGCTTCTCGACGGTGATCGGCGTGCCGTACGGGAACCGCGACGACAGGCAGGCGTACGCCGGCTTGTCCCACGTCCGCAGCCCGAAGTGCTGCGACAGGGCGCGGATCTCGGCCTTGGTCAGCCCAGCCTCCTGGAGCGGGCTCCGCACGCCTAGTTTGCGCGCCGCCCGCAGGCCCGGCCGGAAGTCGGCCAGGTCGTCCGCGTTGGTGCCGTCGATCACGTGCGCGAGGCCACGGTCCCTGGCCAGCTCCAGGAGCTTGCCGTACAGCTCGTTCTTGCAGAAGTAGCAGCGCTGGTGGGAGTTCATCGTGTAGCGGGGGTCGGTGAGTTCCTCGGTGCGCACCATGACGTGCTCGACGCCTAGCTCGGCCGCCAGCTCGCGCGCCTCGGCGATCTCCTCTTCGGGATAGGTATCAGAGAGGCCTGTGGCGGCGATCACCCGCTCCCCGAGCACCTCGCGCGCTGCGTAGAGCAGGAGGGTGCTGTCCACGCCGGCGCTATAGGCGACGACTGCCGATCCCAGCTCCGCCAGGATCTGCTTGAGCCGCTCGTACTTGGCCCACGTGCTCGCTTCGACCATCGGTCTCGCTCGATATCCCCGGCCAGCGGCCGGCTCACGCGCGCCCCGCGCCGTCGTCGCCCGAGCAAGGATAGCACGCTCGACGCGATTTCTACGGCGCACTGCCTCATTGACGAGTTGGCACCGCACCCTCGCGTTCGGGTAGCATCCTGCGAGGCGCGTCGCGCCCGGCGGAGACGGAGCGACGGGAATCGCATGGAGCAGTCCGTCATCGACCGCTACTGGCGCCACCTGCTGGCCGGTCTCGCGGCCGGCGTCCTGGTCGTCTTCGCCCTGGCAGTGATCGCCGACGGGCGGAGGCTGGCCGCCTCCCTCGCGGGCTTCGAGTGGGCACTGCTCCCGCTGATCCTCGCCCTCACTGTCGTTAATTATTCGCTGCGGTTCGTCAAGTGGCAGCTCTACCTCCGCTGGGTCGGGGGCGACCGCCTGCCCCGGGCCCTCAGCCTGGGGATCTTCCTCGCCGGCTTCGCAATGACCATCACGCCGGGCAAGGTGGGAGAGTTCCTGAAGTCCTACCTGCTCCGCCGCGCGACCGGCATCCCGGTCGCGACCACGGCCCCGATCGTGCTCGCCGAGCGCCTCACCGACGGCCTGGCCATGGCGATCCTGGCGCTGCTCAGCGCGTTCGCCGGCATCGAGGCCGGCTGGGCTGGCCTCGCGCTGGTGCTCTTGCTGTTACTCGGCGGGATTGGCCTCATCCAACAGCGCCGGATGATGCTGGCGTTCCTGCGCTGGTGCACCCGGCTCCCGCTCGTCCGCCGACGAGCCGGAGCGGTCTACGAGCTCTACAATTCGTCCTACGAGATCTTCCGGCCGCGACGCCTGGCCGTCGTCACTGGCCTCAGCGTGGTCTCCTGGTTCGGCGAGTGCCTCGCCTTGTGGGTTATCCTCCACGGGCTCGGCCTGCCGCCCACGCGCGAGCTGCTCACACTGTCCATCTTCAGCCTCTCCACCGCCTCGATCGCGGGGGCACTCTCGTTGCTTCCCGGAGGTCTGGGTGCGGCCGAGGCCAGCATTACCGGGATTTTGCTGCTCTTCAGTCAGCCGCGTCTCTCCCCCGCCACAGCCGCGGCCGCCACGCTGCTCATCCGCTTCGCCACGCTCTGGTTCGGCGTCGGGCTGGGGCTGATCGGGCTGCTCTGGGTGCAGCAGCAGCTCGAGCGGCTCGGCGCGGTCGAGCGCGCGGCCGGGCCGTCACCACCGGTCACGAGACAGCCGGCCACCGGCCAGCACGAAGGGCGCCGAGAGCGGTGAGCCTGAGGTACTGGCTGCGACCTGGCCGCTTTGCCCGATACCGGCAGAGAGTGCGGCAAAACGATACCCCGGCGCTGCCGGGGTACGACGCTGGCCATTGCTGGGAGAGCGCGGCTCAGGACTCGTCGTCGAGCAGATCCTTCAACCGATCGCCGATCCGGTACCCACCTGGCCGCCCTGGGCGCGGTGGCCCTCCGGGCCGGGGACGCCGGTCAGGGCCCCGATCTCTGGCTCCTGGCCGTCCGGACGGGGGGCCGCCGCGGCGATCCGGCCCGCGCGGCTCGCGATCACCGCCGTGGGGACGCGGTGGATGAGCGCCGGGGCCAGAGGGCACGCCGGTTGCTTCACGCTCCTGCTCCGCAGCCTCGCGCTCCAGCAGCGCCTTGCGCGACAGGTTGATCTTCCCGTCGGGCCGGATCCCGGTCACCATCACGTTGATCTCCTGCCCGACCTTGAGCACATCCTCGACCGACCGCACCCGGCCAGGCGCGATCTCGGAGATATGCAGGAACCCGTCCTTGCCCGGCAGGATCGCGACAAAGGCGCCGGATGGGATGATCGTGACGACCCGCCCATAGAAGATCTCGCCCACCTCCGGCACGCGGGTGAGCTTCTCGATCTCGCGGACGGCCCGACGAGCGCTGTCCTCGTCTGCCGCGCTGATGAAGACGGTGCCATCCTCCTCGATCTCGATCTTCGAGCCGGTCGACTCCTGGATCCCACGGATGATCCGGCCACCGGGGCCGATGACCTCACCGATCTGCTCCGGCCTGATCTTGATGCGGATGACGCGCGGCGCATACGGCGACATCTCCGGTCGCGGCGCCGGCAGCACCTCGATCATCTTGTCGAGGATAAAGAGCCGGCCATGACGCGCCTGCTCCAGGGCGGCGCGCAAGATCTCGGGGGTGATGCCCATCACCTTGATATCCATCTGCACGGCTGTCACCCCGTCCCGCGTGCCGGCCACCTTGAAGTCCATATCCCCGAGCGCGTCTTCGATCCCCTGGATATCGCTGAGGATCGTGAAGCGGCCGGTCTCCAGATCGGTTATCAGCCCCATCGCCACCCCGGCGACCGGCTTGCGAATCGGCACGCCCGCGTCCATGAGCGCCAGCGTGCTGCCGCAGACACTGGCCATCGAGGTCGAGCCGTTCGAGCTCAACACCTCGGACACGAGCCGCATGGTGTACGGGAACTCCTCCTCGCTCGGGATCACCGCCAGCAGCGCGCGCTCCGCCAGCGCGCCGTGACCGATATCGCGGCGGCTCGGCCCGCGCAGCCGCCGCACCTCTCCGACACTGAAGGGCGGGAAGTTGTAGTGATGCATGTATCGCTTGGATTCCTCGATCCCGAGCGTATCGAGAAGCTGCTCCTCTTCCTTGGTTCCGAGCGTGCAGACCGTAAGCACCTGGGTCTGGCCCCGGGTGAAGAGCGCCGACCCATGCGGCCGCGGCAACACGCCGACCTGAATCCAGATCTCCCGGATCTCATCCGGACGACGCCCATCGGGCCGTTCGCCGCGCTCGAGAATCGTCTCGCGGACCAGACTCTTCACCAGCGAGTCGAACAGCTCGCCCACCTCCTTCGGGGTCGGGGCGGGCTGCTCTGGGGATGGAACCAGCTCGGCCGGCACGAAGTGCGCGATGGTCTCCTGGCGCAGCGCCGCCGTCGCCTCCAAGCGAGCAGTCTTGTCCGGGTTGAATACGGCGGCCGCGAGCCGATCGCCGAGATAGGCTTTGATTCGGTCCTTCAGCTCGGTGTTCTCGGCAGGAGGGACGAACTCGCGCTTGGGCTTACCGGCCACGGCCTGAAGCTCACGCTGGAGCTCGACGATCCGCTGGATCTCCCGGTGAGCCAGGAGGATAGCCTCGACGAGTCGCTCCTCCGGGATCTCGTCCGCCTGCCCCTCGACCATCACCACGGCGTCCGCAGTGCCAGCCACGACCAGATCCAGCCGGCTCTCGAGGAGCTGCCGGCTCGTCGGATTGATGACTAGCTCGCCGTCGATCTCCCCCACGCGCACCGCGCCGACCGGCCCGTACCAGGGGATATCGGAAATGGTCAGTGCCGCCGAGGCGCCGATGATCGAGAGGATGTCCGGCTCGTTCTCCTGATCGGCCGAGAGCACGGTCGAAATGACCTGGACCTCGTTCCGGTAGCCCTTGGGAAAGAGCGGCCGGATCGGGCGGTCGGTCAAGCGCGCGGCCAGGATGGCTGCCTCCGAGGGCCGCCCCTCGCGCCTGAAGAAGCCGCCTGGGATCTTGCCGGCAGCGTACATCTTCTCCTCGTAGTCGACCGTCAGTGGGAAGAAATCGAGGCCCTCAGCGGGCTCCTTGGCCCCCACGACAGTCGAGAGCACGACCGTTTCCCCGTACCGAACCGCGACCGCTCCATCAGCCTGCTCGGCGACGCGCCCGGTCTCCAGCGTGAGAATGCGGCCGTTGATCTCGATCGATTTCTGATGGATGACAGGTGGCATACCCCAACTCCTCTACCTCGAAGCACTCTCGACTCTCTGCCAGGACTGCTCTGCCGCTCACGGAGATCGTATGGCATGGGCTCGGCTGCGCTCCCCGGCGCGCACGGGCCATCGGTGCGACTTGCCCGGACTAGTGACCCATAACGAAAGAGCCCAGGGGTATCCCCCTGGGCCGGAGAGTCGCGTCTGTACAGGACGGCGCATCCTGAAGCCAGCGAGCGTGCAATGGTCGTGAGCTCGATCGGCCTCAGAGGACACGTCGCTACCGGCGGAGTCCGAGACGGGCGATAAGCGTGCGGTAGCGCTCGACATCAGTCTCCCGCAGATACCTGAGCAGCCGCCGACGGCGACCCACGAGCTTGAGCAACCCGCGACGCGAGTGATGATCGTGCGGGTGCTCGCGCAGATGCTCGACCAGGGTATTGATCCGCTCGGTCAGCAGGGCGATCTGGACCTCGGATGACCCGGTATCGGATTCATGCGTGCGATACTGCTGGATGATCTCTTCTTTCTGGGCCTTATAGAGTGCCATGCCCTGCTTGCTCCCTCGCGTCCCAGGATACACTTCGAACCCTTCCCCTCCGACCGAAGGGGAAGCTCACGCAACAGGTCGCAGTATAGCAAAAATCCGGGGCCGCGCCTAGCTCCGCGCAGACCAATCTGGAGGCACGAGCGACCGCTGATCGGTCGCTCACCCGGCACTGATCATCCCAGGGATCAGAGGCCATCCCTAGGCCGGGCTCTCCGCGCTCGCTTGCCGGCAGCGCGCCTGTGGGTCGAGCCGCCCTCTAGGACGGGATCTGACGCGCCTTTAGCCAGGGCATCATGGCTCGCAGCCGTTCACCGACCTCCTCGATCGGGTGCTGCTGCGCCTCCTGGCGCATCCGAGAGAAGTTCGGCCGTCCAGCGTCGTTTTCGGCCATCCACTGCTGAGCGAAGCGGCCGGTCTGAATATCCTGGAGGATCTGGTGCATGGTCTCGCGCACACGATCGTCGATGATCTTCGGCCCGCTGACGTAATCACCGTACTCGGCCGTGTCGCTGACCGAGTAGCGCATGAACTTCAGCCCGCCCTCATAGATCAGGTCGACGATCGTAGATCGGAAGAGCGTCGTGTAGGGAAAGAGTGTAGATCTC
>ERZ511473.1351-NODE-1351-length-21426-cov-4.080472_pt1 | contig 21426 bp, 12 predicted proteins | sample MGYA00374947_ERZ511473 | MGnify/ENA primary metagenome ERZ511473 (study PRJEB26303, sample SAMN06343854) | sediment metagenome | isolation source: hot spring sediment | place: Canada: British Columbia | collected 2012-09-26 ... | reverse complement strand
GGCCCAGGATTCAGCCTTTCAGCAAGGCCTCGAGATGCGATAACCAGCGGCGACCCAGACGCAGGGCCTCGCCGGGCGAACTGGTCTGGACCGGAGGCGTCGCATCCCACAAGGCCAGTTCAAACTCTGGGTGTCGCGCATCGTCGAACAGAAGACGCAGGGTGACCTGTTCGGCATCGGGCGCGAGAATATCCAGCGACTTGCGGGTCTCTCCGCGTCGCACTCGGGCCACGACGTGGCCATCGACGATGATCTCTCCGCCCTCGATTTCATGGAAGTCATATACGAGACCGGCCCCGCCGCGATTCCACAGAATGCTGACCTGAGCCCCATCGAAATCCAGCCCTGCGGCCCGACCCTCTGCAGGGGAATAGGCCTCCGCCTCGGGTGGTGACCCAAGAGATTTCAGCAAGGCCCTTTTCATGCGGCGCATCGGCTCCATCCACCACGCCAGGACCAATGCCCCCGTCGTCAGCGCGGCCGCGGCCAGCGCCACCAGAAGCACCAGGCGCAGCGCCTCGGCCGCCGTGCCCGCCAGAACAACCCGATACTGTCCCCGGAGAGCCCGCTCCAGAATCTCGCGGAGGTCGGCGTGGTCTTCAATGATAAGCAGCCGGGGATGGCGGCCTGACATCCCTCTTTCCCTCAGCCTCCCATTATACGTCAGACCGCCCGGCCCGGGACAGGCCAACGCCCGCCCAGGCGCTGAACCAGCCGGGCCAGAAGCGCCCGCTCCTCCGGCCAGAGACCCCCCGGCGCCAGCAGACAGGCCCCGTAGACCCCCAACCCCACCACCAGCCCCAGAAGCGGCCAGGCTGACAGACCCCAGAACGGCAGTGCTGCGCCGAGCGCGGCCACGACCGGACGACGGAGCGCCCTCCAGAGAGTCCACCCATCCACGATCCCGCCCAGCGCCCGCTGGAAGGGAACCAGCAGCACCGCCTCCGAAAGGACAGTCACCACAGCCGCGCCCAGATATCCCCAGCGGGGGATGACGATCAGGTTGGCCAGGATGTTGAAGGCGGCCGCCACCAGAAACGCCCGCGTGATCGCCCGCTGCCGTCCGGCCGCGATCAGGACGTACTGGGTCAGGCCGTTGAGATAACTCAATGGCAGAAACCAGATGAGCACCCGCAGGGCCTGGCCCGCCTCGGGCAGATAGGCCGCGCCCCCCAGCAGCAACACCAGCGGGTCGGCCAGCCGGCTGACGCCGAAGGCCAGCGGGAAGGCCAGGACCACCAGCAGCCGGGCCCCCAAGAGATAGGCCCGGCTCAATCCCTCGCCAGCGGCGGCGGCCCGTGCCAGGTGCGGGAAGAGGGCAAAGGTAAAGGTCGAGGGAATAAGCCCCAGCCCGTCGATGTACCGGTAGGCGGCGGAGTAAAAGCCAACCTCACGGTCACCCCGCAGCGGCTGGAGAAGCAGGATATCGATGCGGAAGAAGACCGTGGCCAGCAAATGATTGAGCATCAGCGGGAACGACTCCGGAATCAGCCCGCGCAGGAGAGACGGCTCCCAGCCCGGCCGTGGGTTGAGGGCGAAGAGCCGGCGGGCCCAGAGAAAGAGCCCGCCAGCCGTGACGATGTTGCCGACAATGGCCACCGCCGCCAAACCGACAATCCCCCCACCGGCCAGGAGCACCACCGCCCCCAGCCCGACCTTGACCACCGTCGTCAGCACGGTCAGCAGCGCCGGGTACTCCAACCGCTCGCGCGCGTAGAAGAGCGAACTCAGGGCCGCGGCGACGTTGCCCGGGACCAGCGCCAGGGCCAGAAGGACCGTCGCCCAGACGGCCTCGGCGCTCAGGCCCCGCCAGGCCTGCCAGAGCGCCAGCCCGCAGAGCACCGGCGGAACCACCCCCAGCCAGAGCAACCAGCGCAGCGTCCAGCTGGCCGCCAGATAGCGGCTGGCCGCCGCCGGCTGGCGGGCCACCTCGCGGATGACCAGCGCGTTCAGACCGAAATTGGTGAGGATCTCCAGATAGCCGGCGAGGTTGACCGCGAAGGCGTAACGCCCGATGTTCTCCGGACCCAGCAGCCGCAGGGCCACCATGGCGAAGGCCATGTCCAGCCCCCGGTTCAGGAGCGAGGTGACCAGGGGGACCAGGCTGTTGCGGGCGACCACTGCCGGCAGCGAGGCCGGCGCCGGCCCAAAAACCCGCTGCCAGCCGGCCACCCCCGCCAGGAGCAACAGCCCCAGCCCGGCCAGCAGGCTGCCCAGCAGTCCCAGCCGCAGACTGGCCGGCTGGTAGCGGAAGACCACCTCATGGGTCCCGGCCGGGACCGGCACCGCCCGGAACTGGCCGTAGGCCCGATAGAGGGGAACCGGCCGCCCATCCACCAGAGCCTCCCAGCCCGGCGCGAAGGCGTCCAGCAGCACCAGCCAGGCCGGCCCGTCGGTCCGCACCTGCAGGCGGAGGCGGGCGAAGCCGTCATCGAGAAACACCGCCTCCCCCCGCCCGCCCTCAGCCAGATCCGCCGGCGGCCGCCCCTCCAGCAGAACGCGCTCCGCGAAGGGGAAGCCCGGCTGGCGGAGCCGGGTGAAAGCCGTGGCCCGATCCGGCACCCACTCTGCCGTCCGGGCGATGAAGGCCCGCGGCCGGGCCGTCGGCCGCTCGTAGACCAGAATCTCACCCTGATACACCCGGCGCAACGCCGGCCCCTCCGGCAGGGGAACGGTGGTCAGGACGTAGCGGACGGCCAGCAGGTCGAGAAAGGGGCTGGTGAGCGAGGCCGGCTCTTCAAGTTTATGGATAAGGTTGTAGCGCAGCCCGCGGGGCTCCTCGATCTGACGCCAGTACTCGACGTAATCGCGGGGAATGGTGGAGTCGTAGCCCCGGACATCGCGCCAACCCCAGAGCGCCGCCAGATTGGGCATCAGCACATCGGTCGGGCCAAAGCTCACCAGCCGCCACGCCGGCGACGGGGCAGCCAGCCAGCGCTGAACGGGCGTCTCGCGCGCCAGCCAGTCAGGGGTCGTCCGGCTGTTGAAGCCGTAACTGGCCGACCAGAGGTCGAGAGCCACCACCCCCACCACCAGCGCCCCTCCAACTGGCCGGCCCCGGCCGACCAGGACCAGACCCAGGCCGGCCCCCAAGAGCAGCCCGCTCAGCCGGGCGACCTGAGGCAGTTCGTAGGAGAGAAACTGCCGGCCATCGGCGAAGGTGGCCCAGAGACGGTGGGTGGACGGGATCAGACGCTCCGGCAGCCCGAGCACCAGGTCGGGCCAGAGCCAGATGACCAGCAGCCCGGCCGCCAGCCCCAGACCGGCGGCCAGAGCCAGGACACCCACCCCCCGCGTCAGCCGGCGGTGCGGGGCGGCGGCCAGGCCGAGCCCGGCCAGAATGGCCAGGCTAGCGCTGTAGGGGTACAGCCAGCGGAACGGCGTGCGCAACTGGTCGAAGAAGGGCAGGCCGTAGTACAGCAGGGCGTAGAGGGGCGTCCCGAAAGCGAAGAGGAGCGAGACCACCGCCAGCCCGACCGCGGTCAGGGCCAGCCGCCGCTGACGGTGGCCGAGGGCCAGCGGCAGCACCAGGAGCGGCACCAGCCCGACGTAGCCGGCCGCCTCGATGTAGTTCTTGGCGCCCCAGAAGATGGTCTGAGGCGGGTCGGTCGGCTGGCCCAAGCGGTTGGTCTGGACGGGCTGCCACTGGCCGGTCCAGAAGTCCCGAACGCCGTGGTGGCTGGGGTTGCCGAAGAAATCAGGTAGGAGGAACGTCAGCCCCTGCCACAGCGGCAGGGCGAACCCGCGCACCTCGCCGTAGGTGACCAGGCCCTGCCGGGCGCTGGCCCGAACGACCTCCAGAAAGGGCCAGAGTTGCCCCAGACTGAGCCCCACACCAAGCAGGGCGGCCAGCCCCAGCCGCCAGCCGACCGCCAGCAGCCGGGCCGGGCCGCCGGCCCGCACCACGGCCAGACTCTCCCCCAGCCCGAACACCGCCGTCACCAGCAGCGTGTAAAAGGCGTACTCGAGATGCCCGGCCAGGAGGACCAGACCGATGAGCCCGGCGGTGGCGGCCACCAGCAGCCAGTCGGCAGGTCGGGCGCGCTCCAGGGCGGCCCGGGCGACGAGCCGCTGGGTGACCAGGAGCAGCCAGGGCAGCCAGGTGACGCTCCCGACCACCATCGGCCAGATGAGGGCGGTGAGGAGATACTGGCCAAAACCACCGGTCAGTCCCCCCACCAGCGCCGCAGCCAGGCCCACCCCCTGGGCCCGCAGGAAGCAGTAGTAGCCGAGGGCGGTCAGGAAAACATGCAGCGCCGCGTACCAGCCGTAGGCCGAAAGCACCGGCAGAACGAGAAACAGCAGGGACGGCGGATAGAGCAGGCCGGGCTGACCGGTGGCCAGGAACGGCATGCCGGTGACGATCCAGGGGTTCCAGAGCGGCCAGTCGCCGGCCTGGAGCGCGCGCCGGGCCAGCTCGCGCCAGACCAGGTTCTGGAGCAGGGCGTCGCTCAGCAGACTGTTCTGCGGAACCGTAGGGGGCAGAGCCGAGCGCCAGGGCTCGTAAAGGACCAGGTTGTCCAGAGGCAGCAGGACGCGCCCCAGCCAGAGGACGTCGGCGAAGAAGAGCAGCGTCCCCCCCAACAGGAACAGCCCGGCCAGACGGTCGCTTCCACGAGACCGCTTCACGGCGTCGCTCCGGTGACCGGTCCGGCCGGGAGAGGCTCCCAGCACGCCGGCCGGACCGACGGCAGCGGGTCCGGCGCATTATACCATTATTTGAGGAAAGACGGGCCTCCCCCACCGGGGGCGATGACCGGCACCCCGTCCGCCGTCGCCCCGGCGGCCAGCGGATACCACCGAATGGCGGTCAGCGCCTGGCTGCCCACCCGTCCCCCAGGACGGGCCCGGGCCTGGAGGAGAGCCGCCAGGTCGGGAGCGAGCGGCTGAGGATCCCGACCGACCGTCCAGACCACCGTATGCTCGCGCAGCACCTGCTGCACGGTGCCCAGCGCCTCGGTCCGGTCGAGCGGCAGGAGAACCAGCCGGGCGGTGTCATGGAGGAGCGGATAGAACTCGCGGTAGAGCCCCTCGTCGGTGAAAAGGACCGCCGGCCGGCTCTCGCTGTGGGTCCGGATGACCGTCACCAGGTCGCGGTGGGGGCTGCCGGCGTAGGCCCGCTCCTGCCACTCCGCGCTGGCCGCCTGGAGCCCCCCCAGGCTGCTGACCAGCACCAGCAGGGTGGTGACGGTGACCGTGGCCTGGCGAAAGCGCCCGGTCCAGCGTGGGGCCGCGCGTTCGGCGAAAAGCTCCAGCCCGTACTCCGCCGCCAGGATCAGCAGCACTGCGGTGCGCACGACGACCACAACGGCCAGCAACCACGGCTGGTCGGGAAAGAGAAAGTGGTAGATCGGGTACTCGACCAGGTTGACGGTGGTCAGGAGGAGGGCGTAGACCACGCCGCGCAGGGTCGGGAAGAGCAGCACCAGAAATGGGAGAAGGTACACCAGAAACTGTGGACTGTAGCCCTTGGCCAGCACCAGGGCCAGGTGCAGGGTGAGCGCGGTGAACAGAACCACCGCCCGGGGGCGGTGGACCGTGGACCAGCCCCGCCAGAGGCCGAGATAGCCCAGCCCTCCCAGCAGCGCCCAGAGCCCCCAGGGGAGGTGCGAGAGATAGGCGGGGCGGGTGGCGCTCTGCGGGTCGAAGCGCTCGCTCAGCGGGGGCACCCAGCCGAAACTGTAGTAGCCCTCGGCCAGGGCCCAGACCGTCTCCCAGGGCGAGCGGGTGAGGAGCGCCTGGATGGAGGCCAGGGTGTAGGCGGGGGCCAGCAGCAGAAACGGCAGACCGATCAGCCCGACCGGCAGGGCGAAGGTGGCGAGCACCCGCGCCCACTCCCGCCAGGGCCGGCACCGCCGGAGCAGGACGGGCAGGATCAGGACCGGAAAGACCTTGATCATAAACCCCAGCCCGGCCACGGCCGCGCTGGCCGCCGGGCGCTCGCGCAGGAGGAGCCAGAGCGCCGCCAGCAGGAAAAAGAGGGGCAGGGTATCGAACCAGCTGACCAGCGTGTAGAACGGGAAGAAGAGCAGCGCGTAGAGGTAGCCGCACTGCACCGCCCGGTGGGGATCGTACAGGCGACGGGCCAGGGCGTAGAGCAGCGCCAGGTTCCCCAGGTCAAAAGGGAGAAGGGTCAGTCCCAGCAGGAGACGAAACCAGATGAACGGATCGCTCTGCCAGGTCGGCAGGAGCAGGCTGACCCGGAAAACGCCCACCGCCAGCCAGGGGAAGAGTGGTGGGTACTCCATCCAGAAGTGAAGATAAGGATACCAGCCGTACTGGCTGTAGCGGGCAAATTCGTAGTAAAAATTGTAGTCGTTGGCGTCGCCGATATAGCCCTGGGCCCGCCAGAGGGCGAAGGCCGGAAGCCGGAAGCCCAGGGTCAGCAGGACGAGGATCAGAAACGGCTCGTGCTGGGCCCCCGCCGCCCAGAGACGCTGTCCCAGCTGGCGCAGCGCACTGCCCATCGCTCCCATCCCGAGGCCGCAGCCCGGCCTGGCCGGTGCAAGCCCGGTGCCAGAAACCGGAGACGGCGCGAGCCGCGCCTCCAGACGGGACGGCCACAAAGGGGGCCCCGGCGCTTGACAAGGCGCGATCCCCTTCGCTATAATAGGCAGTGCCAGGAGTTCCAGAGCGTGGGCGGTTAGCTCAGTTGGTTAGAGCGCCACGTTGACATCGTGGAGGTCACTGGTTCGAATCCAGTATCGCCCACCCACCGGGTGCCTGGCGCATTCGTCTAGTGGCCTAGGACACCGCCCTCTCAAGGCGGAGATCACGGGTTCGAATCCCGTATGCGCTACCCGGTGTGTCGCCCGGACGGCCGTCCGGGCTTTTTCTTTTGGCCCGCCGGGCCGCACCAGAAAGGAGCACCATGGACAATTTTCTTCTCCCGCCGGCGACCCGTCTCCAGCACGTCCGCCTGCGGGTGGCCGATGCCGATCGCGCCCTGACCTTCTACCGCGATCTCCTGGGCTTCGGCCAGCGCCCGGCGGCCGAGGCCACCCTCTACCTGGCCGCGCCCGACGCCGACCACTGGCAGGTGGCCCTGGTCGTCCACCCCGGCGCCCGCCCCAAGCCCTGGCGGACGGCCGGTCTCTACCACGTCGCCATTCTTCTCCCCAGCCGGCGGGACCTGGCCCGGGTGGTCCACCGGCTGCTCAGCCACGGCTGGCCCCTGGATGGCGCCTCGGACCACGGGGTGAGCGAGGCCCTCTACCTGCGCGACCCCGACCGCAACGGCCTGGAGCTCTACGCCGATCGCCCCCGGGAGCACTGGCCTTTCCGGCAGGGCGAACTGGCCATGGTCACCGTCCCGCTCGATCTCGAGGGCCTGCTGGCCACGCTCGGCCCGGTGCCCCCACCGTGGACCGGTCTCCCCCCTGGCACCCGCGTCGGCCACGTCCATCTCCAGGTCAGCGACCTGCGGCGGGCCGAGGCCTTCTACTGCGGACTGCTGGGCTTCGTGCCGACCCAGCGCAGTTACCCCGGCGCTCTCTTCGTGGCCATCGACGGCTACCACCACCACGTGGGGCTGAACGTCTGGGCCGGCGAGGGAGTCCCCCCGGCCCCGCCCGATGCCGCCGGCCTCATCGCCTTCGGCCTCCGCCTGCCCGACCGCTCGACCTGGGAGCAGCTGGCCCGACGATTGGAGCGCGCCGGCCTGTCCCTGGAGACGCCTCCGGCCGATCAGCCCGGCATCGGCCTGCTGGTGCGCGACCCGGACGGCATCGGCGTCGAACTCTGGGGCCCCGCCGCCGACCTTGGCGACGGCTAGCCCGGCCTGCTATACTGCCGGTGTGCGACAGCCGCTCACCCTGCGCCGGCTCAGGCCGGCCCTGCAGCAGCAGACCGCCCGCGCGCTGGTCAACCGCGACTACGCGCTCTTCTTAGCCGGGGCCTTCGTCTCCGCGCTGGGGAGCTGGCTCCAGACGGTGGCCCTGGGCTGGCTGGTCCTGGACCTGGGCCGCTCGGTCTTTCTGCTGGGCCTCGCCAACTTCGCCCAGATGGTGCCGCTCCTGCTCTTCGGCCTGCTGGGCGGAGCGCTGGCCGACCGGCTCCCCCGACGGACGATCCTTCTGGTGACCCAGAGCCTGATGTGCCTGGTCGCGCTGGGGCTGGCTCTGCTCACCCTGGCCGGGGTCATCACTATTCCCGTGCTCCTGGGCCTGGCCTTCCTGAGCGGCCTCTGTAACGCCCTCCTCTGGCCGGCCTGGCCGGCCTTCATCCGGGACCTGGTCGGGCCGGAGCGCCTGCGCCCGGCGCTGGCCCTCAACGCCGCCCGCTTCAATCTGACCCGGATCCTGGGACCGGTCATCGGGGGCCTGCTGCTGGCCCAGGTGGGGGTGGGGCTGACGCTGCTCGTCGGCGCGCTGTCGGCCCTGGGAGTGGTCCTGGCCCTCCTGGCCATCCGGCCCCGGCCACCGAGCCCGGCGCACCCCGGTCCCTGGCGGACCGCTCTGACCGAAGGGCTGGTCTACGCCTGGCGGGCGCCCCTGGTCCGACGGCTGCTCGTGCTCAGCGCCCTCCTGGGGCTGGTGGCCTTCCCCTACCAGGCCTTTCTGCCGGCCGTGGCCCGCGAACGGCTGGGCCTGGGGCCCGAGGGGCTGGGCCTGCTCCTGACCGCCGTCGGCGTCGGCGCGGTCAGCGGGGCCCTCTGGAGCGGTACGGCGTGGGTCGGCCGGCATCCTCACCGGGCGCTGACCCTCACCGTCCTGGGCACCGGCCTCGGGCTCTGCGCCCTGGCGGCGGCCGCCGCTCTCCCGACGGCGCTCGGGGCCCTGGTCCTGCTGGGTCTGGCCTCGATCGCCTACCTGGCCACCGCCAACGCCACCGTCCAGCTGGCCGTGCCCGAGCACCTGACCGGGCGGATCATGGGGCTCTGGGTGGTGGTCAACTCGGGCACGATGCCGCTGGGCAGCCTGCTCCTGGGGGCCCTGGCCGAGCGCCTGCACCTCTCCGGCGTCTTCCTCCTGGCCGGCGGCCTCTGCCTGCTGCTCGGACTGGACGGGCTGCGCCACTGGCAGTCCGGACTGCCAGCCAGACGGACTGGGGTGGGCCTGTGAGCCACTTCACTGCAGTGGGTGGCGGGCCGTGTCATGCTTGCCCCCGACGCACACGATCACTTCGGGGGAGCGCCCCTGGCCGGCGGTGGTTCGCCGGTGACGCCGCTCGGGCTGGGACGGCCGCAGGAGGGCGGCCAACGCGCCGGAAGCCTGACAGAGAGGGAGCCGGACGGTGCAACGGATCAGCGAAGACGACATCCTGCTGGACTTCAAAGAGGCGATGGAGTTTCTGCGCGTGAGCCGGTCGACGATCTACCGGCTGATGAAGGCCAACCTCCTGCGGGGGCATAAGGTCAACCGCAAGTGGGTCTTTTACAAGAAAGACCTGAAAGCCGTCCTGCTCAGCCAGGCCCCCGGTGCCCCCTCCACCACGACCGGCGGCACCAACGGCCCTTGACGCCCCGGGGCCCCGCGTGCTAAAACAGACCATGGCGTGTGGCCAGCCGCCCCACGGTGAACGGCTGGTCAGCGGGCGGGGCTGGCCGAACAGGGCACCGGTCCCCTACGAGGTCGACACGGTCGACTCCGCCTGCGGAGCCCGGAGGCCGTACTTCAAGAGCAGGTTGTGGATATCCCGTTTGTACAGCAGTTTGATGTTGACCTCCGGGTAAAGTTCCCGCAGGCGGCGGAGTTTACGGTTCTTCTTTGTCACCAGACTCTGCTTGAGGGTGGTCAGTTCAATATAGAGGTCGTGCTCCGGCAGGTAGAAATCAGGGGTAAAACTCTCGACCACCCGACCCTCGCTGTCCCAGGCCAGTGGGAAGGTCCGCAGCTCGTACTGCCAGGCGATCTGGTAGAAATCCAGCAGCGCGGCGAACTCGCGCTCACTGGCGTGGGCGAAGCGTGGCCCGTCTGTCGGCGGGTTCTCCGCCCGCACCCGGCGTTTTTTCCCCACCCCGTCCTCCGACCCAGACTGCACCCCTGCCGTGGGGATCGGTGGGCCAGACAGCCCGCTCTAATTATAGGCCGGGAGCCGTCTCAACGGCAAGCGCGGCCGGCGCCGCGCGCCGACAGGCCGGCTCCCGCGGGTTGCCAAAATCCCCTTGTCGGGTGTAGGCTTTCTATGCTAGACTAGTTTTATCCCTGCCCATCTCACGGTCGCAAGGAGTGTGTGCGTATGGCCATCACTGTGCCCCCGGCCAAGCCCGTGGGTCTTGGTCCCAGCGCTCTCCGCAAAAGCTACGCGCGGCTCCAGGAGATCCTGCCCCTGCCGGACCTGGTCGAGGTCCAGAAGACCTCGTTCCAGTGGTTCCTGACCGAGGGGCTCAAGGAGCTCTTCGCCGAGATCTCGCCCATCACCGACTTCACCGGCAAGAACCTCGAACTCCACTTCCTCGAATACGAGTTCGGCGAGCCCAAGCACAGCGAGGCCGAATGTCGCGAACGCGACATGACCTACGCCATGCCCTTGCGCGTCAAGACCCGCCTGGTCGCCAAGGAGACGGGCGAGATCAAAGAACAGTGGATCTTTATGGGCGACTTCCCCAAGATGACCGAGAACGGCACCTTCATCATCAACGGTGCCGAACGGGTGGTCGTCAGCCAGCTCGTCCGTTCGCCCGGCGTCTACTTCACCCTGGAGACCGACCCGACGACCGGGCGCCAGCTCTGCTACGCCAAACTGATCCCCAGCCGGGGAGCCTGGCTGGAGTTCGAGACCTCAAACCGCGACGTTCTCACCGTCAAGGTCGACCGCAAGCGCAAGATCCCGGTGACCACCCTGCTGCGGGCCATCGGCTACGGCACCAACGAGGAGATCCTGGCCCTCTTCGCCGAGGTGGACACCGGTGACCGCCGCTACATCCAGGAGACGCTCCTCAAAGACCCGACCCACAGCCAGGAGGAGGCCCTGCTGGAGATCTACCGGCGGCTGCGCCCCGGCGACCCGCCGACGGTCGAGAACGCCCGGAACCTCCTCAACGCCCTCTTCTTCAACTTCCGCCGCTACGACCTGGGCAAGGTCGGCCGCTACAAACTCAACAAGCGCCTGGGCCTGACCATCCCGCTCACCCAGCGGGTCCTGACCCGCGAGGACCTGGTCAAGATCGTCGAGACGATGATCAAACTCAACAACGGCGTCGGCCACCCCGACGATATCGACCACCTGGGCAACCGCCGGGTGCGGACGGTCGGGGAACTCATCCAGAACGCCTTCCGGGTGGGGCTCCTGCGGATGGAGCGGGTGGTCAAGGAGCGGATGAGCATCCAGGACCCCGAGACGGTGACGCCGGCGGCCCTCATCAACATCCGCCCGGTGGTGGCGGCGATCAAAGAGTTCTTCGGCGGCAGCCAGCTCTCCCAGTTTATGGACCAGACCAACCCCCTGGCCGAACTGACCCATAAGCGCCGGCTCTCGGCCCTGGGGCCCGGCGGCCTGAACCGCGAGCGGGCCGGGATGGAGGTCCGCGACGTCCACCACAGCCACTACGGCCGCATCTGCCCGATCGAGACGCCCGAGGGCCCCAACATCGGCCTCATCGGCAGCCTGGCCACCTACGCCCGGATCAACGAGTTCGGCTTCATCGAGACGCCCTACCGGCGGGTCTACGCCCGGCTGCCCAACGACCCGGAGAAACTGGTCGGACGCATCCTGCGCGAGCGGCTGGTTGACCCGGAGACGGGGGAGGTGGTGGCCGAGCCGGGCACCGAGATCGACCCGGCCCTGGCCCAGCGGATCGCCCGCCTGCCGCAGCGGGAGATCGCCGTCCGCCCCTTCGCCTCGCAGGAGATCGTCTACCTGCCGGCCGACGAGGAGGACCAGTACGTCATCGCCCAGGCCAACTCGCCGCTCGACGAGCGCGGCCACTTCCTGGTCGACCGGGTCGAGGTGCGCATCGGCGAGCGGATCGCCGCCGAGCCGCCAGAGCGGGTCCAGCTGATGGACATCTCGCCCAAACAGGTCTTCTCAGTGGCCACCGCCCTCATCCCCTTCCTGGAGCACGACGACGCCAACCGGGCGCTGATGGGGGCCAACATGCAGCGCCAGGCGGTGCCGCTCATCCGCCCCGAGGCGCCCATCGTCGGCACCGGGCTGGAGTGGAAGGCGGCCCGCGACAGCGGCCAGATCGTCATCTCCAAGACCGACGGCGAGGTCGAGCGGGCCACCAGCGAGGAGATCGTGGTGGTCGACCCCCAGGGACAGCGCCACGTCTACAAACTGCAGAAGTTTATGCGCTCGAACCAGGGCACCTGCATCAACCAGCGGCCCATCGTCCAGCGCGGCGACCGGGTGGTGGCCGGCCAGCCGCTGGCCGACTCCTACTCGACCGAGAACGGCGAACTGGCCCTGGGGCAGAACGTGATCGTGGCCTTCATGTCCTGGGAGGGCTACAACTTCGAGGACGCCATCATCATCAGCGAGAGCCTGGTCCGCGAGGATAAGTTCACCTCGATCCACATCGAGAAGCACGAGGTCGAGGCCCGCGACACCAAACTGGGCCCCGAGGAGATCACCCGCGACATCCCCAACGTCGGCGATGAGGCCCTGCGCGACCTGGACGAGCGGGGCATCATCCGCATCGGGGCCGAGGTCGGGCCGGGCGACATCCTGGTCGGCAAGATCACGCCGAAGGGCGAAACCGAACTCACCGCCGAGGAGCGCCTCCTGCGCGCCATCTTCGGCGAGAAGGCCCGCGAGGTCAAAGACACCAGCCTGCGGGTGCCGCACGGCGAGCGCGGGAAGGTGGTCGATGTCAAGGTCTTCTCGCGGGAGAACCACGACGAACTGCCGGCCGGGGTCAACCAGCTGGTCCGGGTCTCGATCGCCCAGAAGCGCAAGATCGCCGAGGGCGATAAAATGGCCGGGCGGCACGGCAACAAGGGCGTGGTGGCCAAGATCGTGCCGGTCGAGGACATGCCCTTCCTGCCGGACGGCACCCCGGTCGAGATCATCCTGAACCCGATCGGCGTGCCCTCGCGGATGAACGTCGGCCAGATCCTGGAGACCCACCTGGGCTGGGCCGCCCAGAAACTGGGCTTCAAGGTGATCTCGCCGATCTTCGACGGGGCCACCGAGCAGGATATCGAGGCCGAATTGGAGCGGGCCGGCCTGCCGCGGACCGGCAAGATCATCCTGCGCGACGGCCGGACCGGCGAGCCCTTCGACCAGCCGATCACGGTCGGGAACATCTACATGATGAAACTGGTCCACCTGGTCGAGGACAAGATCCACGCCCGCTCGACCGGACCCTACAGCCTCATCACCCAGCAGCCGCTGGGCGGCAAGGCCCAGTTCGGCGGCCAGCGCTTCGGCGAAATGGAGGTCTGGGCCCTGGAGGCCTACGGCGCCGCCTACACGCTCCAGGAGATCCTCACCGTCAAGTCCGACGACGTGGTCGGCCGGGTCAAGACCTACGAGGCCATCGTCAAAGGGGAGGACATCATGGAGCCGGGCGTGCCGGAGTCCTTCAAGGTGCTGGTCAAGGAGCTCCAGAGCCTGGCCCTGGCGGTCGAGGTCCTCAACGAAGAGGAGGAGCGCATCCAGTTCCTCGGCGAGGACCCGGGTCCGGACGAGGACCACAGCCTGGGGATCAGCATCACCGGGCGGGAACTGAGTGAGTAACGGCTCTCCTTTTCGCGGGCGGACCCACTCGGGGGGAGGAACAATGCTGGAAGTCAATGAGTTTAGTGCGGTGCGCATCAGCCTGGCTTCGCCGGAGCAGATCCGCTCCTGGTCCTACGGTGAGGTGACGAAGCCGGAGACGATCAACTACCGCACGCTGAAGCCGGAAAGGGATGGGCTGTTCGACGAGCGCATCTTCGGTCCGACCAAGGACTGGGAGTGCGCCTGCGGCAAGTACAAGCGCGTCCGCTACCGGGGCATCATCTGCGATAAGTGCGGCGTCGAGGTCACCCGGGCCAAGGTCCGGCGCGAGCGCATGGGCCACATCGAACTGGCGGCGCCGGTCAGCCATATCTGGTTCGTCAAAGGGACGCCCAGCCGCATCGGCCTGCTCCTCGACCTCTCGCCGCGCAGCCTCGAACGCGTCCTCTACTTCGCCCAGTACATCGTGGTCGAGGTGGACGAGGAGGCCAAGCGGCGCGAGCTGGAGAATCTGGACCAGCGCCTGGCCCAGGAGACGGCCGCCATCGAGGAGCGAACGGCCGCCGAGATCCAGCGCCTGCAGCAGGAGCTGGCGGAGCTCACGGCCGCCCGCCGCGCCGAGCTGGAGGCGACGCTGGCCCAGATCCGGGCGCGGGCGGAGCAGGCCCTGGCCGACCTGACCGCCCGGGCCACCGCCCTGCGCCAGCGGCTGCAGGGGCTTCTGCGCCAGGCCGCCCCGGAGGACATCGTCTTCGACGACGTGCTCCTGGTGCGGGCCGACCAGGCGGTGACGCCCGACACCCTGGAGCGGCTGGAGGAGGTGGTCCGGGCCAAGCAGAGCGACCTCGAGCGCCAGGCCGCCCTCGACATGGAGGCCCAGCGCGACCGGGTCGAGGCCGAGATCGACTACCACCGCCACCAGGTCGAGGAGCGCATCGCCCAGCGCCAGACCCGGGCCCAGGAGGAGATCGCCCGGCTCCAGACCGCCTACGAGACGCAGAAGGCCGACCTGGAGGCGCTCCAGCCCAAGCAGCTGCTCAACGAGAGCAAGTACCGCGAACTGGTTGAGCGCTTCGGCCATGTCTTCCGGGCCGGGATGGGCGCCGAGGCCATCCGCGAACTCCTGGTCAAACTGGACCTCGACAAGGAGGCCGAGGAACTGCGGCGGGAGATCCGCCTCTCGGCCGGGTCGGGCCAGCGCCGCAAGAAGGCGATCAAGCGCCTGCGGGTGGTCGAGGCCTTCCGCAAGAGCGGCAACCGGCCGGAGTGGATGATCCTGACCGTCCTGCCGGTCCTGCCGCCGGACCTGCGGCCGATGGTCCAGCTCGACGGCGGACGCTTTGCCACCTCGGACCTCAATGATCTCTACCGGCGGGTCATCAACCGCAACAACCGCCTCAAGCGCCTGATCGAACTGGGCGCGCCGGAGATCATCATCCGCAACGAGAAGCGGATGCTTCAGGAGGCGGTGGACTCGCTCATCGACAACGGCCGCCGGGGCCGGGCGGTCTCGGGCGCCTCGAACCACAAACTGAAGTCGCTCTCCGATATGCTCAAGGGCAAGCAGGGCCGCTTCCGCCAGAACCTGCTGGGCAAGCGGGTGGACTACTCGGGCCGGTCGGTCATCATCGTCGGCCCGACCCTCAAACTCCACCAGTGCGGCCTGCCCAAGCGGATGGCCCTCGAGCTCTTCAAGCCGTTCGTGATGCGGCGGCTGGTGGAGAAGGGCTACGCCTATAACATCAAGAGCGCCAAGCGGATCGTCGAGCGGATGCGGCCCGAGGTCTGGGGAGTGCTGGAAGAGGTGGTCAAGGACCACCCGGTGCTCCTCAACCGGGCGCCGACCCTCCACCGCCTGGGCATCCAGGCCTTCTACCCGGTGCTGATCGACGGCTCGGCCATCCAGCTCCACCCGCTGGTCTGCGCCGCCTTCGGCGCCGACTTCGACGGCGACCAGATGGCGGTCCACGTGCCGCTCTCCAACGCCGCCAAGGAAGAGGCGCGGACCCTGATGCTCTCGACCTACAACCTGCTCCTGCCCTCGAACGGCGAGCCCATCGTCGCCCCGACCCTGGATATGGTCCTGGGCTGCTACTACCTGACGCTCAAGCGCCCGGGCGCCCGGGGCGAGGGACGGGAGTTCGCCGACGCCGAGGAGGCCATCCTGGCCTACGAACTGGGCCAGGTCGACCTCCAGGCCGAGGTCAAGGTCCGCCTGCCCAACCCGGAGACCGGCGAGCCCGAGCTGGTCACCACCACCGTCGGCCGGGTGATCTTCAACCAGACGCTCCCGCCGGAGCTGCGCTTCAAGAACGACGTGATGGACCGCAAGGCCCTGCGGGCCATCATCGCCGAGGCCTACCGCCGCTTCGGGCCGGAGCGCACGGCGGAGCTGGCCAACGACCTCAAGGACCTGGGCTTCAAGTTCGCCACCAGGTCGGGCATCACCATCGCCATCGGCGACCTGACCATCCCGCCGGTCCGCGACCAGCTGCTCAAAGAGGCCGACGCCCAGATCGAGGAGATCCAGCGCCAGTACCGCCGGGGGCTCATCACCGAGCAGGAGCGCTACGACCAGGTCATCGCCATCTGGACGCGGGTGACCGACGAGGTGACCAAGGCGGTCCAGGAGACGCTCGACCGCTTCGGCTCGGTCTACATGATGACCACCTCGGGGGCCAAGGGGAATATCCAGCAGGTGCGCCAGATGGCGGCCATGCGCGGCCTGATGACGGCTCCCTCCGGCCGCATCATCGACATGCCCATCCGCTCCAGCCTGCGCGAGGGCCTGACGGTTCTCGAGTACTTCATCTCGACCCACGGCGCCCGCAAGGGCCTGGCCGACACCGCCATCCGGACGGCCGACTCAGGCTACCTCACCCGCCGGCTGGTGGATGTGGCCCAGGACGTGATCGTCCAGGAGGAAGACTGCGGCACCACCAACGGCGTCTGGTTCGAGGAGCCGGCCGAACGCGGCGGCGTGGCCGAAACGCTGCGCGAGCGGGTGGTCGGCCGGCTGGCGGCCTCGCCCATCGTCCACCCGGAGACCGGCGAGGTGATCGTCGACCGCAACGAGGAGATCACCGAGGAGAAGATGGACCTCATCGAGGCGGCGGGCATCCGCCGGGTCCACGTCCGCTCGGTCCTGACCTGCGAGACGCGCCACGGCGTCTGCGTCCGCTGCTACGGCCGCAACCTGGCCCGGGGCGGTCTGGTCGAGATCGGAGAGGCGGTGGGCATCATCGCCGCCCAGTCGATCGGCGAGCCGGGCACCCAGTTGACGATGCGCACCTTCCACACCGGCGGCATCGCCGGGGTGGACATCACCTCGGGCCTGCCGCGGGTGGAGGAGCTGTTTGAGGCGCGGGTGCCCAAGGGCCAGGCGGTGATCTCGGAGATCGACGGCGTCGTCAGCATCGAGCGCCAGGACGATCTGCGCAAGATCAAGGTCACCGCCTCCGAACTCTACCGCGACGAGCAGGAGATCCCGCCGGGGTACGAACTCCTGGTCCACGACGGCGACTGGGTGGAAGTCGACCAGCCGCTGGCTCAGGGGCCGGACGGCCAGATGGTCCTGGCCGCCCTCTCCGGCCGGGTGGCCATCGAGGACGGCCGGGTGGCCATCCTCTACGAGTACCGCGAGGAGCGCGAGTATCTGGTGCCGGCCACGGCCCGGCTGCGGGTCGAGGACGGACAGCGGGTCAACGCCGGCGACCTCCTGACCGAGGGGCCGGCCAACCCGCAGGATATCCTGCGCATCCGCGGGCGCGAGGCGGTGCAACTCTACCTCCTCGACGAGGTCCAGAAGGTCTACCGCTCCCAGGGCGTCACCATCCACGACAAACACATCGAGATCATCATCCGGCAGATGCTGCGCAAGGTCCGGGTCGAGACGCCGGGCGACACCGAACTCCTGCCGGGCGAACTGGTCGACCGGTTCGCCTACGAGGAGATCAACGCCCGCGTCCTGGCCGAGGGCGGCGAGCCGGCCACCGCCCAGCCGGTCCTGCTCGGGATCACCAAGGCCTCGCTCAACACCGAGAGCTTCCTGGCGGCGGCCTCGTTCCAGGAGACGACACGGGTGCTGACCGAGGCGGCCATCAACGGCGCGGTCGACCGCCTGATCGGTCTCAAGGAGAACGTTATCATCGGCAAACTGATCCCGGCCGGGACCGGTGCCAAGAAACGGCGGGAGCTGGCCGAGAAGCGGCGGAAGATTCTGGAGAGCCTGCTGGTCCCGCCCACGCCCGAGGGGACGACCGAGGCGCTGCCGCCGGCGGCTGAGGGCGGGCCGGCGGAGACACCGGCGACCGGGACGGAGGCGCCGGCCGCCGAGCAAGGTTGACAGGCGTTTCCGGGCCCGCTATAATACTGTCTGGTGTGCCGTGACGTGCCGGTGGGCCGGGCCCACCGGCACGCGGCCGGCAGCGGCGGCGGCACGCATTTTTTTGGCTCTTGAGCGCGTGCGACCGTCGGCTGGCGTCCGGGCCAGCGGCGGAGACGGGACAGGAAGGAGCAGACGGACTTGCCGACGATCAATCAGCTGGTGCGGAAGGGCCGGGTCAAGGTCCGCAAAAAGACCAAGGCGCCGGCACTTCGGTTCTACTACAACTCGCTGGAGAACCGGATCATCCGGGGCCCCGGGGCGCCGCAGAAGCGGGGCGTCTGCGTCCAGGTCCGGACGATGACGCCGAAGAAGCCCAACTCGGCGCTGCGGAAGATCGCCCGGGTGCGCCTGACCAACGGGATCGAGGTCACCGCCTACATCCCTGGCGAGGGCCATAACCTGCAGGAGCACTCGGTGGTGCTCATCCGGGGTGGCCGGGTCAAGGACCTGCCGGGCGTCCGCTACCACATTATCCGGGGCGCGCTGGATGCCGGTGGGGTCCAGAACCGCCGCAAGAGCCGCTCCAAGTACGGCACCAAGCGGCCGAAGACGACGAAGTGAGGGTGAGCGGACGATGCCGCGACGGGGCAAGGTAGAGCGGCGGGAGGTCCCGCCCGACCCGAAGTACGGGAGCCGGACCCTGCAGAAGTTCATCAACAAAGTCATGCGCAACGGCAAAAAGAGCCTGGCCGAGCGCATCGTCTACACCGCCCTCGACCTGGTGGAGCGGCAGACGCGGCGCAACCCGCTCGAGGTCTTCGAGCAGGCGGTGCGCAACGCCACGCCGGTCCTCGAGGTCCGGCCCCGCCGTGTCGGCGGCGCCACCTACCAGGTGCCCATCGAGATCCGGGGTGAGCGACGGCTGTCGCTGGCGATGCGCTGGCTGGTCGAGTCAGCGCGCGCCCGGACGGGGAAATCGATGGCCGAGAAACTGGCCGCCGAGCTCATCGACGCGGCTAACGGCGTCGGGGCCACCATCCGCCGGCGCGACGAACTCCACCGCATGGCCGAGGCCAACAAGGCCTTTTCGCACTATCGCTGGTGAGCGGCGGCGTACCCCCTGTACGCCCCTGCGGCGGGCCCAACGGTTGTCTCGCAACCGTCTATCCGCCGCAGCCGTGGGTCTGAAACGGGTCGGCGTGTCTGAGGACGCTGGAGGGGCCGCCACGACGGCCCCCTGGAACAGGGATTGCTGGGGAGACCCGTGAGACCGAGTGGCCGGGCGCCGGCACGCACTCTGGGCTGACGGGGTTGGGAGCACCATGCCACGGGAGTATCCGTTAGAGCGCACACGCAATATCGGCATTATCGCCCACATCGACGCGGGCAAGACGACGACCACCGAGCGCATCCTGTTCTACACCGGCCGGACCTACAAGCTGGGCGAGGTCCACGAGGGGACGGCGGTGATGGACTGGATGGAGCAGGAGCGGGAGCGCGGCATCACGATCACCGCCGCAGCCACCACCTGCTTCTGGCGCGACCACCGGATCAATATCATCGACACCCCCGGGCACGTCGACTTCACCGTCGAGGTCGAACGCTCGCTGCGGGTCCTCGACGGCGGGGTCGTCGTCTTCGACGCGGTGGCCGGCGTCGAGCCGCAGTCGGAGACTGTCTGGCGCCAGGCCGACCGTTATCGGGTCCCGCGCATCTGCTTCGTCAACAAGATGGACCGGGTCGGCGCCAACTTCTGGCGGACCATCGAGATGATCCGGGACCGCCTGGGCGCCCGGCCGGTGGCCATTCAGATCCCCATCGGGGTCGAGGCCGACTTCCAGGGGATGGTGGACCTCATCAATATGCGGGCCCTGCTCTTCACCGACCAGCTGGGGCGCCGGCCCGACATCGTGGCGATCCCGCCGGAGTACCGGGACCAGGCGCAGGAGTACCGGGAGAAACTGATCGAGGCGGTGGCGGAGGTCGACGACACCCTCATGCTCCGCTACCTGGAGGGCGAGGAGATCACGGCCGCCGACCTCCTCCAGGCCCTGCGGCGGGCGACTCTGAGTTATCAGCTGGTGCCGGTGCTGTGCGGGAGCGCCCTGCGCAACAAGGGCATCCAGCCCCTGCTCGACGCGGTGGTGGACTTCCTGCCCTCGCCCGCCGACCTGCCGCCGGTCCGCGGCCACAACCCCAAGACCGGCCAGGAGGAGGAGCGGCGCCCGTCGGACGACGAGCCGTTCACGGCCCTGGCCTTTAAGATCGTGGCCGACCCGTTCGTCGGCCGACTGGCCTACTTCCGCGTCTACTCGGGCCGGCTGACGGCCGGCACCGTGGTCCTGAACGCCACCAAGGGCCAGCGGGAGCGGATGGGGCGCCTGGTGCGCATGCACGCCAACATGCGCGAGGACGTCGACGAGGTCTTCGCCGGCGACATCGCGGCGGTGGTGGGCCTCAAGAACACCTTCACCGGCGACACCCTCTGCGACCCGGAGCACCCCATCGTCCTGGAGGCGCCGCGCTTCCCCGAGCCGGTCATCTCGGTGGCCATCGAGCCCAAGACCAAGGCCGACCAGGACAAACTCAGCCTGGCCCTCTCCCGTCTGGCCGAGGAGGACCCGACCTTCCGGGTGCGGGTGGACCCGGAGACCGGTCAGACGATCATCTCGGGGATGGGGGAGCTGCACCTCGAGGTCCTGGTCGACCGGATGATGCGGGAGTTCAAGGTCGAGGCCAACGTCGGCCGGCCACAGGTGGCCTACCGCGAGACGATCACCGTCCCGGCCCGGGCCGAGGGACGCTTCATTCGGCAGACCGGGGGCCGTGGCCAGTACGGCCACGTCTGGCTGGAACTGGAGCCGCTGGGGCCCGCTGGCGGCTTTGAGTTCGTCAACAAGATCGTCGGTGGGGTCATCCCCAAGGAGTTCATCCCGGCGGTCGAGGCCGGCGTGCGCGAGGCCATGGAGACCGGGGTCCTGGCCGGCTATCCGGTGATCGGCGTGCGGGTTACCCTCTTCGACGGGTCGTACCACGAGGTCGACTCCTCGGAGATGGCCTTCAAGATCGCCGCCTCCATCGCCTTCAAGAACGCGATGGAGAAGGCCAAGCCGGTCCTGCTGGAGCCGATCATGCGGGTCGAGGTGGTGACGCCCGAGGCGTTTCTGGGCGACGTGCTCGGCGACCTCACCGCCCGCCGGGGGCATATCGTGGGCATCGAGCCCCGCGGCCCCAACCAGGCGATTCGGGCGCTGGTCCCGCTGGCCGAGATGTTCGGCTACGCCACTGATCTGCGCTCGATGACCCAGGGACGGGCCACCTATACAATGGAGTTTGACCACTACGAACCGGTGCCGCACCAGATCGCCGAAACGGTGATGGCGCGGGCCCGAGGTTAATGCAGCAGAAGGAGGAACCATGGCCAAGAAGCGGTTTGAGCGGGTGAAGCCGCACGTCAACGTGGGGACGATTGGGCACATCGACCATGGCAAAAC
>ERZ511473.1344-NODE-1344-length-21659-cov-4.434158_pt1 | contig 21659 bp, 15 predicted proteins | sample MGYA00374947_ERZ511473 | MGnify/ENA primary metagenome ERZ511473 (study PRJEB26303, sample SAMN06343854) | sediment metagenome | isolation source: hot spring sediment | place: Canada: British Columbia | collected 2012-09-26 ... | reverse complement strand
TTTTTTTTTTTTTCAAGCAGAAGACGGCATACGAGATTACAAGGTGACTGGAGTTCGACGTGTGCTCTTCCGATCTGCCAGGCCGAACAGCACGACCCAGGGGCGGTTCTCGCGCCGCGCTTGGCGGTTGGCCTTCGCCATCTCCTCCAGCTTCTGGCCCTCCAGGATAGCGCGGCGGGCAAGCAACGCCCCACCGGGGTCACCAGCGATGGGAATGGCCGCCATCAGCCCCAGGACAATGGCCGCCCAGAACAGGGTCTCGGCCAAGTCACGCGCCGTCAGACGGCCGGCGCTCCCGTTACACAGGCCCGCCAGGCCGAGGACGGCGACGAGCAGCAGGCCCAACTTCTGCCAGAAAGGCCGCCTCCTAGGGGGGACATTGCGCTCAGCGTTCACACGCCTTATTGTAGCCGCAACGGAGAAAACAGGGAAACCCTATCGCCAGCGCAGCGGGCACTCGGCGAAATCAAAGGGATCGCTCTCAAGCGCCCAGGTGCGTGCATCCCGATAGCGGATCACCCGTTCGCCATCCCAGCTCCGCACCCAGGTGCCCAGGCGCACCGCCTGGCGGTTTGTGCCCGGCACAGGCAGCGGGCCTTCAGGCCGGACGTCCTTATTCCTCTCAGGCCCGGCCAGGAGAAGCGCAGCAAACCAGCCATCCGGCCCCCGATCCAACACCCAGCCAGGCGCCAGCCCACCTTCCAGTTCAGGAGGCTGGGGAGAGGCGACGCGCTGGATAACGACCACTTCCGCCTGCCCATCACCATCCAGGTCGGCGATCAAGGGGGTGCCTGTTTCCAGGCCGTACCCGGCCCAGGCCATGCGCAGGGCTTCGGGGTCGCCCTCCGCAAGCCGGGGCCGGTCATTCAGGACAGCAGCCAAGGCCATACCAGGGTAGAGAGCATCAAAGGCATTGCCGGGGAAGCTGACCAGGTTGCCCCGCTCGTAATACTGCTCGGCGAAGATCTCGGTGTCCTCTAACAGCGCAGCCCAGGCCGCTGCCGGATCGTGGCCGGCGGCGTAGGCCTGGTGGAAGCGTTGGGCCAGGCGCCCCACCGTGGAGCCTGCTTTCTCGGCCTCGGCCAGCGTGGTCAGGGCCTCCTCCGGCTCGCCCAGCAGGGCATACACCTGGCCCAGGCGCAGGGTGGCAAAGGCGACCCAATCGGGCTTGCCCTCAGCCGTTCCGCCTTTCGGCTCGTCGGGCAGGTCGGGTTCGTCCAGCAGACGCCGATAGATGTCCAGGGCCGCCCGATAAGCGCCGGCCCGCAGCGCCGCTTCAGCCAGGTTGACCACCTGACGCCGGTTAGAGGGCGGGTCCTGGACAGACGCTGCCAGAGTGAAGCGTTGGCCATCCCAGCGGTAGGTATCGCGTTGGAGGGGATGAGCTACCAGCTTGGCATCAAAGACGCCGAAGACGGCGCAGGTGGTCACGATAGCCTGGGTGCCATCGGGCTGAGGTTCCAGCCGCCACTCACCGCCGCCGGCCCAGTTGTTCAGCCCAACGCGCAGCCGCTCAACCCAGCCCTCTCCCTCCCGGCCGAGCACCAGGAGTTCTGTCCCGGCGTAGGAGGCGCCCGCAAAGAGATAAGCCAGCACGATCTCAGGCCGCCCGTCGCCGGTCAGGTCGGCCACCTGCTGGACAGTGGGCCAGGTATTATCAGGTGGCCAGTAGACCGCGTTGGGCAGGTCCTCAATGGTGAACTCCCCAGCCACCTGGCGCACCAAGCTGACAGGCGACACGAGGGCCACCAGGAGTTCCACCGTGCCGTCGCCCTCCAGATCGGCGACCTGGAAGCGCCGGTCCATAGGCTGAATGCCAACAGACCCAATATACGCATTAAGGGCATCCAGGCAGCCGGGATCGGCCTGCAACGTCTTCAAGCCCTCAGGCAGCCCTTTTAAGAAGATCAAGACAGCCTCCAGGGCAGCCTGATGCACCTGGGGGATCGTCTTCGGCCAATCTTTCATTAGGAGATGGAGACGGACAATGGCATCTTCAGAGGTGGGAATAGGCTGACAGGGCATAGGCGGTAACGTCGGTAGGATCGGCGTCGGCGCGAGTGTAGGCGGCGGGCCGGGCGCTGTAGGTGTGGCCGGAGGAAGTGCCGCTGGCCCGCCACAGGCCACCAGCAGTATCGCCAGACACGGGCCTAGCAAGTGAAAAAGGCCGCGCCTTAGCATCGGTTGAGCCTCCTTATGGCCCTCTCTCCAACAGCATAGCCGGAACCGGCGTGATGCTCAGGGCCTGAGTCGGAGCCGCGGTGGGCAGTGGACCAGGCCAATCAACCGGTTCCGGCATGGGCGTGGCGGTGGGGCCGCCTATGCCCGCCGTGGTGAAGCGCAAGGTGTAGGGTCGCTCACCCGTGCGGTGGGCGATCACCTCAACAGGGGCGTTGGGGCGCAACGGCTCTTCAGGGTCAAAGAGAAAGCCAGGCCCCCCGAAGCCGCTCATCCCTGGAATAGGGTTGCCGGTGTCGGCATAGCGCACGCGCATACCGCCGCCGCTCCCGCCCAGAAGCAGGCCCGGCCAGCGTTTCTCCGGCCCCATCTCAATGAGGATCACTGTGTCACGGGGCACGTTGCTCGCCCCATTGGGGGGCACGGTGCGCACCACCCCAGGCGCGGTGGCCCACCACCAGAGCAGGCCCAGCGCGGTCAGGACAAGGAGCGGCAGCCCTATAGACGCCACGCGCTTAAGCGCCATGCCCGCCTGCCACCAGGCGTGCAGTGTACGGCCCAGGGCGAACAGCCCCAACGCCAGGGACGTCAGGTGCAGGGCCAGCCCCAGGCTGATCAGGGGAATCGGGGAGGGGATCCAGGGCAGGGGTGTGTATTGCCAGTCTTCCACCCAGGCCGGCAGCGGAGCGAAGAGGGCGCGTCCGTAAACCCAGGCGCCCTGTCCAACCCAGAGAAGGAGCAGTCCAAGCCCTCCAAACGTGATCAGGCGCCAGAAACCATCCCCCAGGCGCCCCCAGCCCCGCTCCCAGACGCGCCCGGCGAGAAGCAAGCCCAGCCCGCCCAGCAGGGGCAGCGCATCGGCTGCAGGCGAATAAGTCTCCCAGGCCACGCGAAGGGGGAAGCTGAGGGGGCTGAAGTCCCAAATATAGGCGGCCAGCCAGCCCAGCCCTGCCCAGAGCAGCACGTGGGGGAAGGCGGGCAGCGCCCAACGGGGCCGCATCCCTTGCCGGAGCGTGACGATTAACCCTAGCAGGGCGTAAGGAAGTACGAGCCAGCGCACGGCGAGGAAGAGCCACCCGACCCAGGTCACCGTGGGCAGCCAGGCATCCGGGACGACGTGGTCTGAAGAGCGCCAGCCCTGGATACTCCCGGCCGCTGGCAGCATGCCGGCCGGGGCCGGGAGCAGGGCGGATGGCGCGACGGATGCAGCAGCCAGGAGGACCAGGGGCAGCGCCTCCCAGGGGAAGCGCCGCGCCACCGCCTCTGGCTCGGTGCGCAAGAGCCGCCCGGCCAGGAGGACGAGCGGCAAGAGCACTACACCGAAGGCGAGCAGAGCGGGAAGCTGGACGGTAATGCTCAACCATAGCTTAGATAACTCAGACGCCGTTTCAGGCAAGTAGCCCTGGTTTGAAATATGGGGAACGTCGCGTATCCCCGCCAGAACTGCCAGCACGACGCCAATGACCAGCCCAGCCAGCACCCAATGACCCCAACCCCGAGGTGGGCGCAGGTTCAGCGCCAGCGCCGCCAGGACATAGAGCGGCGAAAGACCCAGCGTGAGAATACCTGTCACCCCCAGTATAATCATATAGCCCGGAGACCACAGTTCGGCCCACCAACCAGGATAGGTAATCAGCAGCAGCCCCTGTGCAACGACCCAGGCCAGCAAGAGGCGCGGCCAGCGGTAGATGAGCGCCAGCATCACCAAGGCCAGCCCGCTGAGGAAGTTAAAGGCGAGAAAGCCCTCCTGCGTGTCAAAGGGGTCATAGGGCGCGTAGCGGGTGACGCCCAGCACACCAGTGGCGGGGATGGCGCCGAGCGCCGCCAGGGTCAATAGCGGCGGAATGACGAGGAGCCAGGGGGAAGCCGGGTCGCGCCAGGTGCGCAGCAGGACAACCAGGCTGCCCAGGACGAACAGCCCGTGCCAGGCGACCGCCAGCGGATGGAGCACCCAGCCGTCGGCTCGCAGGCCGAAGGCGATCAGGCTGACCACCGCCAGGGCGTGCGCCAGAGCGGTGATCAGGACCAGCAGACAAGTGAGCGTTGTCATCCACCGGGGCATGACGTTATCTTTCCTTTCCCGCTTGGCGACATCTCCTCCAGGGTAACACAAATCGGCCCGCCTGTCACCTGTGGAAATCCACAGTTTTTCACGCTTGCCCTTATCGCGGTTGGGGATGCCAGTCGCCCAAGGCGCAGCGCGGCGGCAGCCGCCACACCGGCAACAGGAGCGGATCGATCTGCCCCGTCCCCGGCAGGTCTACACTGAAGACCGCCGGGCCGGCCTCCTGTTGCACCGCCAGCCAGCGCCCGTCGGGCGACCAGCGATAATCGGAAGCGGTCAGATTCACGTAAGCCCGGCCATAGGCATCCGCCAGCCACAGTACCTGCGCATACGGATCATAGCTCCCGACAATAGCGGCCAGGTAGCGGCCATCGGGTGACCAACTGAGTCGGGCAATCCAATCGGTCTCCATCCACAATCGGGGTGAAGCCCGGTACTGGGTGCTCTCATCTGCCGCCAGCGTGACCAGGTTCATCTGGGATGAACCCGGACGATGGGCCACCACCGCCAGCGTCTTGCCATCAGGTGACCAGGACGCCTCAAGCACCGCTGCCCCCCAGGCCGGTAAAAGGTCCGGGGCAGGGGGGAGATCGGACGTGGAGAACAGGGCGCGCGTCACACCTGTGCTCACCTCCAGCAGGGCGAGTTCGGCCTGGGGTGCGGATGGCGAAGCGGGCACATAAGCAAGCAAGCGGCTGTCGGGTGACCAGACCGGCAGGCTGCCGCGCGCCAACGATCGGGCCTGCGTCCCGTCAGCAGCGGCTACCCAGATCGTTGGCCCTGAGCCATCTGAGGAATAAGAGATATAAGCCAATTGATCGCCAACGGGTGACCAGCTTGCGAACTCTGCACCTTCCGCCAGGGCCTGGAGCGAGCCGGTGGACAGGTCGGCGATCACAGTCTGACCCGGCCCGCTCGTGCTGGGCTGATAGAGGGCGAAACGTCTCCCATCCGGCGCCCAGGCGCGGAAAGCCCCTTTAAAATTGCGCTCCTCGCCGGTGACCAAGTTCTTTAAGAGGACAGCGTCATCCCCCCAGGTCCTCACCGTCAAGGCCAGCCACACACCTTTCGGCGACCAAGCGGCGGACACGATCTTCGGGAACGCCGGCCAAGGCAGGTCGGACCTGGGCATCTGGACGATCTCGCGTGCCATCCCACTCGCCAGGTCATACAGCCGGGCAGTGCTACCGCAGATCAGGGCCAATTCGCCTGTTGGCGGAGGCTGGCCCGCCGTCCGCGACCAGTGGGCCCGCCCATAGGCCAGCCAGGCCTCCACCAGCGCGTCCAGCGGCAGGCCGAGTTCGCGCGCCAGCCGCGAGGCCAGCGGCCCGGTCGGGTAGAGGGATCTCAACAGGCGGCGCTCGCCCTCCTCCCCATACGTTTCGCTGACGAAGGCCACCACCGCCTGGGCGTCCGCCTGTGTCGTGGTGAAGTCTCGGAATTCCCCCCACAGGTCCAGGCGGCCCTCACGCCACGCGGCATACACCTCCGGGCTGCGGTCGGGCCGAGGGCGAGGCATCAGGCCCAGCCGCGCCCCCTCGGCGGCGACAAGCGCCTCCAGGAGGGAATGGCCATAGTCGTAATAGCCGGATAGCTCCAGGGCCAACGCCCGCACGAGCAAGCGCCCATATCCCAGCGCCACCGGGTCATCCAGGCCGGCGCCGGTGGGCCAGGCGACGAGGCTGACCGAAGGCAATGTGAGCACATGATTCACAAAGCGCGCCCGGTTCAGCCATAACAGCGCCCTGGCCGTCGGTGAGAAGACGACTGTATAGCGCACCTCAGAGGGGCAATCCCAGTCCGCGCAGGCGCGATCCATCCAGGTATCCAGCCGGGCGGCCAGGGGCTGCATGTGCTCCGCTTCGCGAGCAGGATAGCTCAACGTCAGGCGGCGACCGGCGTACACGTTCAAAGGCCCCCACCATTCCAATGGTGGCAGGGTGTGCGCCCAGCCGTCGCCCCAGGGCCGGTAGAACTGGGGGAGGGTAAGTTGCATCGCCCTCGTGTCACCATTGCTCAGGGTGACGCTGAAAGGCCGGGTGACATCCAGCCGGGCGAAGCCCTCTTCCAAACGGACCGCGTTGTACACGACCGGGCCGTCAGCGTCTATCAGGCCAAGTTCCGGGACGGCGTACAGGCTCCCCTGTCTGAAGCGGAAGGCTTGCAACCCCAGCCAGGCCTCGTTGATCCGGTCCTGGAGCATCAGGAAGCGGCCCATATCGCCTGAGCGCCGGGCCGCCTCCTCCATCTCGGCCACGTGCCGGACCTGCGCGGCCAATTCGTCCTGCTGCCGCCTGTCCACAAGCATCATCCCGGCGAACGCGAGCAGCGGTACGATCACCAGCCCCAGCAGCACCCAGAAGCGGCGGTTATGCCAGAAACGGCGGCGAGCCTGCACAGGAGCGATCGGCTCGTCTTCTATATGCCAGTCCAGACTAGCGGTCATTTTCTTTGATAAGGCATGGGCCAATGCCCTTGAAATTCACTCCTCAAAGTAAAAGCTGTAACTGACCGCTCTCGCTTTCCTGCTCGTTGAGGATGCGCTGAAAGGCGATCAGGCGGCCATCGGATGAGATGCGCGCTTGAGCCGCATCTTCAGGGACGGGCAGGTGGGTGGCCGTTTGGGTTTCCTCTTTCCATAGCCAGAGAGTGCCGCGATTGCGCAGGCGTTCATCTAATACAGTGTAGATAATGCGCAAGCGGCCGGCAGGTGTCGCGGGTGGTGTGGCCTGGACCCATTCCAGGCAGGGCGGTGAAGCCATCGCGGTCGGTGGGGCAGGGGTAAGGGTAACCGGGATAGCGGTCGGTGGAGGCAACTGCTCCATGACGGGCTTCTGTCGCCACACGTCAAAGAGCGCGCTCCAATCCATGTGGCCGTAGTACGGGATAATCGTCGTCTGCCAATCGCCGTAATACTTAGATCCGCCAGGCTCCTGGGAGAGTTCATCCACCATCCGGCGCGGATCGCCGCCTGCGGCCGGGACAAGCCAGAGGGAAGCCCGGTCCTGGGCGTCTACCCGGACGAAAAGAATTTGGTTCCCGTTCAACCACAGCGGGGCCTCATCACCGTAAGCCGGGTCGTCCGTCAATTGGCGCGGCCGGGCTTCACCCAGGGCATTGGCCACGAACAGGCGGCGTTGCATCAGCCCCGCTTTGGCCTCGTTCCCGCCCCCCAGATCGCCTTTGTCGGGCATGGCGATATAGGCGATCTGCCGGCCATTGGGCGACCAGGCGGGAGACGAGGCAGCCACATCCGCCGGGGTTAGCGCCCGGCTCTCACCCGTCCTGGCCGAGAGGAGGTGCAGGCGCTTGCCCGTCCATGTCCCGCGATACCCGCCCACGATCACTGCCACCCGGTCGCTCCCGTTCGGGCTGGGGACGACGAAATCGGCGTAGGCCAGCGTGGTCAGGCCGGGCTGGAGCGGGCCGCCGCCCTGAACAGGCAGGACGAACAACTCCCCGCCATCGGCCAGAAGTGAGCGCGAGTACATCGGGTCCATCCAATAGAGCAGAGCCGACCCGTCTGCGACCCAGCCTGCCAGGAGTGGCTCATAGGTCTCCGTACCTGCGTTGAGCCATTCAGCCGCGTCGCTGCCATCGGCGCGGATGCGCCACAGGCTGGCGTTGCGCCCGGCCCGCTCGCCCTCCTGCCGCATGGCAATATACTCATAAGCCAGCCAGGCGCCATCGGGGCTCCAGGCGAAGCGCACCACGCCTGTATAGGGCTGGCCCACATCCGCGCCCACCAACTCCTGTTGGTTCGCCCCGTCAGCGTCCACAACCATCAGGGCGCCATCGCCGGTGGCATAGGCCAGCCGGTCTTGCGTCGGTGCCCAGGCGAAGGCCGTGATGGCGGCGCCGTCGTGCACCACATGGGCGGCGCCGCCATCGGCGTGCGCCACCCACACCTGCTCCTCGCCCTTGCGGAACGCCAGCCATTCGCCGGAGGGCGACCAGCGCGGCTCACGGTTCCGGCCGTCGGTCGTCAGGCGTTGGGGTTGTCCCTCGGGCAGCGCCTTGACCCAGATGTCGCCGCCCTGGACGTAGGCCACTTTGCCCAAAGATGGTGGAAGCGATACCGGCGTGGGTGTAGGCAGCGGAACCGGGGTGAACGTGGGCAACGACGTGGGGACCTCCGAAGGGAAGGGCGAGGGCGAAGGGGTGATTGTGGGTGCGGGTAACAGGGTGGTGGGCGCACAGGCAGTCAGCAGCATGACCAGCGCCAGGCTGAACCCGATAGACTTAAGCGCTGTTGTCAACGTCATCGTTGTCCGACCTCCATTCTCAGGATAAGCAGCCCCCCATCACCGTCGGCGACGATCACGTGATCTTCTACAACGGCGATACGCTGAGCGTTCCCCGGCGTGTCTGCTGCGCCGACCAGACGCAACGCGGTCGGGTCCGCTACATCAACGACCCACACGCCGGTACGCCCGGAGGCCACGTAAGCGTAAGTGCCATTCACAGTCACATCCAGCGCGCCCCCGGCGATATTCAAGGCACTGACCTGGCGCGGATGGGCGGGGTCCGAAATATCTATCGCCCACAACGCATCCGCCGCCCCGACGTAGGCATAGCCGCCAGCCACCGCGACGCTGCGCGCTTCTTTGGGCATCGTCAGGGCGCTGACCTGGCGTGGGCTGGCGGGGTCGGCGATGTCCACCACGCGCAAGATGCCCACAGGCTCATACGCGCCCTGGGGGAAGTATCCCCCGGCCAGATACACAAAGCGGCCGGCCACAGCCGCATCAAACGTGCCGTCCTCAACCGCGAGCTGGCCGAGCACACGCGGCTCAGCCGGATGATCCCACGCAATCACCCGCAGGCCCCCATCCACAATCACAACCGCGTCGGCGCCGCCGGAGCCGTCCACCAGGACCACGTGATAAGCAGCCCCTCCCAGGGCCGAGGCGTTCAGCGCCCCGACCTGGCGCGGCCTGGCCGGGTTTTGCACATTGAACAGATGCAGGCCGTCTTGCCACGCCGACACCAGCGCGTACTCGTTCCAGAGGGCTAACCCATTCAGCCACGTCGGCTCCTGAATGAGGCCGACTGCGTGGATAGCCTGCACATCCGCCACATCAAGTATCACAGCGGTTTTGCCACCGCTCAGGGCGTAGGCGTGGTCACCCGCCAGGATCACATTGTCTACGCTGCCAGGGGTATTCAACCGGGCCGCTCCCACCTCGCGCGGGTGTGCCGCATCCCGGACGTCAATCAGGCGCAGGCCGTCCAGCGGCCCCACCACATACGCGAATCCCCTGCTCACCACGAGGTCCCTGGGTAACACCGGCGCATCGGTTTCGCCGATCGGGCTGGGTTTCGCCGGGTCCGAGACATCAAACAGCATCAGGCTGGCGCTGCAATGGCCGAACTCGCAGAAGGCGTTCGTCATATAGGCGGTCTCGCCCACCACCGCGACCGTAGAGGTCGCCATCGCCAGGGTGTCCCAGGTGCCGACCACCCGGAGCCGGGCCGGGTCGGCGATGTCCACCACCCGCAGGCCGCCCCCGGCGATGTAGGCGTAGCTACCGGCGACGGCGATGTCCTCGGCGCTGGCGGGGAGGCGCAAGGCGCCGCGCTCACGGGGCTGCGCCGGGTCAGAGACATCCACCACTTGAAGCCCCTTCTGGTGGGCAATATAGGCCGTGCTGGAGACAACGGCGAGGGCAGAGATGTCGCCCGGCATCTCCAGCCGGCTCACTTCACGGGGCGCAGTGGGGTCGGCGACGTCAATCACCGTCAGGAAATTCTGCGCGCCGACGTAAGCCAGGCCACCCTGCACCACCAGCCGGGCGGCGCTTCCCCGCGTTTGCACAGCGCCCACCTGGCGAGGCGAACCCCGGTCTGAGATGTCCAGCACCGCCAGCCCCGCGTCCCCGGCGGCTACATAGGCCAGATCGCCCACCACGTCCACGTCCTGAACCAGGCCAGGCAGGGCCTCGCTTTGACCCACCTGGCGTGGGGCACGGGGGTCGGCGACATCCAGGACGATCAGGCGTGGGCCTACGCCCAGATAGGCTGTATCGCCCGCAACGGCGATGCTGACGGCGGCTCCACCGAACTGCTGAACCAGATTGAGCGTCACCTGCTGCGCCCCACTGGTGGGCGTGGGAGGCGCTGGCGTCGTGGGGCGTGTCCGGACCGCCAGCCCCTGGTCGGTCCACAGGTAAAGTTGGGTGGGATCGCCCGGCGCAACGGCGATGCGGTAGACAGCGCCCAGGTCGGGAATGCGCTCCCAGGTCTCGCCCGCGTCCTCACTCACCAGCAATCCCTGTTCGCTGCCGAGATAAAGCCGCTGGGGGTGATCGGGATCGGCCACAAGCGTATGCAGACCGTAAAATCCCGACCCTTCGGCCCGTGTATAAGCAGCCAGGGCCTCCTGGCCCACCGCCACCCATTTGTCCTCAGTAGGGATGATCTGGCCGTGCTGCAGCCGCGCCAGGACAACCTGGGAGGTCTGCGGGGAGGGCGAGGTCTCGGTGAGCGCATAGACGTCGGGGGGATACATCCTGTGGATGAGGATCGGCACCCAGCGGTAGGCGCGTTGAGTGGGTGGCAGGCCGGTGTTGAACTCGTGCCAGGTCCGGCCCCCGTTCAGGCTGCGGAAGATACCGAAATCGGTGCCAGCGTACAGGATATCCGGCGCCGTGTAATCCATCAACAAAGAGGTCACGCCCTCATGATTGGGGATAAACGCCTCGGCCTGAAAGAAAGGCGGGAAGAAACCGTCGTAACGGTGTTCCCAGGTCTGGCCGCCATCCTCGCTACGATACAGCCCGCGTTCCTCACGCGGCAGGTCAAACGCCCGCCAGATATACAGAAACCGGCCTTCGTGAGGCTCAATCGTCCAGGCGGCAACCTGGTCCTGAATGGCCCGCCAGGTTGCGCCCTGGTCATCGCTGCGGTAGAGCGTCCGATTGGCCCGCGCGAAGATACGGCCCGGTAGCATCCGGGTGACTACGACATCTTGCTGTGGGAGCAAGACGACAGCGTTGGGGCGGCTGGCATCAGGCAGCACCTCAGGCGTGTGCTCAGGCGCCGGGAACGGCAGGCGTTGCCAGGTTTGCCCCCGGTCCGTCGTGCGATAGAGCGCGTTCGTCACCAGGAGCGCATAGGCTGCTCGCGGGTCGTTCGGGTCCGCCGCCAGAGAGATCACGGCCGCCGGCAGCGCTGAAGTGGGGGCGGCCGGCCTGGGGGTTATGACAGGCCGGGATGTGGCCCCAGGTGACGGCGGCGCCGCTGAGGGAGTACCCTCCCTCCGGAGAGGGAGGGTTGGGGTGGGGACCGGCGCCGTTGCCGTAGGGGTGAGCGGGCCGGCGCAGGCGGCCAGGAGGAGCAGCGGGCCGAAGCCAGCGCATAACCAAACGAGAAGATGTGACCGCTTCATCGTTCGCCTCCTGTTGGCTGCCCATGCACGAGGTGAGGGCTGTTACAGAGCATATCATAGCACAACGAGCGCATGTTAGCATGACGGCTTGCCAGTGCTTGGGCTGCGTTTACCTGACGGCCACTGGCTCTGCCTCTCAAGAGAGACGTGGCTCAAGCCGATGGGGTTCCCTGAGGTTGCAGGTTGGCTCCAAATAGGGTTAGGATGAGTTCACCGCCTTGAACAGGCGACTGGAGTCGCGCCTGTAGGGGCGCACGGCCGTGCGCCCCTACAGTTAAGGTTTCACGGCACGTGGAAGGTGAAGGCCCAGGGCCCCCGAATGCGCATCTGCTCGCCAGGGCGGTTAGGGTCCATCCCCACCAACTCCGTTACCGCCAGCTTCCACTCCCCCTGCCAGTCGGCCAGCGGGGTCAGGAAACTATAGCGATAACATCCTGCCCCTTCAACCATAGTATCTGAACCGATCAGCGTGACGCTGGCCCCACCGGTGTCGCGCCTCCCCCCGGCCTCCAGAGTGGCCACAGGCACCCAGTGTTCGCTCTCCCCCTCCGGCGGGTCAAAGCACAGGATCGCCCGCGTCTCGGCGGGGGTGACCACCACCCGCTCCAGCGTGACCGTTACCCCCGCCACCCTGACGCTCTCACGGACCAGGGCGACGCGCCCAGGGATAAAGGGCACGCTGAACTCAAAGGTGAAGGGGCCAGCCAGGGGTTCCTCACGCACCTGCATGGCGGGCGCGAGGAGCACAGTGGAGGTCAACGGCTCAGCCGTATATTCGGTCGGCTCCGGTGCGGGCTGTGCGCCGCTCACAGGCATCAGGGCCGTCAAGGCGATCTCCAGATGCAAATCCAGCTTCGCCGGCTGTCCCTGGACCGCCGAGGCATCAAAGGCGCTGACGTAGGCGCCCTGCCCAGGCGGGAGCCGAACGCCTAAAATAGCGGATGCGCCGGTCACCCCTGCCCCGGCCATCTCAGGGAAGCGCCTGCCCTGATGGTCCGTCAGCGTGGCCCGCTCATTCAGGTTCTGCCCCGGCGGCCCGCTGACGCTGTAGCCGATGAGGATTTGGTTGGCATCCGCATACACCCGCTCCAGCGTGACCGTCCAATCCCCAATGGTCTGACTGAGGTGTACCTCCTGGGCCAGGCGCGTCTCCTCCACATGTTGCCAGCCGGGGGTGATCTGGAACACCCGGCTCACCACCGGGACGACGGCGTAGGCTGCTGCGCCCAGCGTCAGGAACAGGCCCAGGACCAGCAAGGCCCACCCCAGCCGGGTGGCGGGCCGCAGGTGGAGCCGACGTGCCCGCGGCTGCAGTCTCGCCTGGATCGCCGGCCACAGGTCCAGGTCGGTGGGGACCTCCTGCTCAGCCAACTCGTGCAATGAATATGGGATGTGCTGCTCTTTCATTACCGGGTTCCCTCCTCTTGCATGTCGGGAGGCGCTCAGGAAGACGGGGGGAACCCCGAGGCGTCATCCCCAGGCTGCGGCGACCACAGCGGGCGCAACAGCGTGCGCAGGCGCTGGCGTGCGGCGTGCAGCCGCCACTTGACCGTGCCCGGCGGGCAGGCCAACTCCTCGGCCAACTCCGCCTCGCTCAGGCCCAGGTAGTAGCGCAGCACCACCGCCGCGCGTTGCGCCGGGGAAAGCCGCCCCAGGGCATCCCGAATGGCCTGGCGGGTCTCGGCGGCCTCGGCCCGTTCCACCGGCCCGGGGGCCGGGTCGGCTAGAAGCTCAGCCAGCGATGCTTCGCCCTCGTTCCTCACCTCCAGCGGGACCTGGCGTTCGCGCCGGGCAGCGGCCTTCACCGCGTCATTGACCACGCTGCGCAGAAACCAGGGGCCGAAAGGCCGCTTAGAATCAAACTGGCCGATGCGCTCATAGGCCCGTAAGAAGGCCGCCTGCACGATGTCCTCGGCCAGGGCGCGGTCGCGGGTGATCAGTGTGGCGGCCCGCACCGCCTGGACCTGGTAGCGGCGTACCAGCGCTTCCAGCCCGGAGATGTCGCCCTGTTTCAGCCGGGCGATGGCTTCCTCCTCCTCCATGCGCGCTCTCCCGACAGAATATCGTGAGGGCCCTCTACAGATATTATCCCCAGATAGGGGAAAAGGTTGGGGCAGGATGCCGTTTGCCGCTCTGCGCCAGGAATGCTACAATCGTAATCACCAAGCCCTTATCTTTGAAGAGCGGTCAGCCTCTCAATGCCCATCTGCTGAACGCTGAGCGCTAAAACAAGGGGGTATGCCGTGCGACTTTATAACACGTTGAGTGGACAGGTGGAAGAGTTCCAGCCGCGTGATGGGCGTGTGGGCCTGTATGTTTGCGGCATTACGCCGTATGACACCACCCATATCGGCCACGCCTTCACCTACGTCGTCTTTGATGTGCTGGTGCGCTATTTGCGCTACCAGGGCTACCAGGTCCGCTACGTCCAGAACGTGACCGATATAGATGATGACATCCTCCGACGCGCCGCCCAGGTGGGCATCCCCTGGGATGAACTGGCCCGCATGGAAACGGCCCGCTACGTCCAGGACATGGCCGAACTGAACGTGCTCCCGCCCGATGTATTCCCCTGGGCCACACAGGAGATCGCCACGATGATTGAGATCATCCAGGCGCTGCTGGAGCGCGGCTACGCCTACGAGTCAGGTGGCAGTGTGTATTACGCGGTGCGCGCCGACCCAGAGTACGGCAAGTTGTCCAAGCTGGATTATGCCGAGATGCTGCGCACGGCCAATGAACGCGGCAATGACCCGGATGACCCCAACAAACGCGACCCCCTGGACTTCGTCCTGTGGCAGGCGGCCAAGCCCGGCGAACCCACTTGGGATAGCCCCTGGGGGCCGGGCCGCCCCGGCTGGCATATTGAGTGCAGCGCCATGTCCATGCGCTACCTCGGCCCCACCGTGGACATTCACGGCGGCGGCGCCGACCTGATCTTTCCCCACCATGAGAGCGAGATCGCCCAATCCGAGCATTACACCGGGGTGAAACCTTTCGTGCGCATCTGGATGCACACCGGTATGGTGCGGCTGGGCCATGAGAAAATGAGTAAGTCACTGGGCAATCTCGTCATGGTGCACGATGTGCTTAAGCGGTATAGCGCCGATGCTTTGCGCCTCTACCTGCTGAGCTTCCCCTATCGCAGTTCCTGGGCCTATACCGAAGAGGGCGTGGCCCAGGCCGAGGCTCTGGCACAACAACTGCGCGAAGCGGCCCAGAGCAACGGCCATTCTGATAGCCCTGCGCTGGACCCCGGCCCGTGGCGCGAACGCTTCCTGGCCGCGATGGACAACGACCTGAACACCCCGGAGGCCATTACGGCCCTGCGAGACCTGGCCAACGCTATCCGTGAGGCCCGGGCGCAGGGGGGCAATATAGAGCGGGCGCAGGCGGCCTTGCGCGAACTCGCTGGCGTCCTGGGGCTGACGCTCGCCCGCCGCCCGTGAATGGGTAGGAGCGGCTTCAGCCGCGAAGTCATTCTTCCAGCACCAGTTTATACACCTCGCGGCGTGGCCAGCCCGATGCCCTGGCCACACGCCGGATGGCTTCGCGGCGCGGGACGCCCTCCTTCAAGAGAGCAGCCACAGCCGCACGCACCTGCCCTGCCTCCCAGCGCGCCTGCGCCTTCTCAGCCTCAGACGCCCCTGCAATGACCAGCGTGATCTCACCCCGCGGCGGCTGCGCCTGATAATGCGCCAGCGCCTGGCTCACCGTCCCGCGCCATACCTCCTCGTGGGCCTTGGTCAACTCCCGCGCCACCGCGATACGGCGGTCGCCAAGGGCGGCCTGAATATCGGCCAGCGTCTCCACCAATCGGTGGGGGGCTTCAAAGGCAACCAGGGTGCGGCGCTCAGCGGCGACCTCCGCCAGCAGGCGCCGCCGTTCCGCCGCCCGGCGCGGCAGAAACCCCAGATACAGGCAGGCGTCGGTGGGCAGGCCGGAGACAACCAGAGCCGTCACCAGGGCCGACGGCCCCGGCACAGGCACGACACGATGGCCGGCCTGTAGCGCCGCCTGGACCAGTTCATAGCCCGGATCGGAGAGGCCGGGCATGCCCGCTTCAGAAACCAGGGCCACATCGCCGCTCGCCAGGGCGCCCAGGATGACGGCCAGCTTGCTCAGTTTGTTATGCTCGTAATAGCTGGTCAGGGGGGTATGGATGTCGTAGTGGGCCAGCAGACGGCGGGTGCGGCGCGTGTCCTCCGCCGCGATCAGGGATACCTCGCGCAGGATGCGCAAGGCGCGCAGGGTGATGTCCTCCAGGTTGCCGATCGGCGTGCCAACCAGATAGAGCGTGCCCAAGGATCCATTCCACGAAAGCGCCGCCTCAGGTCAGCGTCGTTTCCCCGCGATCCACGCTCCACCCCTCGGTATCCGGTGGGGAATACCGCTGAGGATGCCCTCCTGGTTCTCAAAGGCGCCATCCACCACGATGCCGCCTGCGCGGATCTCATAGCGCCGGATGTCCTTGGCATGGTCACTGCCGCGCATCTTGAGCACCACAATCGCTCGTTGCATGGCGCTCTCAATCTCCACATAGCGCAGCAGGATCACCGTGTCCACAATGTAGAGCAGCCGCCCCCGCTGGGTCTGCCACAAACCCGTGCGGCTCTCCTCACTCAACAAGACCGAGGTGACCCCTTCGCGCTTCAGCCCGTTGACGACCTCGGTGTACATCCGGCGGAGTTCATGCGGGTCGTCGCTCAGGCGGGTGAAGTGGGTGATGCTATCCAGGGCCACACGGCGGATGTCGGCCTCCATCATCGTCCGCAAGAGAGGGCTGTCGGGTGTCTCCAGGCTCTTAAGGAACACCTCCGGCGAGGTGAACAGCATGTGCAGCAACCCCCGGCGCTCCAGATCATGCAGGTCCCAGCCTAGCGACTGGGCATCGCGGAAAACAGACTGCGGAAACTCCTCAAACGAGATCCACAGCCCTGCCTGGCCCTGTTGCGCCCCGTGAGTGAGGAACTGCAACGCCAGCGTGGTCTTGCCGGTGCCGGGTGCGCCGCCGACCAGGACAGACGAGCCTGGGAGGAACCCCCCATGCAACATCTCATCCAGGCCGGGGATACCTGTGGTCACACGTTCTGCCATATCAACTCCCATTATCCACAAAGCGCTCAATCTGTGCCTGGATGCGCTGCCCGGCCAGCCAGCGTTCCAGCCGGTAGCGGTACAACGCAGCCTGCTGCTCTGGGCTGAGTGGGCGGGCCGGGTCACGCTCCAGCACCTGGACGATATGGTAGCCGAGGCTGGAGCGCACAATAGCGCTGATCTGGCCCGGCGGCAAGGCGAAGGCGGCTTCCTCCACCGGCGTCGCCAGCAACTGGCCGCGCACAACCCAGCCCAGGTCCCCGCCCTGCGCCCGCGTGGTCACATCCAACGAATGCGCCTGGGCCAGCGCGGCGAAATCGGCGCCATTCGCCAGGCTGGCGAGCAGGTCACGCGCCTCGGCCTCGGTCGCCACCAGGATATGGCGGGCATGGACCTGCTCGGCTCTGGATGGTGAGGGGCCGGCGATGTGCTCCATGAGCGCCTGCGCCAGCAACTCCGTGCGCAGCGCGTCCCGGAATGTCGCCGAGGTCCAACCGTTGGCCTCCAGCCAGGCCGCGAAGCGCCCCTCGCCACCGACGGCCTGGATAGTTGCCTGAACCTCGGCCTCAACCTGCGCCTCCGAAACCGTCAGTCCCGCCTCTTGAGAGGCTTGCAAGATCAATGCCCGATCCACGAGCGTCTGCAGTGCCTGGGCCGGGCAGGGGTCAGGGGGTGAAGTCTCCGCTCCCTGGATAGCGGCGCGGCAGCGGGCCAGTTCGGCCTGATAGTCGGCCAGGCGGATGGGCTGGCCGTTGACGCGCGCGGCTAAAGGCTCCGGCGTGGGGCTGGGCCGAGGCGTCGCTGTGGGCACTGGGGTCGTCGTTGGCGGCGGCGTGGGCGTAGGCGTGGGCGTGACGGGCGCCGGACGGCAACCGGCCAGCCAGAGCAAGGCGCACCCGCCGATCAAGGCAATGACCTCACGTACCGAACCGGGACTTCGGCCTGGCACGCCGCCATTATACACGATGCTGCCAAACGAGCCGAAGTAGGGGCGAGGTGGCGCCTCGCCCCTACCGGTAAAGACAGCCCCAGGTCACTTTTGGATGATGGGCAGGAATAACTGAACCGGGCTACAGGCGAAGTAGTCCAGCAGACTGGGCAACCTGCCCGTCACCGGCCTGTACAGGACGGCGCGCCCGTCCTCCAGCCGGGCCGAGTTGGCATAGGAGTACACAGTGGCATAGGTGCTGCCGCCCACCAGCGGCGACTCCACGCCCGCCGTGGTGAAGTCCGGCCAGCTCACCGTCTGGTACTGCACCTTGATGGTGTTGTCCGTCAGGTTCAGGATGATCTCAAACGTCTCCGGGTAGCCGCTGGCCCAGTGCTCCACCTGATACCACTCCACCACGAACAACTGCTGGTTGTTCACGGTGAGCGTCTTGGTGAGGATCAGCCCCTGCCTGCCCAGGTCGGGGTTGAGGTCCTCCACCAGCCCATAGATGGCCTTGTTGGGCAGGCCGATGAAGGGGATCATCATGTTCGCCCCGGCCCAGTTCTGGTCAAAGACGATGAACCCGTTGGAACTGGCATAGGCCGTGCTCACCGGGGTGCCGTAGAACAGGAACGGGGCGGGCAGGTTCAACCGCACGGTGCCTTCATCCCCCAGGGTGTAGGTGTACGCGCCCCTGGCGTCAATCCACTCATAGGTCGGCCCGCCAGGATGGAGATTGTCATAGCAGGCATAGTCCGCACGCGGCGTCAGCGAGAAGTTCTGGGTCATATTGCCGTTCAGGACGACCGTGGCCGTCACCGGCGCGTACCCCGGCTCGCTGGAAGCCCGGATGGTGTAGCTGCCCTGCGCCAGGCTCAGGCTGTATTGTCCGGTGGCCGGGTTGGTGCGCACCGGCAATACCGGGACGCCCAGGGCCTCCACTTTCCCGTAGAGCGGGGTGCTCCCCTCCATGACCGTGCCGCTCAGCGTGTACACGGGCTTCGCCGTCAGGTTGAAGTCCCGCGTCGTGGTCTGCCCCTGGGTGACGGAGACGGGACTGGGCGTCGTCGGCTCGTAGCCGTAGGCGGTGACCCAGATGTTATACGTGCCCTCACCGGCGACGAAGCTGTAGTTGCCGTTGGCGTCCGTCGCCTGGGTCAGGGTGATCACCCGCGCGCCGATCTGCCGGCTGATGCTCACCGTCGCGCCCCGAACCGGCTGGCTGCCAGAGGTGACCTGGCCGGAGACCGTCCCGGCGTGCCAGACCATATCCACAGCGGTCTTGACGTCAATGCGCCCCCAGCCCACCGCGTTGTTGGGGAAGGTGTTGCTGGAGACGCCACCGCACGTCTGGGCAGGGGAGATGAGGATACGCTGGGCGGTTTGCTTGAGCAACTCCTCAAGCTGGGCCACCTTCCCAGCCATCATCGGCTCGGCAGAGATGATCAGCGCCACAGCGCCACCCACGTGGGGCGAGGCCATAGACGTGCCGCTAAACACGGCGTAGCCGCCGCCGGGCACGCTGGAACGGACGCTCACCCCCGGCGCGGCCACATCCGGGCCGGTGCCCCCGAACGGATTCGGCCCCCGGCTGGAGAAGCCGGCGATGTTGTCCGCGCTGGTCGTTGCCGCCACGCTCGTGCCCACATCCGGGTTATCGCCGGGCGATCCCAACGTGGCGCAGCCGGGCCCGCTGTTGCCCGCAGAGAAGGTGGGGAAGACGCCGGCAGCGCGCTGAGCGGCGATCACCCCGTTGAAGATCAGGCTGCCGCCGGGGCCGCCCCAGGAGTTGTTGACCACATGGGGGCGCTTGCTGGGGTCGGGGTTCTGACCGTTCAGGTCCCAGGGGGCGATCATGAACTGCTCGGAGGAGAGCAGGGCATCGTTGTCGGGGCAGCAGCCCAGGGCCGCGATCCACTTGGCGCCGGGCGCCACGCCGATCTGGTTCGTCTGGGTGGCGTCCTCGCCCACCTGCGTGCCCATGGTGTGCGTGCCATGGCTGTCAGGGTCATAGGGGTAGGGGATACCGGCATCCGCATCCCACCAGTTGTAGTTGTGGTTAAAGGTGCCGCCGCCCAGGTTGCCGCGATACTGGCGCACCAGCGCCGGATGGGTGTAATCCACGCCGGTGTCCACGTTGGCGACCACCGCGCCCGTGCCGGTGATGTTATAGGTGCTCCACACCTCCGGCGCCCGGATCTTGGTGATATTCCACTCAACAACGCCGGGCGCCCGAGGCTCCGGATCGGCGGGCAGCGGCTTAGGCGCCTCAATCTTGAGTTCCGGGTAGATGTAAGCGACCTCCGGGCGGGAAGCCAGCCAGCGCAGTGTGTCGGCGTCGGCGCGGACCGTCACCAGGTTGACGATCCAGTAGCTGTGATAGTCAGAAACGGCGCCTTCCGCCTTGCGGCTGGCCAGCCCGGCCAGCACCTCCGGCTGGGTGCGGTCCGCCACCTCCTTCAGAGCGCGATACACCGCCCAGCCGCGCTCATTCCAGTCCTGGATGCGCTCCGCAAAAGAGAGGTCGGCCTGCTCTTTGAAATACACCAGGGCATAGGCCAGGCCATCGGGAGAGCGTTCGGCGGCCTGGAGCACAGCCGGATCGATCTTGGCGAAGGGCGCGGCTTCGACACCACCGGTGCTGCCCACCCTACCGGGCACAGCGGGGACGCCCAAAGGGAGGAGCAACAGGCCGATGATGATCACACCGCGCACAGCCCACCGCAGCAGGTGGGCATGGAAGGAAACGCTCATGGGTGCCTCCTTGTCTAGCTCAGATTCAATGCTCAGAAGGTGGGGGCCACAGACGTATGGGGGAGTATATGTGGGATCTGCGTAAAATGCAAGTCAAAGCCGAGAGAAGGGTGAAGCCAAGGCTCCTGCTGCACCCTGGATGCAATATGTCCCTCTTTGCCGAGGAGGCCGATCCTCACCTCAAAGCCCCGCAGCAGATGGCCTGACGGCACGCACCTTAATATACCCAGGGGATCAGCTTCTTCACCCGCTGCTGATAGGCCCGATACTCGGGGTAGACCTGGGCGAGCCAGCGCTCCTCCTGCCGCGACTTAAGGTCAAAGAAGAGGAACAGGATGACCCCCAGGCCAAGCCCCACCAGGCTGGTGTTCCATAGCGCCCAACCGAACGCCGCCAGGATCAGGCCGGCATAGATGGGGTGGCGCACAATGGCGTAGGCGCCGGAGGTGACCAGCGTGCCGCCCTCTATGGGCCTGGGGAACGCCGTGAGGTTGCGCCCCAGGCCGAGCACAGCGGCCATCCCGAATAGGCCGCCGCCGGCCATGAGGAGCACGCCGATCGCGCGCAGCGCTGTCGCCCCCGCGCCGGCGCGGAGGAAGGGGAGGGCGAACTGCTCACGCAGGGGAGCCAGGGCGATGATGACGAACAAGAGAAACTGCAGAACGACCCAACCCTCGCCGCGCTTGCCCATCATCTAATATATCCAGGTGATCGGGAGAGAGGCGGTCAACGTGGCGGTCTGGCCGCTGTTATCACGTAAGGTCAGCTCGTACATAACCGAGAACTGGCCTCACAGCGCACCGGCGGGTAATCTATGCGCAGGCCCCCTTTCGCCTGGGAAACAACCGCACCTACAGCCCCACTCCTGCGCTGGAACGGCCTTTGGACTATCGGCGCGGATACAATCAAGTCATCTATTGTCCTGCCAGGTGGTTGGCCCGGCAGTCACACGGGTCAGCAAGACCCGGTCATCCCTTCATCCCTTATGATACGATCTGCACCCTAAAAGTCATATTCGCAACGCCATTATAGGCTATTTTTACTTTCTGGCAACAAGGTCCCGCGCTATAATCCGTCATGGTAAGGGAGCAGCCCTGCCCCGCTATCCGCCGATCATCTCCCGCGCCTGCTCAACCACTTTCCGCTCACTGGCGAAAGCCAGCATCTGGAGGGCCTGGTCCAGCCTGACCCAGCGGGCCTCATGCACTTCATAGTCGTGGTCGCTCACCTTTCCCGACCGGTAC
>ERZ511473.1336-NODE-1336-length-21864-cov-3.473447_pt1 | contig 21864 bp, 21 predicted proteins | sample MGYA00374947_ERZ511473 | MGnify/ENA primary metagenome ERZ511473 (study PRJEB26303, sample SAMN06343854) | sediment metagenome | isolation source: hot spring sediment | place: Canada: British Columbia | collected 2012-09-26 ... | reverse complement strand
AAGGTTCTCGCGGGGCAGTTCGGGTCCCGTCGCGCCGCCGAGCGGTCGAGGCGCTCGGCATCCGGTGTGGCCTAGGCGGCAGCGATGCGCCGCCTAGGCGGCGAGGTCAACTGCGCTGGCTAGTGAGCCCGCCTTCCAGGTTCGCGCGGGCTGGAGCCGGCGTCGCAGCGTAAGGCCTTCCCTTCAGCGCTCGACCACGATCGCGTAGGCGCGCACCGGCACCGAGGAGCCGCCCAGAAGCGGCAGCGGGGCCGCGTGGAAGCGGAAGCCGCGCCGTGGCAGCCGGTCCAGCCCGCGCAGGTTCTCGACGATCGGTATCCCCTGGACCAGCAGGCGCGAGTGCACTGGTCGGGTGAGGTCCGCGACGTCGTCCACGTTCCATGAGTCGATCCCCACCAGCACCGCGCCAGCGGCAACAAGCGCGTCGGCGGCTTCGCCGGTCAGATAGGGATTAGTCGCTAAATAGTCCGGAGTGCCCCAGCGGGCATCCCAGCCGGTCCGGACCAGCACGGCGCAGCCGGCGAGGTCCAGGTCGACGAACCGCTCTGGGCCGATCGCCAGCCGCCCAGCTTCTACCTGGTCGGCCACATCGACCATGACCCCCGGAAGATCGGCGGTGTGGTCCAGCGGCAGGGAGCTCAGATCCAGGCCATCTTCATAGCGGTGATACGGGGCATCCAGGTAGGTGCCGCTGTTGCCGATCAGCCGGTAGCGATGGATGACAAAGCTAACGCCCGGAGCGTAGCGCTCGCCCGATGCCTCGCGGCTGAGAAACTCTTCGATCTCCGGGCCCGGAAGCCCTGGGAACATCGGAATCGCCGGGCCGAGCGGGTGCGTGAGATCCACGATCCGGGGTCGCATCGCATTCTCCTCTCACCGTCTCCTCGGCTAAACGATAGCGTAAGTGCTGTGGCCAAAGTGGAAGCTGTACCGCAATAATCAGCGAGGCGAGGGAGCGGGCACAGTGGCACAGTGGATTCCAGCCCGGATACGGCAGTGGACGCTGGACCAAATTCTCCGTTACCCCCGTCCACTCTGGCTTCTGGCATCGGCCAATCTGGTGCTCTTCACAGCGCGGGGCATGGTGCTCCCCTTCCTGGTCATCTTTTTCGGCCAGGTGGTCGGGCTAGGGGAGGGGCTCGTAGGTGCCGGCCTTGCGGTTGCGGCCACCTGCGGGGTCGCCTTTACCTTGTTGCTGGCCGGGACGATCGACCATTTCGGGCCGCGGCCAGTCCTGATCGCCACTGTAGCGGGGCTCGGCCTTGCCTATATCGCTTCCCCCTGGGGGACCACCCCCGAGCGGTTCCTGGGGCTGATGGTTCTCTTCGGGCTGTTCGGTAACCTCTACTGGCCTGCCTCCGATGCGCTGGCGACCTCGTTCTTGCCGCCAGCTCGTGCCGGAGAAGTATTCGCCCTGCTCCGAGTGGCCAATGCCACTGGTATCGGTGCTGGCGGCTTGATCGGCGGAGTACTGGTCTCTGGGGGAGGGCTCCCGGAATACCGGCAGCTCTACCTGCTCAGTGGTGGCCTCGTGTTCCTGGCGGCCGGTCTGATTCTCGTGCTCGTGCGCTCCTCAGGCAGAGCGGCCAGGGCAAAGCGAGAAGATGCTCCCGCGCTCCTCGGCTGGCGGGAGGTGATGCGTGATCGCTGGTTCATCCTGAGCCAGGTCATCCTGTTCATCCTGGTCACGGCCTTCACCCAGATCCAGGTCAGCGTTCCTCCTTATCTCCGAGAGTCTGCCGGCGTCGAGGAACGGGTGATCGGCGGGCTCTTCGCCGTCAACACCCTGATCGTCGTTGTCGCCCAGGTGCCGGTCGCCCGATCCCTCTCCGGGCGGCGCTACGGCCTGACCTTCGCGCTCGCCGGTGTCATCTGGGGCCTCAGCTATGCGCTGTTCGCGTTGAGCCCCTGGCTCAGCGAGCTTGCGTTCCTGGCGATGATCGTCTACACGCTGGCCGAACTCCTCTTTATGCCGGCCTCCGGAGCGATCATCGTCGAGCTGGCGCCAGAAGGCCTGCGTGGTCGTTATCTGGCATTCAGCAGCGTGGTCTGGGGGCTGTCCTGGGGTAGCTCTTCATGGGCGGCTGGCCTGGTGCTCGAGTCGTCGCGCCCCATCCTGCTCTGGCCGGGGCTCATAGCTCTGCTCCTGATCGGAGCAGCGATCAGTCTGCTGCTCGACCGCCGACCGAAGCTGCAGCCGGCGGACGCCCCGGCTGAGGAACCGGTAGCGGTTGGGCAGGAATGACACGCCGCGCCAAAGGCAGCTCGGGATACAATGGCGCCGGCGGCACTTCCACACTGTAGGTGAGACCGGGGCATGAAGGGCTCGATATTTCTTTTCGCCACCGACCTGCACGATGAAGGGCTGGAGGCTGTCCTCGACAACATTCAGGGACGCGCCGGGCTGGACGGGGTCAGTCTGGCCTGTGCATATCATCACGCCCGAGATGTGTTTCCACACAACCCAGTGCGCAAAGTTCGCTACCTGGAAGGAGGCACGGTCTTCTTCCGCCCCGATTCCCAGCGTTACCAGGATCTGCGCATTCGGCCACAGATGAGCCAGCTTGCGGAGCAGGTCGACATACTGGAGGCGCTGGTAGAAGTCGCGGGCCAGCGCGGGCTGGCCGTGCGCGCCTGGACGGTCTTTCTCCACAACACCAGGCTGGGCTCGCTTTATCCTGACTGTGCCATGCAGAACGCCTTCGGCGACCCTTACATTACCCAGCTTTGCCCGGCCAACCCTGAAGTGCGGGCCTTTGCGGCAGCGCTGGCGGCAGACATCGCCCGCTACGGGGTGGACGCAATCCTGGCCGAGGCGCTCTGCTACCTGGGGTTCGACCACGGCTATCACCACGAGCGCTGCTTCGTGCCGCTGAGCCCGATGGCCCGTTGCCTGCTCGGCCTCTGCTTCTGCCGGCACTGCCTGGAGACGGCTGGTGAGGCCGGCGTCGACGGCGAGCGCGTTCGCGATCTGGTCCGCCAGGTGCTGGAGGAGGCACTGGCGGGCTCGCCACCTGCCTGGCTCGCACTGGAGCTCACCTGGGACAACGTCGCCGGGCTGGCTGGAGGGGAGCTCGGCGGTTACCTTCTGGCACGGATGGAGGCTGTGACGACGCTCGCCCGAGCGGTGAGCCAGGCAGTGAAGCGAATACGGCCCGAGACGACTGTCTACTTCATGGACATGTCCGGTGCAGCCAAAGGTTACGCGACAGGCGAGCCCGCCGGCGAGCCGGCGCCGAACAGTGCCTGGCAGGACGGGGTAGATGTCGCGGCAGTGGCTCGCGCGGCTGGTGGCCTGGAGGCGATCGGTTATGCCCGCAATCCCGAGCGCTTGCGCTTCGACCTCACTGCCTACCGCGAGCTGCTCCCCGAGGCGACGCCCTTCTCCGTCGCGCTGCGGCCGATGCTGCCGGACTGCGACACACCGGCTAACCTGGCTGCCAAGGTAGCGGTGGCGAGCGAGGCGGGCGCCGAGTGGGTAGACTTTTACCATTATGGGCTGATGCCACTCGACCGCCTGGACTGGATCCGCCAGGCGCTCCACGGCTAGCCTGCCGGGGGACAGGGAATGGTTATGGCGACGTGGGCTCTACCCGGCGCCGCTAGTACGTCCCGACTCGTCGAGAGAGCCGGGCAGCCCCATGTCGTCGTGAGCTGCCCACGCCGCCACTGTACGCGATAGCCCTTCCGGGTCGGCTTCGGAGTGCCCAGCGGGTAGGGGAGGGATAGCGATGCAGAGAGCGGATGGAGTTACATCCGTCCTCTTCGTGTGCCGCGGGAATACCTGCCGGAGCCCGATGGCGGCGGCGCTCGCTCGGAAGGTGCTGGGATCGGAGATCGAGATCCAGAGTGCCGGCATCGAGGCCTGCGACGGTGCTCCGGCTGCTCAGAACGCGGTCGCGGTGATGGCCGAGAGGGGGATCGACCTCAGCGGTCACCGCGCTCGCCGCGTCGACGCCGCTGGTCTTGCCTCCTTCGACCTGGTCGTCGCGTTGGATTCGGGTATCGCGGCGACGCTCCGGGCGTTGGGCGTAGACCCGGTGAGACTCGTTACGCTGGATGTCCCCGATCCGTTTGGCCACAGCGTTGAAGCGTACCGAGCAACAGCGGAGCAGATCGCTCGGGCGCTCGAGGGGATCTTCCGGCCGGGTGGCCACATCGATGAGGAGGGAGGGACCTGAGCCGATCCCGCACGTGTCGAACCGATCCGTCACCGGTGCTCGCGCCTGCGGTGTGGGCCGGCCTGTCGCCGTTAGGGAGTGTATCTTTCGCATGCTGCAGTGCACATAGCCGGGAGGCACCCATGAGCGACTATGCCTTCACGACGCTCTGGCTCGTCGGAGCGCCGGCGGATGCCGTCTGGGAGGCGATTTGTCATCCAGAGCACTGGCCGGTGTGGTGGAGGGGAGTCGAGCAGGTTGTCGAGGTCCAGCGTGGCGACGATCGCGGGGTGGGCAGCGTTCACCGCTACGCCTGGAAGAGCAGGTTGCCGTACCGGCTGACGTTCGACATGCGTACCGTGCGTGTCGAGCCGCCGGTGATCCTAGAGGGCGCGGCCAGCGGTGACCTGGAGGGCACCGGCCGCTGGTACCTCTGGAGCGATGCTCACTGGACGGTTGTCAGGTACGACTGGCAGGTGCGGACGACGAAGCGGTGGATGAACCTGGTCTCCACGCTCGCCCGGCCGCTGTTTCGCTGGAATCACGATGTCGCGATGAGATGGGGAGCGCAGGGGCTAGCGAAGCGGCTAGGCACGCGGGTCATCGAAGGGCGCGAGCTCGGGAGAGCGTAGCTTGGCTCGCCCAGCTCCCACGTCTACTCGAGAGCCTCTTCTCGGGTCTCCCCGTACGCCGAGATGTGGTCCGAGGCAGGGACAAGAGTTACCGACAACTGTGCCTCAAGATCGTACTCGAGGAGGTCAGTGAAGCGGCGCAGCGGCAGCTCGTTTCTCCCTCAGGTCGGTTTGCCGCGCGGCGCGGGCGTGTACTGGCCCACTGTGCGGCAATGACCCGCATCCTGGTCAGGCCCTTGGAATCGAACCGGGCCAGGCGGCCTGTCCCAGAGGCCATCATCGGTCATGGTGCGGCGACGCGCGGTCGATCAAGCGCTATCTCCAAAGGTTGCTGGCGGGGGGTCGAGGTTCCTGCTTCGATCCTGGCGCTCTCGTACAATTGCGATGAGCGGATCGAACGGTGGCTCTGGGCTTGCATGCCGGGCTCGCTACGCCGGCCGGCTGGTTCGCAAGTAAACGAGGCAGCATGCTCCTGGAACTGGCAATCCGTGACCTCGCGATTATCCGTGAGCTGCGCCTGAGCTTCGAGCCGGGGCTCAACGCGCTGACCGGCGAGACTGGAGCCGGGAAGTCGATCATCATCGATGCGCTCGGCGCCGCGCTCGGCGCGCGTGCTTCGGCTGATCTCGTCCGAACTGGCGCCAGCAAGGCCTGGGTCGAAGCTGTGTTCGATGCCCGAGACCTGCTCGGGCGCGAGGACTTCCGAGCATTGCTCGAGGAGGCTGGCATCGAGCCAGAGGATGGGCTCCTGATCCTGGCCCGCGATATCAGCGCCTCTGGACGCAGCACCGCGCGGGTGTGCGGGCGGACCGTGCCGATCTCGGTTCTCACCGAGATCGGTCGCCGCTTGGTCGATATCCACGGACAGAGCGAGCACCTCTCGCTCCTCCGGCCCGAGACCCAGCTCGACCTGCTCGACCGTTTCGCTGGCACCTGGCCCGAACGGCAGGAACTGGCGGAGCGGGTTCGCGAGTACCGCCGCGCCTGGCGTGCCTACACCCAACTGGTGAGCGAGGAGCGCGAGCGAGCGCAACGAGTCGACTTGCTCCGTTTCCAGGTGCAGGAGATCACGGCTGCCCGGTTGCAGCCGGGCGAGGAGGAGGCGCTCGTCCGCGAGCGCTCTCTTCTGGCCAACGCCGAGCGCCTGGCGAGCCTGGCCCAGGAGGCGTACAGCTTGCTGGCTGGTGGCGACGGAGAAGGCGGGCTCTCGGCTGTCGACGCGCTGCGGCTGGCCACTGTGCGGCTGGAGGAGCTGTGCCAGCTCGATTCCGAGCAGCGCGCGCTGGCCGGCCAGGTGCTGGAGGCGACCTATGCGCTGGAAGAGGCGGCGCGCGAGCTGCGGAGCTACGCTGAGTCGGTCGAAGCCGATCCTGAACGGCTGGCCGCCGTGGAAGACCGGCTGGCGCTGATCAAGCAGCTCAAACGCAAGTACGGATCCACGATCGAGGAGGTCCTGGAGCACGCCCGCCGGGCGGCGGCGGAGCTCGAGCGGCTCGACACCAGCGAAGAGGAAGCAACTCGGCTACGGTCGCAGATCGATGAGCTGGCCGCGGAGATCCGGGCGCGAGCAGAGCGCCTTTCACAGCGGCGGCGCGCGCGTGCGGCGGAACTGGAGCGCCAGGTCGAGGAGGCAATGCGCCTGCTCAACATGGGCCGAGCTGAATTCGTGGTGGCCTTCCGCACGTCGAGCGAGGACAACGCTGGTGGCGACCGGCTCGGCGTGGACGAGACCGGCGCGGATCGGATCGAGTTCCTGATCGCTCCCAACGCTGGCCAGGAACCTCGACCGCTGGCGCGCATCGCATCGGGTGGGGAGACTGCCCGGCTCATGCTAGCGATCAAATCGATCCTCTCCGAGGTCGACGAGACGCCGACGCTGGTCTTCGACGAGGTCGATGTAGGGATCGGTGGTCGCAGCGGGCAGGTCGTCGGCGAGCGACTGTGGTCGCTGACCGACCGCCATCAGGTCATCGTCATCAGCCACCTGCCGCAGATCGCTGCTTTCGCCGAGGCGCACTTCCGAATCGCCAAGGAGGAGGTGCGGGGCGTGGCCGAGACCCGGGTCACGCGCCTCAGCGAGGAGGAACGGATCGACGAGCTGGCCGCGATGCTCGACGGCCTGCCGGTCACGCCGCAGTCGCGCGCCAACGCTGAGGCCATGCTCGAGCGCGTGCGGCACCTGAAGGCCCGGCGAGCACCGCTGGCGGCCGCGCGGAGCCGGCCGTAGGGCCGGTGAATCCCTCGACCTGGACGGGGCTGCTGCCGAGCCCGCGTGCTCATCAGTGCTATACTCCAGCTGTTGCGAGCGGAGCGGCGAGAGAGCATCGCTGAAGGAGCGTGCGCGATGCAGCCCAACCTCAAGATGATCCAGCAGATGCAGGCCCGGCTGGCCCAACTTCAGGAGGAGCTGGCAGCGACTGTCGTCGAGGGAACGGCCGGTGGCGGCGCCGTGCGGGTCGAGGTCAACGGGCTGCGCGCCGTGCAGCGGGTCAAGATCGATCCTTCCGTGCTCGATCCCGACGATGTCGAGCTGCTGGAGGACATGATCGTCGCCGCCATCAACGAGGCGATGAAGCGAGCCGAGGAACAGGCGTCCCAGAAGCTCGGCGCGATCACCGGCGGGCTAGGGTTGAAGCTTCCGGGCTTGATGTGAACTCATGTTCGCTTCCGCGTTCTAGGCCACCCTCGCTCTCGGTACTCGGGTTGAAGTAGGCGTAGACCGCGGCCGAGAGTCGAGCGATCGGCTCCGATTGCCAGGCTGTCTCCGAGAGCACGACGATCACGTAGGTGGCGCCGGGCGAGTACACGATCCCGGCGTCGTGCGTGGCGTTCTCCCAGTTGCCCGTCTTGTTGGCCACGATGACGCTCTCCGGCAGCAGGGCCGGCAGGCGATCCCGCACACGCTGCCGGGTAAGCAGACCGATCATCTCCCGGCTGGCCTGCTCGTCAACCGCTCGACCGCAGGCCATCCGTTCGAGCAGCCGGGCCAGGTCTGCGGCAGTCACCGGCAGCGCCGGGTCGTTGACCCGCATCGAGCGCAGGCCCAGCTCTCGCAACCCCTGATCGACGTTGTGCCAGCCTACGAGATCTGCCAGGAGCACTGCCGAGGCGTTATCGCTGACCGTGATCATCGCCTCGACAGCCTGGCTCACCGTGATGACCGAGCCGGCCGACCAGCCGAGCAGCGCCAGGGTCCCGAGATCCTGCTCTGCTGCCTCCTCGGTGATCGTGAGCGACTCGGAGAAGGCGAGGCGTCCTTGGCGCTCCTGGCGGTAGACCTCGTAGAGGACAGCGAGCTTGTACAGGCTGGCAGCATAGAAAACCTTGTCCGGCTGCACGGCGGCTTCGGTGCCGCTGGTCAGATTGCGGACGACGACCCCGTACCGGCCGGCATCCGGCCCGAGCGCCTGCTCGATCAATGCCTCGAGCTGGGGATCGTACCGGAGCTCGGACGGTTCCCAGCACCGCGCTATGGGCAGATCCGCCATGGAGGGCGGCCCGGGAATCTCCGCAGGGATCGCTGGAGTAACCGTTGGCGATGCTGTTGCCGGTGAAGGCTGGGTCGCTCGACCGGCTGCCCACGGCACTGCGGTCGGTGCGGGTGCCGTAGAGGTGGCGCTGGGCGTCGGGGTTGGAATCACGGCCGATATAGGAGTGATCGCCGGATCGGCCTCGGGTGAAGGCCCAGGCGATCGCGAGCCTTCCAGCGAAGGAGGTGTAGGGGACAGCGGCTGGGGCGTTGCGCGTTCATCAGCCCCCTCGACGTTTCGCTCAACCTGGCTTTCGAGGGCGAGGAGCAGCGGTGGCAGCAGCGCCAGGATGAGGAATAGGGCAAACCCCAGCGCTACCGAGCGAGCGCCTCTTGCACACTTGGATAAAGAGAGGTCTGACTGCGGGCGCATGACCACCTGGCGAAGAGATACTGGAACCGCCGAGCCGATACAGTACCTCGCCGATTCCGCCGATAGCATCCAGGGCGAGGCGTATTGGCTCGCGGGCCGCGACCATGCCGCTCCCTGACCAGCCAGGCTGCAAAGGCCGGCGTCGTCGCTCATCCAAGTAGCAGCGCCGGTCCCGTCGTCGCTCGCCGGGCTATGCGAAGGATACCGCGGGTGCCGGAGAAATGGGGCCCGGCAACGTGCAGGCTACAGGCGGATCCTCCTGGCGCTGGCTACGCTCCTGTTCCCCAGCGGGGGTTCTCCTGGGCATGGAGTTGCGATCGCGGACGGCCATTGCCATAGCTCGGTCACACATCCATAATGACCTCTGACGGGAGTTCAGGCCCGTCGAATCCCGCATTCGTCAGAGAGGTCGCCGGCTATGGCGGGAAAGCCAGTCCAGTCCAAAACCTCGCCAGCGAATCCCGACATCCAGCAAGAGATCGGCCTGCACATGGATGCTCTCCGCGAGCTCGGTCCGGGTTACAGCGATGCGGTCGCGGCCTCCTTGCTGGAGCGTCTCGAGCCGCTCATCGAAGCCAAAGTCGAAGAACGGCTCGCCCAGCGAGGCACGCCGGGCCGGCTCGACCAGCGACAGGTCGGCGCCCTCGCGATTACGCTCGGTTTGGCCATCCCCCTGACGGCCATCGCTGGAGGAATCGCTGGTCTGACCGGCATCGCCGTCGTCTGGGCAGCGATCCTGTTCATCCTCTGGCGCTTGCGCGTCCTCTGAAGCGGCGACCGGCATCGAGGCAGGCTGTCCGGCTGTTGGCGCACCCGGACGATCGGCGACCTCAGGATCCCGTATCCAGCCCGCGCCTGGAGCGTACGCTCGCGAGCAACGGGCAGTAAGCGCACTCGGGTGGCAGGAGCTCTGGCGATGGGCACACAGCGATTCCTGCGCGCCTGAGCAGGTCGATTACCGTCCCGAGCGGCAGGCCGACGACGTTGCAGTAGCAGCCGCGGTATTCGGCGACTGGATGGAAACGCTCGTCCTGGATGGCATAGGCGCCGGCCTTGTCGAAGGGGTCGCCGCGAGCGATCGAAGCTGCGATCTCGTGGTCGCTGTACTCGCGCATCTGCACCCAGGTCACGGCGTGACCGACCCAGATGCGTCGGCCTCTCGCGACTGCGACCGCGGTGATCACCCGGTGCCTGCGGCCGCGCAGCTCCCGCAGCATCGACCAGGCCTCGGCCTCGTCCGCCGGCTTGCTGAGCAGCCGGCCGCTGCGGACGACGACCGTGTCGGCGGCCAGGACGGGGAGCGCCGGGTAGCGAGCCGCCACGGCGAGTGCCTTGGCGCGCGCCAGCCGGCGAGCGACGCGCTCCGCTCTCGAGTCCTGGGCGGGCAACGCCTCCGGGATGCCGGCCGGGTCGACGTCGAAGGTCACGCCGAGGCGGCCGAGGAGCTCGCGCCGCCGCGGCGAAGCCGAAGCCAGGACGAGGACAGGAGCGCGTCTCACGCCAGCTCCAGAGTGGCTACGGACTCGATGTGGTACGTTTGCGGGAACATGTCGAGCGGCGTGACGTCGAGCAAGCGATAACCGCCGTCGCAGAGCCGCCGCAGGTCGCGTGCCAGGGTCGAGGGGTCGCAGGAGACGTAGATCAGCCGCCGTGGCCGCAGCTCGAGGACGGCGTCGAGCGCGCGCGGGTGGCATCCTACCCGGGGCGGGTCGAGGATCACGACGTCGGGCGTCACCTCGAGCTCGCCGAGCACGTCCTCTACCTTCGCGCACACGTACTCGATGTTCTGGAGCCCATGCATGTTGTGCTGAGCGTCCTCGGCCGCCGAGGGGGATTCCTCGATCGCGACGACTCGTCGAACCGAGGGCGCGAGGAGCACCGCAAAGGTGCCGACACCGGCGTAGGCGTCGACCACCACCTCATGACCCTTCGGATCGATCCGCTCGCGCACGAGTTCGACCAGCCGCTCGGCCTGGCGGGTGTTCGTCTGAAAGAACGAAGAGGCCGAAATGCGAAACCGCCGCCCGAGCAGCTCCTCCTCGTAGAACGGTTGCCCGGACGGGATATCGGGTACCAGGTGCCTGAGGTCGGGCTGCACCAGAAGCTGGCCAGTGTGTACCCCGTAGCGGATCACGACCTGATGTTTCACCTGTGCCTTGCCCTGGATCGCCGCCAGCACCTCGTCGATGGCCGGGTGCATGATCAGGCAGCGATCGATACGCATGAAATGGCGGCCCTGCCCCGCTCGCGAGACGAAGCCGAGGTTTCCCTCCCGTCCGACCGTGAAGCGCGCTTGGTTGCGGTAGCCGTAGGGCTCGGGCGAAGGGACGGTCGGTGAGACCGGCGGGTCGTCGAACTTACCGATCCGCCGGAGCTGCTCGCGCACGATGTGTCGCTTGAACTCGAGTTGCTGCTCGTAGGCGATGTGCTGCCACTGGCAGCCGCCGCACTCGCCGAAGTAGGGGCAGGGCGGCTCGACGCGGGAAGCCGCGGGCACGTGCACGGCGACGACTCGTCCCTGGCTGTAGTCACGGCGTTCCCGCTCGACCTCGACGACGACCTGCTCGCCGGGGATGCCGAAGTCGGCGAACACGACACGACCATCGGCTCGCCCGATGGCCGCACCCTGAAAGGCGATGTCGGTCAGCTCGACCTGGATCTGGGCGCGTTGTCGAGACTCGGCCATCGCTCCTCCATTCGGTCTGCTAAGTGTAGGAGCGCGGCAAGCGACCGCCAAGGCGAGCGCGGCCCGCTTGAGAGCGAAGGAGCGAACGGCTATGCTTGCGTTCGCGCAGAACGCCGGAGGAAATGACCGGAGGCGAGGGCAGCCGTGATCCGGCTGGAGCTGTTGACGGGCAACGAGCGACGGGCAGGGGAAGTCTCGCTCGACGAGCTGGACGCCATCGTCGCTGATCCGCGCCATCTTCTCTGGATCGACCTGCAGGACCCGACAGAGCGCGACTTCGAGCTGCTCCGGCGCGAGTTCGGATTCCACCCGCTCGCGCTCGAGGACGCGCGCCGACGCCACGAGCGTCCGAAGCTCGACCTCTATGAGGACTATCTCTTCCTGGTCTTTTACGCGGTGCGGGCCGGCGGGGAGGGACAACTCTTCGCCACGCAGGAACTGTCCCTGTTCATCGGCAAGAACTATCTCGTCACCGCACACCATGAGCCGTGCCCGGAGATCGAGGCGATCGCTGAGCGCTGGCGCGAGCAAGCTGACCAGATCGCGGAGTCGAAACAGCGTGTCGCGCTGCTTCTCTACACCCTGCTCGATACCGTCGTCGACAACTACTTTCCGGTCCTCGACATGCTGGCCGACCGTACGGACAGGCTTGAGGAGGCGATCTTCCAGGGCAATGATCCGCAGGCGCTCGAGGAGCTCTTCCAGCTTCGCAAGGGCTTGCTGGCGCTGCGCCGGGTCGTCGGGCCGGAGCGCGATGTGCTCAACCTGCTCACCCGGCGCGATATCGAGCTACTCGGGCCAGACACCGCCGTGTACTTTCAGGACGTCTACGACCACATCCTGCGCGTAACCGACGCGATCGATACCTACCGGGACTTGCTGGCCAGCGCGCTCGATGCGTATCTCTCGGTCGTGTCGAACAATCTCAACAAGGTGATGCGAACGCTGACCGCCTGGAGCATTATCCTGATGTCGCTCGCGCTCATCGCCGGCATCTACGGGATGAACTTCCATCTGACTCCCTCCGAAGACTGGCCCCTGGGTTTCGAGTTCGCGACCGCGCTGATGGTGGTGCTCGGGGTGTCCTTGTTCACCATCTTCAAGGCGATCGACTGGCTCTAGTGCCGGGGCCTGCCAGTCTAGGTGATCGACGCCTGTCACCTATGGGTGCGAGACTCGTGGACAGCACGGCTCGGCCCGAGCCACGCGCCTGGGCCACTGGATGGACCAGTGGTGAGACGTCTCGATCGGCTGGCGAGTTCCCGAACTGCGGTACACTAGGGCAGCAAGCAATCCCAGGCTACTCCGCCGAGAGACGGCCGCGCGCATCGAGCGGCCAAGCCGGCGCCGCCGGCAGGAAAGGGGAAGCACCATGCCGCGCGACAGCTTGATCCCGACCGAGACTGTCATCGCGCTCGACAGTGTGCCCATCCGTTTCGGGCTCGGCGCCTCGCAAGAGCTCGGGTACGAGCTGAACCGGCTCGGCGTGCGCCGCGCTCTCCTCGTGGCCGATCGCAATCTGCGGCAGTTCGGCTTGGTCGAGAAGCTGGAGCGGATCGTCCGCGACGCTGGGGTGGAGCTCGACGTCTACGATGACGTCCATGTGGAGCCGACCGACCGATCGATCAACGAGGCGATCGCCTACGCTCGCAAGACCCAGCCCGAAGCGTTCATCTCGCTCGGCGGCGGCAGCACCATCGATACCGCTAAGGCGATGAACCTCTTCTCCACTCACCCTGGCGAGCTGATAGACTACATCAACAAGCCGATCGGCCAGGGGAAGCCGGTGCCAGGCCCGCTCAAGCCGCACATCGCTCTCCCGACCACCTCCGGCACCGGGAGCGAGACGACGGCCGTCATCGTGCTCGACCTGCTGCAGCTTAAGGTCAAGACCGGCATCTCCCATCGCTACATCCGCCCCACGCTCGCCATCATCGACCCGCTCAACACGTTGTCCTGCCCACCCATGGTCACTGCCTGCGCCGGCTTCGACGTGCTGTGTCACGCGATCGAGTCCTATACCGCGCGGCCGTACAACGTGCGGCCGGCGGTCGAAAACCCGGCTGAGCGACCGATCTATATCGGATCGAACCCCATCTCGGATCTCTGGTGCCGCCAGGCCATCGAGTGGTGCGCTCGGTACCTGCGCCGGGCGGTATTCAACCCGCTCGATCTCGAGGCGCGCAGCTACATGGCCCTGGCCAGCACCTTCGCCGGCATCGGCTTCGGGAACTCAGGCGTGCATATTCCGCACGCCATGTCGTATCCAGTGGCGGGTATGGTGCGGGACTACTTCCCGCCGGATTACGACGTGGACGAGCCGCTGGTGCCGCATGGCCTCTCGGTGATCATCAACGCGCCGGCCGCCTTCCGCTTCACCGCCCCGGCCTGGCCTGAGCGCCACGCGGAGGTGGCAGCGATCCTCGGCGTGGAGACTCGCGGTATGCCGGTGCGCGAGGCGGCGGATGCGCTGGCTGATGCCATCAAGCAGCTTATGCGCGATCTCGGCATTCCCAACGGCCTGGAGGAGCTTGGGTACAGCGAGCGTGACCTGCCAGGGCTGGTCGAGGGGACGCTCAAGCAGCAGCGCATCCTGGTCGGCTCGCCTCGACCTGTCGGCGAGAAGGAGCTCGGGGAGATTTTCCGCGCCGCCATGCGCTACTGGTAGGCCATCTTAGGGCGATCCATACCCCCGGATCGATCCTCGATCCGGGGACAGTGCGACCGGCGGCGAGGGGAGGGAGCAACGGGCGACAGCGGACGGAGGCCGGAGGATGACGCCACGGGTGCATACTGGTCTTCGGGCTATCGGCTGGGTCGTTCTGGCCTGGCTCGGCTACCACGCGGTGAGCCTGGTGCGCGTGCTGCCGCTGGAGGTCTACGAGTGCGGCGAGTGGCGCGGGCGCGAGCTGGCCCCCTTCATCGTCATCCTCGACTTGCCCCTGCTGCTTGCGGGGTTGCTCCTGCTGCTCGGTGTCCGCCGTCCCTGGGCCTACCTCCCCAGCCCGCTCGCAATCGGGCTCGTGTACGCCCGGCCTGAGCTGCACTACCTTCGGCTGATCGGGCTGACCGCGGTGCCGTGCGCGCTCGGCATTCCGCGCTGGGAGTGGCTTCTTCACCTGAGTGTCGGCATCGACGCGGCCATCGCGGTGCTTTGCCTCGGGTTGGCGGGCTGGTACTGGCGTGGCTGGCACCTCCAGGTGAGCCGGTAAGGTGAGAACTTGCTTGGCCCGGATGGAGGTGTGCGGTTTCGGTGGACCATCGTGGAACGTTGCTGCGCCTCGCCGGGGGGGCCGCCTGCCTGGTCGTGCTGGCGCTTATCGGTTGGGTCGGCTTGGCTACGGCCGGTCACCTGCTGGTGGGATGGGCGAGGCGCTCGTCGCCGCACGCTGGTACGTGATCGGGCTGGGCGGTGCGGGGCTCGTCTATGCGCTCGTCGGCGCGTCGCTGGTGACGCGCGGGCGCTCGCGGCGCTGATTGCTCGCGCTCGCCCTGCTCGCGGGCGCGATCTATGCCGCCCTCGCCGCGCTCGTGCCTACCGGCCTGGTGCCGCGCTTCGATGACCCGGTCTCGCTCAGCCATTTCGGGCTGGGCCTGCTGGCCTTCGTCTGCCTCGCGCTCGCGCTGTACTACTGCTGCCACGGGCGAGAGCAGCCGCCTGATGCCGAGGCCCCGGTGCCGGCTCCGCTCCCGGCTCCCCCGCGAACGCTCCAGGCGGCCCGAGCGCTCGACCTACGGCGGCCGGAGGAGTGAACGCACGGGAGTCGCTTCGAACCGGCGGAGCGAGGAGCTGGGCGACGGCGTTGACGTTCCGTCGCGTCGCCGACGGGCGCTGCTATGATAGGCGCGAGCGCGGCACAGGGGGCCTGCTGGAGGGTGGACGACGTTGCGGGAGATCGGCAGCAAGCGGGAACGCCTGGAGGCGATCCGGGCGGAGATCGCGGCGCAGGAGGCGGAGGCGGCGCGCCGGCAGCACGAGAGGGGCAAGCTCACTGCCCGGGAGCGGATCGAGCACCTGCTCGACCCTGGCTCGTTCATGGAGCTCGACGCGCTGGTCCAGCATCGCTCCACCTTCTTCGGGATGGAGCGTCGTCGCCCCTACGGGGACGGCGTGGTCACCGGCTACGGCACGATCGATGGCCGCACCGTGGCCGTCTTCTCGCAGGACTTCATCGTCTTCGGTGGCAGCCTGGGTGAGGCCTTCGCCGCCAAGATGGTGAAGGTGATGGATCTCGCGCTCAAGATCGGCTGCCCGATCATCGGGATCAACGACTCGGCCGGTGCCCGGATCCAGGAGGGGGTCGAGGGGCTGGCCGGGTACGGTGAGGTCTTCTACCGTAACGTCCAGGCCTCGGGCGTGATCCCTCAGATCTCGATCATCGCCGGTCCCTGTGCCGGCGGAGCGGTCTACTCGCCGGCCATGACCGACTTCGTCTTCATGGTCCGCGGCATCTCGCAAATGTTCATTACCGGGCCGGACGTGATCCGCACAGTGACTGGCGAGGAGGTCACCCACGAGCAGCTCGGCGGCGCGGAGACGCACACCAGCTTGAGTGGGGTGGCGCACTTCGCTGCCGACGATGAAGACGAGCTCTTCCAGCAGGTGCGTGCGCTCCTGAGCTTTCTGCCGTCGAACAACCTGGAAGACCCGCCATACGTGACGCCGAGCGACGACCCGGAGCGCGAAGACCCGGCACTCGACGACCTGGTGCCCGAGATCAGCAGCAAGCCCTATGACATGCACGAGGTCATCGCCCGGATCGTGGACGACGGCGAGTTCTTCGAGGTGCAGCCGTCCTGGGCGCAGAACATCATCATCGGCTTCGCTCGTCTGGATGGCCATCCGGTCGGCATCGTCGCGAATCAGCCTCGGGTGCTGGCCGGCACGCTCGACATCGATGCCTCGGTGAAGGCGGCGCGGTTCGTGCGCTTCTGCGACGCCTTCAACATCCCGCTGATCACGCTGGTAGACGTGCCGGGCTTCCTCCCTGGCACTCAGCAGGAGTACGGGGGGATCATCCGCCATGGCTCCAAGCTGCTCTACGCCTACTGCGAGGCCACGGTACCGAAGCTCACTGTGATCACTCGCAAGGCCTACGGTGGCGCCTACGTGGTGATGGCGTCGCGCGCGCTGCGCTCGGACTTCAACCTCGCTTGGCCGACTGCCGAGATCGCGGTGATGGGCCCGGAAGCAGCGGTAAACCTGCTCTTCCGGCGCGAGCTGGAAGCCGCCGCAGATCCCGAGTCTCGCCGGCGGGAGCTGGTCTCCGAGTACGAGCAGCAGTTCGCCACCCCATATCAGGCCGCGGCTCGCGGCTTCGTCGACGACGTGATCCTGCCGCGGCAGACCCGGCCCTGGCTGATCCGCGCGCTGCGGGTCGCCCGGGAGAAGCGAGTGAGCCGGCCGGCCCGCAAGCACGGGAACATCCCGCTGTGACGGAGCAGCGCTGGATGACGGTGGGAGACACCGAGCTCAGACTTCGTGTCCAGCCGGAGCCCGAGCCGGTCGAGCTGGCTGCTCTGCTCGTGGCGCTCCGTCGTCACCGCTCGACTAGGGGCGTGAGCGCGGGTGCAGCGTGGTCGGCCGAGCGCTGGCGGCGTGAAGGCCGCGTGGCCAGCCGGTGGCGGCCGACCGCCGGGTGGCGAGAGGTCGCTCGATCGGAAGGGGTGGGCTCCAGTCATGGTTCGCTCTAGGCGTGAGGGCGTCACTCCGAAGGGCCAGTGAACCGGGTGGAGATGGACGTGCCTGAACTGTCGAGATCGGGAAGGGGAGGGCGTTCCGTGCCCGCGCGTGTATGCCGGAGAGCATGAGCCGGGTGACGAAGCTGCTGGTGGCCAACCGCGGGGAGATCGCGCTGCGCGTCATGCGCGCCTGCCGCGAGCTAGGTATCCGCTGCGTGGCCGTCTACGGCGAGGGCGAGCAGCAGGCTCCACACGTGCGCTATGCCGACGAGGCCTGGCGCATCCCCTCGGTGGCCCCGCTGCCGTACCTCGACATCGAGGCGCTGCTGGACGTGGCCCGGCGGGCTGGTGTTGATGCCGTGCACCCAGGCTACGGCTTCCTAGCCGAGAATCCGGACTTCGCCCGAGCCTGCGCGGACAGCGGGTTGGTCTTCGTCGGCCCGCCGCCAGGGGCGATCGCGCTGATGGGGGACAAGGTCGCGGCGCGCCGCGTGGCGGCTGAGGCGGGGGTGCCGGTCGTTCCCGGGACCAGCGGGCCGGTGACGGTCGAGGAGGCGCGGGCGTTCGGCGACACTCACGGGTACCCGATCGCGATCAAGGCCGCAGCGGGCGGCGGCGGGCGGGGTTTCCGGGTGGCCTGGGGGCCGGACGAGGTCGAGGCGGCCTGGCTCGGTGCGAGTGGAGAGGCGGAGCGCTATTTCGGCAATCCTGCTGTCTACACCGAGCGCTACTTCGAGCGTCCGCGGCACATCGAGATCCAGGTGTTCGCCGATGCGCACGGCGCGGTTGTGGCGCTCGGCGAGCGGGACTGCTCGATCCAGCGCCGGCACCAGAAGCTGATCGAGGAGGCGCCCTCACCGGCGCTCGACCAAGAGACCCGCGCGCGCATGTGTGCCGCCGCCACGCGGCTAGCGTGCCAGGTGGGCTACGTCAATGCTGGGACGGTCGAATTCCTTTACCAGGACGGCGAGTTCTACTTCCTGGAGATGAATACCCGCATCCAGGTGGAGCATCCCGTGACCGAGGAGATCACCGGCATCGACCTGGTCAAGGAGCAGATCCTGGTTGCGCTGGGCCGGCCGCTCTCGTTCAGCGAGCCGGTCGGCTTCACCGGGCATGCCATCGAATGCCGGATCAACGCCGAGGATCCGGCCCACGCCTTTGCGCCTGCTCCCGGAACGGTGGCCGCCTGCCGGCTGCCGGCCGGTTTCGGCGTGCGGGTGGATGGCGCGGTGGAACCAGGTTACGAAGTGCTGCCGCAGTACGACTCGCTGCTCGCCAAGCTAGTCGTATGGGGGCGAGACCGCGATGAAGCGCTCGCCCGGCTGCGCCGGGCGCTTGCGGATTTCTCGGTCGAGGGATTGCCGACGACCCTGCCGTTTCACGCGCGCGTCGTCGAGCACCCGACCTTCATCGGTGGTGACTACGACACGGGCTTTCTGGCACGACACCCGGAGGTGTTGGATGGGCTGGAGCAGCGCGTAGGGGGCAGCGATTCCCGATCGCAAGATCATCACGTCGGCGAGTCCTATGTCGTCGAGGTTGCAGGCAGGCGCTTCGATGTGCGTATCTACGCGCCATCCTCTGCTAACCCGGTCCCGTCCCGGCGCGCGCGGCTACCGTCGACCCGACCGGCAACCCTGCGGTCCGGAAGTCGCGACGAGGTGCGAAGTCCGATCCAGGGCACTGTGCTGCGCGTGGCGGTGGAGCAAGGGGCTCGGGTCGAGGCCGGCGCGCTCCTCTGCGTGATCGAAGCCATGAAGATGGAAAACGAGATCACCGCTCCCCACGGCGGGATGGTGCGAGCGGTCGAGATTGTGCCAGGGCAGACGGTGCAGCCGGGCGCGCTCCTCGTGGTCATCGAGCCGGCTGGGGAGGCTGGCTCGGAAGCTGCAACCGGGCGCGGCGGATGAAGCGTGGAGATCTGATCCTGCGCTGGCGCGGCCGGCCAGCCGGCGTTGTGCTCGCCCTGAGGATCCAACGGTTTCACGCAGTGGCGACGCGCTCTAGCAAGGTGCCGGCCGCCACGAGCAAACCGGAGCAGCGCGCAAGGAACCGCGTGTGATGTGCCCTCAGGCACCTGCCCCCTGACGCTCTCTCCCGGCTGTTTCGCTTTCCCCTCTCCGGGGCGGATCCCTGGGGGCGGAAGCCGCCGGGTGTCCGGACGCTTTGTACGAACACCGTTGAGTTGACAGAAGATCATTGCGCCGGGGGGTGTACGTATGTATCATTGTGGACAACGGTGGGGGAAGGTGGGGATAAGTGGGGACCACTGTGGAAAACAGGGTGGCCGGGTGGGGGATGGGCCTCCTAAGACCGGGTGTCTCCTCGCTGGCATTCCCGATCTCCTCACCGCGCGGGCGAACGATGCTCCCCGCGATCGGGCCGGCATGGACAGATGCCTCGCGGTACCAGCGCCGGGCAGACGAACGGGACTCGACCTGCGATGTTTCTCGGCCGCTATAGCCACACGATCGACGAAAAGGGCCGTCTCGCGATTCCGGCCCGGTTTCGCGACCTCTTCGGAGGCGAAGCTGTCCTGACTCGCGGTATCGACCGCTGTCTCACGCTCTATCCGATGGCTGCTTGGCGCCCGCTGGCCGAGAAGGTCTCCGCGCTGTCGATCAGCGATCCGGACGCCCGCACCTTCCGGCGCATGGTCTTCGCTGAGGCGACCGTAGTCCAGTTCGACCGCCAGGGGCGCATCCTGCTTCCCCCGGAGCTGCGCGATTACGCCGGGCTGGAGCGTGATGCCGTCGTGGTCGGCGTGAACACCTACGTCGAGATCTGGAGCCCGTCCGCCTGGTCGGCTCAGGCGGAGATGATCGAGCGCGAGGGTGCCTCGATCGCCCAGCGCCTGGCAACGCTGATCTAGCGTGCGGCACTCGGCGGCCGGGAGATCCTCGGCTTCCGCACCTTCCCCGGCAACAGCACGGAGCAGGACGATGCGCGAGAGGGTCATCACCACAATCTACCCGGAGGCGCCGCGGGCCGGGTCAGGAGGATCGTCGCTCCACCGGCCGGTGCTGCTCCGACCGGCGATCGAGCTACTGGCCGTGCGGCCTGGAGGGCGCTACATCGACGCGACGTTCGGTGGGGGAGAGCACACTCGGGCGATCCTGGAGGCCAGCTCCCCGGACGGCGTAGTACTGGCGATCGATGCTGATCCCGAGGCGATCGCGCGGGCCGAAGCGCTGGCGCGCGAGTTCCCAGGCCGGGTCGTTCCCTGCCAGGATAACTTCGCCGCGCTCGCCGAGCTGGCGCGCGTCCGCGGCTTTGTCGAGGTCGATGGGATACTCTTCGACCTCGGTCTCTCCTCGTTCCAGCTTGCCGCTCCGAGCCGTGGCTTCTCGTTCCAGCTCAGTGGCCCGCTCGACATGCGCTTCGATCCCACACGTGGTCAGCCGGCCTCGGTCATCGTCAACACCTGGCCCGCCGAGCGGCTGGCCGAGCTGCTTGCCCGGTACGGCGAGGAGCCGCGAGCGCGGCGGATTGCCCGGGCCATCGTCGAGGCGCGGCAGCGCGCGCCGATCGAGACGACCGGGCAGTTGGCGGAGATCGTGAGCCGGGCTGTGGGCCGTCGCCGGGGCATCCACCCGGCGACGCAGACCTTTCAGGCGCTGCGGATCGCCGTCAACCAGGAACTGGAAGCGCTGGAGGCCGGCCTCGCGGCGGCGGTCGAACTCCTGCGGCCGGGTGGACGGCTGGTGGTGATCTCCTTCCACTCGCTCGAGGATCGGCTGGTCAAGCAGTTCCTGCGGGCAGAGTCGCAGCCGTGTCGTTGTCCACCTGGCACGCCGGTCTGCGTGTGCGGGCAGCAGCCCAAGCTGCGGGTTCTGACCCGGAAGCCAGTGCGGCCGGAACCAGAGGAAATCCAGGCCAACCCGCGGAGCCGAAGCGCGCGCCTGCGGGCGGCGGAGCGAGTGCCATGAGCACGACGGTGGGGCCGCGAACGAGCGTAGGGGCCGTAGCCCCGCGGCCGGAGCGCGAGTCCCGCGCCGCGAGGGCCGTGCGGGCGGCCGGTGGGCTGAGCAACGTGGCGATCGCGGTTATTGTGGCGCTGGCGCTGGGCGGGTTAAGCGTGCTCTATCTGATCCAGACGAGCCAGGTCGTCCAGCTCGGCTATCAGCTCACCCACCTCCAGGAAGAGCATGATGCGCTGGTTCTGGAGAACTCGCGCCTGCGCTATGAGATCGCTCGCTACCAGTCACTGGATACCATCGAGCAGATAGCGCGCAATGAGCTGGGCATGGTGCCGGTGCGGCGCACGCTGTTCCTCGAGGTCGAGCGGCCGGCGACGTCTGAGCCGACGCCGGTTGCCGAGTCGACGCCGGAGGTAGTGCCCCGCTGGCAGCGCCTCTGGGATCAGATCTGGGGTATCGGCCGGGCGCGGGATCCTGGGGACCACGCGCCGGCGAGCGCGCCGGGGAGCGAGTGATGCAGCGGCCGGGAGGGATCTCTCCGCGGCGAATCTACCTGCTGTACGCCTGCTGCGTGCTCTTCGCCGGAGCGGTGGGCTATCGCGTCTTCTCCTTCCAGGTGATGCAGGGGCCGGCGCTCGCCCAGCGGGCCGAGGAGTTCCGCTACCGCGAGGACCTGGTGCCAGCGCATCGTGGCGACATCCTCGACGCCCGCGGCCGCGTGCTTGCCACCGATGTGCCGGCTGACCGGGTCTCAGCCATCATCCAGGAAGTGGAAGATCCCCGGCGGACGGCACAGTTGCTCGCGCCGCTGATCGGTCGCAGCGAGGAGGATATCTTCGCGGCCTTGACCCAGCCCGGCAAGGAGTGGGTCGTCCTCCA
>ERZ511473.1335-NODE-1335-length-21866-cov-5.035155_pt1 | contig 21866 bp, 29 predicted proteins | sample MGYA00374947_ERZ511473 | MGnify/ENA primary metagenome ERZ511473 (study PRJEB26303, sample SAMN06343854) | sediment metagenome | isolation source: hot spring sediment | place: Canada: British Columbia | collected 2012-09-26 ... | reverse complement strand
TCGAGGCCAGGGGCCGGATGGTGAAGGTCGGCAACACCTCGCGCACGTGCGAGTTCGAGGTGTGGAAGGTCGGACGGGCCCGCCCCGACATCTCGGAGTCGGCCGCGGAGTTCCTCGACGAGCCGATCCTCACCTGCCGGGCCGTCGGCACGACGGTGGTGCCGAAGGAACACCAGCGCTTCCCGCACTGAGCTGTGGTTCGAGACCCTCGTGCTGGATCCGTCCGATCCCGATCAGGGTTGGGCGGCGGGCTTCTCCGGCGAGGCGAGCCAGTACCGCGACGCTCCTCCGCAGAGGCGCATCGCGTCGGGCCGGCTGTGTTCCGCGGCGTAGCGGGCTTGCAGGCGCTGCCCACCCAACACGACCCGCTCACCCACCACGGCGAACACGTGCCCATCTGCATCGAGGATCGCCAGTTCCTGGTTCGTCCATGCGGCGGTGGAACCAGGAGGCCAGATGATGGCCCAGCGGCGGCCTCCGCCGGTCTCGAGGAACACGCACCCACGCTCCTCCACGAGGAAGCCGGCCGGGGAAAGCGCGTCGCCGTACCCGGCGAGCCCCACCGCTTGCGGGAGGGTCGGGACCGGCGGCTCCGGCGGTGGAGGCTCACGGACGCAGCTCGTTGCAGCGACCGCGACGCTCACGGCGACGGCGATGCTTACGACCGATCCACGCATCGGTGTCATAGGACCTTGACCCGGATGTTCAGCACGTGCATGTAGTTCTGCGCCATGAAGTAGGCGTCGTTCCCCAGACCGCCCTTGTGGATGCCGTGTGCGCTCGCCGGAAGAACGAGCCGTGCCCACACCGCCGGGTCGGCTCCGTTCCGACTCACGCGGCCTCCTTCTCAACAGACCCGGACCCGATCACCGCCTGCAGCAGGGCGCCACTCTTCTCGAGGATGAAGATGTCCCTGCTGACCAGGGCGAGCTGTCCCGGCTTCACCTCCGAGCACTGCGCTCGGACGGAGGAGTACGGAGGGACCTCCGTCGGATCGGGATCGACCAAGGAAGCGAGCAGGGCCTCCGGGTCGCTGAGCTCTACGAGCCAGATGTCGACCGCTCGGGGTGCCGCTGCCAACGGATGGCGCTCCGCGGCGTCCACGGCCTCCGGCGGCAGCGTCGCGAGGAGCTCGTAGTCCTCCCCGCCGCCGAGGGCGAGCTCCAGGGGATCCGCCCCGAGGACCCCGGCCAGCTCGACCAACGCCGGCGCCACCGGGACGTCGGGGAGGGAGATCCGCGCACCCACGCCGCTCGCTCGACAGAGGCGCCAGAGGTCGAGGGCGAGCCCGTCGGAGACGTCGATCATCGCCGTCGCCCCGGCCCGCGCGAGCGCGCCCGCCTCCCCCACCCGCGCCGTGGGCCGCAGGTGCGCGGCGAGGAGCGCGCGGCCGGCGGCCGAGGCCGCCGCGCCGCCCGCCTCCGGGGACCCCAGCCGCGCGAGCCGCAAGCCCCCCGCCGCCGCGCCGAGCGAGCCGGTCACGACGACCCGGTCGCCGGGGCGCGCCCCGGCCCGGGTCACCGCCGCACCGGGCGGCGCCTCCCCCGCCACCGCCACCGAGATCAGCACCCGGTCGGCGCGGGAGAGGTCGCCCCCCACGAGCCACAGCGCGTGTTCGTCGCAGGCGGCCCGCATCCCCCCGTACAGCTCGACCACCCAGGGCTCCCCCACGTCGGCCGGCAGCCCGAGCCCCACCACCGCGTAGCGGGGGCTCCCGGCCATGGCCGCGACGTCCGAGACGTTCACCGCGACCGCCTTCCAGCCGAGGTCCCGCGCCGCGGTCCGCGAGCGGTCGAAGTGCACGCCCTCGACGAGGAGATCGGTGGTGAGGAGCAGCTCGCCCCGGGGGGAGGCGAGGACCGCGGCGTCGTCGCCCACGCCCACGCGGACCTCGGGCCCGGGCCCCGAGAGCACCCGGGCGATCGCCGCCACGAGCCGGTCCTCGGCCGGTTCCATCGCTCCGTACGACCGCGAGCCCCGAGGCACGCCACCCCGGCGAGGGGCCCCGACCTGCGGTCCTGTAGGATAGGGGCCTCGTCCGGGGGAGGACGACGGACCCCCGAGACCGGACACGAGGAGACCGACGTGCTCACCAGCGTCGAACGGACGGTGTACGAGAACCCCGATCCCGCGGAGCTGCGGAAGTTCACCGAGGAGATGCCGAACTGCCGCATCACCGAGTTCGGGAACGTGAACGTCCAGACCCGGGTGACCTCCCGCAGCGCCGGCAGCACCTACGTCGTCACCGAGGACCCCTCCGCGGCGTCCGGGAAGACGATGCCGCGGGAGGAGTACGAGCGGATCGCCGCGATGCAGGAGGAGTACCTCCGCGACAAGGACCTCCTGGTGATCGACGGCTACATCGGCAACGACCCGTCGTTCCGCACCGCGGCCCGCCTCACGATCGAGAAGGCGAACGCGAACATCGCCGGCATGCAGCAGAAGCTGTACTTCCCGCGGTCCTCGGGCGAGCCCGAGGTCCAGGTGATCTACACCCCGAACCTCCCGGCCCCCGGCTACCCCGACGACCGGGTGATCGCGGTCGACCTCGAGCACGGGGTCACGCGCGTCCTCAACTCCGACTACTTCGGGGAGTCGAAGAAGGGCGGGCTCCGGATGTGGAACGTGATCGTCTACGAGCGCGGCGGCCTCGCCCTCCACGCCGGCTGCAAGGTGGTCCCCACCCCCGCCGGCGAGAAGGTGTTCCTGATCATCGGGCTCTCGGGGACCGGGAAGACCACGACGACCTTCACCACCCAGAACGACTCGCTCCCGGTCCAGGACGACTTCGTCGCGCTCATGCACGGGGGGAAGATCTACGGCTCCGAGAACGGCTGCTTCGCGAAGACGTTCTCGCTCGACCCGAACTTCGAGCCCAACATCTACAACGCGGTGACCAGGCCCGACACCTACCTCGAGAACGTCTACCAGGACGAGCGCGGCAGGGTCGACTTCTTCGAGACCTCCTACACCAAGAACGGCCGGGCGGTGTTCGGGATGGAGGCCCTGGGTCGGTTCCGGGACGCGCGGGAGGTCGGCCCCGTCGACTTCCTCCTGATCCTCAACTGGAACGAGAACATCATCCCGGCGGTGGCCAAGCTCTCGCAGGTGCAGGCCGCCGCCTACTTCATGCTGGGCGAGACCACCGGCACCTCGGCCGGGGGGAAGGACGAGGAGGGGAAGTTCCTCCGGGTCCCCGGCACGAACCCGTTCTTCCCGCTGCCCCACGGGCTCCAGGGCAACCGGATCCTCGAGCTCCTCGCCTCGCACCCGATCGAGGTGTTCCTGATGAACACCGGCCGGGTCGGGGGCCGGCAGGACGACGAGCGCTCGAAGAAGGTGCAGATCCCCCACTCCTCGGCGATCGTGAAGGCCATCGCCGAGGGGACCATCTCCTGGACCGAGGACGACGACTTCGGCTACCTGGTCGCCGAGGACGTCCCCGGGATCGACGACCTCGAGCTGCTCCAGCCCCGCCGCCTCTACGAGCGGCAGGGCCGGATGCAGGAGTACCGGGAGTTCGTGGAGCGCTTCAAGGCCGAGCGGCGGGCGCACCTCGAGGGGTTCCCGCACCTCTCGCGGGAGATCATCGAGGCCGTCGGCTGATCCGCTCGCCCCTGCCGGGCGCCGGTCGCGGTCGGCGCCGCCCCAGCGCGTGCCCGGTCACGAACTGGAGCGCGGCGAGGACGACCGGCACCATCAGGTACCAGCGCAGGTCCGAGAACTCGTCCAGGAACGGCCGCCCCCCGGGGGCGTCCACCAGGGCCGTGAGCGCGAACAGGCCCGCGAACGCGAACCACATCCCCACGCGCCCCGTGAGGTACAGGGCGTAGAGCAGGTGGTCGACGGGGTCGGTCCCCTCGAAGGGCCGCCGACCCCAGTACCAGAGGGACCGCAGCCCCAGGGCGGCGAGGACGCCGGCCAGGGCGAGTTCCACAGCGCCCGTCCTCAGGGTCCGACCTCCTGGGCCACGCGGGCCAGGGCGGCGATGACCTCCTCGTCGGTGGTCTGGTCGAACCGGCGGTACCACTCGCCGACGGCGAAGAACGGCTCGGGGGTCTCGAGCACCACGACCTCGTCGGCCTCCCGGGCGAGCTTGGCCACCGATCCCGGCGGGGCCACCGGCACGGCCAGGACCACCCGTGCAGCGCCCTGGGCCCGAGCCCACCGGAGGGCGGCGATGGCGGTGCCGCCGGTCGCCACGCCGTCGTCCACCACGATCGCCACCTTCCCCGCGACGTCGACCGGCGGCCGGCCGGCCCGGTAGACGCGCTCCCGCCGCTCGATCTCCCGCTCCTCGGCCTCGATCTCCCGCTCCAGGTACTCCTCGGTGACCCCCAGCCGCTCGATCAGCCACTCGTCGAGGACCCGCACCCCCGGCGCGATCGCGCCGAGGCCGAGCTCGGGGTTGCCCGGCGCCCCGATCTTCCGCGGGACCACGACGTCGAGGGGGAGCCCCAGGGCCCGGGCCACGGCCTCGCCCACGATCACCCCACCCCGGGGGATCGCGAGGACGACCGCGTCGGCGCCCTTGTAGCGGGCCAGGGCCACCGCCAGCCGCTCCCCCGCCTCCACGCGATCGGCGAAGATCACGGCAGCCTCCCGGCGCCGCGGCTGCGCGGCACCGGCATCAGCCTACGCCTCCCGGGGCCCGCGTGCGCGGGCGGCGGCCCCGAGGGGGGGTCTGCTCGATCTCCTCGGCCGGGCAGCCCTTCACGCGGTGGGCGTCGGCGGCGGCGGCGAGCCGCTCGGCCTCCGCGACGGGGCCGCCGGAGGCGAGCTCGCCCACGACCTCGAACCCCGCGATCCGCGCGGGCGGGCTCGTCGTCCTCGACGACGAGGACCCGGAGCCGCGGGCCTCCTCCCGGGGTGGACACGTCGGTCATCATCGGCGCGGGGAAGCTCGAAGTGAAGGTATCCTCCCCGCGGAACGGCCGCCGCGCCCCGGGCGGGCCGCCGTTTGCGGGGCGCGCTGGGGGGCCGCTAGCATCGGGGCCCGGAGCGGAGGAGGTGACCGTGGTCCAGGCGTACATCCTCATCCAGACCGAGGTGGGCAAGGCCGCGCAAGTCGCGAAGGAGGTCCGCGAGATCAAGGGGGTCACCGAGGCCGAGGACGTCACCGGCCCCTACGACGTGATCGTCCGCGCCGAGGCGAGGAACGTGGACGAGCTCGGGAAGCTCGTCGTGGCCAAGATCCAGGCCGTGGAGGGCATCACCCGGACCCTCACCTGCCCCGTGGTCCACCTGTGAGGGGGAAGCCGCCGGCACCCACCGCCTCACTCCCCCGCGTCCGGTACGAGCTGCACCTTCACCGCTCGACCGGACGCTGCGCGCGCGATGCCCTCCGCCGCGCGGGCCAACGGAAGGACGTCGGTCACGAGCTCGCCCACCCCGAGCTCCTGCCAGCGGGCCGCCAGGAGACGCAGGGTCGGCGCGTAGGCGGCATCGTCCTCACCGCCCACGCCGAGCACCCGCACGTCCCGCAAGCAGATGTCCGCCGCGAGATCCACCGTCGCGGGCTTCGAGCCCACGAAGGCACCGACCTCGATGAGCGTACCTCCGAAGCGCAGCGCGCGGAGCCCCTCCCGGAAGGCGTCCGGCGACCCCGACGCCTCCACCACGACGTCCGCCCCACGCCCGTCGGTCGCCTCTCGGATCGCCGCGAGGCGATCGTCCTCAGACGTGGAGCCCACGAGGAAGGCGCCCGCCGCCCCCACCCGGCGCGCCACCTCCAGCCTCGCCGGGCGCAGGTCGGCCACGTAGACCTGGACGGCCCCCATGGCTCGGGCCTTCACGAGGTGGCACGCCCCGAGGGGTCCGCATCCGAGCACGTACACCGTGGCCCCCGCGACGCCCCCCTCCACGTGTTCCAACCCGTGCGTCACGGCCATCGGCTCGGCGAGCGCCGCGACCGCATCGGGCAGGCCCTCCGGGACCCTGAACAGCCGGCTCCCCGGCAGGACGTACATGTACTCGCTCCAGCCGCCGAACAGGTGCGGCGGACGATCGGCGCCGAGGCTGTTCCCGTAGTCCTCGAGCCGCTCGCACGCGTAGTACGGGAGCCGTGCGCGGCAGGAGGGACACCTCCCGCAGGCCACGTTAGCGCCGGGAACGACCCTATCCCCGACCCGGAGGGGTCGTCCCTCGGCGTCCAGCACCTCACCGCCGAGCGCAGCCACCGTCCCCACGTTCTCATGGCCGCAGATCACCGGGTACGAGATCGTCCGCTCGTGCGGGGTCCCCACGTACTGGCGGATCTCGCCGCGGAACGTGTGGAGATCGGTCCCACAGATCCCCGAGGCGAGGACCTTCAAGAGCGCCCAGCCCTCGGCCGGCGGCACCAGCGGGAATGCCCTGATCTCGAGCTCCCCCGGGGCGGTGATCACCGCGGCCCTCGCCGTGGACGGGAGATCCGGCGCGTCCACGGTGGATCAGGCTCCCTCGTCCCCGAGGATCGCGGCCTCCCGCCCTCGGACGATCAGATCCGCGATCTCGTCCTCCGATACCTGGCCCCGGAGGAACCCGCCGATCGACTCGCCGTGGGACAGCACGGTGAAGCGGTCGGCGATCGGGTAGACGTGGCGTACGTTGTGGGTGATGAACACGACGGACACGCCGCGCTCCCTCGCTTCCTCGATGTCGCGCAGCACCGTCGCGGTCTCCTTGAGCGAGAGCTGCGACGTGGGTTCGTCCATGATCAGCAGCTTGGCGCTGAAGTGCACCGCCCGGGCGATGGCGATCGATTGACGCTCGCCGCCGGAGAGGTTCATCACTGGCTCGTCGGTGTCGCGGACCTGGATGCCGATCTCGCGGAGGACCCGCTCGGCCCGAGCCTTGGCGAGCGCCGGTCGCAGGATGCGGAACGGCCCCAGCCGCACGGAGACCTCGTCTTCGCGTCCCAGGAACATGTTCCGGTGGATGTTCATGAGATCCACCACGGCCAGATCCTGGTACACGACGGAGATCCCGAGCGCCTGCGCGTCCCGCGGGGACCGCAGATGGATCGGCCGTCCCTCCCAGAGGATCTCACCTGCGTCGGGAGGGTAGACCCCGTTCAGGATCTTGATCAGGGTGGACTTCCCCGCGCCGTTGTCGCCGAGGAGCCCAACGACCTCTCCGCGACCCACCCGGAAGTCCACGTGGCGCAACGCCTGCACCCCCCCGAACCGTTTCCTCAGGCTGCGCGCCTCGAGCAGGAACGCGTCCCCGCTGGTCCTCACGTGCTCGCCGTCCATCGCCTCACCTCGGAGGAGAGAGCCGGCCCGCCCGCTGGTTCACGATGACGACGGCGACGATCAGGAGCCCGATGAAAGCTCGGTACCAGTAGCTCGCGATGCCGGCGAGGACCAACCCGTTCTGGATGATCCCCAGCATCAGGCACCCGAGGGCGGTCCCGGCGATGCTCCCGTAGCCGCCGGTGAGGCGCGTCCCGCCGATCACCGCGGCCGCGATCGCCTCGAGCTCGAGCCCCGATCCCCGCAGCGAGTCGACCCCGGAGAACCGCCCCACCTGGATGACCCCCGCGAGGGCCGCCATCAGCGCGGTCAGGGCGAACAGGGCGAGCTTCACCCGATGGGTCGGGATGCCGAGCTGCTGCGCGGCCCGTACGTTCCCGCCGGTGGCGAAGACCCAGTTCCCGAACCGCGTCCGGACGAGGAGGAAGGAGAGGGCGAGAGCGACCGCGATGAACCAGAACAACGACACGTTGAAGCCGAACGCGAGACGCGTGGAGAAGGGCGCGAAACCCGGGTCGCCTCGGTCCACCCGGATCGGGAACCCCCGGGTCACGGCGAAGAGGACGCCGCGCCACCAGAAGAGGCCGCCCAGGGTCACGATGAACGACGGGATCTGCGTGCGGTTCACGATGAAGCCGTTGAGCAGGCCGATCCCGAGCGCCACGAGGAACGCCACGGGGATCGCCAGCGTCGAAGGCCAGCCCCGCTCCATGAGCCAGGGCACCGTCACCGAGCTGACCCCCAGGACCGAGCCCACCGAGAGGTCGAACTCCCCCCGATCATGAGGAGCGTCATCCCCATCGCGACGATCCCCAGCTCCGCCGCGATGGTCAGCGTGGAGGCCATCGATGGCAGCGTGAGGAAGTGGGGGTGCGCGAGGAACGAGAACAGCGCGAACATCATGGCCGTGCCGACCGCGGCCCCCGCCACCCTCCTCGCCGGTCGGATCGCGCCGACCGCCCTGGCCTGCGCGAACGACGCGTGCGCCATCGGCGTCCTGGAACTCGCCGATCGGCTCGGTATCGCCGTCCCCGCGAGGCTCTCGGTGGTGGGGTTCGATGATATCCCCGTCGCGAGCCTCACCAGGATCTCGCTCACGACGATCGCCCAGCCAGTCGCGGACCTCGCCCGACTCGGGGTCGGGGGTCTGCTCGACCGCGTCGAAGGTCGACGGATGGGTCCGCCGGAGGTGCGACTCCTCGCGCCCCGCCTCGTGATCCGGGGAACGACCGCGCCTCCCCCAGCCTGAGGCTCACGCGGGGCCCGGCGGGCCCGACAGGACGGTCCCCTTCCTCCGGTCGCGCTCGAACCGCTCCAGGGCGAGCTCGACGAGGCGGTCGACGAGCTCAGGGTAGGGCACCCCCGACGCCGCCCAGAGCTTCGGGTACATCGAGATCTGCGTGAACCCCGGGATCGTGTTGATCTCGTTCACGAGGAGGCGGTCGGGTTCGAGGAGGAAGAGGTCCACCCGCGCCATCCCGGCGCAGTCGATCGCCCGGAACGCCTCGACCGCCATCCGCTGCGCCTCCTCGGCCACCCGCGGGGGGACCTCGGCGGGGATCAGGAGCTCGGCCCCCTGCTCGTCGAGGTACTTCGCGGCGTAGTCGTAGAACTCGTGCCCCCTCGGCCGGATCTCCCCCACCACCGACGCCACCGGGTCGTCGTTGCCGAGGACCGCGACCTCGAGCTCTCGCGCCCCCTCGGCGCTCCGCTCCACGAGCGCCTTCCGCGCGTAGCGGAAGGCCTCCTCGAGGCCCGCGCGGAGCTCCTCGGGGCGGTGCACCTTCACCACCCCCACCGAGGAGCCGAGCGTCGCGGGCTTCGTGAACAGCGGGTAGCCGAGGTCGGCGGCCCGCGCCTCGACGGCCTCGGGGTCCTCCTCCCACTCCCGCTCGTGGACCACGGCGTGGGGCACGACGGGGAGCCCCGCCTGCTCGAACAGCTCCTTCTGCACGGCCTTGTCCATCCCCACCGCCGAGGCCAGCACGCCCGCCCCCACGTACGGGATCCCCGCGAGCTCCAGGAGCCCCTGGACCGTCCCGTCCTCCCCGTAGGGCCCGTGGAGCACCGGGAACACAACGTCGACCGGGGCCCGGGTCCCGTCCTCCCGCACCAGCGCGGGCGCGTCGGGGTCCCGGGCCAGCTCCACCCCCGGCCCGGCGTCCTCCCCCACCGAGGGCAACGCGCCCCCTGCCGCGAGGAGGGCGGCGGGCCCGCTCGGCAGCAGCCGCCAGGCGCCCCCCTTCGTGATCCCGATCGGGATCACCTCGTAGCGGGCGGGGTCGAGGGCCTCGATCACCGATTGAGCCGAGAGGCAGGAGATCTCGTGCTCGGCCGAGCGGCCCCCGAACAGGACGGCGATGCGTAGGCGCCCACCGCTCCGCGGCCGGTGTCCGCCGGCGGCGCGCCCGGGTCGGCGCCCGGTCCCGCTCCTTCCGCTCACGCCTTCTCCAGGGCCCGCGCGAAGTCGTCGATCAGATCCTCGACGTCCTCCAGCCCGACCGAGACCCGCACCAGCCCGTCGGCGATCCCCGCCGCCCGGCGGGCCTCGGGGGGGTACTGGCGGTGGGTCGTGGAGGCGGCGTGGCCGACGAGCGTATGGGTCCCGCCCAGGCTCCCCGCGATCCAGGCGAGCTCGAGCGCGTCGCAGAACCGCTTCCCCGCCTCCACCCCGCCCTCGACCTCGAAGGCGAGCATCCCTCCGCAGCCCAGCGGCAGGATCCTCCGGGCCACCCCGTGGTCCGGGTGGGAGGGCAGGCCCGCGTAGTGCACCCGCTCCACCTTGGGGTGGGCCTCGAGGAAGCGCGCCAGCGCGAGCGCGGTCGCGGAGTGCCGCTCCATCCGGAGGGCGAGCGTGGCGAGCCCCCGCAGGCAGAGCCAGGCCTCGAAGGGCGCCATGGTCCCCCCGGTGTCGATCGCGGTGTCGCGGAGCCGGCGCATCCCCTCCTCGCTCGTGCAGACCACGCCGGCGATCAGATCCAGGTGGCCCCCGACGTACTTGGTCGCGGAGTGGACCACGTGATCGAAGCCGAACGCCGCCGGGCGGCACAGGTAGGGCGAGGCGAACGTGTTGTCGGCGACGGCCGGCACGCCCGCCTCGCGGCAGGCCGCGCCGAGGGCCTCGAGGTCTGCCACCCGCATCGTGGGGTTGGCGATGGTCTCCACGTAGAAGAGCTTCGCTCCGGGAAGGGCCCGCGCCACCGCCTCGGGGTCGCGGGGGTCGACGAACTCCACCTCGAGCCCGTAGCGGGGGAGGACCCTCGTGAACAGCGCGTACGTCCCGCCGTACAGCTCGCGGCTCGAGACGATCCGGTCGCCCCGCCCGGCCAGGGCGGTCACGACCGCGTGGATCGCCGCCATCCCCGAGGCGAAGCCGAACGCCGCCTCCGTCCCCTCGAGGTCAGCCATCAGGCGTTCGAAGGCGAGGACCGTGGGGTTCCCGTAGCCCCGGGTGTAGGTGTAGCCGGGCCGGCGGAACGCGATGGTCTCCGCGTACTCCTCCGAGGACCCGAACCGGAACGTCGCGGTCTGGAAGATGGGGACGCTCGGGGTCTCCTGCGAGATGGGCGGCGTGCGCTGGCCGTGGACGGCGCGCGTCGAGAACCCGAGGGGGCGCTCCTCGCTCACGGTCCCCAGGCTACCCGTCCGCCGGCGGCCAGGCCCACCGCTTCGGGTACCGGGACCGGAGGTCCTCGACGAGCACCGCCAGCTCGTCCATCACCCGGTCGGTCAGCTCGCGGAGGAGGTCCTGGTCGTCCCGGCGGCCCTCGTGCTCGGAGAGGTCGATGGGCGCGCCGGCCTTCACCCAGATCGGACGGCCGAAGGCGAGGCTCCCCGGCCCCGACCTCTGCCATACGGCCTGCCCGCCCCACGTCGCGACCGGCGTGACGGGGACCCCGGCGGCGAGCGCGATCCGCACCACCCCCGTCTTGCCCCGCATCGGCGTGAAGTCCGGGTTCTTCGTCACGGTCCCCTCGGGATAGACCACGACCACCTCCCCCGCCCGGAGGAGCTCCACGGCCCGCTCCACCGGCGCCGGGTCACCGGTCCCGCGGTGCACCGGGATCTGGCGCATCCCGCGCAGCACGGCGCCGAGGACCGGCACCTCGAAGAGCTCGGCCTTAGCCAGGAACCGCGGGCGCCGACCCGCCTTCACCAGGAAGTAGCCGTGGGCGAACTGATCGACGTAGGAGACGTGGTTGCCGGCCACGAGCACCGGGCCCTCGCGGGGGATGTGCTCGATGCCCTCGAACCGCCAGTTGAACCACAGCTTGAGCGGGGGCAGGACGACGGTCTTCGCGACCTCGAACAGCGGCTCCACGGGGCCCGGCTCCTCTCGCGCCCGCCGATCCTAGCGCGATCCGGGGCCGCGCTCCTCCCCGCGGACGAGCCGCCACGCCGTGGGAAGGAGCACGGCGGCCGCGAACAGCTTGAGCAGGTCGCCCACGACGAAGGGGTAGAGCCCGAGCTCGAGGGCCCGCTCCAGCGACACGCCCAGGGCCGCGGCGAGCCACGGCACCCCGACGGCGTAGAGCACGACCTCACCGATGAGCATCGCCGCCACCGCACCGCGGAAGCTCCGGTCCCAGCCCCGGCGCGCCAGCCACCCCACGACCGCCGCCGTCGCCACGAACCCCCACAGGTACCCGCCGGTCGCGGAGGTCATTTGCAGGACCGACCACCCGCTGGCGCCGCCCGCGAAGAACGGGAGCCCCACCCCGCCCTCGAGGAGGTAGAGCCCCATCGACGCCGCGCCGAGCCCCGGCCCCAGGGCGGCGCCCACGAGGAGCACGCCCAGGGTCTGCCCGGTGATCGGGACCGGCGTGAACGGGAGGTGGATCTCGAGCTGGGCGAGGGCCGCGACCAGGAGGCTCCCGGCCACCACCAACGCGATCCGAGAGGCCGTGGCCGAGGCGCGGGCCCGGGGGACGAGGGTGGACGCGAGCGTGCCCAACGCTTCCTCCTTCCTCGCAGGGGACGTTCTTTCGACCGGCCGAGGCGCCCGCAGGTTACCCGACGGGGAGGCGGGCGGAGCCATCGCCGCCCTCCGCTAGGCTGTCGTCGTGCGGGTCCTGGCCGTGCCGGTGAAGTCGCTCTCGGAGGCCAAGGGCCGCCTCTCCCCGGTCCTCGAGCCCCTGGAGCGCGCGGCCCTCACGCTCGCGATGCTGGAGGACGTGCTGGACGCGGCCACCGCCGTCCCGGGGTGGGAGACGTGGGTCGTCTCCCCCGACGAGGCCGTCCTCGAGATCGCCCTCCGCCGCCGCGTGCGGGCCGTCGCGGAAGAGGAACCCTCGCTGGGCGGCGCGGTCCGCCAGGTCGAGGAGGAGGCGGAGGCCCGGGGCGCCGAGGCCCTGGCCGTCCTCCTCGCCGACACGCCGCTCGTGACCGCCGAGGCGCTGGGGGCGGCGCTCCGGACCCTCGGCGCCGTCGTGCTCGCCCCCTCCGCGGACCGCCGGGGGACGAACCTGCTCCTCCGCCGCCCGCCCCGGGCGATCCCCGCCCGGTTCGGCCGATCCTCGTTCCGCCGGCATCGGGAGGAGGCCTCGCGTCGGGGGCTCCCCGTCGCCGTCGTCGAACGCCCCGAGCTGGCCTTCGACCTCGACGCGCCGGGCGATATCCTCACGCTGCTCGGGGCGGGCGCGCGGGGGAGGACCCGGGCCGTCTGCCTCGAGATGGACCTCCGGGCCAGGCTCGCGGTCCGGACCTGAGCGGGAAGCGGGGGAACGATGCCGCAGGGCACGATCAAGGACTACGACCCAGAGGAGCGGACGGGCACGCTCCTCATGGACGACCGCACCGAGGTCCACATCGACCCCACCTCGGTGGAGGGCGCAGGGATCCGCTACCTAAGGATCGGGCAGCGCGTGAAGTTCGGCCTCGCCGAGGAGGGCGGGCGGAAGGTCGCCCGCGCCCTCCGCATCGTGACGTTCGACTAGCGCCCCGGCCGGCTCGGTCGGCGCCGCCGCGTCTGGGCGACCTGCTCGCGGAACGCCTTGCCGGGCTGGAACGCAGGCACCTCCCGCGCCGGCACCACGATCTCGACCTCCGGCCGCCGCGGGTTCCGGGCCAGCCGAGGGTTCCGCCGCTGACGCTGGAAGCTTCCGAAGCCGGAGAGCGAGACCCGCTCCCCCGCCGCTACCGCGTCCCTGATCGCGTCCAGGACGGCGTCCACGACGGCCGCCACCTCGGCCCGGCTCGCGCCCGTCCGCCGCGCCACCTCCGACACCAGCTCGCCCTTGTTCACCCGTCTCCTCCCTGGAACCCCGGGCCGCTCGCCTGCTCCGGTGGCTGGCCCCCCGCCACGCAGCCCCGGCTGCGCCGACCGGCGAAGGCACCGTACCGGCGCCGTCCAGGGGAGGGCAACGCGTCGAGCTGGCTGGTCAAGCCGCCCGCCCGGTGCGACGATGGGTCCGTGCGGAGGCTCGCGGTCCTCGGCGTGGCCGTCGCCCTGGCCCTGACGGCCTGCGGCGGCGGGGTCCATCGGGAGTTCGCTCGCTACTACGACCCGTCCGGGCTCTTCAGCGCCGTGCTCCCCCGCGACAACCAGGTCCGGGTGCTCCCTCCGGAGGAGGGCCGCGACCAGACGGGCCCGCAGCTCCTCTCCGGGGTCCAGTCCGTGCCGGTCCCGCCCTCCCCGGCGCAGGGCCTCGGCGGGATCGGGGTCGAACCGCTCGGGACGCAGGACCGGACCGCCTACTACGTGTTCGCGTTCACCGCGGACCTGCTCCAGGACGAGGAGGACCTGGCCCGGATCTACACGAGCCAGCCGGGGGTCGACGTGAAGGTCCAGGAGCCCGTCCGGATCGGGGACGAAACGGGCCTCCTGGTCGTCGCGGACAGCGAGACCCAGGGCGGTGTCCGGTTCTCGGTGGCCTCGGGGTTCCTGCTCGCGGGCGACGTGGGGTACTGGATCGCCGCCGCCTTCCCCGCCGGGCAGTGGGAGGCCGAGCGGGAGGACTTCCTCAAGGTCCTCGCCTCGTTCCGCACCGAGGTCCCGCCGGCGGTGAGCGCGATCCCCGTCGAGGGCTCCTGAGGGGCCGAGCGCTGCGATCGGCGCGCCGAGGCCCTCCGGTACACTGTGCTTCGGCCCGCAGGCCACCCACTGGGGTGTGGGGTAACGGTAGCCCGCCTGACTCTGGATCAGGTAGTCATGGTTCGAATCCATGCACCCCAGCCAGCCGACGCCGCCGGCTCCCCCCGGCCGGGGTCCGGGCCGCGGCGGAGCGCCTTGCGCACGAGCGGGCGGCTCGGGTAGGGACGGGCTGCCTCGCGGAACCCCTCGGCCTCGAACATCGAGGCCACCCCGACGTAGGCCTCGGCGGCGGCGGGGCGGCGGACGTTCGCGTCGACCGGGTACGCCTCCACCGCCCGCGCACCCTCTCGCCGGGCATGCTCGACCGCGGCTCGCAGGAGCGCGCGTCCCACCCCCCGTCCGCGGTGGCGCCGGTCCACGAAGAAGCAGACGATCGCCCACGTCCCGTCACCCGGAGAGATCTTCCCGAACGTAGAGCGCTGCACCCGGCCGAACCCCTCCCGCGGGCCCACCGAGACCCAACCCACCGGCTCCCCCTCCACGTAGGCGAGGAGCCCCGGGACCCGCCCCTCCCGTACGAGGGAGCGGAGCGCGGCCCGGTTCCCCGCGCCGCCGCGGCGGGCGCCTGCGTCGAACGCCTTCCGAGGGAGACGGAAGAACATGCACCAGCAACCGCCGTAGGCGCCCCGCTCGCCGAACAGCCGGACGAGGTCGTCCCAGCGGTCGGGCGTGAGGGGGTGGACCTCGATCCGCGCGGTGGGCCCTCCGCGCCTGGGGCTCACGTCCGGCCCCCTGCCCGGCGGGCCCGGTAGGCGCGGGCCTTCATCAGGTTCCCGCAGACCGCCATCGTGCACCACGTCCCCGAGCGGTTCCGCGAGCGGTCGTAGAAGACCCAGCCGCAGGCGTGGTTCCGGCACGCCTTCACCCTCGACCAGGTGTCCTCCGTCATCGCGCGGACCACCGCGGCCAGGATCCGGGCGATCGCCCCGTCCACGCCACGGTCGACGGGCACGAGTTCGCCCCTCCCCCGCCCGTCGAATCGGACGGCCAGGCGGGCCCGTTGCGCCGCCCCGTTCAGCACCTCCACGACCCGCGGGTCCAGCGGCTCCCCGTTGTTCGCCAGCGCCAGCGCCCGGAGCGCCTCCCGGACCGCGACCACCCGCTCCAGGTCGCCCGGCGTGGGCGCCTCCTCCGCCCCCGGCAGGCCCTGTCGGCGGAGCCAGGTCTTGAGGGCCTCGGGGTCGGTGAGCTCGTCGGTTCCAGCCTCGATGTCGCGGGTGTTCACGAACGCCTGCACCAGCCGCAGCGGTTCCGGCGCGGGCTCCCGCCTCCCCGGTTCCCGGATCGCTTCGACCCCCATGTGCATCCACCATATCGCCTTCGCCGGTGACGCTCAACGGACGTGGCTCCTCTTCATCACCAGCGAAAGACCTCGACAGGTGACGGATAACCGGCGTAGTCTGTTCGCCGGTGATCCTGTATCCAGGGGGTGGGGGATGCTCCGGCCAGTGTTCCACGAGCTCGCGAGCCTCCGCGCGGAAGAGCTCCGGGCGGAGGCTGCCAGGGCGGCCGCACGGCGGCGGAAGGGTGGGGGCCGACGGTGGGCCCTCCGACGGAGATGGGGACGCCCGCTCCTCCTGCGCGTGGCCCGGGGGCCGCGGTGATCGCGGGGGTGTGGTCGGGGGAGACGCGGGCCGCCGACGCGGAGGCCTACGCCGCCTCCCTCCGCCGGACCCGAGCCCGAGCGGGCCGTCTATCACCCCGAGGGCGGGCGGTACCTGCTGGCGCCCGGCCGTCGAGCACCACGACGTCCTGGAGGCCCCCTCGCCGTAGTGCCGAAGGGCCCACCCGGTGCCGCGGGCGGGGTGGCTACGATGGACGCGAGCCGCGGGACGACCGCGGCCGGGCGGAAGGAGCGTCGAGGTGGAGAGACGGAAGGTCACGCTGATCCCCGGGGACGGGATCGGCCCCGAGGTGGTGGGGTCGGCCCGCCGGGTCCTCGAGGCGGCGGGCGCGCCGATCGAGTGGGAGGTATGCGAGGCGGGCGCGGAGGTGTTCCGCAAGGGCCTGCCCTCGGGGGTACCCCCCGAGACCATCGAGTCGATCTCCCGGACCCGGGTCGTGCTCAAGGGACCCCTCGAGACCCCCGTCGGGTACGGGGAGAAGAGCGCGAACGTCACCCTCCGGAAGCTGTTCGAGACCTACGCGAACGTCCGGCCGGTGCGGGAGCTGCCGGGCGTCACCACCCCCTACTCGGGCCGCGGGATCGACCTCGTGGTGGTCCGGGAGAACGTGGAGGACCTCTACGCGGGGATCGAGTACATGCAGACCCCCGGGGTCGCCGAGGCGCTGAAGCTCATCTCGCGGAAGGGCTGCGAGAAGATCGTGCGGTTCGCCTTCGAGCTGGCCCGGGCCGAGGGGCGGAAGAGCGTCACCTGCGCGACCAAGGCCAACATCATGAAGCTCACCGAGGGGATGCTGAAGCGGACCTTCGAGGAGCTCGCGCCGGACTACCCGGACCTCGAGGCCTGGCACCTGATCGTCGACAACTGCGCCCACCAGCTCGTCAAGCGGCCCGAGCAGTTCGACGTGATCGTGACGACCAACATGAACGGGGACATCCTCTCCGACGAGTCCTCGGCCCTGGTCGGCGGGCTCGGGTTCGCCCCCTCGGGGAACTTCGGGAACGACGTCGCGATCTTCGAGGCGGTCCACGGCTCGGCCCCGAAGTACGCGGGGAAGGACGTGATCAACCCGACCGCGCTGATCCTGTCCGCGGTGATGATGCTCCGCTACCTCGGGATGTTCGACGTCGCGGCCGACGTGGAGCACGCGGTGCTCGTGACCCTCGAGTCCGGCGTGCGCACCGGCGACATCGTGGGCTACGACAAGGGGACCCCGACCACAGCCTACACCGACGCCATCATCTCGAACCTCGGCAAGCGCTCCTCGACCTGGCGGGTGCGCGAGTACCGGCCGATCCGGCTCCCCCGGGTGGCGCCGGACATCGACTTCGTGAAGCCCTCCTCGCGGGAGGTCGCGGGCGTCGACGTGTTCGTGGAGGCGGCCGTCCCCGCCGACGAGCTCGGCAAGGGCCTCGAGGAGCTCACGGCGGGCTCCGCGTTCGCGCTCAAGATGATCGGGAACCGGGGCACCATGGTGTACCCGCCGACAGGGGCGATCACCGACGTCGCCGACCACTGGCGGTGCCGGTTCGTGCCCGCCGCCGACCGAGCGGTGACCGACGAGGACGTCCTGGAGCTGCTCCGGCGGATCGGGAGCCGGTACGCGTGGATGCACGTCGAGAAGCTCCAGACCTTCGACGGGGAGCCGGGCTTCACGAAGGACCAGGGCGAGAACTAAGGGCCGAAGGCGGCGCGCCGGCGGGGGGTCCTCCCCGGGACCACCTCCTCCCCGAGCGCCGGCCGCGCCCCGACGTCGTAGACGAGGCGACCGCCCTCGTCGAGCCGGGCCGCCGGGTGCATGCGGTGGGGCTGGACCTCGCCCTCCCGGACCAGGTGGCGCACCTCGCACCCCGCGGCCGCGAGGGCGTCGGAGATCATCCGGCGGTGGCAGCGCCACCACAGGGTCTCGGCGCACATGATGGCGGTCGGTTCCGCCCTCGCCTCCTCGATCAGCTCGGCGAGCGCCCGCCGGAAGGCGGGGGTCTCCATGTGGTCCGCGTAGCCCTGGAACGCCCGGTGCTCGAGGGCGAGGTGGCGCGACCCGGGGCGGGGGCGACGGAACCCGCCGAGCTCCTCCCCGCGCCAGACGTAGGCGATCCCGACGCGCTCGAGGGCTGCGGCCAGGGGCTCGCGCGCGAACCACGGGTGGCGCCGGGAGCCGGGCGCGGTCCGGACGTCCCAGAGGCGGCGGAGCCCCGCCCAGCGGAGGAGCCCCACGAGCTCCTCGAGCCGGCGCGTGCCGTGCCCCACGGTCCACACGACGACGCGCGGGTCCCGGCGCCCGGGCGGGTCAGCCATCGACGGCCACGCATCGGATGGGCGGGAGGCCCGACGCGAGCGCCCGCCAGCTCCCGCCCTCGTCCCCCGAGACCAGCACCCGGCCGTCCGGGGTCCCGAGCGCCGCCAGGCCCCCCGCCGCGTGGAGCCGGTGGGTGTCGAGGTTCCCCGCGAACCACCCCGGAAGGCCTTCCCGGCATCGCTCGAACGGCCCGCCGTCGAGGGGCCGCCGGTAGAGGGCGGCTTCCCCGCCGCGGGGGCCGCGGGAGGCCGTGAGGAGGACGGTCCCCCCGACGACCGCCACCGCGCGGCAGTAGACGGCGTGGAGCCCGTCGGTCTCGAACCGCCAGCTCGCTCCCCCGTCCCCGCTCGCCGCGAGCCCCCGCGCGGTGGCCGCGAGCACGCTCCCGGCCGGGAGGGGCGAGGCCAGCACCTGGTGGACGTCGGCGTCGACCTCGATGGTCGGCTCCCAGGTCCCCCCGCCGTCGGACGAGCGGGGGATCCCGCCCACGTGCACGTTGGCGTACAGCAACCCGTCCGGCCCGGCGAGCGAGCGCACGTCGGGCGGCCCGCCCCACGGCGTGTACCACTCGCCCCGGCCGGGGACCGCCTCGAACGCGCCCACGGGCTCCGCGCCACGGTCCGTGACCCGGACCAGGTGGGCCTCGGCGGTCCCCACCCAGGCGCCCTCGGTGTCGGCCAGGAGGCAGTTCCCGGGCGGGCCGGGCAGCTCGGCGACCCGCCGCCAGCCGCCAGCCCCCTCCCGCCACACCTCCCGGCGAGCGAAGAGCGCCCACCAACCGTCGGGCCCGGGCGCGAGGGCGGTCAGGTCCCCCTCGAGCGCGGCGGCGCCGCCCGGCAGGACCAGGAGCCCGCCGGCCGTCCCCACCAGCACCCGCGCCACGCCTGTAAACTACCCGTCCGGCGCCGGTCGGTGCCGGCCCGAGGCCCCATCGTCTAGCGGCCTAGGACACCACCCTCTCAAGGTGGAGACACGGGTTCGAATCCCGTTGGGGCTACGGATCGAGGAGCGGGCGCCGCGGCTCGTCCCCGGGGAGGAGCGGGTTCGAGGAGCAGGTGGGGTTCCCGAGGTGGCACACGGCGCGCCCGGCGGCGTCGACCACCGCGAGGAGCGAGTCGCCCATGCAGTTCCCCCGGAGGTCCAGGACCTCGTAGCCCCCGCCCTCGAGGCCAGCGAGCCAGAACCGGCGGCGGGAGCGGCCCACAGCCACGTGAAGCGCTCCCGCACGCTCAGCTCGAACCCCTCCCGGGTCATGTACTGGATCATCGGGACCCGCCGGGTGCCCGCGTCCTGGAGCACGACCGGCAGGTGCTCGAACTCGTTCCACTTGAGCGGCATCGGATCCATCGGCACCTCCCGCGCATCCGGGCCCCGATCGTCGGACGTCCTCGCGCCCCAGGGGGCGCATCGGGACGGGCTCGCGTCTGGGTCCGAGGGGCGCGTCGACGGCCTCCACGGGCGCCCGGGCTGGACCGGGCTTCGAGTGGGCCGATGGCAACCGAGGAGGATCCGACACGTGACCGAGCGCATCCGGTGCCCCAACCGCGGATCTGCGTGGGCTGCGGGTGGCCCCTCGCCGACGACCCCGGGGACGTGCCGGGCTCCGGCGGCCGCGACGCTCCCTGACCCGTCAGGGGGCGGCGGCGCGGACGGCCTCAGCCAGGACCTCGAAGTCCCGCGCCGGGACCTCGACGAGGCCCGAGCGGAAGTACTGGCCCCAGACGTCCTTGCGCCGGACGAACGAGAGGCGGGGGACGAGGGGGCGCACCGGGACGCCGGCGCGCTCGGGCAGGCGGGCCTCGAACCGGAGGTCGCAGCCCACGACGAAGGTCCTCCCTGCGAGCTGGACGGGTCGGGGGAGCCGGCGCACGGGGGTGGTCACCTCCGCGAGGGCCACCAGGCGGGACTCGTCCCGCGTCGGGTTGTGGAAGGCGCCGCGCGCGACGTAGAGGACGAGCCGGTCGCCGGGGCGGATCCGGGCCGCCCGCGTGGCCGAGGCCTCGGTCCAGGCCATGCGCGAGCGCTCGAGCACCCACCGCAGCCCCTCGGCCTCGGCGAGGACCACCACCCAGCCGCCGCGCTCGTCCCGGTCGGCCATGGCCGCATCGTAGCGGGGATCGGGAGGGGGCCGATCGCATCGGCCGGTTGCCACCACCGCGCGGGCGCGTGGCCCCGGCCCGCGAGGGCGGATCAGAGGGACCCGGGCACGAACCGGGCCAGGAACCCGGCCGCGTCGAACACCGGGATGCGATCCGAGAGCGCGAGCAGGTGCTCGTCGCCGGAGACGAGGACGGCGTGCTCGCGCTCCGCGAGCGCGATGAGGTAGTCGTCGCCCGGATCCCTCGAGCGGATCGAGCGCGGTTCGCGCGGATCGGCGACCACCACCGCCGTCGCGCGGAGCCAGGCCACCACGGCGCGGGCCTCTCGCGCCGGGATCCGTTCGCGGAGCTTCGGGTACGCGAGGGCGCGCCCGAGCTCCGCGAGGAGCGCGGGAGAGGCGATCAGCTCGAACGCTCCTGCGACCCACGCCCGCAGGATGCGGGCGGGGGCGCCGGCCGGGGACAGGAGGGCCGAGATGATGACGTTCGGGTCCAGGACGGCGCGCACGTCAGCGCCGACGCCGGGCCGCGTGCTGTGCTTCGACGGCCAGCGCCCGCGCCTCGTCCTCCCGAAGGCCCGTCCTCTGCCAGATCCGGTCGAGGAGGTCGAGGCCGAGCTCGCGGCGGAGGGCCTCCTCGATGACCTCGCCCTCGCGCTTCCCGGTCCGCGCGGCCCGGACCTTCACGGCACGCAGGACCTCCTCGTCGATGGTCAGGGTGGTCCGCACCTTCGGCATAGCTGCATCATGGCATCGTGATGCTTCCGATGCGGCATCTCGCCCAGGACGGGGTCCGTCCCGCCACGAGGCAAGACTTGTCGATCTTGAGCGATGTCTTCCCTCGACCAGCTACTTGCCCACTCCAGGCACGTTGGCAACCTCCCCCTGATCGGTGGAGACCGACGAGCACCGGAGCAGACTCGTCCGCCCCGGCCCGCGCCGCCCTGGATCACCTCGGGGTCGCCCAGGCCTCGGCCACGTCGATCGCCCACCCCCGGAACGACTCCCATAGTTCCTCCCCGGTTGCCCCCCTCGGAGCGGCCTTCGCGTCGGCGGGCCGGAGATCGGGACCGAGCTCCTCGAGGGCGCGAGCGGCCGCCACGGCGGCGACCAGTGGTGGAGCGTCCTCGACCTCGCGCATCACCTCGAGCGTGCGTAGGAGGATGCGGAACCGCGGTCGCCACCGCGGGAACGCTCGGGGGAGTGGACCCAGCAGGGCTCGGAGCTCCCGGAAGCGGGTCAGGCGATAGCGGAGCTGGTTCCGAACGGGCACGGCCTCGAGCAACCCGGGCATCCGGAGCGCATCCAGCGCTTCGGCCACGTTCCGCTTCGTGAAGCCCGCCTCCGGCGCGAGCTCGGACGCAGGGAAGGCCCTGTCCGGATCCCGAAGGAAGAGTCGGAGGACCTCCGCCCGGGCGCTCACGCCGAACAGGGCCCGCTGTCCGCGGTCAAGTAATCGTGTCGCAGGATGTACGGTGAAACGTGTCGGTCGGCGCCCGCCTCACGACACGCTGGC
>ERZ511473.1329-NODE-1329-length-21942-cov-5.965196_pt1 | contig 21942 bp, 21 predicted proteins | sample MGYA00374947_ERZ511473 | MGnify/ENA primary metagenome ERZ511473 (study PRJEB26303, sample SAMN06343854) | sediment metagenome | isolation source: hot spring sediment | place: Canada: British Columbia | collected 2012-09-26 ... | reverse complement strand
GAAGGCAGAGACGAAAAGAAAATAAATGAGGCAACGATGAGCATTTCGGAAAGATTTTTATATGAGGCAATACGGGGTTACAGCAGGATGCACATACCAATATGTGGCTTCAGCGCACTCTTCATTACCAGGTCTACTCTTCTTATAGCGAGTATCCGCCTGTTCGCCTCGTACCTCGTACGCAGGAGCCAAATAAGCCAAGCGACGCGACATTGTACCGCTCACGTAGTATCGGCAGGTGCTTGCGCAGAGTGAGACAGATTTCCTGTACAGTTGGCTGCTGACGTTTAATACGTGGTATAGCGGGTACCTCCTCTCTTTGTCTTACCGCCCACATGGCGTACGTGTCAATCCGGCAAGACGGATTTCACCAATGAGTAATCAGATAGTCGCTCGTCAATTCTACAAAGGTGTGCTGTTCCAGCGCTGAGACCAGATCATCCAAGTAGCGAGTAAAAATGGACAGCAAAACATCGTTGCTGACGTTGCCTGTTCTCACCAGCAAGAGTTTGTATGCTCCTTGCCCAAGGACCACCTTGTAAATGAAGTCGGTATCTTTGGTAACCAGTACCGCCTGCTCTCGTTGTGAGATGGTCTCCAGCGCAGTGTCGGGGGTGCGGTTGCCATCAGGTAGTTCCAGAGTGTGTATGGCTTCATGTCCGACTTGCCGCAGGAACAACGCCAGTCTCCTTGGCAGTTGCGCATCGATCAGGAACTTCATCCTGCCAGTTTCTCCATCCGTTCGGCTCGCACCGCGCGGGTGGCATACTGTAGGCAAGCAAGAAGGTCCTCGTACTCCAGGTCTGGGTAATCCTGGAGTATCTGCTCAAAGCTCATCCCGGAAGCCATTAGCTCTAGGATAGTTTCCACCGGATAACGTAACCCTCTGATCACTGGTTTGCCGTGGCAGATTTGTGGCTCCACGACGATACGGTCGTCCCCTTTAGGAGTAGCCATTTGCACCCTCCGGGCACAGATTATCTATTTATCTATCTATAATGATACCATGACCGGCTAAAGCACTTCACCCCGCTCTCCTAACATCTGCTCGCGTAGCAGGGGAATAGGTGGAAAGCCAGCACGCAGGTATTCATCGTGGAAACGGCGCAGGCTGAAGGCGGAACCCTGTTTGCGTCTCAGGTCTTCGCGCAGCTTGAGCAAAAGCAGTTTACCCAGCGTGTAGTTGCAGTACATGGGGTCTACGGTACCTCGTTTCGCTTCCCGCTCGGCATTGATGGGTTCCATGTGTCCCTGCTCGACAAACAGCTGCTTTGCCTCCTCAAGGCTCATACCCTGTGTGTGCATCCCGAACCCCGCCACATATCGGCAGGCGCGGAGCAACGCCTCATGCAGTTGCGCCAGGCGGTAGCGCGGGTCCTCCGCCTTGTAGCCCAGCTCCATAAACAGCTCCTCGCAGTAGTGTGCCCAGCCTTCGGCGTTGGAGTACGAGCCGAATATTTTGCGCAGGCGTGTCGGGGCGTGCTTTAGCCACAGGAACTGCACGTAGTGTCCGGGATACGCCTCATGAATGCTGATGGCGGTGAGGTTGTAACGGTTGAACGCCCGCAGGTGCCCCTCTATGTCCTCCGGTGACCAGTCCGGCGCGGGGAGGGTGACGTTGTAGAAGGCTTCGGTTGCCACCTCCTCGAAGGGACCGGGAGTATCCATGCTGGCGAAGGTCAGTTCCCGCATGAATTCCGGTGTCTCCTCCACCTTGCAGCGCACATCGGACGGAATGGTTACTACCTCATGGTCGATGCAGAACTGACGCAGCTCCTCCAGCATCTGCTGGGTGAAGGGGATGAGCTCCTCTGCGGAGGGGTGGTCTTTCGCCAGATCGTCGAACACCTCACGCGGGGAGCGATGAGGGTCTATGCGGGCAGCGGTGGCGGTGAACTCTTCCTGTAACCGTTGCAGCTCCGCCTTGCCAATCTGAATCAACTTCTCCAGAGGCAGCTGCACGCCCTCGCCCCACTGCAAGCGCAGGCTGTAGTGGCGTTCGCCGATGGCGAATGGATGCTCCGCGCGAGGAAGCACCTCCTCCAGCCATGCGGCGTAGGCGCGATAGGTGTCTATCACCTGACGATTGACCGTTTCGAACTCGTTCCAGAGGGCTGTGTGCTGAACCTCGCGGAACGCGGCTGGCAATGACCTCTCGAAGAAGCCCACCGTCGCCCTCACCTGCTGGATGGCAATCTCGGTGGGTACGCGGGCAGGCTCGGTCAACTGCTGACGGGCGTGTGCGAACACGGTTGGAGCCTGTTTTAGACGCGCGATAACCGCCTTGAGCCTCTCCTCCGGTGGAGCAAAGGACCGTTTCGCCAGCGCGAATGCACCCCCGACGACAATGCTATTGGGCGTGTCGGGGTCATGTGTCCAGCTGCGCCATGATTCAAGGTCAATCAGTCGGTGGCGTATCTCCCCCTCCGCCAGCGCATGGTCCATGGCGCGTTCCGGGGTGAGCTGCTCGCGCGGGATGGACTGTATCTCCCGCAGGAGGTTGTACAGGGCGCGAATCTCCGCATCGCGCGCAGGCTCGGAGTAGTCGTATACCTGATGGTCGTAGGTGTGCACGCCCAGATAGGTTGCCATCTCCGGGTAGCGTTCGAGCGTCATGTTCGCCATCCGGTCTGCCAGTGCATCCCAGCGTTCGTTCCACGAGTGAGACATGACGTTGCCTCCAGATGGGTTAGTTCGGTAATATTTCCTTCGTGGGAGGGAGATATTCCTGCGGGTAAGACCGGAAATGCATCTGAAACGCCGTTCGAGGTATCTATCGTATAGGGAAAAGAAACCATGCACGAGGTGAAGCCAATGCACCGAATCATCGCCAGTTTGCTGGGAGTACTGCTGCTGAGCATCACAGCCGTTGCGCAGTTCGCGCCACCGAAGGATGCCTTGAGTGTGCAGGCGACCGCATCGGTGAAACAGGTTGTGCCCGGAAAGCGGTTTGACCTGCTGGTAACGCTGAATATCAAGCATCCCTATCACGTGAACGCCAACCCGGCGAGTGAGAAGTTCCTTATCCCCACCAGTGTGACGATAGAGCCTGTGTCGGGCATCACCTTTGCGCCCCCTCAGTATCCGAAGGGGATACAGCGCGAGTTCGCCTTTACCGGTGGCAAAAAGATTGCGGTGTACGAGGGCAAGACCACGATTCGCATTACCGCTACGCCTGCCAAAAACCTGAAGACGGGCGAGGTAACCGTACGCGGTAAGGTGCATTATCAGGCGTGCGACGAGAGGTCGTGCTATCCGCCCGGGGATATAGCCTTCACGCTGAAATTGAAGGTGGGCTCTGCCTCCGCCGGCGTGCAGACGGGCGAACCGCAGGTAACCGCGCAGTCCGGGGAAACTCCGTCACCGGATAGCCCGGCAAACACGCCTGTGGCGGTGGGGAGCTTGTCCTCCGCGCCCGGAGGAGCGTACCTGCAGAAGCTGCAGGACCTGCTGAGCACGGGGCGTTTCGGTATCGCCCTGCCCATCATCCTGCTGCTGGGGCTTCTGCTGAACCTGACGCCCTGCGTATACCCGCTGATTCCCATCACCGTCTCCTTCTTCAGCAGGCAGACTTCCGGCAGTCAGGGGCGTACTTTCGGACTGGCTCTGGTGTATGTGCTTGGCATGGCGCTGATGTACGCCTCGCTGGGCACGGCGGCGGCAGCGCTGGGCAAAACCTTCGGCTTCCAGCTGCAGAACCCATGGGTGCTGGGCGGTTTCGCGGTGATACTGATTGCGCTGGCGTTAAGCATGTTCGGATTGTATCAGCTGCAATTGCCTGCCGGTCTGCGCAACAAGGCGCGTTTGCGCGAAGGCTGGTTAGGCGCGTTGTTGATGGGGTTGCTGGTGGGCGTGGCGGCGGCTCCGTGTGTGGGTCCCGTAGTGGTCGCCCTGGCGGCGGTGGTGTCGGGCACAGGCAATGTGCCTCTGGGATTCCTGCTGTTCCTGACGCTGGGCATCGGTTTGGGCATTCCCTACATCGTGCTGGCGATGTTCTCGGGGGCGATTCGTCGCCTGCCGCGCAGCGGTGAATGGATGGTGGCGGTGGAGCATCTGTTCGGCTTCGCGCTGATCGGCGTGGCGATATTTTTCCTCAGCCCTGTGCTACCCGCGACGGTGTATAAGTGGGTGATGTTCGCTTTCCTTGCGGGTGTGGGAGTATACCTCGTCGCCATAGATAAGCTGGCGAAGACGGTGCGTGGTTTCTTTCTGTTCAAACGGTTACTGGGCGTTGCGCTGGTAGCGTGGGCGGTGCTGATAGCCTTACCTACTCAGAAGGCGCAGGGTGGGCACATCGCCTGGCAACCTTATAGCGAGGCGGTGCTTCAGCAAGCGGTTGCCGAGGGCAAGCCGGTGGTGATCGATTTCTATGCGGACTGGTGCCTGCCGTGCAAGGAGCTGGAAGCGAACACCTTCTCCGACCCGCGTGTGGCTCAGGCGTTTGACGGGGTGGTTGCGTTGAAGGCAGACCTCACCCGCGACGAAGAGCCTTCGGTGCAGGAGCTGAAGAAGCGGTTTCGCATTGTCGGCGTGCCCACCATAGTGTTTCTGGACGGTTCGGGACGCGAGCAAGAGGAGCTGAGGCTGGTGCAGTTCGAGCCTCCGGATGCTTTCTTGAAGCGCATGGCACAGTTTCACTCGGCGGCACAGACCGCAAAACGATAAGGAGGAACAAATGCGACAGTTTGGTTTCTGGTTTCCTGTAATCATTTTGCTGGTGGTCGCCGGTATCTTCTGGGCGACACGCGATATGATGCCTCTGGAAGTGGTAAGGGTACTGATGACGGTCAGCATTGGCGTCGCCGGTATCCTGCTGTTGCGCCGGCGGGGTGCGCCTGCGATGCTGGGCATTATCTTGATAGTGGGCGCGCTGTGGGTAGCGCAGCCGGGCGTGCTGGCTGGCAAGGGAGAGGTGAAGATGTTACCCGCCAGCAAAGCGGCTGTCGAGCAGGCTACGCAGCAGGGCAAGCCGGTGATGCTGGTATTCAGCGCGGACTGGTGCCCCTTCTGCAGGCAGCTGGAGCGGGAAACCCTGACCGACGGTGAGGTGGCCCGCCTGGCGCAGCAGTTCGTCGTGTTCCGGGTGGATATGACCTCCAGCAGTCTGCCCCCTGAAACCGCAGAGCTCGCGAAAAAATACGGCGCGGAGGGCTTGCCGACGGTTGCTTTTGTCGACTCACGCGGCGAATGGTTGCAGGACTTAACACTGGTGGGCTATGAGCCTCCTCGTGCTTTTGCGCAGAGGATGCGCCGTGTATTGCAACCCTAAGCCCAGATATGATATACTAAAGCAACCTTCCCCTCCACGCTGAGTGACATCTATTGTCCCCCGTCGGGCATTTCACCACATTGCACTAATTCCGTGTGCAATCACCAATTGTGTGAGGTGCTGTTGTTCCTATGACAACGGATTATCGCCCGGCAGATACTACCGGCATCGGTAAGCCTGATCTGCCCTCGCACCTGCATCTTCGAGCGCAGCAGGGTGTGTACGCGCTGTACGCTACGCCTCTATCACTCCGCCTCTGCACAAAGGCGGTGCGGGAGTACCTGCGCGACTATTATCTACTCCTGTTATCGTGGAGCGGTGCGCACGTAACGGCTTTTACCCAGCTGTCGCTGGCGCAGTGGCTGCGTCAGCAAGGGCTACAGGCGCATACCATACGCTCCTTGTTTGCGCTGGTGCCGGCGCAACATCTTGACCAGCTGGTTCTTTTACCGCATTCACATGTGGTGTTCACCGACACTCCCCTCATGCCGGACGAGGCGGCGCATGTGGATGTGGAGCAGATTCTGCTGGATACCTTTGCTTCGCCCGATTGGCATACGGTCATCAGCCCCGAGCTGAGCAACCGACTGTACTGTGAGTCGCGTGATAACCGCTTTACTCATGTTGTGTGCAGGGACCGTGCATTGCTGGCGGGTGTGCTCTCTCACTGGCTGCGCACCTGTTTGCAGAGTCGCCTGACTGACCTGCCTTATCCGGATGATTTTCCTCCATTGATTCACGAACAGTTGTGGCAGTACGCCACGCAGGGTCTGGCGCCACAGAGTGCAGAGCGGATTGCTGATGGTGTGGAGATGCAGGTAGCGCTGGGCACGCCCGACCGTAGCGCGTGTGTGCTGGCGCAAAGCTGCCTGCATACCTCCCAGATACAGCGCGGGTTCATCCTGCGCTGGCGGAGCAGTGGGTGGGAGATATGCAGTACCGAGGAATTGAGCTCAGGGCAGGGCTAGCCAGCGCTTAACATCAACCACACTCCGCACACAATCATCACTGCGGAAACGGTAACCGGTAGCCATACGGGACCAATCCACGGCACCGGTATCAGAAACAGCACATCCAGAGTTTTCAACGATTGGGGCCAGCGGATCAGCAGTTTCAGAAACACGTAGTAAAAGATGTCCCACACGCCAAACGCCAGCAGAAACGCGCCCAGCCCGTGTAAGGGGGCGCTTCCCACCAGCCATGCCAGCGACGTCAGCATGATGATGGTTGCCGCCTCTCGCCCGATTTCGGTGCGCAGCATACTCTGAGGCATTCGGTTCTCGAACTCAGGGATGCGCGTGAAGCGTATCGGCAGACTGCCCAGCTTGATGGGTATCGGGAAACCGTCCGGATAGTACAGTGCACGCAGGTACACCACCACGGCGGCCTCAACATAGCCCATGGCTATCGCAAACAGCGCGACCAGCAGCACGTCCTGCACGGGTATCACCTCCTGAGAGTGGCTACTGCGAAACAGGCGATGCCCTCTTCCCGTCCGATGAAGCCCATGCGCTCATTTGTTGTGGCTTTGATGTTTACCTTATCGGGTTCGGTTTGAAGTACTGAAGCGATGCGCTGTCGCATCGCCGGTACGTAGGGGCGCAGGCGGGGCGACTCCGCCAGCACGGTGACGTCGACGTTCGCCAGATTCCAGCCGCGTTCGCGAACCTGCGCCCACGCTTGGCGTAGCAATTCCGCACTGTCTGCATCGCGATACGCCGGGTCGGTATCAGGGAACAGCGTGCCGATGTCATCCATACCCGCTGCCCCCAGCAGGGCGTCGGTGATGGCGTGCAGCACCGCATCGGCGTCGGAGTGCCCTGCCAGACCGCGCGGGGCAGGGATTTCAATTCCGCCGAGCATGAGCCGTCGCCCCTCTGCAAAGGGATGCACATCGTAGCCAAAGCCGGTGCGCGTTTCTCCTCCTCCCAACAGAACCGCCTCCAGTCTCGCAAGGTCTTCGGGGTAGGTGAGTTTGATGTTCTGTGGGTCGCCGGGTACCACGGTGACAGGGTGGAAACTCTCTACTATCATCGCGTCGTCGGTGGGAGTGCCTTTGCTGAAGTCGTATCGTTCATACGCGCTGCGCAGCACATTCAAAGCAAACCCCTGTGGTGTCTGCACCGCCATCATGCGCCATGTTTCGCCATTTGCACATCGCTCTCGGGGAAGGGTCTCCCGCACGATGTTTCCCGAATCCACCCATTTCACCGTATCAGGCAGGCGCAGGGCAGGGAGCGCGGCGCCCGTTGCACGTGCAGCGTGCAGCACGCGAGAGATAAGTTGCGCCGAGACCGCTGCCCGGGCAGCATCATGCACCAGCACGTGGTCATCTTCCGGGGGAACCGCCTCCAGCCCGAAACGCACCGATTCCCAGCGTTCACTACCACCCTGCACCACCGAAGCGATTTTGGGGAACTCCACGAGCAGCTGCTGTAAGCGGGGCAAGTCGGTTTCTTGCCCTACCAGCACGATGTGGTCGATTTCAGGGTGTGAGTGGAAGGTGCGGAGCGTCCATAGCAGAACAGGTATGCCCCCGATGGGTTGCCACAGCTTACCGGTCGTCCCGCCGAACCGTTCGCCTTTGCCTGCTGCCAGGATCAGGGCGCATGTGCCTCCCACGCCAGCCACCTCTTTCTCTTCGGTGTTGCCCGTGTTTATCGGCGGCGGCGCAGGCGTGCTGTGGGCAGGCGCAAACCACTGCGGTCTACCCACTCACCGCCTTCGCCCTCTTGGCTCTTGACGCTGGCGAAAATCATTTTGCCCGCGACGGTTTGCAGCACGCTGGTGACCATCACGTCCACGTCCTGGTCGATGTAGTCGCGTCCGCCTTCTACTACGATCATCGTGCCGTCGTCCATGTAACCGACACCCTGGTTGGGCTGGTTGCCTTCCTTGATGATGCGCACGCGCATTTCCTCGCCGGGCAGTACCACCGGCTTCAGCGCGTTGGCAAGCTCGTTCACGTTCAGGACCTGCACCCCTTCGAGCTCTGCCACTTTGTTCAGGTTGAAGTCATTGGTGACGATAACGCCGTTGATGCTCTTGGCGAGGCTTACCAGGCGTTTATCCACCGGCTCGTTGGGGTCTACCATGTCGTCATAGGTACGCACTTCCAGATGGCGTTCCTTTTGCATCTGGTTGAGGATGTCCAGCCCACGCCTGCCCCGCGCCCGGCGCAGTGAGTCGGAGGAGTCGGCGATATGCTGCAGTTCGTCGATGACGAAGCCGGGCACATAAATCGCCCCCTCAATAAAGCCGGTGCGGCAGATGTCGGCGATGCGCCCGTCGATGATAACGTTGGTGTCCAGTATCTTGATTTTGGGTGCTTCCGCGACCACTTCGCCTTCCGCGACCGGAAGCATCACGCGCAGCTCCTTCATGCTGAGCACTGCTACAGTGCTCAGGTAGACGAAGGTGATACCCACCACCAGCGTGAGCGGGATGCCGACGATACCGTACCGGCTGAAAAGTACGGCGAAAGGTACGGTCAACAGCACCCCAAAAGTGCCCCCCACGGTAATGGCGATTTTTTCGCGTGTGGACGCGCTTTCAATCTGTTTCTGCACGTTCAGCACGAAACGGAATATCTCGGAGCCCAGAATCACGCCGACCAGACCGCCGACGACCGTCAAGGCGAACCGCACGGTCATCTGGAAACGATGGTCGTCCAGGATATTAGGCGTGTCGGGCTGGTTTACCGCCTCCGGCAGGAGCCGCTTGAGCGAATCGATGAACCATGGCGTTGCCTGATACCCCACCACCAGCCCGAGGATGATGAGTAGCAAGGTCAGTGTCCAGCGAAAGGAGCGTGCAGACACGGTAAGAATGCCTCCTTAAGAAGATGGTATAAGTGCACAATTACTAATTTAGGCGTCAAGCCTGCCTTTTCCTGCCCGGCTACTCCTCCGCCTGCCACTGGGCGACGAGGTGCTGGTTTATTCCCAGTTGCTGCAGTACGCGCGCAACTACGGTGTCCACCAGGTCTTCCACGGTGTGCGGACGGTGGTAGAAGGCGGGCGCAGCAGGCAATACCACTGCTCCCGCCTCTGTCAGCGCAGTCAATGTGCGCAGGTGAATCAGATTGAGCGGCGTCTCCCGTACCACCAGAATGAGCTTGCGTCTCTCCTTCAGGCACACGTCGGCGGCGCGGGTTATCAGGTCGTCTGACACGCCGTGCGCGATGCGCCCCGCCGTGCCCATGGAGCAGGGGATAATCACCATGCCGTCGTGTCGGAACGAACCGCTGGCGGGCGGGGTGAAGTAGTCGCCGGGATTCAGGAATATGATATTCGGGTAGTGTTTACCAAGCAGGCTCTGGGCGCACAGGTTATCCGGTTGTATGTCCAAACCCAGCTCAGCGCGTGCAACAGACAGTGCATGTTGTGAGGTAATCACCATCAGCTGCTCGAAGTGCTGAGCGGCGTGCTGTAAAAAGCGCACCGCGTAAATCGCTCCACTGGCTCCTGTGATGCCTACCACCAGTTTCCCAAACAATTGCCTGCCTCCGTTTTCCCTTCCTGTGTTTATTGTACCCTCTGATTCACGATGCATTGCATCTATTCTGTCTCCTCCTCACGGTTTAGCCAGCGAGTGCGGCGGGCGTAATGGCGCAGGGTGCTCTCGCTGTATGTTAGCGTAAGCCCGTACAGGGGGTGCTTTGTCCAGCTCTGGCGGATGGCTTCGCAAGCACGCAGAAACAGCTTGTGTGCCGCCTGCTTGCTGATACCCCAGTGCTGTCCTATCTCCTCGAAGGTATATCCATGCAGGAAAAGCTCCACCGCCTCGCGCTGGCGCGGGGTGAGCGTCGCGCTCTGAAGCATCAGTGCGATCTCGCGCCGGCGCAAGAAGCCAACCGCATCCACCTGCAGGTTATGATGCAGGGGAGCAAGCTGGGGCGCTCTCTGGGCATCTGCCAGCTCGCGCTGGGCATTGCGAGATTCGGGGTAGGCAGGGTACTGCTCGTCGCGCCCAGCCAGTCGCAATAGCAGGTCAGACAATGCTTCCGGGTCCACAAAGTGCTCGTGTGCTTTCAACGGTCTCCCTCCATACAAAATAGTATACAAAATTATACCTATTTTCAGAATCGCTGTCAAGACTTCCCCTGCTTTGCGCTTTCCTGTAAAATGGAGGTATGGCAACGCTGGGTCATCCGCTTTTTCTGGCGATTAGCGCCGCGATTATGGCTGCGCTGGTGGGCGGAGCAGTTGCGCATCGTCTACGCCTGCCCATCATCATCGGATATATCAGTGCAGGGGTGTTGCTGGGTGTGCTGAACCCGATGCTGCAGATCGACTCTGCCTCCGTGCACACGGTTTCCGAGTTCGGCGTGGCGCTGATGTTGTTTGTGGTGGGGATGGAGCTCTCTCTGCGCGACCTGTTGCGCTTTGGGGCAAGGCTGATGATAGCGGGTAGCGTGCAGATTGCGTTATCCATTGTGCTGGGTTACCTGCTGATGGTGGTGCTTGGATGGTCGTGGTTTCCTGCGCTGATTGCAGGTTGTGTGGTGGCGATGAGCAGCACGGTGGTGATGATTCGCCTGTACGAGCGTCAGGGCGATGTCGGCAGCACAGCGTCCGTGCTGGCGATGGGCATTTCCATTACCCAGGACCTGGCGGTCATCGCGCTGGTAGGAGTGTTGCCGGTGCTGGCGGATTTCACCCCCGAGCGCATCTCCGCGCTGGGCGGCACGTTACTGCGCTCGGTGCTGGTATTGGCCGGTGCCTCCTTGCTGGCAACGCGCTTTATCCCTGCACTGTTGCGCTATGCGGTGCAGTGGAACTCCCGCGAGCTGTTCATCCTGCTATCGGTGAGCCTTTGTTTCGGCACCGCGCTGGGCACGTACGCACTGGGCTTTTCAATGGCGCTCGGCGCGTTTCTCACCGGGCTGATTATCGGCGAGTCCGAGTACAGCCGCCAGATTGTGGCGGAAATCGTTCCCATCCGCGATGTGTTTGCCATTTTCTTCTTTGTCTCGCTGGGTATGTTAATGGACCCATCGATGCTGGCGTCACAGTGGACACAGGTGCTGTTGCTTCTGGTGCTGATTGTGCTGGGCAAGACGCTCGTTATCGCCTGGCTGGTTCACGCTATCGGTTTCCCGACACGTATCGCAGTGACGGTGGGGCTGTCGCTGGCGCAGATTGGAGAGTTTTCGTTCGTTATTGCTGAGATGGCTCGCACGAAAAACTGGTACACCATCAGCGAATACAATACCATCCTCGCCGCGTCGGTGATTTCTCTGCTCCTCTCGCCGATGCTTTTTGCCCTCTCGCCGGTGATTTCGCGATGGGTGGCTCGCTTCGTGCGTGGTGAGCGGTTTCGCGAGCTGCGCGAGGAGGTGCAGGTGCAGCGCAGTGTGATGCGCGATCACGTCATCCTGTGCGGTTTCGGCAGGGTGGGCAGTCGCGTTGCCCAGCAGCTGTTGGGACGCAAAGTGCCTGTGGTGGTGATCGACCTCGACCCCGAAAGCATTATGCGGGCGCGCAATCAGGGCATCCCCACCATTTACGGCGATGCCGAAGCGCGAGAGGTGCTGGTGCTGGCGAATCCACACACTGCCACCATCGCCATCCTGACCATGCCGGAGAGCAGCAGCGCGATGGTTGCCGCGCGTCGCCTGAAAGAGATTAACCCTCGCCTGACCGTGCTGGCGCGCACGCACGAGGAGGGCAAAATCGCCGAACTGCGCCGCTGTGGGGTGGACTATGTGGTGTTTGCGGAGGAGGAGACCGCAAGGGTGATTGTGCGGCTTGCGCTCGGCTCGGTGGTAAAGAAGGGCGAGTGGGAGGGATAGTGGAGCGAGGCAGGAGGTTCTTCACCCTTGCACCGAAATCGTATTACCGGCAGAGAGTCGCAACAGAGCGCGACCCTCCAGAATAAGCGAGTGGAGGGCGAGGCTCCGTCCGAGCCGTCTGGTAACTGGTAAAAGGATGAAGGAGGTTAAAAGCCATGCCTTTCCTCTTCGGCAAGAACATTAGCGTCAGCGAACTGCTGCAGAAGGTAGGCGACATCTCGCAGGTTGCCCGGGTGAAGCCGATACGCCTGGTAGAGGGCGTGGAAGATGGCGTGCTGGGCTTCGATTTCTCAACGGGTAGCGGACTCACTTTCAGCGTGTTAGCCAGTCGCGGTATGGACATCTCTTCTGCACACTACAAGGGCAAACCGCTGGCGTGGCGTTCCGCCACAGGCGATGCCCACCCGTACACCTACGAGCCGGAGAAGTTCGGCTGGCTACGTGGCTTCTACGGAGGACTGGTGACCACTTGCGGTTACAGCACAATGGGCTTTCCCAGCGAAGATGACGGACAGCAGCTGGGCTTGCACGGGCGAGCGTCGTATACGCCGGCGTATCACCTCGCGTGGGGCGGCGAGTGGCGCGGAGAGGACTACATTCTGTTTGCACAGGGCAGTCTACGTGAAGCGATTGTGTTCGGCGAGAACCTGCAGCTGACCCGTCGCATCGAGACACAGCTGGGCGCGATATGGCTGCGCATCCACGATGTGGTGAAGAACCTGGGCTACAAGCGCACCCCGCACATGATCCTGTATCACATCAACCTCGGCTGGCCCGTGGTGGACGAGGGCGCAGAGGTGGTCCTGCCCAGTCAGGAGGTAACCCCGCGCACCGAAATCGCCGCAAAGGACATCGCCATCTGGAACCGTTTGATTGCGCCCACTCCCGGCTTCTACGAGCAGGTGTACTTCCACAAGATGGGCGCGCAGGCGGACGGCACGGTGGTATGCGGTATCGTGAACCGCGCGTGCGAGGGGGGATATGGTGTCTATGTGCGCTATAACCGCAACGAACTGCCCTACTTCACGCAGTGGAAGATGATGGGGCAGGGCGAGTACGTGGTCGGGCTGGAACCGGGTAACGCGCTGGTGCAGGGGCGTGTAGAAGAGCGCGCTGCCGGGCGCCTGCAGTATCTGGAGCCGGGCGAAGAGCGCACCTATACGTTAGAAATCGGCGTGCTGGACGGCGCAGAGGCGATAGCGCAGTTCGAGCAGGAGGTGAAGGCGTGCGGGGGGTAAGGCGAAACCCTGAGGTGGGGTACAATACTCTCAGGAGGTGAGGGACGCTGTGCCGACACTCACATTATCAGATGAGCAGGTGCTGGAAATGATACAGCAACTGCCCTTTGACCTCAAGGTCAAGATATGGATGCTACTGTCAAGCGAAATCCGAGCTAAACGGGATGACTGGTCAATGCAGATAAGTGAGGATTTACGCTATATCGCCAGACAGCGTGGGCTGGACTGGGATATGCTGGATGAAGATGCGCGCCTGGAGCTGGTAGATTTGCTTGTCCACGAGCAGAGAGAATGCGCTTCATAGTCGTTTTCGACACAAACGTTCTCTTTTCTGCGATTGGTTGGGGAGGCAAGCCTCTGGCATGTCTTGACCTAGCTCGTTCCGGTGCCATTGAAGGCGCCACTTGTGCGGAGATACTGGATGAACTGAGGCAGATACTGCTGAACAAAACATCCTTGTCTGTACAGCAGGCAGAAGAGATATTACACTATCTGAGAGCATTTCTGCGAGTGGTGCGCATCCCTGATACATTCACTGATGCAGTTGTGGATACAGGAGACCAAAAGGTTCTTGAGTGCGCATTTGCTGCTCGGGCGACACATTTGATTACAGGGGATCACAAACACCTGTTACCTCTTCAGTCCTATAAGGGAACCATGATTGTGTCGCCATCCGAGTTCCTGCAGATTTTTCTCACTTCACAAAGGAGGTAATGATCCCATGCGCAATGTCATGATATGGATGGCTTTTGCCCTTGTGGTGCTGCAGGCGTCGCTTGCCCAACCTCAGGGCGAGACGCGCGAGGCTTTTGAAAAGCGCACCCGCTGGTGGCGCGAGGCGAAATTCGGCATGTTCATCCACTGGGGAATCTACGCCGTGCCCGCCGACGCTACCGACCTGCAGGGGCGAAAAACCATTGCTGAATGGTACCTGAGCAACAAGCAGATGCAGGTGCGTGACTACGAGAAGTTTGCTGCGCAGTTCAACCCCGTACAGTTCAATGCCCGTGAGTGGGTGCGGATGGCGAAAGAGGCGGGCATGAAGTACATCGTCATCACCAGCAAGCACCACGATGGCTTTTGCATGTTCGACACGAAGCTAACCGACTACAACATCGTCAAAGCCACACCGTTTGGGCGCGATCCCATGAAGGAGCTGGCGGCAGAGTGTAAGAGGCAAGGTATTAAACTTTGCTTCTACTACTCCATTATGGACTGGCATCACCCCGATTACCTGCCACGCCGACCGTGGGAGCGTGATGTACGTCCCGCCGCAGGTGCAGACCTGAACCGCTACATCGATTTTATGAAGGGGCAGCTCCGTGAACTGCTGACGAACTATGGGCCCATCGGCGTGCTGTGGTTTGACGGTGGATGGGAGCATAATGCGCAGGAGCTGCGCTCGGCGGAGGTGAACGCCTTTATCCGCAGTCTGCAGCCGCAGATTCTCATCAATGACCGCAACCATCTGCCGGAGGACTTCTCCACACCCGAGCAGACCATCCCGGCAGGCGCGATGCCCGGTGGTCGGCTGTGGGAGACCTGTATGACCATTAACGACACCTGGGGCTACGCGAAGAACGATACCAACTGGAAATCAGCGGAAGACCTTATCCGCAAGCTGTGCGACATCGCGCACAAGGGGGGCAATTTCCTGCTGAACGTCGGTCCCACCGCTGAGGGCACATTCCCCGAGCCCATTGTCGAACGCCTGCAACGCATCGGGCAGTGGATGAAGGTAAACGGCCAGAGCATTTACGGTACAACGCAAAGCCCCTTCCGCAAACTCTCGTTTGACGGACGATGTACCGCAAAGGGCAACACCCTCTATTTGCACGTGTTCACCTGGCCTGAAGGGGACCTGCGCCTAGAGGGCCTGGAGACGAAGGTGCTGAGCGCGCGCGCTTTGCTGGGCAATGAACCGCTGAAGGTGCGTACCGAGCGTGTGCAAAACGGGAGCGGTTACACGGTAGTGACCATCTCCAAACCGAAGCGCATTGACCCCGCTGTGACGGTAGTGGAGCTGAAGCTGGCGGGTAAGCCGGTAGTCACGCAGGTTGTCTCGACGATAAAGCCGGATGTCAACGGTATGTTGCTCTGCCACGCCCGGGAGGCGGAGGTGCGCGGTCAGAGCGCCCGGTATGAAGAAGGCGACGGCAAGGACAATATCGGCTTCTGGACAAACGCTTCCGATTATGTCACATGGAACATTTCTGTGCCCGCGAGGGGTAGATACAAAGTGACGGTCGCCTACGCCTGCCCGGCGGAGAACGCGGGGAGCCGCTTCACCGTCGGTGTTGAGGGTGGGCGGAGACTGGAGGGCACGGTAGAAGCCACCGGCTCGTGGACGGCGTTTCGGGAGTTCGTGCTGGGCGAATTGACGCTCCCTGCAGGCACGCATACGCTGTCGGTGCGCGTGACCGAGATGCCGAGGGGTGCGGTGATGAATCTGCAGAAAGTGGTGCTGGAGCCGGTCAGATAGTTACCCTCTGCAAGGAAGGTTTTCCAGATGCGACGAGTGCTTATCACCGGAGGCGCCGGATTCATCGGTAGCCATTTTGCTCGCTATTTACTGAACAAATACCCCGACTATCGGGTGACGGTGCTGGACGCGCTGACCTACGCGGGCAACCTGTCCAACATCGCCGACCTGATGGATAACCCGAACTTCGCCTTCTATCACGGCGACGTGCGTGACCCTGTAGTGGTGCGCAACCTTGTGCGCAACCACGAGTGGGTGGTCAACTTCGCGGCGGAGACGCACGTGGATCGCTCTATCCTGAACCCGGGCAGCTTCCTGCAAACGGACGTATACGGCGTGTATGTGCTGCTGGAGGCGTGCCGTGAGTTCGGGGACAAGCGCTTCCTGCAGGTCTCTACCGATGAGGTATACGGCGAGGTGCTGGAAGGCTTTGCCGGTGAGGATGCTCCTTTGCAGCCGCGCAGTCCGTACTCTGCCAGCAAGGCATCGGCGGACCTGCTTGCTCAGGCGTACTATCATACCTACGGGCTGGACGTAGTGGTAACGCGCGGCTCCAACACCTACGGTCCCAATCAGTACCCCGAAAAGATGATACCGCTCTTCATCACCAACGCGCTGGAGGACCGTCCTCTGCCCCTTTATGGCGACGGTTCGCAGATTCGCGACTGGATTTACGTGGAAGACCACTGCACAGGCATCGACGCGGTGCTACATCACGGCAAACCGGGTGGGGTGTACAACATCGGTGCGGGCAACCTGTTGAAAAACCGCGTCGTTGCCGAAAAAATACTGGAGATAGTGGGCAAACCCCTTTCGCTTATCCAGTCGGTAGCGGACCGCCCGGGGCACGACAGGCGGTATGCGGTGGATACCTCCAGGTTGCGCGCGCTGGGCTGGGCACCACGTTGGGAGTTCGAGCAGGGTTTGCGGCAGACCGTGGAGTGGTATCGTGCACATGCGGACTGGTGGCAGGAAATTAAGCGCAAAAAGGAGTATCAACAGTTTACCACGCAGTGGTACGCAGAGCGTGGCGGAGAGGCTCCCGCGCAGGAGTAAAGCGCAAGGGGAATAAAGGAGGTCTGGATATGCAACAGCTGCAACAACGGATACAAGCTCGCACCGCTAAGGTGGGCGTGATAGGATTGGGCTACGTTGGACTACCGATGGCGGTCGGCGCGGCGGTAGCAGGTTATCCTGTTATCGGTTTCGATATCGACAAGCGCAAGATTGAGGCGATTGCCGCTGGCGAGAGATACATCGAGGATGTAGAACCCGACGACTGGAAAATCGCCATCGAGAGCGGACGGCTGATCGCTACAGCCGATTTCGTGCGCCTGCGCGAGTGCGATGTGGTACTGGTGTGCGTGCCTACACCTATCAATCGCGCTAAAGAGCCCGACATGAGCGCAGTAGAAGCTGCTACCGACTCCATCGCACGCGCCCTGCGGGCAGAGCAGCTGATTATCGTGGAGAGCACCACCTACCCGGGCACCACCATCGAGCTGGTCAAGCCGCGTCTGGAAGCCACCGGATTGCGAGCAGGTATCGACTTCGCGCTGGTGTTTTCTCCGGAGCGTATTGACCCGGGCAACAAACGGTTCAAACTGCGCCAGGTGCCCAAGGTAGTAGGCGGATTGACGGAGCGTTGCACACAACTGGCGATAGAGTTTTACAGCGCGTTCATCGACCAGCTGGTTCCCGTCTCCTCGCCCACAGCGGCGGAGATGACCAAAATCTACGAGAACGTCTTCCGCAGTGTGAACATCGCGCTGGTGAACGAGCTTGCTCTGCTATGTAACCGCATGGGGCTGAATGTGTGGGAAGTGATCGAAGCCGCCTCCACCAAGCCTTATGGTTTCATGACCTTCTATCCCGGTCCCGGTCTGGGAGGGCACTGTATCCCCGTAGACCCGTACTATCTGGCGTGGAAAGCGCGACATTACGATTTTCATGTGAAGTTCGTGGAGCTTTCCGCGACTATCAACGACAGTATGCCTTACTATGTGTGCTCGCGGGTGAACGACGCACTCAACTCGCACTTCAAGAGCATCAACGGCTCCGACATCCTGATACTGGGTGTCACCTACAAGCGCGATGTCGCCGACCTGCGCGAGTCGCCTGCTCTGAAGATTATCGAAATCCTGTACCAGCGCGGCGCGAAGGTAAGCTATCATGACCCTTACATCCCCACATTACACGTGCAGGACCACGTAGACCTGCATCTGCAGAGCGAGACGCTGACGCCGGAACGCTTACAGCAGGCGGATTGTGTGGTGGTGGTGGCGGACCACAGCAGCTACGACTGGGCGATGATTGCGGATAACGCAAAGCTGATTGTGGACACACGCAATGCGCTGAAAGCATTTCCTAAACCGCATATCTGGAAGCTGTGAAGGAATCGCTTCATTCCATTCTGAATGTAGCCGCAACCTCACTTCTCGCCAGACCCCTCTCCTGCAAAGGAGGGGAGTCGTGTTTCGGATGCTCCTTGCATGGGGGCACTACCTGTTCCCTCTGGAGGACGAACCTTCCGGTGAGCCGGTTTAGCCTCCACCCCAGCCCTCCCCGCGAGCGTGGCGAAGTTCCTCCCCGTCCACGGGGAGGTCAGGTGAGGGTACTTTGTACGGCTCGGACGGAGCCTCGCCCTCCAACTGGCTAAGAGACCACGAATCTCAACCCTTTTGGTGTATAATTATGCTAAATTCGATGCAACGGGGGAGTGCGATGCATCATCACCACTCAGGCGAGGGGCATTCCCATACGCATGGGGCGATAGACCCTGCCCTGTTCTCATCTGAGCGTGGCATCTGGGCGGTTAAGTGGTCGCTTGTTGGTCTGGCGATTACAGCAGCGTTGCAGACGGTGGTCGTATTCTTTTCGGGTAGCGTAGCGCTGCTGGCTGACACCATACACAACTTCGGCGACGCCACGACCGCTCTTCCGCTGTGGCTGGCTTTTATTCTGGCACGGAAGCCTCCGTCTAAACGCTTCACGTATGGCTACGGGCGCATCGAGGACTTCGCGGGTGCAGTGATTGTGCTGGTTATTCTGTTCAGTGCTATCGTGGCGGGTTACCAGTCGGTTGAACGGTTACTGCATCCCCGCCCTGTTCAACATCTGTGGGCGGTTGTTCTGGCGTCCCTTATCGGTTTTGCAGGCAACGAGCTGGTGGCGGCGTTTCGCATTCGCGTGGGCAAGCAGATAAACAGCGCTGCGCTGGTTGCAGACGGCTACCACGCACGTGTGGATGCGCTAACCAGCCTGGGAGTGCTTGCGGGGGCGGTGGGTGTATGGCTTGGGTACCCTGTGGCGGACCCTGTGGTTGGGCTACTTATTACGCTGGCGATACTGGGTATCGTGTGGGAATCTGCCAAAGCGGTGCTGACGCGGATGCTGGACGGCGTGGACCCTGAAGTGATTGACGAGATCAAGCACGCAGTGAACCATGCGCCTGGCGTGGTAGAAGTGACGGACGTACGCGCTCGCTGGTTGGGGCACCGCCTTCATGCAGAGGTCAACCTCGCGGTAAGCCCCGACCTGTCGGTAGAGGAAGGACACCACATTGCTGTGGAAGCCAAGCACCAGCTGCTTCACCACCTGCCTTATCTGTGGAATGTCACGGTACACGTGGACCCTGAACACCTGTCGGGGGAGGTGCATCATACTATCGGGCAGCATGCGCACGGCGAGGCTGGGCTACATTTGCATCCCTGAGACTACGCTCCCCACGCGAAGCTTATAGCAAACAGCAGGGCGATACCGTACATCCAGGGCGAAACCTCGCGCCCCTTGCCGCGCAGTAGCATCACCACCACATGCGAGATGAACCCCACACCGATGCCGAAGGAGATGCTCTGTGTGAGCGGGATAAGCAGCATGGTCAGGAATGCGGGGATGCCGTGCTCCGGGCTCTCGAAGTCCATCTCGCGCACCACGCTCATCATCAGGTAGCCGACGATAATCAGCGCGGGGGCAGTAGCAACAGCAGGAACGACACCCACCAGCGGCGCAAACAGCAGGCTTAGCAGGAACAGCACGCCGACCACAACGGATGTCAACCCCGTGCGTCCGCCTTCGCTGATACCTGCTGCGCTCTCGATATAGGTGGTGACGGAACTGGCACCACACAGCCCGCCCCACACTGCTGCCAGCGAGTCGGTAAGCAGCACACGGTTGAGGCGGGGCAGGTTGCCCCGTTCGTCCAGAAAGCCCGCCTGCCCGCCGATACCGATGACCGTGCCCATTGTGTCGAAGAAGTCGGTGATGAGGAAGGCGAAGATGACACCCACCAGCGCGGGCTGCAACGCGCCCAGGATGTTTGCCTGTCCGAAGGTGGAGAAGTCGGGTATCGCCAGCCAGCGTTCGGGCATGGTGGTTAATCGGGCAGTGCTCGGTGTGAAGACGTCGGCTATCCACGCCACTGCCGCCGTACCGAAAATGCCCAGCAGGATTGCCCCGCGCACCCGAAACGCCAGCAATAGCATCATCAACAGCACGCCGAGCGTGGAGACCAGAGTGCCTTTTGTGGTGAACGTGCCATGTGTGAGATAAACGCTTTCAGCACCTTTCTGCACCCAGCCTGCATGTTGCATTCCCAGAAAAGCGATGAAGATACCGATGCCTACGCCGATAGCGCGCTTGAGGTTCATGGGGATAGCCTGCATCACCTGTTCGCGCACGCGGGTAAGCACCAGTACGGTGACAATCGCACCTTCGACTACAATGACGCCCATCATGGTCTGCCAGTCCATGCCGGGGCGTGTGGCGTGCATGGCAAGTGCAGCATTCAAGCCCATCCCGCTGGCAAGCGCGAAGGGATAGTTTGCCCACAAGCCCATGATGAGCGTAGGCACAGCAGCAGCGATACAGGTGGCGGCGGCGACTGCTTCGATGGGCATTCCCGCCGTTTTCAGTATCTGCGGGTTCACAAAGATGATGTACGCCATCGTCATGAACGTGGCAAGCCCGGCGATGACCTCACGCTCCACCGTGCTGCCGCGCTCATCTAACGCGAACAGGCGGTTTATCAGACTACGGGAAGCGGATGAGAGTGAATACGTCGTAGCCATGCAGCATCTTCCGCCCCTTCAGAAACTCCAGTTCGATCAGGAAATCGAAGCCTGCTACTTCGCCGCCCAGGCGCTCCACCAACCGCGCGGCGGCAGCAGCGGTACCGCCCGTTGCCAGCAAGTCGTCCACAATCACCACGCGCTGCCCGGGTTGCACGGCGTCCACGTGAATCTCCATCGCGTTGGTGCCGTACTCCAGCGCGTACTCTTCCACAATCTTCTTGTAGGGCAGTTTGCCCAGTTTGCGCACCGGCACAAACCCCACGCCCAGTTCGAGCGCAATCGGAATTCCGAACACGAACCCGCGCGACTCGATGCCCACGATGATATCAGGCTGGCGGCTGCGGGCATACTCGGTCATCTTCTCCACCACTTCGCGCAGTGCCTGCGGGTTCTGCAGCACGGGCGTGATGTCCCGGAACAGCACCCCCGGCTGCGGAAAATCGGGAATATTGCGTATCAGCTTTTCAGCCAGTAGTTCCCCCATCAGCGAACCTCCCCCGAGCGTTTTGTTACCATCTGAGCCAGTGAATCGGTATACGGCGGCCGAGCAATGCCCTCTTCAGTGATAATCGCGCTTACGAGCTCCGCGGGCGTGACATCGAATGCGGGGTTGATCACCCTCACCCCTTCGGGCGCGATGCGCACTCCCGCAATGTGAGTCACCTCCTCGGGCGAGCGCTCCTCAATCGGGATACCAGAACCGTCCGCCACCGAGAGGTCAACCGTAGACACCGGCGCGGCGACGTAAAATGGGATGCCATGATGCTTCGCCAGTACCGCCACGCTATAGGTTCCCACCTTGTTCGCCACGTCGCCGTTGGCGGCGATACGGTCTGCCCCTACCACTACCATATCGATTTCGCCCTGACGCATCAGCATCCCTGCCATGTTGTCGGTAATCACGGTCACAGGGATTCCCTCCTGCACCAGCTCCCAGGCGGTCAGCTGCATTCCCTGCAGACGGGGGCGGGTTTCGTCAGCGTAAACGGAGACGCGCTTGCCCGCTTCCACCGCTGCAGATCGGAAGAGCGTCGTGTAGGGAAAGAGTGTAGATCTCGGTGGTCGCCGTATCATTAAAAAAAAAA
>ERZ511473.1319-NODE-1319-length-22136-cov-4.284555_pt1 | contig 22136 bp, 18 predicted proteins | sample MGYA00374947_ERZ511473 | MGnify/ENA primary metagenome ERZ511473 (study PRJEB26303, sample SAMN06343854) | sediment metagenome | isolation source: hot spring sediment | place: Canada: British Columbia | collected 2012-09-26 ... | reverse complement strand
GAATATTGTTTCATCATCAATAAGTCCTTGTATTCTGTTTGGAAGTAATGTAGTATAACCATATACGGCTTCTATAACTAGATCAGCAAACAATGAGAAATTTACCAAACCTGTAAGCGGATCTCTTAATCCACCATCAGAACCACCTGCAAAATTCCATATTGTGTTAGTTGAATACACTATGTCAACAGAATCTATTGGTTTTGTATCAGTATCTGTAACAGTATTCGTTTCATAATCTTTATACTTTATTATGTAGTTAGCCTTTAAGTATTCAAATGCTGGTTGATTAAATGTGTAAAGAGTATGATTAATTTGTGTTGGATATCCTAACTCATTTACATTTGGTTCAAAAGTAACACCATTGAATACAGCAACAGTTTCGTTTTGTGTTCCTATAACTCTTTCTATAACTACATTAAATGTTTTATTTGTTCTAAGTAACGGTAATGAAAATCTCAATCTATAGTTATTATAATACATACCGTATTCACCAAATTGTGCAATTATAACTGCTTTGTTAGGTTCTGGGGGAGCATAAGTTGCAGATACAGGTAGTGATACACTTCTATTATTAATTTCATCGCGACCAATAAATGTATTAGTAGTGTAATCTACATACCCATATGCCCATACATAGGTGTTTGCATTGACTGTGTCAGGTACAAGAGCTAAGGTAGCATTAGCTTTTGTAGCATTTCTCGGAAGTAATCTAACCACATATGCCGGTCCACCATTCCTAACATATTCATATGCATAAAGCGATGTTAATGGAAATTTCGGGTCTGGTTGACCAAAAGTACCAAGAAATCTTTGAGCTGATGTTATATAGATTGGTTTGTTTGCAGGTCCTTTCTCTGCTACAATAAAGAATAATGCATTGTATTTTTCAGGTAATCCAATTAGTGGTTCAGGTGCAAATACAACATTGATGTAAACACCAGGTGCAAGTTGATTTGGAATAAACATATTTCATTATGTGCTTTTACAGCAGCTTCAGTAGCTTTTAACAAAATTTTTGATATATGCATTACTTACAAAATTTCACAATTGTTTACGTATTAGTAATACACAACGTAGCTAAATTTAGCTATTATGACGAACTGTAAATATGTTCACTGGTTAAATAATCAACAAAAAGAACTAATTGAACATATTGTGCACTATTTTGGTTTTCAAAATTTTGAAGATTATATGCTAACTCTGTATCGTACAACCGATAGAATTACAACTCAAATAAGACCATACGTTGACAACTTAAATGTTATCAGTGTAGAAAAATTTCGTCCTCTATTGTTTGATAAGATGCATACGAATACTAGCATAGTTCAAAAGGAACTAAAGGAATTGGTATTCAAATTTCATAAAACCCTTGACCCAAATTTATCTAGTCCAATTTACTATATGAACAGATGGCATCTTGCGGCTATTGTCTTACATGCTGATGTTGTTGCGTTAGTAGATTGTGATAACATTCCAGTTGTAGATAAGCTAGCCATACTTCGTAATCTCTACTTTATGTTTTCTGCTATCATGTTTATAGTTCAAGTAACTAAGTCTGTTGTAATAGTTAACAAGCATGATCTTGAACAAGCCAGAAGATTATTACCCAGATCTAACTTATTACATCCAAGCAATTTCTCATCCATATCAGGATTGTTAGAGTCAATTGCAGAAAGAAAGGCTCAATTAATATTAGTTGATAGAGAACCCAAAAAAATACATAATGTTTGGACGGGTTATTTGCGAGCAAGAGTTAATAACTATGCTAACAGATTGAAAGACAATCTAATACATATAGCAAAAGAGAAGAAAATTACTAAAGATGAGATTGCTGAACGGGATTACAGTAGATATTATCATGACGCAATAATTAACTTCAAAATGGAACCTGAACCAATAGACGATTTAGTTGATACTATAATCGAGATGCTCGGAAACAAAATATCAAAACAAACATTCAAACAATACATTCAACAATTACAAAAATTGAGTTATGACGAATTAAAAATGATTGTAAATAAAATCATAAGTGTAGTCGGATTTCCATTGGATGCTACCAATATGAATCAGATAAATAAATTGTATAGTGTAACAATATCAATACCCAAGATTAGAGAGGATATATTAAGTAAGTATTCATTGCAAACGTATTCAAATATAGCAAAGCATTTAGTTTTGTATTTGTTTATGTATTTGGGTAGATCTCCAGTTAAAGATACTTCAAATGAAATCGATTGGTTTTGAGTTTTTTACAACTTGTCTAAATTTATAGACATGAAGATCAAAACTATCTCTGTAGAGAAATTATCAAGCATATTCAAACCTATTCAGTATGATGAAAAAGTATATTATTGTACATTAGTAGGTAGCAATTTAGTCGGATTTCCAGCGGATAAAAAATTCAAAATAATTGAGCCAATGTCCAAAGATCACATAGTTGTGATCAAGAAAAGAGAGAATTTGCTATTAGGAACCAAATTATATGATGTGAATGGATATACAATAGCACTCGTTTATTCGAACAGATTGACATCAGCTACAGGATTGAAAACATCTCCATATGTAGCAGTGATAAAAGACGATTATACATTATATTTGAGAGAAATTGGAACAAAAATGGACAATGAGATAAACGATGAAGTATTGGAAAATGTCAAAGAGGAGATTGATAGGGTTATTAATGCAATTGAAGAACTAATGAGAAAAGATGTCTCATTAAAAAGAATTGAAAGAGATGCTACAAGATTCTGGGAACTATACAATAAATATACAACAGAAGCACCATCTAAAAAGAAAGTATCCGAAAAGGATACAACCATAGAAGAAGATGAATTGGATTTGGATCTATCTGATATGACTGTTAATGTATCATCAGATTCAGATGATACATTACTATAACAAAAAAATAAAACATTTTTTTTGAGCACCCATACTAAATTTACTATCATGTATTTCATAAACCTAAACATAGACAGTAAACCCATTTCATATCGCAAACAAGTATTAAATAATATTACAGAAGATGTTAAGAACACCACAATTTGGTTTTGTGATCTGATTGATGCTGAATTAATTGATTTACAAATTGAGGAAGAAGATCTCATGTCAACAGACGGATTAATATCTGTTTATACTATCAAATATAGTTTGAAGGACAAAAAGGATGGAGCAATTTGTAATTATAAAACATTCATTCCTAGGTTTATTGGAAACTACATAATAGTCAATGGACAACGATATGTATTTATTTACTCAATCGCAGATAAGTTCTTGGATAGATTTGGAACAGAGAGTATGGATGCAAAATTATCTAATCTGTATAGGAAAGTAGTGTTCAAAAATATTTTAGATGAAACAAAACCAATTTTATATGAATCAAAACATAAAACATTACCTGTATTGAACTTTTTGATATTGTATTTGCTCAAGAATGATGAAAGTTTAATGGAAAGTAATTTATCCTTGCTAGATTTGTTGTATATGGTTTTACAACAAACTGGCTTTCAAGTTGATATGCAAGAGCTAGATAATAATCAATCAAACATAGTAACTGTAACAAAAGGAAAGAAAGTTAAATATATAACAATACAAGAAACGGAAACATCTATTGTGTATACAGATACATCAGTCAATAAACAATTAATTGTAGATGTAACATATGAAAGCAATTATAGGAGAAGATTTGCAAAATCATTCAAAGATTATGGTGGAAGTAGGTTATTAGAAAGACTCATGGGTAAACATTCTTTTGAGATAATGACATTATTATATGGAGAGATAAATGCTATATTTGATCCATTGGTTAGACAGGAGTTTAAAGATCCCTATTACTTTCTATTTACATTTGTTCCAAGCAATAACTTCTACAATTATGTAAAAAATTGTGGTTTGTATAGCTCACTAAAAAGCAAGACAGTAAGATTCAAAACATTCTTGTTGCATCCATTGGTTAGACAACTAATGCATTTGTTGTATGAGAGAATTAGAACACGAAAATTGCCCAGAAAGCATTCAACATCTCTATCCATTTTGTATAAGATAATGCAAGTTGAATATGTAGAGGATAAAATACATTCTCCTATATCAGAAGTTATGTTACAGTTAAAGGCTACATATGCTCATAAATTTGCAATGAAGAGATTAAGTCACAAAATAAGACTTGTAACAGATATGTTGGGATACTTAGATCCTATTGTAACACCAGAATCAAAGAAGGTGGGATCTGTTAACTATCTTGTTTGGCAATTTGAGAACAATATCGACTAAATGATAGCATACAATAATAAAATGTTTGTTTTCTTACAGTATTATCTTTAGCATACTTGCAAAAAATTTTTTGCATTAATATTTAAAGTCGTTTACTCACAACTTTTTAGCAGAAGAACGTTATGGATAAAGACACAAGACTATCAAGATTTTACCCATCTGACTCAATTGTATCTACAAAAAGAATTTATAGTCTAGCAATGGAAATGGCAAATAAGAATGCTGAAGATGCCAAGAAAATAGTGAAAGAATTTTATTCAGATGTAACTAAGGTTAATGCATCTAAAAATCCATCAGAATTTGCAGATAAAATATCAGAACTAGCAAGAAGGGCTTTACAAGGTGATAAGACTGTAATTGATTTAATAACCAATGCAATAGTAACTGATATAGTTGCAGAACAAGGCAATCTATCAGAGGAAGAAGTATATTCACTATCCAAAGCCATTAAAGTTTTATATGAAAATAGTCTTAGGGCTATAGCTACAGAAAATACATCTGCTAATGTGATACCATACTTTATGTATTTGGCTCCACTAATAAGGTTTATGTATCCAAGACTTGTTGCAACACAAGTATATGATGTCAGGAATATGTCTGCTCCAGGTTCCTATGTTTACTTCTTCAGGTTTTATGAGGAATTAACTAACTCTACAAATCCTTATCCATTCTCATCCTATCTATCAGTAGACATGACAACTGGTAGACTTCTCAGTGGAGATTCTCTCGGTTATTACGGAACAGCTCCTGGGCATGGTGTATTTGTTCCCGCTACAACTCCTTCTGCAGAAGAGATAATAAGAGATAATGTGTATAACATTCTACGCAATGCTAACTTGTTGCCTCCTGCGAACGTTGCTCCTGACAACAAGCTTAGGGTAACACCTGATTTTAGAGTAATAGCTGTTCGTATAACTGATGGTGCAACATCTGGAACAATAAATGTATCTTCCAATATTGAATCATCTGGTGCTATAACCGGAGCTGGAACTGCAATCATTGGTTCCAATACCTACACTGTTAATGTAACTGGTAGAGTAGACTTCAAATCTGGTGATTTCACTATAACTGTTATAGCAACTGGTGGAAATACTCCTGAAGTTCAAGGTATAGAGATATATGCAAGAGTAGCCTATGAATCAAGAGATCCTGCTAGGAAGCTCAGACTTGAACTTGCAAGACAAACTCTTGCTGAAAACAGGCTTGAAAGCACAATACTTGTATCTCCCGAAATGGCTTTTGATGCTCAAGTTCTCTTCAATCTCGACATACTCGGTGAAGTAAGCAGCATACTATCTTCTATAATTGCACTTAACACTGATGCATTCCTTCTAATGAACTTGTATAATGCATCACTTGTTCATAACATACAAGAATCTGTAGATATGACTCCTGCTGCTCTTGCTGCTTACAGTTGGGGTCCAGGCATGTACGTTATGACTCACTTCCCTTATGCAATATCTAACCTGCTTGGTAAGATACTCAGGAATACACCTGTTCCCGAAGTAGAACCCATACTTGTGATGAATGTTGAAGATGCTTCACTACTTGTTAACATAGGTAAGTGGGTATCCGATCCTGTAACGAAAGCAGACCCATTCAAGATATACACCAGAAGCAAAGATGGATCTGAAGAATGGATAAAGGTATTGCCTACACCTATACTTCCTGTTGGTAGGAGCTTGCTTGTGCTCAAATCAAAACAAGAATTCTTCTCTACTGCAATATATGCACCTTATGCAACCCATATGATACCTTATCCTGCAAATACTCTTGGTCAAGCAATGACTGCTGTTCATAGATTCGGAGCATCTGTAATCTATCCTAATGTAGTAGGTAGACTTATCGTTCAAAGGTAATTAGAAGTTCTGTTGCCCTCCTCCCCCCTCTTTTTTTGCCATTGAAATTATTGTCTCCATAGCAAAAAACTAGATATCTAAATCTAAATTTTTTTGTTCGAATGCTTCAAAATCATCTATGACATCAAGTGCATCTATGTTTTGATTGATATTACTTGTTACAAAATCATTTTCTATGTTTTCATTGTTTACATTTATTTGTTTTATGTCAATACCAAGTAGATTTGATATTAACTCTAATCCGTATTGATATTTACTGTAATCCTTAACATCAAGATTTTTTACGAATGGTGCTATTCTATTTGTAACACTGCTATGCAATACATCATAGTTTGTAGTTATATAATCATTTCCTAAATATGAATGTAAACTTGGAACAAGATAGATTGAGATTTCATAATTCAATCCATATATGAGAGATCTAAATCCTGTTAAACTTTGATTACTAATTGCATATCCAAAGCCTGTCAATAGATTTGGTCTATTTTTTAATACTTTGAGATACATGCTATTTATCATTCCAATTGCTTCTGCTTTGTTGTCTAGATTGCTTTTAATAATATCTCTGGTTAAAGGTTGATTTGTAATAATATAACCTTTGTTTATTGTCACTGGAACTAAACCGATTAGTACATCTGTTACTTTACCATGTTCTATTGATTCTGATAAATGTGTAATGGATATATTACCTTCTTCAATACCTTTTCTGTTTATCTGTGTAGCAGATACAATTAGTAGATTGTGATTCATAGCTATCTTCCTTAACATTCTAGCATTAAAACCTAACTTATGTCTATGTTCACTTATGTTAGCAGGAGCATATAACTCATCCATATAATCTAGCACAATGACAACTGGATGCATATTTTTTGATTGCATCGACAACACAATATTCTCTATGTAAACATAATCCACTATCTCATCTGATAAAGATATGATGTAGAAGTTATCTACAGCTTGGAATAATTGTTTCAAAGGAGTATTTTTTTCTTTTGGTATTGTTAATGTGCAATCATTTAGTAATGTGTATAATCTGTTCCTGATCTGAACGCTAGTATTTTCCAGTGATATGTATAAAACAACTGGTTTTTTACCATACCAATCTTTGTAGTAGTTTTCAAATGCCTTTAGGAATACTGAAAATCCTACTGCCATATTAAGTAATGTGAAAGATTTACCTTGTCCCAATCCTGCAGCAAACAGATAAAGATTATTAACATAAAATCCTCCTAACACTAAATCTAGCTCTGGTATCAGACTAGCCAATTTCAAATCAGATATTTCTGTTACATTTAATAAATCTTTTACATTGAAGATTTTCTCTGTTAGCTCTTTATCTCTAACTTCATTAAGATCAGATAACAATTCACTAACAAGCATTTCAACTTTATCATAGTCATGTATCGGATGTTGGAATAGTTGAATTTTCTCATATACCTTAGCAATAAATTGTATTTTGTATAACCTATCCAATATTGTTGATTGCAATTCATCGAGATTTGCTACATCAAATAGTCTGTAATAAAACTCCAATGGCTGTGATAGTTTGAAATCATGTTCTGGTATACCCTTATTCACAAATGTAGTTAACATTGATAACAAAGGTTTTTGCTCCTCAGTTGCAAGCATACTCCAATAGGGTAAAATGTTTTTGATTAAATCTAGCATCCTTTTATTTTGTAATGCACAGAAGAATGATACTTCAATCACATATGTAGATGGTTTCAATAACTCTAGCAAACCAAGCATGATTATAAATTTAGAGTGGATGCTAGAAACAACTAATCTAAATTTAATATCATGGACCTTAGAAAAGCAGTGACAAAAATTTATTTAATGAATCAGCTTCCGATTGAACTCAGACATATGTTACAATTCATAAAGATTGCAGAAGCATCATTATCATCTGGTGTTCCCATAATAGTAAAGGATGATTGTATTATTGTAAATAAAAATGTAATAAAGGATGAATCTACACTATTAAAATATCTAGTTCATGGAGCAATGCATATAATCTTCAACCATGTAAAGAGATATAACAATATTAAAGGAATAATTCCACCTGATATTTACAGTATGGCTGCTAATGCATTTATTAATGAGATGTTGTATCAGTTAGCATATAACATTGATAAATTTAACACTGCAAAAATTGATGTTAATAAAAGTGAAAAAATTAAAGATATCAAAAAAATGTTTAAACTAGACAAATCTTCAGATTTGGAAGATTTTCTGCAGAAAGATATATTCCTAAATGATATTGAAAAACTATTTGATATTAGCATAGAAGATGCTTTAGCAATGACAGTAGAACAATTAGCATATGAAATATACAAAAGAATGCAACAAAAAGAAGATAACAGAGCATCTGCAAGTAATGAAAGCAATTGCAATACATGTTCTGTTGGACAAGAAGATAATATACAACATTATAATTATATGACACTTGATTTGCACAACATGGTAGATGGTGAATTGATACAAGATGCTCCGGATATAACAGATGATATGAGATTCATTTTGATTGATAGAGTATTGGAAAGCATTAAAGGTGTAGGAACTAATGGAGGAAATTTTGCAGAATTAGTTAAAGCAAAAGAACATTCACAATTCGACTGGAGGAAATATCTTGAAAAATTTGCTAGAGATTATGATTTGTATGGTAAAAAAATTTATGATGTGAGAAGAACCCCTATGAAAATCAATAAACTAAATCCCGATCTATTAGGAACAAAATTTATGTATAAAGGTTATCCCAGATACCTTTATGCAGTAATAGATACATCCGGGTCAATTCCAACAGAATTTCTCGAGGATGTGTTTGGTAAATTCTCAAAATTAATCAAGATGAGCAGAATAAAAGTATATTACTTTGATGTAGACTTTTATGGTCCAGTGGTATTAAGAAGCAAAAAAGATTTTGAAAATATTGAAGTTCATGGAAGGGGCGGAACAAGCCCCAAAAAAGTATTAAATCATTTAAAGGATGAAATGAATGATAATGATGTTATGATATTTATATCTGATTTTGAATTTGATAGGAATGATATAGTCTTTATTCCCAAGAATTCACTTTGGATTAAATACGAAAATACAATAAACATTAAAGTTGATAGAGATCCATACAAACTATTCTGATTTTTTTGTTTACTGTAAATAGTAGAGACAATCAATCAAACTTATATCTTTGCTGAATTCAATAATAAACGGAAATTCAACTACTTCCTTACTAACTACTTTTACATAAACACCATCATCCTCAATCAAGTAGTTATCTGGTTTAGTGCTTATATAGCTTTGTCCCACATAAGTCAATAAACCTTGATTTAACAAACTTCTATACTTTGCTATATTATCTATCTTTGTATGCATTGTATTTGTTCTAATTTTTTGATCTCTATCTATATTAACAACAGGTATTAGTTTTAGTTTATCAATGTCTTTGTTCATATAGTTGATATATGTTTCCAAATTGTTTGACAACTTAAGTTTATAGAACTTAGTTTTGATAAACTTTACCTCATAATCTACTATCTCAAAAACATTATACCTAACTTCAACAGGAATACTACCTGAGAGATAAAGTAAATTACCTAGCTGTATGATCTCTGCATTTGCTATATGCAATAGGTTAGAGTTATTATCCAAGTAAAAGTTTGTTCCTATCTTAATGAAATTCTCTGGGCAGAAAATTTTCATTAGATTTGAAATCGCTTTTCAAATAAAAAAAATATTACATTCTAACTGCATAATAGGTATTGTGGTTTATTTGTAAGTCTCTTATCTCTGTATCTGTGTATGGTAATAGCATAGCAGATGATAGAAGTCTATACAATTCATGTATGTAAACTAACAGATTATCTTTTAACATATTTTCTAACTGTTGTGTATCAAATGCGCCTTTACAAATATAATAACAGTAAGCAGAAGCTAAACTGGTATCTGATGTAGAGCATACAAAAGCTAAATCGGTATCCGATGTAGAGCATGTATAGTTTGGTTCGGTCAATCTCGGTGTACTATAATAGTTTATGAGCATAAACTTATTTGTTTGTAAGCTATCACTTGTTATAGCCGGTGTTATAAACAATTCTTCCATTGTAAGATCGAACATTTCTCTAATAATATACTCAGAGGTAAAAGGTAAAGCTAAATTCAGTTTAAAATCTATCTCATAATATCTGTTTGTCGGGATATGATGTATATGAAAACTGACTTTACCTTCTAGCAATGCTTTAATAGTTGGCTTATATATATATGTTTGCTTTCTGACTAAAATATCTCCATACTCTGTATCGCAGCTAATATTGAATCTGTTTGGCTCTTCATTGCTCTTAATTTGATACAAACCAGGTCCAATACGTAGCAACAAAATTGTTAAATCATCATATTTTATTTCTTCCTCAAATGGTAAATTAGCATCTATAATCCTATATCTTGTTTGCGGACATATGTCGAATTCATATAGAGTTATGATTTTTTGTTCCAGAGTATCTTCTACCTCAATATTGTATGATAGTACACTAATTGGACTTATGAAATGTTTCTGTCTTTTTGTTCCCAGATAGGTGTATTTCCATATACCTGTTAAGGTTTTGTTTCCTTCTCTTATAGTAGCTGTACATAAATTTTGTATGATCTCTGGTAAATCATATTCAACTTTAAAACTATCAAAATCATAAACCAAATCATCAATGTAGTTTGAATAGATTTTGCTTAGAGGCGTTTCTTCAAATTCGTAGAATGCTAAGGAAAAATAGTGTAATTGTCTATCCAGTTCAAAATTATCAGGTAGTTTGATAGCATAAACGTTTATATCTATACTGTTAGTTTTGGCATTACGTAAAACAATATTACCACCGAACAAACTATTTCTATTGTCAAATATAGTATCATATGTATCTACGTGCATACCTCTTGGATAAATGGATGCAAATCGAGTTATTGTAGCAAGAAATGATTGTATGTTATATAAATCTTTGTTCAGATTTTGATTATCCATAAAATTGATGTAAAGATTAGCTAGCAATATGGGACGCTCTAGCTGCTTTTTAAATTTCTCTGATATGATATCATTATAAGGATTAAAGAATTCTCTGTGACGATAAACTTGTGCTCTAATTTTAGCCTGATTATTATCAAATAGTAAATTGGTATCAACAGTTTTGATATAGTATGGAGTAACAAACCCATACAAATTCCTTATGTAGTTTTGTTTAAATACATCATCTATTGATATTGATGTCTCGTGTTCCAAATAACTTGAGTTCGCTAAGCCAAATAAATATATGTAGAATTTATCAGTTGTTTGGACTTGTTGTTTGTTAAGAAAGTCTTGAGTTAACAATAAAAAGTAGTCAAAAGGTTTATTTGCTTCTAGCTGATAGTAGTCTACCCCCTTTTCAACGACGTAATGTAAATTTTTTATCTGAGGATAGTTACTAAAATACAGATTGCCAGGTATTAGTTCACTATTTTGATATCGTAATACAACGTAATTATTAGCATAACTAATATCTAGAGTTTGCTCTAGATTTTTAGCTATTGTTGTCATATCATCAAACAAAAACCTATACAGATACAACCTATCAAATTTGTGATCAGTATGTAAACTAGGTAGTTGGTTATTGAAGTAACATGTAGCTATATGAAAGCCAGGTATACAATCAACTAATGCGAGTAATGTTTTATTGTATTCATGTAGTTTAGTATCTTTAATTCCAAAAACACTTCTTTCAATGAGAGTATCTGGAATATTGCTAATATTTTCGCTTGAAAATCCAAATGCAAGATAGTTATATAAACTAATAAGAGTATCCTCTTGCATCTTATTAACCCGCTGAAGCTAAGCGCTAAAATGAAATATAGCAATAGAAAACAAAAAGGTAAAAAGTTTGAAGACAAGATTGCAAACATACTACAAAATTGGTTAGAAGAATGGAGCAAAATAAAACCTAACGATGATCAACTAAAAGTTAAGAGATCAAGATCGTCAGGTTCCAGCAAAACAGATAAAGGTGATATTGATTTTGGATTATATTATCAGATATTTCCTGAACTTGTGGATATAGTTATTGAATGCAAGAAATGGAAACAATTTCATAATCCCATTAAACAAAAGTCATTAATAAGAAGATTGTATAATCAATACATTTCAAAACATAAAGACAAAAAGATATTTCTAGTGATAGCGGGTAATAGAAGTCCAATATATGTTGTTTGCAATATGATGTATATTAATATTAGTGAATGTGTAACTCTATTTGATGATTGTGGGCTAATATCTTTAAATAATTTCAAACAAGTGTTATCTTGTATGCTAAACATTAACAGCAATCAAAAAACATGCTAACATTGTTTTTACTAATGTTCACACTCATAAATATTTCCTATGCAAACGAATGTAGACCTCTAGCTAGACATGTTCAATATTACACAAAGATTATGGTAGCTGATGATGTCCCTTGGTGGTATGTAGTTGGTTTAATTCAAGCGGAAACAGGATGTAAATGGAGAACATCTCTAGACGGACTTGGTTCTATTGGTTTTATGCAATTAACTCCAAACCTTATACCAAAAGAAGTTAGAACTCAATATAACATTTATAGCTATACAGGAAACATACAAGCAGGTATATATTATTTGTTTAATATCTTGCATGTTAAAAATCCAAGTTCCATAGAAAGCAGAGAGAAAAGATTATGGTTAACGATGCAAATGTATAATGGTGGTGATTGGCCATTAATTGAATGCAAAAGAGCTAAATCTTTTGATCACAGTGTTTGTTATGATCAATGTATAAATTGCAAAAACTATGGATACACTAAATGCAGAGGTAGAGTTTGTGTTTGGAGAACTGAATATGGTTGCAAACAATACAGACATGCATGTGACATAAATTACAGTTACTCACAAAAAATATACAAATACGGACAAATTTACAAAAATGTTATTACTGAGCATTGGAGGTATTGGTAAGAGCTCCTAGCCAGAAAATATCATCTGTTAGTATAAAAGCATCAATTAATTTTTTGATTGCATATATAGATTTGTAAACAGTAGTATTTGCTACATCTTCATCAATTACTTCATTAACTGGGTCATATATAGTAGAGATAACTTGATCAGATATATAAAACCTACGATAACTTCTATACATATACTCAACTTGCACCTCAACTAATGTGTTATCTGCTATATTGCCTTGCAGTATGTTAGTTATAGGATCTCTGCTTGGAATAGCTCCCAACAAAAGCATACCTGATAAAGGAGATTTTAAATCTGGAGTTGTTGTGAATATAAATATATGTCCATAGGGAATTTCAAGAGCACTATAGGAGTCATAACTTGCCTGCTGAACAAAAGAAAACCATAAGCTATGTATTTTTGATACAACAGGGTTCATCATTTCAAGATATGAGATAGATATAGTTCCTGCTAAGTTAGCTAGATATGGTAATTGATAGTTTCCAGCATGAGTCAACATATCTATAGTTTGCAAACTCTTATCATCAAATGCAAAACTTATATTAGAGAATATAGGGCAAAGCAAATAATTGTTTTTAAAGTAGTATGGTGTTAAGATACCTGATTTGCTGACTAAAATATCTCCTCTTGCTTCTACAAATTCTGTGCTGTTTTTTGTTTTTCCAAAATAATCTTTAATATATTTTTTAAGTAGAGGGTTATATATCAAAGCAAATCTATAAGGATAGTATCTTGTAAGCTCTGTTAGATAGGCTATGAATTGCAAAGCTTTCGCTTTTTTCTCCATTTAGTTGGTGCTAACAAAAAAATATTATGCTGCACGATAGGCTAGAGCTGCATCTTGAGCCGTTGGTCCTTGTCTAACTCTGCTTACCATAGTGATAGCATTACCCCCTGTTAGCATTGATCTTATACGTGTGAAAGCAACAAGTAGAAATATTCCTGCTGAAAATACTGCTATGAATTGTATAAGCCCTGGTAATTGTCCGAAATGCTGAAATAAATAAGCAACACCACTGAATATAAATTTCACAGCCTGATAGCCAGTTTTTGCTATCGCAAGAATGGTATTAGTAGTGTCTAGCTTTCCACCAGACATTGCGTAAGCTATAATTACTATAAAGCCAACGAATGATAATATACTTAAAATGGATAAAACACCTGATAGGAAACCTTGTCCAAATTTGTCAAGTATGTAGTATCCGACCCAGAAGATTGAATACAAACAGAGTACACTTATAACTAAGGCTAAATTCGGATTAGAACTTACAACAGTGTTAAAATCTGGAATAACTGCTGAAGGAACAGTATACTCTTTTTCAACTATTTGCTCAATAGATTCTTGTCTTAAATTGTTTTTACTATTAAGCAATTTTCTTATTGCAAAGGCTATAACTAATCCTATACCAGCACCAATAGCTATTCCTGGAAGTATAGCTGATTTACTTACTTGAGATGTTTGAGTTGTAGTATCAGCAGGTGGAGTTATAGGTGTAAGTTGCATTGATTGTTGACCACGTATAACATCTGTTGTTGCTGATGTTGTTGTCTCTTCAATTCCTTTTCCAATACCAAGATGACTAATAATAGATTTGAATGTAGATGAAACTTTTCCTAAAACTTGATCAACTCCTTCAATTGAAGTAACATAAGGAGTGACAAAATTAAGTAGTATTATAGCTAAACCTACACCAAGCAGAAACACTAACAGGAATTTATTGGTTATAACAGCTCGTAGAACTCTAAAGAGATTAGTTATAGCCACTTTGAATATAACCACAGGAAGCTTTAGTGCACCAACTATGATTGCTCCTTTACCACGATTTGATATGGTATTGTTTTGATTTCCTGTTTGTTCTTGTTCCTGTTTTACGCCAGTTATTATTGGCTTCATAAACTCAAAGGTTATCCTATCAATTTTTACTTCTTCACCATCATCAAACACCAATATAACACTTTGATCTTCCTTCTTTATAGCTACTATTCCACTACCTTTGTTTAATTGTTGTTCGCTAACATCAAATTCCTGAGCAAACTCTTTAACAGCAGTTCCTTTGTTAACTAAGCTAACTGGATTTACTGATATTAATCTACCCTCTGATATAGGTTGATCGTTATAATACACTTCGACTTTTCTTTCTGCTTCCTTAAAAATCATTTTGATTTTACCATTTGGATTTTGGTTAATTGAATCTGCTAGCTTTGTTTGTATTTCCTTAACTTGATTTTCGTCTTTAAATGTAACAACTCTATTTACATTACCTTCTACCTCTACTCTAATATCAGAAACGGGTATACTGGTTTTACCTATAGCTACATCTTTTATATGTACTGTTGCATTACTAGATGTTTGTTCAAGTAATACATCCAATATATCTACATCATCTGTAAGAGCAACTTCTTGTTTACTAGTGTATATTTTGACATTTTTAAGTATTTTCCCAACATTGTAAGCTATTACTAGATCACTTGCTTGCAATGAAGCCATAACTTTGTTAGCTTTTTCACCTATTTAGCATTTATTTACAATGGATAGACAAAAATATATCATCAATCGTAAAAGTGGATCAAGTCTACCAATATTGATTAGCATGCTAGATGTAAAAGAAGATAATCCTATTCGTAAACTCAACTACATATATCCAGGAGAAATTATTGAGCTAGATGATGAAGAAATGCATAATTGTCAAGCGATTATGAGAGATATAATACTTGCTCCTGTTAAAGACGAAAATATATTAGATATAGTATAATAATTACATGCTTGATGGATAAATTTTTGTGGGTTGTATTAGAAATCTGAGATAATCCTGTTTTATTTGTTTATATTTCTTTAATGTTGTTCCCTCTATTTCAGTGTCACTAATTTTAGTCATTATACTTTTTAAATTGTTTCTCAAATCCAATAGTATAACATAATATCTTATCATGAAGGATAAATACAATATTGTTCCATACAGTGGAGACGATCTAACCAATCTATTATAACTATCATGAATAGTTTTAACAATCATGGATATATACAAAATCATTGTTACAGCAGCAAAATTGTAATCGCTATCATACTTGTCTGCTTTTGTAAGTATGTTAATACCATCAAGCAACAAATTTAATAAATCATCAGGTGTATAATCCAAATACAGTAAGAAGTAAGATATATTGTAATCCTTTGTTGTAATAGCAGATTCTATAAAACTATTTATTGTCACATCAGAATTAGGTTTTATCTGAGCATAATTTTCATCAAACAAAACTTTTTGTTTAATAAGCTTTAAGGTTGCATAGGTTCCAGCCCTAAGTCCTATCAGAGTCGCAATATCTGAACTATTTAAAGTTATATTTAATCCATGTTTTGCATAAAATTGCTTTATATTTGTGTATAGATTGTTAACAAGAGTTTCACTAATATCGTTTGCATTAACATGTATGTCAAATACATACTTGTAAAATTTCTTGTTTATTTTTTGATTTAGTATGAGATCATTCAAACTTCTTACTCCTAACCTATTTATCAATACCAATAGCTTGTTTCTTAGCTTAGATGATATTGGCTTTTGTTGTGCAAGCATAAATTTTGTGCTAATCAGTGAGCAATTACCAACATGAAGCAATATTTTTATATAGTTGACTTGATTAGGAATATATATTGTTCAAGTTGTAGTAATGAAGACTTAGATAATATTGATTGTTCTGTTTTAGTTGAGAACATACTATATAACAATCAAAAAGACGAACTTTTCCTTTTACATTTAGGTTTTACCAATAATATTTGCTTGAATTCTACAAACAGTATGATTACAACTTGTGATTCGGTCTATGAGATTAATAACAGATTTTTGGAATACAAAAAACAATTTTACGATTTTCTAAAACAATCCTACACCATACATATGGATGCATTCATATGTATAAATGATAATGTAGAAACATCAATTTGTTTTAGTCCACAAAGAGTAGATGAATATGTTTATGATTTGCTAGATTATATTGAACAACACAATAAACAGATGGCAACTATTTACAAAATTTTATACTTGATGCTATATAGGCCTGAGTGTTTAACAGGTGGTTCTTGTAGAACTCCATTGGATATAATAGGATTTTATGATCATGTTTACACTAACCTAGTACGGTCTCCATATTGCGATAACGCTATAAGCGGAGTTAAGGATTTACTAGTAGGAATTGCTATTCTACCTGAAACGATACAGCCTACCATTACAAGAGATCAATACTTACAATCTTTGGAAGCGTTGCTAACAAATACGCCATCAGGAATAACTATAACATTTGGTGGTGTCTCAAATCAGTTAATTGAATTTCTAGCTACACTGTTTGCTACTAATCCAAGAGCATACATATACTACACAACTTCATTTGACATAGAAGATAATAGATTAACAACTTTTGCAAATGAACTATCAAATAACCTATCTACATATCTTGATGAGAGTCATCCGTTATACAGAGATTTGTTAGTAGTGTTATTATCCACAAATCTAGCCTAGCAAAAAAATGGATAATCAAAATCTGAACAGAGATTTTTTTATATTTTTCTTACTTTTTTGTATTTTTCATCTTTTATTTTACCATATCTTATGAATGCAATAGTGTATATATCTTCATCAATTCTTAATTGAAATGGAGTTTCATAACTAAAGTAAAATGGTACATTCAAGCCATAGTAATTCGTTTGTGTATCCTCTATAATGTAAACACCATATGGAGACATGTTTTTCAATTGTTTCTCTAGTTCTTCATCTGTCACAAATACATCCATGATTTTCTCATGTTTGTTTTCATCAAATTTTGTTATGAAATGGATTTTGTATTGATTAATGTTTAGAGGTAATACAATATTCTTGATAGTGAATGGTGCACATAAGCCAATTTTACCACTCTCGCGATCTTTAACAATCGTGTAAAATCCTGGTCTTAAAACAAAAGAATTCATGTGATATAAATTTAGATAAGTTGCTATCCTTACACTACCATAACAGGTATAGGCGGAGGAGATACTTTCAATTCCTCTATTATTGTTCTCAGTTCATCCATACCCTCTTGTTTTATATCATATGCTAGTGTTATGCTTCCAAATGGAGTGTCAAAACTTTGATATTTTGAACGTATATTGCCTATTGCTATTTTAGTGTTTGCAAGAGCAAGAGCTTTAACCAAATATTCAAGACTGTTTGGAACATCGGATAAATCATCTTTGTAACTGCAACTATACATTACAACTATATCAGACATCGGTTGACTGTATAGTTGTAATTTGTTTGGAGGTATGAAACTAAATCTAACATCATATACATAGGAGTAACTATCTATAATTCTATTCAAAACAAATTCCTGAGCAGTTATCAAACTTTGTTGACTAGCCAATGTTAATGGATATAAAGGAAATGGCTTCGTGCTAACATGTAATATGTTAACAACTTGTTGTTCAGGTAATTCTACAGTCCAAGTTGTATTATCAAAATTTGCTTGAGGTATTGTTCTGATTTTAACTTGGGGAACATATTGGTTTAGTATCGATATGACACTATTTTTTATGATGTTCTGTATTTGTTGATCATCTATCTCCAAATCAATTGCATAGCCTGTTAGCATACCTTTTACATACTCAACTACTTCTGTTATATGCATCTACATTTGTGCTGTAATAAAAAAAGATTACTCATTGAATAAAACTTTCTTGTAAACTTGATATACATTATTTACATCAGGTTTGAATATATAACTATCAAAGCCAAACTTATCGCTATAGTAGGATAGTTTTTCAAATTCATAACTTCTGCGGAATAATCTCTTAATTTCATCATAATCGTGAGCAATGATATTCCAAGTTTCCATTTCTCCGATTCTTTGTGGATTAGTGTATTCATTGTTTGTTAGGCCTGCTCCTGTTACTTTGTTTGATGCTAAATGTTCTAGTTTTAATATAGTTTGATAACCCACATTGATGCTAACATCATAATTGTCTACTCTAACAGATTCTGTTTCCTTGACATTATAGTCTTTGGCTAGTTGTTTTATCTCTTCTGCATTCAATTCACTAAAAGGTGGTTGTATGATGCTCAATCCATATTTTGTTAGGTTATGCTCCAATAAATCCCATCTTTTAGTTAAAACAGTGTCAATTAAATGATGAAATGAACTTCGCTTTTCAACTCTCTTTAAAAAGTCTAGCAACATTTTTTGAGCTTCATCTCTCCTATTCCTATCAAGTAAGTCTAATACCTGTTGCTCAACCTTAATGACAATTTTTGCAAGCAAATTTTCCATTAATTGACCTAGGTTCATTCGGGATGGAATAGAAAGAGGAGAGAACAATATATCTAGTATCTTTCCGTCTTTTGTCTTGGGCATTTCTTCATCAGGAACAATCAAGCCAATTACTCCTTTGTTTCCATGTCTATTTGTTAGTTTATCTCCTATAGTTGCTTCTCTGGTAGTATAACCAACTATTTGTATAACAATAGGATATTTTTGTGTAGGTTCTGTTTCCAATTTTGCTAGTTTGAATGGTTTCTTTGCTTTCTTGATGAATTCTGTTACTGATGCAGGCAATCTGTAATTTGGTAGAGCTTTAACTCTTACATCAACTACAAGCAAATTGTCAACATTAATTTGTTTTCGTTGTAATATACCTGCTTCAATATACTCATAGGATATTAGTGTATTGTATGTTTTACCTGGTATTGGTATCAAACTAATAGTATTGTCATTACTACTGATATGTTTCAATTGACTATTTGCAGGCAATCTAATAACAAATACTTTTCTCTCGATATGTTTTAGTCTTTTAGCAAAAGATTCAGATATTACTACGGCATCTTGATAGTTGAAACCATAGTAAGGTGTATAACCAACAAAAGCATTTACGCCTAGTTTGAGCTCAGGACACCAATCACCACTGATGATATCTCTGACAAAACATATATGATAAGGATTGTATGCAACTTTTAATTTCTCATCATATTTTAAAAACATAGCATTAAACTTCAAACCTTCATCTGTTTTAACTATAAATTCATCAATTTTCTCAAAAGTATTTGTCTCAATGTAAAAGCTTTCTGCTTTCTTAACAATTACATTCTCAAATCCAGTTCTTATCCTCGGAATTTCAGCATTAATCAAAGGTAGGGATTGTCTTAGATGGTTGGAAGCCATCTGCAATCTATTTGGATCGTTAAATCTTAGAAATGGAACGCATAACATAGTAGCAGTTAATAACTGTGTCGGTTTATATGTCAAATTACTCATACAAAAAAATTTAGATCAAGTGTAACAACTTTTGTAATATATTGTCTCTCTTTTTATCTGCTTCTGATAGCACACATATTACTTCATCGGGATAAAATAACTCCTGATAGTATAGGTTAATTGTTAACTGACCTGTTAGCTTAACATAGGCATTATACATATCAGCAAAGAAAGAATAGGGTATAGCTTCTCTTTTTCCATTTGCTACATAGAGTGTAGCAACAATCTTTAAATAAACTGGATGTTTAATCATATAGTTAAATGCCTTATCATACTGTGAATCTTTAACAAAATCATTTAATACTTCATCTCTCTCATAGTTTATAAATGTATCAAACCAAGTCTGATAATAACTTTTTGTAAAGATTTGTTTTCTACTGTTATATAACAAATCATAATAACTATCTGCAATTTTATAATACTCCAACCTAGGGTCTATGTTTGCGAAAACAAGTTTGAAGAATCGTTGTATTGTTGTATCAAATTGTTTACAAAATTCTTTTGGTTTTACTGTAGCAAAATAATGAACAGTTTCATGTATTAATGTTTGTATAATTCTCTTATTAATATGTTGGTTTGTATGCTTGGATACTATGTAGTTGTTATCTAGCAACAAATAAATCTTTTTATCCTCTGGACTATGGAAACCTAAAACCATAGGACCTCTAACTATTAAACCAAGAAAGTATGTTATAGTTCTGCTAATCAAATCTCTATCATATGTTATAACTAATATGTTGTTATCTATAAGATGATTGTATATCTTGCTTAAATATGTGTTGTTTTGTTCTGCAACTAAGTTATCAACTAAGTCTTTAGCTGCTGATGAACTAAGCATATGTTTAAAACTAAACTCTTCTATTGCTTTCAATTTAGAATAGTTTTGTTGTATCAGATCTATCATTCAAAAAAATGTGCTCATTGAATTTCTACTTCAAGATATTTTTTACTCTCTCTAAGATCATTACCTGTAATTGGTATAACAAAACTTAGCTTGCTGTTTATCTTGAGACCAGCTATGTATGCTTTAGTTGCAGCATCATTATCAACAATTACTGTAATGCTGTCAAACAAAGGTTCAAAGTCTTTTATAATTTCATACCATTTGCCATTTAACACTAAGCAAGTTATTGGTATATCTGTACTTGTTAGTAAATGTTCTGCATACAATATCATATCAGTTAGTCCTTCAGAAACAAGTAGTAAATTTTTTCTGCTTAGATTGTATGATTGATAAAACTTTCTATCAAAGTTGTATGGTAGCAATGTAAACAAACTATATTGTAGAGCTTGATAGCTTTTACCTATTGCTAGATAGAGATTCATAAACCTTCTTTCCGTTTTGAAGTTATGTAACAAACTCAAATAATCATATCTGTAAATTACTTTATTACCGATTGTAAATACGACTAGTGAATTATCCAATCTATCTTTATGTGGTAGCAAATAATCGTACACTACATCATACATAGCAATCGGTAATTGATGTAATACGTGTTCACTGATATTGATTTGCTTTTTGATGAAGTAATACTCTAACTCATTTCTATACCTAGCAATAGATTCTTGACTTAATTTTTGTTTCAGTTTTTGCATCTCAATGTAAGTTCTATCTAGGTTTATTTGTTTTGATTTTTGTAAGCTAATGTTACTAACTATAACACTACGTAATTGGTTTATTATCGGATTTATATCAATTGAAAATCTGTCTCTGATTTTGATTAGCAGATAGGCTAGCGAACCACCTTCATA
>ERZ511473.1307-NODE-1307-length-22352-cov-3.211807_pt1 | contig 22352 bp, 18 predicted proteins | sample MGYA00374947_ERZ511473 | MGnify/ENA primary metagenome ERZ511473 (study PRJEB26303, sample SAMN06343854) | sediment metagenome | isolation source: hot spring sediment | place: Canada: British Columbia | collected 2012-09-26 ... | reverse complement strand
CTGATGAAGTAACCGCCCGAGGCAGCCGTCTCCTCGAACAGCACGACCACCGGCTTGCCCGCCTCCTGCACTCGCTTGACCGCCAGCCAGATCTCCCGCGAGGCGTTCACGCTGCCGCCCGGGCTATCCACGCGGAGCAGCACCGCTTTCGCGTCGGGGTTCTCCCGCGCCCGGTCGAGCTGCTCGACGATGTCCTCGGCGCTGGCGACCGAGCCGCCGAAGAGACTGCTCTGCCCCCGCATCACGATCTGGCCATAGACCGGCACCTCGGCGACGTGCGCCTCCTCGCCGAAGAAATCACCCTCCAGCAGGATCAGCACCAGGCTCCCACCAACGACGCAGCCGACCAGGCTAAGCAGAATCCCAACGATCAGGAATCCCCAGATACGCCGCTGCACGCTCAGAACTCCTCACGCTCGCAGCCGACCCGGCCCGCATTCTACTCAAAGATAAGCTCGCCCGACACCTGCCCGGTCGACTGCTAGCCATCCGGGCAATTGCCTTCCGATGAAGGCGACCCTCGCACCACCGCGCCCCAGCCGGTCACCGGGAGGCCGCCTCGCCGACATGGCTGCGGAAGCGCTCGCGCTGGATGATCGAGATGACCTCCTTGGCCGTCTCCTCGATCGACTTGCCAGTGATGTTCACGAGCGGCCAGGGCCGTCCCCGACGGGCAATGCGCCGGAAGTACGCCAGCTCCTCGGCGACCTTCTCCGGATCGGCGTACTCGCCGTCGAGCGAGGCACCCAGCGCCTGGAGACGATGCTGGCGAATACGCACCAGCTCGTCCTTATCGATGATCAAGCCGACGATCTTGCTCTGGTCGATCTCTTCGAGCTGGCGCGGCGGCGGCACACCGAGCACGATCGGGACATTCGCCACCTTCCAGCCCGACATAGAGAGATAGACGCTGAGCGGCGTCTTCGACGTCCGCGAGACACCCACCAGCACGATGTCCGCCTCGTCGAGCGTGTCCAGCCCCTGCCCGTCGTCATGGCGCACGGCGTACTGGATGGCGTCCACCCGGTGGAAGTACTCGGCGTCGATCCCGCGCGCGACGCCGGGCCGCAGCAGCGGGCGCATGCCGATCTTCTGCGAGATCTGGCCCAGTAGCGGGCCGAGCAGATCCACGTGATCGATCAGCCGTTGCCGGCACTCGCGCAGGAGCAGGCGCCGCACCTCGACGATCACGATGGTGTGCACGATGATCCCATCGACGCGAGCGGCTTCCTCGACCACCTCCAGCACCTGCTCGCGCGTTCGCACGCCCGGATAGCGGCGGACGTCGAAGTCCACGCCGGGGAACTGGACGAGCGCCGCCTCGACGGCAGCCTGCGCCGTGGTACCGATGCCGTCGGAGACGATGAAGATCGTGCAGCGCCTGTCGGGAGATTGAAGCGAGCCCGTCATCGCGGTCCCTCCAGCGGTACCGCATCGAACCATGCGAAGAGCCTACCACGCCGTCCGGGGATCAGGAGGGATGGGTGGTAGAATCGGCAACTGAGACGAATGATCCCGTGACCGGCAAGGGCCGGTCGAGCCGCAGGAGCCACCCGAGAGGCGCGAGGGCGGATACTCCGTGTCGACGAGGCGATGGGCGAGACGAGCCGTTCCAGGCGAGGGCGCCGCGCCGAACGGGCGCGTCGCCGCGTCGCCCACCGCCGTGGCTCCGACCGCCACCCCGCCATCGCGCCGGGGGCTGCGCGCCCTTGCCCTCCGACCGCCGGTCGAGCTCCTGCTCTACGTCGCCATCGCGCTGGCGGCCCTCCTTTCCCGGTTCTGGGATCTCGGCTCACGGGCCCTCCACCACGACGAATCGCTCCATGCCTACTACTCTTGGATCTACGCAGAAGGCGAGGGATACATCCACCACCCGCTCATGCACGGCCCGGCGCTGTTCCACCTCGACGCCCTGGCCTACCTGCTCTTCGGAGCCACCGACTATGTCACGAGGGTTCCAGCCGCGGTCTTCGGTGTCGCGCTCGTGCTGCTGCCGGCGCTGCTGCGGGGCGAGGGGCTGCTCGGCCGCTGGGGCGCCCTCCTCGCCTCGTTTCTCCTGCTCGTCTCGCCATCCACCCTCTATTTCAGTCGCTTCATCCGGCACGATATCTTCGCTCTCGCCGGCACCTTCCTGCTCTTCATCGCGCTCCTGCGCTACGTCGAGCGGCCCGAGCGGCGCTGGCTGATCACCGGCGGCGTCACCATCGGCTTCATGCTCACGACCCACGAGGTGACCTTCGTCTCGCTCTTCATCCTGGTCACCTTCATCCTCATCGCGATCGCCTACCGGGTGGCTCCCGCCCTCTTCTGGATCTTCGGCGCCGGGCTGATCGCGCTGGGGCTGCTCGCTGCGGGCCTCGACCGGCTCGGCGTGGCCCCGCTTCCCGACATACCTTGGCAAAATCCGACGCGCGATGCTGTCCTGGCGTATCTGGTCGCGCTCGTCCGTCACCCGCTGGTCGTCGGCGCGCTCGGTATCGCCCTGCTCACGGTCATCGGCTCCCTTTGGCTGCTCGACCGCATCCGCGACCCCGAGCGGGGCTGGATCGACGGTCTCTTCGGCGCGGCCCCGCCTGGGACGACCGCGCGTGCCCTGGCCGACACGCTCGCTGACCGCACCGGCCTGGCGCTCGGCGCTGGGCTGGGGCTGGCGCTGTTCACGCTGCTCTACACGAGCCTCTTCACCAACCCTGGCGGGCTGGCGAGCGGCACCGTCGGCGCGCTCGGCTACTGGCTGGGCCAGCACGGGGTGCAGCGCGGCGAGCAACCCTGGTTCTACTACCTCCTGCTGGTGCCCCAGTACGAGTACCTGGCCACGTTGCTGTTCCCGGTCGGCCTCGGGGTCGTCGCCGGACAGGGGCTGCGCGCACTGGTTCGAGGCCAGGAGCTCGACGGGCGCTGGTACACCCGGGCACTGCTGGTCTACTGGGGGTCGGTCATGCTGGCCGTACTCTCCTGGGCCGGCGAGAAGATGCCCTGGCTGGTGGTGCACATCACGCTGCCACTGACCTTGCTGGCTGCCTCCCTGCTCGGCAGCGGCGCCGAGCGGCTCGAGCGTGCCTGGGCGAGCTGGGATGCCCGGCAGCGCCGCCGCTCGGTCTACCTCGGGCTGGCCAGCCTCGGTCTGGCGGCTGCCTGGTTCCTGCTGATGGCCTGGGGGAGCGCCGGCCCCTTCGTGCAGTCCACGACGGGCGGCTTCCCGCAACTCGTCCGCACGATCCGGCCGGAGATCGCCGGGCACTGGCGCTGGCTGTGGCTCCCGCTGGTCGTGCTGGCGGTCATCGCCGCGACCGTCGCGGCCGAACGCCGCGCTCGGCCACACCTGTTGACGATGAGTGCGGCCCTGAGCCTGGGGTTGGTGCTGCTCCAGATCCATGCCGGCTGGCGACTCACCTACCGCGAGGGCGACGTCCCTCGCGACATGCTGATCTATGTCCAGACCTCACCGCAGGTCGTGCAACTGACGCGCGATCTGGAGGCGCTCTCCCACGAGCTGACCGGTGGCATGGGGCTGGAAGTCTGGTACGACTCCGGCACGCAGTGGCCGATGAACTGGTACCTGCGCGAGTTCACCAGCCGCCGCTACTTCGGCACCACGCTGCGCGAGCTGCCCACGGATCCGCCGCCGGTCATCCTCTACTCGCTCGAGTACCTGAACAACATGTCGCCGGAGGCCGCGCGGCAACTGGAGAGCCAGTACACCTACGTCGAGTACCCGATGCGCTGGTGGTTCCCGGAGGACCAGACCTACCGGCGCTTCGCCATCGCCCCCGAGCTGAAGAACGAGGCGCGCCAGAACTATCAGACCGACCAGCCCCCGCCCTACTCCGCCGGCGACGTGCTGCGGAGCGTCTGGTCGAGCATCTCGTCGCTCCAGCGCCCGGAGCAGCAGGCCAAGGTCTTCCGGCTGGTCGCCTTCCGCGAGCTGCCGGCGACCATCGGCTCGTACCGCTTCCGGGTCTACATTCGGAACGATCTCCTGCCGTACTTCAACGATCTCCGCTACGGCGACGGCGGCTCCGCCGCGGCGCACGAAGACGTCGCTTCGGCAGCCGCTCAGCACAACGAGGAGCACGCGAGTGACCCAGGCAACTCCGGCACGCGAGCAAGCTGAGCCGACCGTCCTGGACCGGCGGGTCGACCTGACGCGGATCGACCGCGAGGCACTGCTCTGGACCGGACTGCTTGGCCTCGCGCTGCTCGTCAGGCTGGTCGGGCTGACGAACTACCCGCTCTCACCGGCTGAGGCACAGCTCGCCAGCGACGGCCTGGCGCTGGTGCGCGGCGACGCGCTCTCCAGCACCGGCCAGGCGCAGCCGCTGCCGGCCCTGGCCGCCGCGCTGGCGCTCTTCCTGTTCGGGGCTGGGGACGGCGTGATCCGGCTCGTGCCGCTGCTGGCCGGGCTGCTGACGCTCGTCTTCATCGCCCGCTTGCGTCCCTGGCTCGGCCCCGGCACGGCACTGGCCGCCGGGCTCCTCATGGCTCTCTCGCCGGCCTTGGTGGCCACCTCGACTCGGCTCGACGGGGGCGCGCTCCTGCTGCTGGCGGTCGTCGCCACGCTGGCCGCGGCCACGCGTTTCGATCGGCAGCCTGGCGCTGGCCCGGCTGTCCTGCTCGGGTTCTCGGCGGCGCTGCTGCCGCTGGCCCACCCGCTCGGCTGGCTCGTGCTGGCTGCGCTCGCGCTCTGGGGGCTCTGGCATCGCGGGACGGCGCTGTTGAGGCACGCCGTCCCGCTGGTGTGCGGCATGCTGGGAACGCTCCTCCTTACCTCGACGGCCCTGCTGAGCCGGCCGGGCGGCGCGCTCGGCTTCCTCGAGGGCAGCCTCTCGCTCCTCACGCGCGAGCACGTGGGAGCACCGCTCGAGGGCTGGCCGCTCCCGCTGGCTCTGCTCGTGACCGACGAGCTGCCAGCCACGCTCCTCGCGCTCGCCGCGCTGGTGGGTGCCCTCGGGCTGCGCGTCCGGAGCGGGGAGCCGCTGCCGCCGCCGCTCGCCTCGCTCGCGGTCTGGACCGGGCTGGCGCTGCTCGCCGCGCTAGTTCTCGGCGGCAAGGGGCCGGCGCTCTACGGGCTGCTGGCCCTCCCGCTGGCGCTCCTGAGTGGGGTAGGGCTCCACGCCGCGCTGGCAGCGATCGACTGGCGCCTCGCTCGTAATCCCTGGGATCTGGCAGTGACCGGATCGGCGACGACTCTGCTGCTGGCCCTGCTCAGCCTGCTCGGCCGGCTGCTGGGCGGGCCGGGTGGGCAGGCCAGCACCTGGCTGGCCGGTCTCCTGGTACTGCTCCTCATCATCCTCGGGCTGGCCGCGCTCACCTCCTGGCTCTGGCGCCAGGCCGCCCGCCCGGAGACGCTCTTGCTCACCATCCCGCTCGCGCTGCTGCTGGCGCTCGGGTTGCGGAGCAGCCTGCTGCTGAACATGACCAACACCGCCCGCCCCGGCGAGCTCCTGACGGCCGGCGCGACCTCACCGGGAGTCCGTCTGCTCGTCGAGCGAGTCACCCGGCTCAGCCGCGACGTCACGACGTTCCAGTCCGACGTCCGGGACCCGACCGGCGGGCACGGGCTCGCTATCGCCGTCGATCCGGCGCTCGAGCAGCCCTTCCGCTGGTACTTCCGGGACTTCCCGAACGTCCAGGTCGTCTCGCTGGCCGAGGCCGGGCCGCTGGAGCCAACTCCGGACGTGATCATCGCCCCAGCCGCGCTGGAGCCTGCCCTGGCATCGACCTACCCGGACTCCGTCTTCCGGCTGTACCCGCTGCGCTCCAGCATGCCCGAGGCGCTGGCGAACCCTGACTGGCAGGCCATTCTCTCGGCCCCCGTCGATCCCTGGGCGGTGAGACGCTACCTCAGCTACCTGATCGACCGGCAGGTGGCCGCTCCCCCGGCGCCGGAGTCGTTGGCGCTGGGACTGCGCGCCGATCTCGCCGAGCGGCTGTACGGCCCCGGGGCACCCTGATCACCGCCATGGCACGCATCCTGGTCATCGAGGACGACCTGCGCATCGCCGAGCTGCTCCGCATCTTCCTGGCGCGGGAAGGCCACGAGGTGATCACCGCGCCGGACGGGCGCGAGGGACTGCGCCTGTTCAGCCTCGAGCAACCTGACCTCGTCATCCTCGACCTGATGCTCCCAGGCACTCACGGGCGCGACGTCTGCCGCGCCATCCGGACGCGCCACGCCACCCCGATCATCATGCTGACCGCGCTCGACGACGAGCGCGACGTGATCGAGGGGCTCGACCTGGGGGCCGACGACTACGTGACCAAGCCGTTCAAGCCCCGGGAGCTGCTGGCCCGGGTGCGCGCCGCGCTGCGCCGCTCGGCAGGCCCGCCCTCGCTGGTGCGCGAGCTGGCGATCGGCAACCTGCGCATCCAGCTCGACCAGCGGGCAGTGATGGTTAGCGGGCAGCCGATCCCCCTGCGCCCGCGGGAGTTCGACCTGCTGGCCACCCTCGCCGCGCGCCCTGGGGTCGTCTTCACTCGCGAGCAGTTGCTGGCGCAGGTGTGGGGATGGGACGACGATTCGGAGACGCGGACGGTGGACGTGCACGTCAACCGGCTGCGGCACAAGCTGGGCGGGGCGAGCGTCGCCATCGAGAGCGTGCGTGGCCTCGGCTACCGGCTCGTCGAGCGAGAGGCGTAGTCGCGCCACGCCTGCCCCGGCTGCCGCGACGGGCACCGGAGTGCCGTTTACCGGGCGGTTACGAGGGCCAGGCATCGTCGAGCGTAACGTGGCCAGAGCGTCCAGGGAGAGGGGCAGCCGTGTTCACCAGCGTGCGATCGCGTATCTTCGCCGGGTTCGTGTTCGTGGCGCTGGTGATGGTGTTGACCACGGCCCTGCTCGCGGCGGTGCCGATCCGGCGGTTCCAGGAGCGCCTGGAGAGCCAGCGGCTGCAGGCCTACGCGGCCACGCTGGCAGTGGGCGCCGGGGTGATCCTGGAGCAGTCACCGGCCCGCGCAGCCGCGCTCGAAGGCTTCCTCACGCGCCAGGCCGAGCGGCTGGGCGCGCGCATCCTCATCGTCGACCGGGGCGGCAACGTGGTCGCGGACTCGGCACCTGGGCAGCCGCTCTCGCCGGCGCTCGATGCAGCCGTCCGGCAGGCTGCCGGCCGGGTGGACGGCCGCCGGGTCGAGCCGCTCGACGCCGGCCTGGTCGACCGGCAGCGGCTAGTGGTCGCGCCGGTGCCGCGCTCCGATGGCTTGACGCTGGCCTTGCTGGCTCCCGCGCGCCGCGCGCCGATCGGCCGCGGGCTGCTCCTGCCACTGGCAGCGGCGACCGGGCTGGGACTGCTGGTCGCGCTGGCGGTGACCTGGCTCGTCAGCCGCTCGATCGCCGGCCCGATCACGCGCCTGACCCAGGCCGCCGACGCGATGGCCGCGGGCAACCTCGAGCTGGCGATCTCCGGCGAGGGCTCCGACGAGCTCGGCCGGCTGGTACGGAGCTTCAACACGATGGCCTCGAGCCTGCGCGCGATGCTGGAGAGCCAGCGCCGCCTCTTGGCCAACGTCGCCCACGAGCTGCGCACGCCACTGACGGTCATTCAGGGCTACGCGCTGGCGCTGCGCGAGGGGGTGCTCGAGGATCGCGGCGACCGGGAGCGGGCGCTCGGGACCATCGTCGAGGAGAGCGAGCGCGCCGACCGCCTGCTCACCCAGCTTCTCCAGCTCTCCCGGCTGGAGAGCGGTCTGCGCCGTCCGGCGCTCCAGCCCGTCCGTCTCCAGGATCTGGCGGGGCGCGTCGTGGAGCGCCACCGCCTCGCGGCCGAAGCCCGAGGCATCACCCTGAGCACGGCCATTGCGCTTGATCTCCTGGCCAGCGCCGACCCGGAACTGCTGGAGCAGGCGATCGACAACCTGGTCGTCAACGCCCTGCAGCACTGCGGGCCAGGCACCCAGATCCAGATCACCGCCCAACCGGCGCTGCTGGAGGCCGAACGCACGCCGCTCGTCCGGATCCGGGTCAGCGACACCGGGCCGGGGATCCCGCCGGAGGCGCTGCCGCGGCTGTTCGAGCGGTTCTACCGCGTCGAGGCGGAGCGCGCAGACGGCTCCGGACGCCCCACCGGCTTCGGTCTGGGGCTGGCGATCGCGCGCGAGATCGTCGCGGCCCACGGCGGCACGATCGCGGTCGAGAGCCAGGCGGGACAGGGGACGACGTTCGTCATCGATCTCCCGGTGGCCGCCGAACCTCGCGAGCGCTGAAACCGGATTTGACTCTCCCCGGTGCCGCTGCTAGGATCAGCGCCAGCCTCGCGCCACTGCCGCTCGCGGAGGGCGGGCAGTCCATGAGGAGGAACCATGTACCTGGAACAGATCAACGGCCCAGAAGACCTGAAAAAACTCACCATCCCCGAACTCGAGCAACTGGCGCAGGAGATCCGCGAGACGATCATCGACGTGGTTGCCGGCAAGACCGGCGGCCACTTCGCGCCCAACCTCGGCACCGTTGAGCTGACCCTGGCGCTGCACTATGTCTTCGACTCGCCGCGTGACAAGATCGTCTGGGATGTCGGCCACCAGGCCTACCCGCACAAGCTGGTCACCGGACGGCGGGATCGCTTCCACACGATCCGCCAGGAGGGCGGGCTGAGCGGCTTCCTGCAGCGAGAGGAGAGCGAGCACGACCAGTTCGGCGCCGGGCACGCGAGCACCTCGATCTCGGCGGCGCTGGGCATGGCGGTCGCCGGCCAGCTCAAGGGCGAGCGGTTCCATACCGTCGCGGTGATCGGCGACGGCGCGCTGACCGGCGGCATGGCGTACGAGGCGCTCAACAACGCCGGCAGCCTCCAGGTGCCGCTGATCGTCGTGCTCAACGACAACGAGATGTCGATCGCGCCGAACGTGGGCGCGCTGGCCAAGTACCTGAGCCGGATCCGCACCAACACGCGCTACACCCAGGCCAAAGCCGAGATCGAGCGGCTGCTGCGACGCCTGCCCCAGGGGGATCTCTGGCTGGAGCTCAGCCACCGGTTCCTCGACGGCCTCAAGGAGATCGTCTACCAGACCATGATCTGGGAGGAACTCGGCTTTACGTACTTCGGCCCGGTCGACGGCCACAACATCCGCGAGCTGATCGAGACCTTCCAGCTCGTGAAGAAGATCAGGGGGCCGGTCTTCGTCCACGCCATCACCGTCAAGGGCAAGGGGTACCAGCCCGCCGAAGACGACCCGTTCAAGCACCACAGCGCGTCGGTCAAGGTGCCCGGGGCGCCGCCGTCGCCGCCGAAGTACCAGGACGTCTTCGGCGAGACGCTGACGCGGCTGGCCGAGGAGGACAAGCGCATCGTCGCCATCACCGCTGCCATGCCGGACGGCACCGGTTTGCTGCCCTTCGCCAAGGCACACCCCGACCGCTTCTTCGACGTCGGTATCGCCGAGCAGCACGCCGTCACCTTCGCCGCCGGCCTGGCGACCCAGGGTCTGCGGCCGGTGGCCGCCATCTACTCGACGTTCCTGCAGCGGGCCTACGACCAGGTGATCCACGACGTCTGCATCCAGAACCTGCCGGTTGTCTTCGCGATGGACCGCGCTGGACTGGTCGGCGAGGACGGCCGCACCCATCACGGCGTCTTCGACTTCGCCTACCTCCGCTGCATCCCGAACATGGTGATCATGGCGCCCAAGGACGAGGACGAGCTCCGCCATATGCTGAAGACGGCCATCGACTACGAGCGCGGACCGATCGCGCTGCGCTACCCGCGCGGCTCCGGCGTCGGCGTCCCGCTGCTGGGCGATCCGCACCCGCTGCCGATCGGCAAAGGCGAGCTTCTGCAAGAGGGCGACGACGTGGCGATCATTGCCATCGGCGCGACCGTTCTGCCAGCGCAGCGCGCGGCGGAGATCCTGGCCGAAGCCGGCGTGGAGGCCACCGTCATCAATGCCCGGTTCGTCAAGCCGCTCGACGAGGCGTTGATCCTCGAGGCGGCCCGGCGAACCGGGCTGGTCGTGACCGTCGAGGACGCGCAGGTCGCCGGCGGCTTCGGCAGCGCTGTGCTCGAACTCTTCGCGCGCGAGGAGCTGCGCATACCGGTCGCCTGCCTCGGGTTGCCCGACCGCTTCTTCGACCACGCGTCACAGGCCTCGCTGCGCAAGCAAGCCGGTATCGACGCCGAGAGCATCGCCCGGCGGGCGCTCGCGCTGGTCCGGCAGCACCGCGGGGTCACGCCGCAGCTCCGCTGATCGGATGCTGGTGACCGGTCGATCCGGAGACACGATGGAGCTGCTGAAACGGCTCGCCGAGCTGCTCGGCGAGCCGCTCGACTCTTCCCAGCTCGCCGCCTTCGCCCGCTACGGCGAGCTGATCCTCGAGTGGAACCGGCGGGTGAACCTCACCTCCATCAGCGACTGGGACGAGCTGCAAGTCCGGCTGTTCGCCGACTCGCTAACCCTGGCTCCCTACGTGCGCCAGGCCTGCGCGGAGTCCGGCGACGCCTGCCGGCTGATCGACATCGGTACCGGCGCCGGCATCCCAGGCATCCCGCTGAAGCTGGTTCTCCCCTGGATCGAGGTCACGCTAGTGGAGGCTACCGGCAAGAAGGTCACCTTCCTAGAGGCCGCGATCCAGGCCCTCGAGCTCTCGGGCGTCCGCGCAGTCCACGCCCGGGCCGAGACGCTGGCGCACGACGCTGGCTACCGCGGCGTGTTCGACGTGGCGACCGCCCGGGCGGTCGCCCCGCTGCCAGCGCTCCTCGAGCTCTGCCTCCCCTTCTGCCGGCCCGGCGGCTGGGGCATCTTCCCCAAGGGTGCCGGGGTTGACGGCGAGGTGGCCGGAGCTCGCCGGGCGCTGGAGATCCTCGGCGCCCGGCTGGTCGCAGTCGAGCCCGTCCAGATCGAGGCGCTGCGCGGCACGACCATCGTCGTGGTGAGACTGGAACGGCCGGTACCGGAGAGGTACCCGCGCCGGCCCGGCATGCCGGCCAAGCGCCCGCTGTAGGACGGCTCACGCCACCCTCCCGGCCCTTCTCTTCCGCTCTGCTACCCTCACCCCCGGCCCCTTTCCCGCGAGCACCCCTCACCCCCTCCCCCCTCTCCCGCGAGCGCGGGAGAGGGGTGCCCGAAGGGCGGGGTGAGGGCAGGAGAGGGAGCCGAAGGTGAGTGAGGCGGCGATCGCGTGCGATCATGGTAGGATGGCGGCCGAAGATGCGATCGTGTGCGGATAGCCGGAGAGGGACCGGCAGATGGCGACGAAGGAGCGGCTGGTCATCGTCGGTGGCGACGCGGCCGGGATGAGCGCGGCCGCGCAGGCGCGCCGGATGCGCGACGACCTGGAGATCGTCGCCTTCGAGCGCGGGCAGCACACCTCCTACTCCGCCTGAGGCATCCCGTACTACGTCGCCGGTCTGGTCGACGACGAAGACGAGCTGATCGCCCGCTCGCCCGAGGAGCACCGCCGCCGCGGCATCGATGTCCGAATCGGCCACGAGGTCGTCGCCATCGACCTCGCGGCACGCTTCGTCACGGTGCGGCGTCTCGCCGACGGGGCGACCTACCGCGAATCCTTCGACCAGCTCGTCTACGCCACCGGCGCCGGCCCGCGCCGGCTGGAGGTGCCCGGAGCCGACGCCCAGGGCATCTACGGCGTCGCGACGCTGGCGGATGGCCTGCTCCTGCGCGAGGTCGTGGAGCGGGAGCGCCCGCGGCGGGCGGTGATCGTCGGCGGGGGCTACATCGGGATCGAGATGGCCGAGGCCTTCGTCACCCGTGGGCTCGAGGTCTCGCTGGTCGAGCTCGGCCCGCAGGTGATGGGGACGCTCGACCCGGACATGGGCGCGCTGGTCTCGGCAGCGCTCCGCGAGGCCGGGGTCGAGGTCTACCTCGGCGAGCGCGTGACCGGCTTCCACACGGCAGACGGCCGGGTGCGGGCCGTCGAGACCGACCGGCGGGCGCTCCCGGCCGACCTGGTCGTCCTCGGGGTCGGGGTGCAGCCGCGCACCGAGCTGGCGGCCCAGGCCGGCCTCCCGCTCGGCGAGAGCGGGGCCGTGCGGGTCGACGACCGGATGCGCACCGGCATCCCCGGCGTGTGGGCGGCCGGCGACTGCGCCGAGACCTTCCACCTCGTGAGCCGCCGGCCGGCCTACATCCCGCTCGGGACCACCGCCAACAAGCAGGGGCGGATCTGCGGCATCAACATCGGCGGCGGCTACGCCCGCTTCCCCGGTGTCGTCGGCACCGCGGTCACGAAGTTCTGCCGGACCGAGATCGCCCGGACGGGGCTGAGCGAGCGCGAGGCGCAGGCGCTCGGCTTCGAGTACGGGGTGGCCCGGATCGAGGATCGCACGCGGGCGCGCTACTACCCCGGCGCAGCCCGGATCGTCGTCAAGCTGCTGGCCGAGAGGGGCAGCGGCCGGCTGCTCGGCGCGCAGATCGTCGGCGGCCCGGGCACCGGCAAGCGGATCGACGTGGTCGCGGCGGCGCTGCACGCCGGGATGCGGGTCGACGAGTTCATGTACCTCGACCTCGCCTACGCCCCGCCTTTCTCGCCGGTCTGGGACCCACTGCTGATCGCCGCGCGCAAGGCGGCCGAGCAGGTGTGACGACGGCGGTCACCTGGCCGACTGCGCGCGGCTCACCGCCGAGGCATGGGCCAACCGCTCCAGGGTGTCGTCCAACGGGGGAAGCGTGACCTCGCCGTAGCGTCGCCGGAGGGCGGCTTCGATCAGGAAGTCGGCGAGCTGCGGGTTCTTCGGCAGGACCGGGCCGTGGAGATAGCAACCGATCGCGTTCCGGTAGCGGCATCCCTCGGTCTTGTCCTCGCCGTTGTTGCCACAACCGACCCGGACGCGGCCCAGCGGCCGGGCCTGCGGCCCCAGGAAGGTACGGCCGCTGTGGTTCTCGAAGCCCACCAGCTCACCGAACTCCTCGCTCTCGACCACGACGTTGCCGATCATCCGGCGCGATCCGGCCTCGGTCCAGGCGTCGAAGACGCCGAGACCGGGCAGGGGCTCGCCCTGATGCGGCCGGTAATAGTGGCCGAGAAGCTGGTACCCTCCGCAGATCGCCAACAGCGGCGCTCCCTCCTCGATCTCGCGCCGCAAGATTTCGCCCTTCGGCCCCTGGAGATCCCGCGCTGCGGCCACCTGCTCGCGATCCTGCCCGCCACCCCAGAAGAAGATGTCGCACCGGCCGGGCTCCAGCGGCTCGCCGACGCCGAGCTCGATGACCCGCGCCTCGATCCCGCGCCAGCGGCAGCGCTGGGCCAGCGCTAGGACATTGCCGCGATCCCCGTAGATATTCATCGTCCGGCCATAGAGCCAGCAGATCGTCAGCTCCACCGCTCGCCTCCTCACTGCCGCCAGAACGCCGGCGCCACGCCGCGGCCGGCCAGCGCGCGGCGCAGCGCGAGCATGGCGGTATAGGTCGGCAGGATGTACCCAGTCTGGCCGGGAGCCAGCTCGCTCACGAAGGCGTCGAGCGCGCCGGGCAAGTCGCCCAGCACGCGCAGCCGCTCCTGGGGAACGCCGGCGTACTTCAACCTGAGTGCCATGTCCGCCCCGCGGATGCCGCCGGTGAAGACCGGGAAACGAGCCTCGGACAGTGGCTCCAGGTCGGCATCCCAGAGCCAGGAGACATCACGCCCGTCGGCGTCGAGATCGTTGATCAGGACGAGCAGCGGCGCCTCGACGCGCGCGCTCGCCAGCATCCGCACGACCTCGTTGAGCCCAGTCGGGTTCTTGATCAGCACGATGACGAGCGAGCGGCCCCGATAGCTCACCCGCTCCAGGCGGCCGAAGGCGGCCCGCGTGGCGGCGAGGCCAGCCTGGATCACCTCGGGCACGATCCCGAGCGCCAGGGACGCGGCGACGGCCGCGAGAGCGTTGTACACGTTGTAGAGCCCGGACAGGGGAACCTCTACCGGCCAGGGCTTGCGCCCGGGTACCGTCACCTCGAACGAGAGGCGCTCCAGCCCCTCGAGCGCGATCGAGCCGGCGGCGACGTCGAGCGGCGGACGCTCGAAGCCGCAGCCGGGGCACCGGTAGTCGCCCAGGTGGGAGATGAAGGCAGCACGGTAGGTGAACGCCGTGCCACAGCGGCGGCAGACCGAAGCATCGGCCGCGTGCGGCAGCCGGTCGAGCGCCACGCGCCGCTCAGCCAGGCCGAACGCCAGGCGCCGGCCTGCTAGCTCGCCGGTCAGCGCCGCCAGCGTGGGGTCGTCGACGTTGACGACGACGCGGCTCTCGGCTGGGAGCGCGCGCAGGGCCTCGCCCCAGGACCGCGCCACGGTGTCCAACTCCCCGTACCGGTCGAGCTGGTCGCGGAACAGGTTGAGCAGCAAGACGATCCGTGGGCGCGTCTGGCGCACGACGGCCGGGAAGGCCGCCTCGTCTGCCTCGATCACCGCGATCTCGCCCCGCACCCGGCCGAGTAGCGATGACTGTTCGGCGAAGGCGGCCGTGATGCCGCGGACGAGGTTCGAGCCAGAGCGGTTGTGGACTACCCTGTGACCGGCCTGCTCCAGAATCGTCGCCAGCATGCGGGCTGTCGTGGTCTTGCCGTTCGTCCCGGCGACGACGACGCAGCCACCCGGGAGCTGGCGGCTCAGCTTGCCCAGCGCCCCGGGATCGATCAGGGTAGCCAGGAGCCCCGGCAGGGCAGTGCCACCTCCCCGCCCGAGCCGGCGGATCGCCGCGGCGCTCAGGCGGCTCACTCCGACTGCCAGGCTGAGACGCGGGTCCATGCTCTACTGGTCTTCGCTGGTGAGAATCACGCTGACCGAGCGCAGCGCCTTATAGTCTACCAGCGGCCGCACCGCGAGCCGGAGCTCGCTCGCTTCTACCTCACGCTCCCCACCGTAGACCGCCCCGATGACCAGGCCAGGTGGGACACGCGCCGTGCGACCCGAGGTGACGACCAGCTCGCCCTCGCGCACCGGCGTATTCGGATCCAGATGCCGGAGTTCGAGCAGTCCGCCGCGTTGCCACTGGCCGTACACGATGCCCTCGGCCCGGCTCTCCTGCAGCAGCGCGCCGATCTGCATGCTCGAATCGATCAGCAGCGTGACCCGTGCGCGGTCGGCCTCGACCTCGGTGACCAGACCGACCAGAAAGTCCGGGCTGACCACCGGCATGCCGACCTGGATCCCGGCGTTCGCCCCACGGTCGATCACGATCGCCTGCTGCAGCGCGTCGGGGTCGTAGGCGATCACGTTGGCCGGCACCAGCGTGAGATCCGGGTTCTGCTGCTTGAAGCCGAGCTGCTCGCGGAGCTGGATCACTTCTTGTTCGAGCTCCTTGAGCCGAGCGTTCTCAGCCAGCAGGCGGTCGCGCTCGGCACGCAGGGCCTCGAGCTGTGCCTCAAGCTCGCTCTGGCTGCCGCGCCCCGGCCAGGAGACCCTATCGAGCGCCTGGGAGAGAGCCGACTCGGCTGCCCCGGCCAAACGGTTCGCCGGAGCCTTTACGGTGTCCAGCCGCTGCTGGTGATCGAGCAGGATCAGCGTGGTGCTCGTAGCCACGAACAGGGCCACGAGCATCGCGACCTGCCGGACTGTGAGTGTCATCGCTCACCGCAGGCTCTTCCCATGCGCTGTGACCTCTAGGTGCGAGCCGGCGTCCGCCGCTGCTGGCTTCCCGCCAGCGCTCGCTGGTAGAGGTGGAGCGCCTCCGCGACGCGACCGGTGCCGCGGGCCACGCAGGTCAGCGGGTCGTCGGCGAGGTAGACCGGCATGCGGAGCTCCGCCATCAGGCGCTTGTCCAGTCCCATCAGCAGCGCGCCGCCGCCCGCCAGCACGATCCCGCGCTCCATGATGTCGGCGACCAGCTCCGGAGGTGTCTCCTCGACGCAGGTCTTGACTAGCTCGACGATCTGGTTGACCGGCCCGGCGATGGCGTCGCGGATCTCGACGCTGCTGACTTCGACAGCCTTCGGCAGACCGGTCAGCAGGTCTCGCCCGCGCAGCACCACGCGCCGCTCCTCTTCCAGCGGGTAGGCTGACCCGGCCGCGATCTTCGCGTTCTCGGCCGAGCGCTCGCCGATCACCAGGTTATGGTCGCGGCGCGCCCACTGGATGATCGCCTCGTCGATCTCGTCCCCCGCGACACGGATGCTATGATTGACGACGATCCCACCCAGCGAGATCACCGCGACCTCGGTCGTCCCACCGCCGATGTCGACGATCATGCTGCCCACAGCCTCGTTGATCGGGAGCCCGGCGCCGATTGCGGCCGCCATCGGCTCCTCGATGGTGTACGCCTCGCGCGCGCCAGCGCTCAACGCTGCGTCCTTAGCCGCGCGCTTCTCGACCTCGGTTACCCCGCTCGGGATCCCGATCACGACGCGCGGGTGCGGCGTGATCAGTTGCTGGGCGTGTACCTTGCGGATGAAGTAGTGGAGCATCATCTCGACGGTGTCGAAGTCGGCGATGACGCCATCCTTGAGCGGCCGGACGGCGACGATCGTCTCGGGCGTCTTCCCGACCATCGCCTTGGCCTCGACGCCGACCGCCAGGGCGCGGCGGGTCTTCTTGTCGACCGCCACCACCGACGGCTCGGAGATGACGATCCCCTTGCCGCGCACGTAGACGAGGGTATTCGCGGTGCCCAGGTCGATCCCCAGGTCGCGGCTGAACAATCCGAAGAGCGCGCTCAGCGGGCGAATCATGCTCCGTGCGCCTCCCACCCCTTGCGGCCACTGGCGTCGCGCAGCGCGCTGCGCTCGGCATCGCCCGGTGGCTCGTGTCTCTCCGTCGAGGTCATCTCCGTTTGTCCCGTCCGTTCGCTCAGTTCAGGTACCATGCCGGATCCTGGTAAACCCCGTTATACATGATGATGAAGTGGACGTGCGGCCCGGTGGAGTAGCCGGTGCTGCCCATCGGGCCGATGTACTGCCCCTGGTTCACCCACTGCCCCACCTGTACCGGCGGCGGCTCCGCCATGTGCCCGTACCAGGTCACGTAGCCGTTGCCGTGGTCGATCGCCACCGCGTAGCCCAGCCCGTAATTGTTCCAGCCGGAGAAGATCACGGTGCCGCTGTCGGCCGCCACGATGTCGGTGTACATCCGGTTGGCGATGTCCCACCCGTTGTGGGCGGCATGGAAGTACTGCGTGATCACCCCGGTCGTCGGCCAGATGAACGAGCCGCTGGGGGACTGCTGCTGGGCTGGCGGCGGCGCGGGGGACGAAGCCCTGGCCGGCGCCGAGGGCGGTGCCTCCTGCTGCGGCGGGGGCGGCGGTGGTGGCGGAGGCGGCGGAGGCGGCTCGCCACCGGGGATCATCACGTACTGGCCCACTCGCAGCACGCCGTTCTCTCCGAGCCCATTCATCGGGTAATCACGAATGACCTGAGGATCGACACCCCAGTACTCGGCGAGCGACTCGATGGTGTCACCCTCTTTGACCTGCACCATCACGCCGTCTGTTGGCAGGATCGCCAGTTGTTGGCCGGGATGGATCAACTCTGGATCGGGCAGGCTGTTGGCCAGCGTGATCGTCTTCGTCTGCAAGCCGAACCGCTCGGCGATCCGCCAGAGCGTGTCTCCCTCTTGAACCGTGTACATGATGACCCGGTCGCGGCTCGGCATCTTCCCACCGGGAACCATCAGCAGCCGGTACGGAACCAGATCCGTCGAGTACTGCACCCCGTTGGGGGCGTAGCCAGTGATCGCGCTGACATCGACCTGGTAGCGGGCCGCGATCGACTCGAGCGTATCCCCCTCCCGAACCACGTGCAGCATCCCATCGACCGGCGGGATACGGAGCTGGATGCCCTCCGGGAGCGGTTTGCCCGGGTCGACCAGGTTGTTGGCCCACAGAAGCGTCTCTGGCGAGCGCCCGGTGGCCTGGGCGACATCGTAGATCGTCTCTCCATCGGCGGTGATGTAGGTATCGATCTGCAGCACATCGGGAGTCACCGCCAGTCCACCCGTCGAGAGATACCCGTTCATCACGTCAGCGACGGTCGAGTCCGGCGCGGCGAGCAGCGGGCCAGGCGCTTGCTGCGCAGCCGGGCCAGCGGGCGCGACCGACACGATCTGGTCGGTTCCACCGGGCCGCTGAACCGGTAGCTCGCGCGCCCAAAAGCCGCTGCCGGCCGCCGTAGCAATTGCAAAGGCAAGGACCAGCCCGTGTAGCCCCACGCGCCAGCGGCCGGCGCGCAGAACCGCCATCGGCCGAGGCGTGGCCGGTCGCGGCGGGATAATGAGCGTTCGCTGAACGTCAGGAGAGCTCGGCGCGCGGGGCGGAGAGACAACGATGCCCGGCGCGCCGCGGGGCGAAGCAGGCGGTACCTTGTGTGCTTGCCCATTGCCCGCCGGCTTCGGAATCCGTACCAGCGGAGGCGGGTGGTCGGACGGTCGCCGGCCATTCGCCGTCACGCTGGTACGCGGCACCGCGCCGGGCTCGCTGCCATTCGCCGGCGAGCGTGGTGGCTGTCCATTCGAGAAGTGATCGGCCGGCGGGGTGGCATGACCGTTGGCAGGCGTACCCGCCCGTTCAGCCGGATCAGGCCGCCAGCCGAACTGCGGCTGCCCGTTCCCTGATGGTCGAGCGTGGTCAGATGCGCTGGGCGTCGCAGGCTCGCGCGCCTTACCCAACGAGCCGCCCACCGGCTCCGGCCCCTTCCCTTCCCGAACCTGGACGGCTATACCCCTTCCCGATGGAGGATATAGCAGTTACGAGGCGAAGCGCCAAGAGTTTCGTCCCCCTTCGCGCGCTGGCGCCGCCCTCTCCATACCTTTCCGGCAGGATAACACGAGCGCCAAATCGCGTCAAACCTGACCATACAGAAGACAGCGCCGGTAGCCTACCACCCAGCAGTCCTATTTGCCGGTGTTGCAGGCCGAGGGCACACCTTCCCAGGAGGCACGCGACATGGCCGCCCCCGGCAGTGTAGGATTCCGCAAGCCCGAGCGCAGGCGCCTGTGGCCGACGCCGCCATCAGCAGGAGACCGAGCTGATGTCGCGAGAGATCCAAAGGCACGTACGCCCGATCTGGCCGGATACCGGGTACGTCGTGGAGACGGCCCACGCCATCGTCAACCCGGCATCCGGCAGCGGCCGTCCCGCCCGCGCCTGGCCAGCACTCAAGCGGCGGCTCGAAACGCTCGGTCTACGGGTAGAGGAGGAGCACACCAGCGGCCTGGGTGATGCCACCCTGATCGCCCGCCAGCTACTGCAGCGCGGCGCGCGCGAGCTTATCGTCGTGGGCGGCGACGGGACCTTGAACGAGGTCGTGAACGGCTACCTCGGTCCCGATGGCCAGCCCATCGCCCGGGACGCCGTGCTGACGATCGTTCCCTGCGGCACCGGACGCGATTTCCCCCGGCTCTTCGGGATCACCCGGCCCGAGCAGGTCGTGAGCCTCCTGCGGGACGGCGAGGTCTGCCGGGTCGATGTCGGCGTGGTTGAGTACCGCAGCCCGAGCGGGCACCCGGAGCGGCGCTACTTCGTCAACATGGCCGATGTCGGCCTGGGAGCCGAGACGGCAGCCTGGGTGAGCCAATCGGCCAAGATGTTCGGGGGCTTCCTCGCTTATCTGCTCGGCGCTGCTCGGACGATCCTGCGCTACCGTAGTCGCCCGCTCGAGCTCCGGGTCGACGGCGACCCAGTTCATCGCGGGCCGGCGTTGATGGTGGCGCTGGCCAACGGCCGCTTCCATGCCGGCGGCATGCGGATCGCGCCGATGGCCTCGGTGACCGACGGGATGCTCGAAGTGTTCATCCTGCACGACGTCTCGCGCTGGCAACTGCTCACCTCGCTCCTGCCGGCGGTCTACCGCGGTGGGCATATCGGCCACCCGGCAGTCCAGCACTGGCAGGCACGCCGGGTAACGATCCACGCGCCCGAGCCGCTGCGCATCGAGCTCGACGGTGAGCAGCCAGGCTTTACCGACGTGACAGCCAGCGTCCTGCCCCGCGCGGTCGCGTTTCGGGTGCCGCGTGGCACGTGCGAGGGCATGGGCAGAGGTTGACCGGAAGGCAGCGGGTCTGCCACAATGAGGCGCGCTCCCCCGGCGGGCAGCGCCGTCTCGCCATGACGCTGGAACGACCCACAATGGAACGATCCTCGGGGGACACAGACAGAGCGGAGCGGTGGGGGCACGGTGAACATGCAGTCTGAGCCACTGATTGCCACGATGAATCTCGATCGAGATGAGCCTGAACGGGGAACCTTCACGATCATCGGGGAGAGGTTGACTCCGAGATTAGCATGGTGCGCCGAGGGATTGCGCCAGGAGCTCCAACGGCGGGGGCACGAGTTCTTCGAGCGTCCGATACCGGATATCCGGCTAGTGCTGAGCGTCTTCCCGCACGACAAGCCACAGCAGTACCGCCGGAAGGCCCAGGCCACCTTCGTCGTCGGGATCACCGAGCTACCGGAGCAGCCCAGCGATGTCCTGGTCGCCGGCTACCCCTATCTGCTGCGAGCACTGGCGAACCTGGTGATCCTCCTGTTGCCCGGCCAAGAGGGGATCGAGGCCCACTTCATCACGCTGGAGCGCGGCCACTACACCGTCCGGCACCGGCCAGGACGTGACGACGACTTCTTCGCAGAGATCTACGAGCGCCTCCACCCGCTGGCGTCCTCGCGTCTGGTGATCAACAACATCTTCCGCACCGACCTCGAGCCGGAGCTGTGGAACGGCGACGAGATCACCGAGCAGATCTCTCGCGCCGGCAAGCGGCTGGACGCCATGAACCTCCTGCCGGCGCCGTTCCCCGTCCACGAGATCTTGACCGAGCGGGAACTGCGACACGTGAAGCGGCTCTACGGCCTCGGGGGATTGAGCTACGGGAACCTGAGCGCGCGCAAGGATCGCAATCGCTTCTGGATGAGCGCCAGCGGCGTCAACAAGGCGAAGCTGGAGGTGATCGGCCAGGACATCCTCCTCGTGTCCGGGTTCGACCCCGCCATCCCTGCGATCATCCTGAGCGTGCCGCCCCACGTGCAGCCCCGGCGCGTCTCGGTCGATGCGATCGAGCACTGGATGATCTACCAGCAGCACCCCGAGATCGGCGCGATCGTCCATGTCCACGCCTGGATGGAGGGGATCCGCTCGACCGAGATCAACTACCCGTGCGGGACGATCGAGCTGGCCCAGGCCGTCTCCCGCCTGCTGGCGCAGGAGCCAGATCCCTCGCGGGCCGTCATCGGCCTGAAGAACCACGGCGTGACGATCACCGGCCGGAGCATGGACGAGATCTTCGAGCGGATCGAGGGGAAAATCATCCCTCAGGTGCCGATGTCCTAAGCTCCTCAGAATCGCGCCAGCCTGCCGCTCACGCTGCGACGGCACCGGTGCAAGTGCGCCGCGCTCGCGGTGTAGGGGGGCGACGAACCTGGTTGCCTGGCAGTCCCACTACCTGGTGCCCCACCAGTCTCACCCAGCACGCGTGGAGCAGCGTCGCGCCGCTGTCTCACCATGCCCAATCTGCTACGCCACAGGGACGACTCGTGCTGCCTTCTACGCGCTAGGTGGCCTCGCCGTACGTAGGATCGACGCCTGGAACTCGGCTCCCGGTATGCCAGAGTCGAGGACCTCCTCGACGGCTCGCTCCACGTTGTAGGCGACGCGACGAAACTCCACCGACCAGCCGTCCTCGCCGAGCGTGAAGACAGTGTAGGCGGCTCGTTGGTCGCCGTCGAACGGCAGCCCAACGCTGCCGACCGTGGCCAGGAGCCGCCCATCGATCCACCGCTGGTACTGCACGTGGATGTGACCGTAGGCGAGCGCCTGGCCACCGGCTTGATCCAGCATCCGGCGAGCCAGCTTCTCCGGAGCGCCTTCCGGTACGGTATCGTGCGCGTTCCACGGCGTTGCGTGCACCACTGTGAGCGCCCGCCCTGCCGGGGCCGGGATCACGCGGGCCAGCGGCAGGCTGGCCAGGTACTCGATCTGCTCAGCCGACAGGCGCTCGACTGCCCAGCGGTAGCGCTGGAGCATCGGCTCCGACGCCGTGTGGCGCTGCGACTCGTGCGCGACCTTCGCCGGCACCCGGCCCCCGGTGGCGAGTTCGACGATGAACTCGTCGGTGTTGCCCCGCACTGCTGGGAAGCCACGCTCCCGAATACGATCAATGCACTCCGCCGGGCGTGGGCCACCGAACGCGAAGTCGCCGCCCATCACCACCGCGTCGTACGGTCCGGTCGCGTCGAGCTCGCTGAGCACTGCATCTAACGCCTCCAGATTACCGTGCGTGTCAGAGATCACCGCGACCCGCATCCTGCCCTCCTTCCAGGCACACCGGATGATCGCCAACGTCCCCCGCGCGGTTTGCTAGGATCAAGGAGGGGACAATCGATGCTCCTGGCGCCCCCGACGATACCAAACGCGAGCGCGACCGTTTGTCTAGATGAATCCCACCGACGAGCACGATGCGGTAACCCGACGCGCGAAGGAGCGGTAGAGAGGTGTGATCTGTGGCT
>ERZ511473.1282-NODE-1282-length-23182-cov-59.378749_pt1 | contig 23182 bp, 15 predicted proteins | sample MGYA00374947_ERZ511473 | MGnify/ENA primary metagenome ERZ511473 (study PRJEB26303, sample SAMN06343854) | sediment metagenome | isolation source: hot spring sediment | place: Canada: British Columbia | collected 2012-09-26 ... | reverse complement strand
GCCCAGGACCCCGAAACCCTCAGGCGGCACACCCTGTTTCACTGGTGGCCTAGGACGAAGGCATTAGCATAAAAGGGTATAACTCCGCCCAACCCACAGCGGGGACGGGATTTGAGCTGGATGCCATCGCTGCAGCGGTGGTAGGAGGTACCTCCCTGGCAGGGGGAAGGGGAACGGCTTGGGGTACTTTCTTGGGTTTGACGCTACTCCCGATGCCGTAAAAGCCGTGCAAGCCTGCGAGATGGCGGCCACTGTGGCCCAGCAGCCACAAGAAATGGGCCGCATTGCGGTGGAAAAGGCGGTGGAGCTTATTCGGGGTACGAAGCCTCCTGCGCAAACCCAGTTTATCCCAGTCCCCCTTAAGCTAGTCACGAACCCCGCCTGTAAGCGGTAGCCAGGAGGTGAGGAGGTGGGGGCGGTCCCAGGGAACCCTAGGACCGCCCCCGCTCCTTACATCCCCTTTGATGCCGACTGCTTCGCCCTAGGCCGCCCGAGGGTCTCTGGGTCCCCCTTCCAGCGATACAGTGAGCGTGCTCCGGAAGTGGCGGGCGAAACGGGAGAAGCGGGCCCAGATCGGAGGCGCGCGGGAGGATCCCGGGCACGTCTTCCCGGACCCCCTGGGCTGCCCCGTCCGCCCCGACACCCTCAACCAAAGAGGAGGGCGTGCGATAGCGGATAAGGCCGGTTTGCCCTGGCTCAGGGTCCATGACCTCCGGCACGTCCACGCCACCCTCATGCTCAGGAAGGGCGTCCCAGCGGAGGGGGCGAACGGCTTGGGCACACCACCCCCGCATTCACCCTGGCCCAAGACCGCCACGTCCTGCCTGACGAGCATAGGACCTGGGCCCTCAACTTATCGGAACTTCTCTCAGGAGCTTCCAGGGCAAGGGCATAGCCCCTTCCCGGGTTGCAGTACCAAACACCCCCCGGCCACGCTACCGGGGGGTAAAACATTGCGTTTTGAAGCTGGTGGGCCGTGCAGGATTCGAACCTGCGACCTACCGATTAAAAGTCGGTTGCTCTGCCAGCTGAGCTAACGGCCCAACAGCCTTAGTGATTATAGGGGAAGGGCAAGGGCTTGTCCAGGGCAAAGGCTAAAAGAGCCCCCTTAGGCGCTCCATGATCCTAAGGCCAAGGGCTTCCTCCTCTGACCGCCTTAGGAGGCCCACGAGGTCGAATGGCCTCCTCGCCACCGCCTCCAGGGCCACCTTGGGCAGGGAAGCTGCCTCCAAGAAGGCGAAAAAGGCCTCGTCGGCCCAAGGGGGTACCCAGGCTCCGCTGCGGCACAGGAACACCCGGTGGAAAACCCCTTCCACTGGCCCCCCAGGATCCTTGACCCTCTCCACCGGAACCGCAGGCACGGGTTCCAGGGAAGGATCGCGCCAGGAAGGGTAGAAAACCCTAAGCCTGGCCCCTTGGCGGGCGTAATAGACCATCCAGTCGTCGCAGGCGGGTTCCACGCCCAAAGGGCGGTAGCCCGCATCATGATGGGCATCAAAGAGCATTACCTCCCGCACTCCCTGGTGCACGTCTGAATGGAAGGCCAAGGCGTTGGAATCCGCATAGTAAAGGCGGGCCTCCGGGGCGAAGGCAAAGCGCTCCCAGAATCCCTCCCATCCCCGGGCCTGGGGCAAGGGAAGCCCCCTTAGGAGGAAGGCCAAGGCCCGCTCCTCCCAAACCTCCCCCAGGTAGTAGGGGGTTTCAAAGTGGGCCCAGGCGTAAAGGGGAGCCAAAGGGTCTTGGGGATCCTGGGGCACGGGGAAAAAGTAATCAAAATCCACCACCAAAAGGCGCATCCCTTCCCATAGATAGCAAAGCCCCCGCCTTTTGGGCGGGGGCTAAGGCCCAGCGTGCTTTCCCGTAGGGAAACACCTCGAGGCTTACCAAACGTAGAAGATGGTGACGATTACCAGCCAGACCGCATCCACCAGGTGCCAGTACATGCTGGCCGCCTCGAGGGTACCGTGGTGGTGCTGGCTGACCTTACCCCTTAGGGCTTGCAGGTAGGCCAGGATCAGGCCAAAGCCACCGATGACCACGTGCAGGCCGTGGAGGCCCACGATGGTGAAGAAGGTGGCGGTCCACAGATTCTCCTGCCAGCTGGAGTGGCGGTGGAATTCGTAGAACTCATAGGACTGCACCAGGAAGAAGAGAACCCCCAGGATGATGGTGACCAAAAGGCCAAAGCGGAAGGGGCTGAAGCGGCCCCGCCTCAGGTCGTGGTGGGCGAAGTGCACGGTGAAGGAGGAGCTCACCAGGAAGAAGGTGTTGAGGAGGGCAAGCCAAAGGGCAGGCCGTTCCTCCGGGGGTACCGCCGCCCCGGTAAGGCGCAGGTAGAGGTAGCCGGCGATGAGGATGGCGAAGAGGCCCACTTCCGAAACCATGAACCAGGCCATCCCCATCCAGGCGTTGGACTTACCCGAAAGGGTGTGGTGCTCCACCGGGTGGCTGTACTCGTCCTCGAGGGCCCACCTGATCAGGCCGTAAGCAAAAAGGGCCAGGAAGACCCACATCCACACGTTGGGCACAGGCAGGGCCGCCACGGAAACAAAGAAGGCGAAGAGGGTAGCGGCGGAGTAAAAGGGCCAGAAGGAGCTATTGGGCAGGTGGATGTGGCTGGGGTCTTCGGGCTTCAGCTCCACCCCCTTCTTGGCCCAGTCGTAGAGAGGCCGCTCAGAGGGGAAGTCCTTGGGCAGGACCACGTCAAAGTTATGGGCCTTGGGCGGGGAGCTGGTGAGCCACTCCAGGGTGTAGCCACCCCAGGGGTTATCCGGAGCCTTCTCCCCGGAGCGCAGGCTCTTCCACATAACGTAGATCCAGACCAGACCCCCGAGGCCCAGGATGAAGGCCCCAATGGTGGAGATCAGGTTAAGCTCCGGCCAGCCGGCGATGTCCGCATTGTAGGTGTAGTACCGGCGGGGCATCCCCAGGAAGCCCAGGGCGTACTGGGGTAGGAAGACCGTCAGGTAGCCCACCAGGAAGAGCCAGAAGTGGAGCCGCCCCAGGCGCTCGTCGTACATGCGGCCCGTCATCTTGGGCCACCAGTAGTAAAGACCGGCGAAGGCCCCGAAGCCCGACCCCGCCATCAAGACGTTGTGGAAGTGGGCCACCACGAAGTAGGAGTCTTGGAATTGGTAGTCCAGGGGAACCATGGAGAGCATGACCCCGGTAATGCCCCCCAATAGGAAGTTGAAGATAAAACCCAACACCCAAAGGAGGGGGGTTTTCATCTGCAGATGCCCGCCCCAAAGGGTGCCGATGAGGTTAAAGAGCTTCACCCCCGTGGGCACGGCGATGAGGGCGGTAAAGAAGGCGAAGGCGATCTGGAAGATGGTGGACTCCCCCACGGCGAACATGTGGTGGGCCCAGACCATGGTCCCCAGCACCACAATGCCCATCTGGGCCCAGACCATCTGCTTGTAGCCGAAAAGGGGCTTGCGGGCAAAGGTGGAGGCCACCTCAGCGAGGATCCCCAGGTAGGGCAAAAGCATCACGTACACCGTGGGGTGGGAGTAGAACCAGAAGAACTGCTGGAAGAGGACGGGGTCCCCCCCGATCTCCGGGTTGAACCAGGAGAGGCCGATCTTCCTCTCCAAAAGGACAAGGAGGGTCGCCGAGGTGAGCCCGGCGAGGCTAAAGAGGTTGAGAACGCTGGCGGCAAAGACGCTCCACACGTACATGGGCATCTTCCACATGCTCATCCCTTGGGCCCGGAGGTTGTAGATGGTGGCGATGAAGTTGGCGTTGCCCAAGAGGCTGGAAAAGCCCAGGAGCAGGATGGCGGCCATGTAGAAGTCCACCCCGCTACCCGACTGCACGGAGAAGGGGTAGTAGAAGGTCCAGCCCACGCTGGGAGCTCCACCGGGGAAGAGGTAGCTCATCAGGGCCAGGATGATGGCTCCCAAAAAGGCCCAGTAGCTGAAGGCGTTGACCCGCGGCAGGGCTACGTCCCTGGCCCCTAACATGAGGGGCACCACGAAGTTCCCAAAGCCGGTGAGCCCCGCCTGGATGATGAAGAAGAAGAGCATGGTGGCCCCGTGGAGGGTGAGAATCTGGTTGTACTGCTCCCCCGTAAGGAGGTTGTTGTTGGGCACCGCCAGCTGCGCCCGGATCAGGAGGGAAAATACCCCGGCCAAAGCGAAGGCGAAGAAGGCGGTGGCCGTGTACAAGAGCCCGATCTTCTTATGGTCTACCGTGGTCAGGAGATCCCAAAGGATCGCCCAGAAACCGGCTTTTGGCTTGGTTGCGATGGCCATCTGCCCATACCTCCTTAGAACTTAGGCAACGCCTTGAAGTCAAAACCCTCCACCTTAAGCCCATCCAGGTAGCGGACCAAAGCGTTCAGGTCCTCCTCGGAAAGCTGGGGGAAGCCCGGCATCTTGACCCCAGGCTTCATGGCCGCAGGATCTCTGATCCAGGCCTTCATATTCTCGGGGGTGTAGTCCACGATCCCCGCCCCCAGGCTCACCCGGTTACCCACGAAGGCCAGCTCCGGGCCGATGACCGCAGGAGGCATCTTGGCCTGCACCGAGTGGCAGGCCGCGCAGTTTTGCTGGAAAACCTGCTGGCCCCGGGCGTCGGCCACAGGAGGCGTGTAACTCTTGGCCGCGGCCACAAACCGATCAAACTCTTCTTTGGGCACCACGATGGCCCGGAAGAGCATGCGGGAGTGGCTGGAACCGCAGAGCTCGGCACAGAAGCCGTAGTAGTTGCCCGGTTTTTCCGGTGTAAAGGAGAGAAGGGTCTTTTGTCCCGGAATGGCGTCCCTTTTTCCTGCAAGGCCCGGCACCCAGAAGGAGTGAATCACGTCCTTGGAGGTGACCTCCAGCACCACCGGCACCCCTGCGGGCAGGATGAGCTCGTTGGAGGTGCGGAAGCCCAGCTCAGGATAGTTAAAGTCCCACCAGAACTGGTAGCCCGTCACCTCCACCTTCAAGGCTCCGGCAGGAAGCTGGTTTACCTGGATGAGACTGCGGGCAGTCAAGCCAAATAGGACAAATACAATAAGTAGGGGGATTACCGTCCAGATGACCTCGAGGCGGTCGTTGCCATGGACCTGGGGAGGCTCCCCCTGCTGCCCCGGCTTAGCCCGGAACTTCCACGTCACGTAGGCCAGAGCCCCAGCCACCACCCCGAAGATCAAAACGGAGAAGACCAAGACCCAGATGAGGAGGAAGTTGGTCTCCCGGTTGAAGGGGGAGACGGGGTGGGTAATGGCCACCCGGTGGGCCTCCTGGGCCAGGGTCAAACCTAGAAGACTGAAAGCCGCCACAACTCTTTTCATCCGCTTCCCTCCCTAAAGCACCCGATCCACCGCCATGGCCACGAACAAGAGGGCCAGGTAAAGCATGGAGTATTTATACAGCGAAACCGCCGTCCTCCGCTCGGGCTGGCGGTAGAGGGCAAGGCTCTTAAGGATAAGCAAAGCATTAAGGGCGAGGCTCAAGAAGAAGTAAACCAGGCCGAGTTCCCCCAAAAGGAGGGGCATGAGGGAAATCAAGGCAGTGAGCACGGCATAAAGGGCGATCTGCATCACCGTCACCCTTTCCCCCAACACCACGGGCAGCATGGGCACCCCCACGGCCCGGTAGTCGTCCTGGATCATGAGGGCCAAGGCCCAGAAGTGCACCGGGGTCCAGAAGAAGATGAGGGCAAAGAGGTACCAGGCGAAGAGGCTTAGCTCGCCCGTCACCGCCGCCCAGCCCACCAGGGGGGGAAAGGCTCCCGCCGCCCCACCGATGACGATGTTCTGCCAGGTGCGCCGCTTCAGGTAGAGGGTGTAGACCAGCACGTACCAGATAAGGCCCATGAGGGCCAGGGTGGCGGAAAGGAGGTTCGCCCCCCACCAGAGGAGAAGGAAGGCAGAAAGGGCAAGGCCAAAGGCGAAGAGAAGGGCATCCCGGCTGGAAATGCGCTGGGTCACGGTGGGACGCTTGGCGGTGCGGCGCATGCGGGCGTCGATGTCCCGGTCCACCACCATGTTGATGGCGTTGGCCGCCCCCGCCATCATGTAGCCTCCCAGGGCCACCACCAGGAAGAGGCCCGTGCCAGGCCAGCCCTTGGCGGCGATGAGCATGGCCAAAAGGGTGGTGAAGAGAAGGAGGCTGATCACCCGGGGTTTGGTGAGGGCCAGGTAGTCCTTCCAGGTGGCTCCCCCAGTGCCCCGGTGCACCTGCCCCGCCTCCGTACCCTCCCCCAGCTCCACCCGCCTAGCCCCCTGGACCAACGCCGCCGCCGAAAGCAGGATGAAAAGAAGCCACACGGCGTAGGCCAAAAGAAGGTGCAGGATCTGCATCCAGACCGGGGCCTTGAGCCACACGTTCACCAGGCCCACGAGAAGCTGCACTCCATAGAGGTATGCGAGGGCATGGGCGAAGCGGCGGGTATGGGAGGAAGGCCGCAGATGGGCCACCAGGTAGCCAGCAAAAACCACATAAAGCCCCACGCTCACGGCGATGAGGGGGTGAAGCACCCTGAGGCGCACCAGGAAGTGCTCGCCTGGGGTCAGGGAGCGCTCCAGGGCCTCGAGGGTGTTCCGGACGGGGAAAAGAAGGTCGCCCAAAGCGGTCACCGCCCCGCTCATCCCCAGGAAGAGCAAGGCGAGAAGCCCCAGGAGCAAGGCCGCCCCCACCGCACCCTGCCCCCTAAGGCGCAAGGGAGCACCCCCAGAGGCCCACCAGGCGGTGAGGGCCAAGGCGGCGAGGAGAAAGTAGGTGTTGGCCAGGTGGACCATCTGGACCACGGCCCGGGCGGCGCTGGCGTTTTGGGCCGTCCAGCCAAAGAGGACCAGGGAGGCCCCCACCAGGCTCTCGGTGACCATGAAAAGGAGGGAAAGCCCAGCCCCAAAGCGCACAGGATGCCCCTTGGGAAAAGCGCGAAGGGCAAAGAGGAAGAAGAGGAGGACCAAGAGGAAGGCCAGGCCCGAGGTAGTCCGGTGGGTGAACTCGATGAAGGTCTCCACCTGTGGGCTTCTGGGGATGATCTCCCCGTTGCAGGTGGGCCAGTGGGCACCGCACCCCGCCCCCGACCCCGTGGCCCGCACGTAGGCACCCCAAAGGGCCACCAGGATGTTCCACACCAGGACGCCCCAGGCGTAACGGCTAAACCAGGCTTGGCTCATAACAGACCCGTCCCCCAGACGGCAGTAGCCATCATTTTGCCAGAAGTACCTAGGCGGGGGTGAAGTACATTTGTCCCTTCCATTACCTGCCACCTGGGAGACTAATACCCCCGGGCCCTACTTGGCAAGGGGCTGGGCAGAAGGCCCATCCCCACAAAGGATAAGGGCTACCCCACCTTTGGCCCTGCCCGGCGTATGGCTTCCTCCACCCCGTCCGCGTACTTCTGGAAGTTTTCCTGGAACAAGGTAGCTAGCTTCCTGGCCTGGCGATCGTAGGCCTCCTTGTCCTCCCAGGTTTCTCGCGGGTCCAAAAGCTCCTTGGGCACCCCGGGAACCTCCAGGGGGACCTCAAAGCCGAAGACGGGATCCTGGCGATAGGGAACCCCCTCGAGGGCCCCGCTTAAAGCCGCCTGCAGAAGGGCCCGGGTCACGGGCAGGGGGAAGCGCCTACCCACCCCGTAAGGCCCCCCGGTCCAGCCGGTGTTCACCAGGTACACCCTGGGGCTATGCTTCCTGATCTTCTCCCCCAACATCCCGGCGTAAACCCCTGGATGAAGGGGCAAGAAGGGTGCCCCGAAGCAGGCGGAAAAAGTCGCCTTGGGCTCGGTGACACCCCGCTCGGTGCCCGCCACCCGGGCGGTGTAGCCGGAGAGGAAGTAATACATGGCTTGCTCCGGGGAAAGGCGGGCGATGGGGGGCAAGACCCCGTAGGCGTCGGCGGAGAGGAAGAAGATGGCCCTGGGGTGTCCGGCCACGCCAGACTCCACCACGTTTTCCAGGTGGCCCAAGGGGTAGGAGGCGCGGGTATTTTCCGTCTTGGTGTCGTCGTCCCACTCCACCCGGCGGCTTTCCGGGTTCACCACCACGTTCTCCAGGATGGCCTCAAACTGATTGGACGCCTTATAGATAAGGGGCTCATACTCCGGAGAAAGGCGGATGACCTTGGCGTAGCATCCCCCTTCAAAGTTGAACACCCCCTCCTCGCTCCAACCGTGCTCGTCGTCGCCGATCAAGGGCCTCTCCGGATCGGTGGAAAGGGTGGTCTTGCCCGTCCCGGAAAGACCAAAGAAGATGGCCACATCCCCCTCCTTCCCCACGTTGGCCGAGGCGTGCATGGGGAAAACCCCCCGCTTGGGCATGAGGTAGTTCATCACGGTGAAGATGCTCTTCTTGATCTCCCCCGCATACCTGGTACCCACGATGAGGACCATCCTCCTCTGGAAGCTGATGCCCACGAAGACCTCGCTCCGGGTGCCGTCCCGCTCCGGGTCGGCCAGGAAGTAGGGAGCGTGGACCACGGTGAAGCCGGGAGCGAAGGGCTCCACCTCGTCGTCCTCGGGGAACCGGCGCGGGAGGATGAACATGTTGCGGGCAAAGAGGGCGTGCCAGGGGCTTTCCGTCACCACCCGCACCGCCAGCCGGTAACGCTTATCCGCTCCCGCATACAGGTCCTGCACGTAGAGGTCGCGGTCAGAAAGGTAGGCGGCCACCCTTTCCCAAAGGGCCTGGAAGGCCTCCGGGGCGAAGGGCTGGTTCACCTCACCCCACCAGACCTCCTCCTCTACGCCCGGCTCCCGCACCACGAACTTGTCGCGGGGGCTTCTCCCGGTGTAGGGGGTGGTGTCCACCACCAAGGCCCCCTTGTGGGCCAGAAAACCCTCCCCCCGGGCCAGGGTGTGCTCCACCAGGATGGGGGAAACCGTGTTCCAGAAAACCTGCTTTTTCGGTTTGATGCCCAAAGGCTCCAGTCGGTCCATAGAGACCCCCTAATGCCTAGGGCATCATACACTTATTTCCACGCTTCCAAGGTTAAGAGCCATATCCGGGACGCCCAAGAAGGGCAAAGGTCAAGCGCTTGCCCAGCTCCACCCCGGGCTGGTCAAAGGCGTTCACCCCCCAAAGCTCCCCCAGGAAGGCGGTTTGCCACATGAGGTGTTGCAGGAGCCAGCCCACGGTGTAGGGGGAAACCTCCGAGAGGTAGAGGGTATAGACCCTCTGTCCCGCTTCCGCCAGGGCCTGGTAGGTGGCCTCGGCCTCGGCTTTGAGGAGCTGGAATAATCCCTTGCCGAAGAGGTAGGCCGCCTCCGTTAGGCCCTCCATCTGGGGTAAGGTAAGGTCCTCCGTGGCCCTTTCCGGCACCACCAGAACGATGAGCTTGTCCAAGGGGCCTTCCCGGAAGAGCTGCACCTGGGCGTGCTGGTCCTGGGGACCCAGGGCGGGCACGGCGGTGGTGCCCACCCGGTTGCCCTCCCCATCCCGCTTGCCCAAGGACTCGTCGTGGAGCTGGACAAACCAGGCGGGAAGGTATTTCAGCCTTTCCGAGTACACCATAAAGACCGTGATGGGCAGGTGGCGGTGGAGGTGCTGGAGCAAGGCGGTTTTCAGGGGGAGGTTTTCCTCCAGCGGGGCCAGGGCCAGCTCGTTCGCCTTCCTCGCCCCCATGAGGAGGGCCTCCAGGTCCATCCCGGCAAAGGCCAAGGGAAGGAGCCCCACCGGGGAGAGCACGGAGAAGCGCCCTCCCACGTTGTCGGGAATGGAAAAGGCCTCGAGGCCCTCCTTTTCCGCCAAGGCCCTTAGCGCCCCCCGCCGGGGATCCGTGGTGAGAACCAGGTGCCGCCGCCAGTCCTCCCCCAGGTTCTCCCGAAGCCAGTTCAGAAAAACCAGAAGAGCGGCCAGGGTTTCCGCGGTGGCCCCCGACTTGGAAACCGCATTCACCAGGGTCTTCCGGGGGTCTAGGCCCCGAAGGAGCCGAAGCACGGGCTCCGGCTCCACGTGGTCCACGTAGTGGAAGCGCACGCCGCTTTCGTTGAAGGCACTCTCCAGGGCCTTAGGCCCCAAGGCGCTTCCCCCGATGCCCAGGAGGACGAAGTCCTCCACCCAGGGGTTAGCCTCCCGATAGCGGCGGATCCGCCTCAGGGTTTCCGTGTCCTCGGGGAGGTCCATCCAGCCCAGCATGCTTTGGGGATCCTTCCGCTTGGCCAAAAGGGCCTCCCGGGCCTGAAGAAGGAGAGGCCCGTGCTCCTTAAAAGCCTGGGGGAAATCCGGGAGGAAGCGGGTATCCAGGCGCAGCATGCTTCCATGCTACCCGGATGTAGGCTAAAGGCATGGGCTACGTGCCCCCACCCACCCCCCAGCATGGCCTCGAGGAGGGTCCCATCCTCCTCAAGGACGGGCGCACCGCCTTCCTGAGGCGGGCAGGCCCCAAGGACCTTCCCCTTTTCGTGGAGTTCCTGAGGCGGCTATCCCCGGAGTCCTTGCGCATGCGCTTCTTCTCCCCCATCTCCCCGGAAAAGGCGGCGGAGCTTCTCCTTTCCGCCAAACCGGAAGAGGAAAAGGTGATCCTCATGGTCCTGGCGGGAGACCCCCCCAGGATGGTGGCCACGGGGGAGTACGTGCGCCTGAAGGGGGAGGGCACCGCCGAGGTGGCCTTTCTGGTGGACGATGCCTTCCAGGGCAAGGGCCTGGGCACCCTCCTTCTGGAGCGCCTGGCCTTGATCGCCGCCAAGCGGGGGGTAAGGCGGTTTCAGGCCTTCGTCCTGGCGGAGAACCAGAAAATGCTCAACGTCTTCATGGAAAGCGGCTTCCAGGTACGGGCCCGCAGGGATAGCGGGGAGGTGGAGGTGGAGTTTGAGATCCTCCTGGAGGAGAAGGCGGCGGAGCGGTTTGAGTGGCGGGAAAAGGTTTCCACCCTTGCGAGCCTTCACCCCTTCTTCTTTCCCCGGGGCGTGGCGGTGGTGGGGGCAAGCCGCGACCCGGAAAGCATCGGCTACCGGGCCCTGGAAAACCTCATCTTTGGCCGCTTCCAAGGCCCCGTCTACCCGGTGAACGAGGCCATCGGCAAGGAAGGAGGTACGGTGGGGCCCCTTCTCGCCTACCCCAGGGTGGAGAGCATTCCCGGCCCCGTGGACCTGGCGGTGATCGCCGTGCCCAAGGAGCGGGTTTGGGAGGCCCTCGAGGCCTCGGGAAGACGGGGGGTGCGAGCCAGCGTGGTCCTCACCACCGGCTTCCAGGACCAAGAGGCCAGGGAGCTGGCCGACAAGGCCAGGCGCCTGGGGATGCGCCTTCTGGGCCCGGGTTCCTTGGGCCTGGTCCACACCCACCCCGAGGTGCGCCTGGCGGCGGGCCTGGCCCCCCTCCCCAAACCCGGACCCCTGGCCATCTCCAGCCAGTCCGGCACCCTGGGCCGGGCGGTGATGGCCTATGCGGAGGGTATGGGACTGGGCATCTCCTCCTTCGTCTCCTTGGGGGCCAAGGCGGACATCTCCTCCAACGACCTTTTGCAGTTCTGGGAAGAGGACGAGCGAACCCGGGTGATCCTCCTTTACCTGGAGAGCTTCGGCAACCCCCGGCGCTTCTCCCGCCTAGCCCGCAGGATCGGCAAGAAAAAGCCCATCCTGGCGGTGCATCCCTCCCGGGATCCCTTGGTGCGCACCCTCTTCGCCCAGGCCGGGGTGATCCGGGCCAACAGCCTGGAGGAAGCCTTTGACGTGGCCGCCCTTCTGGCCCTGGGGCGCCTTCCGGAAAACAACCGGGTGCGACTCATCTCCAACGCCTCCGGCCCCTCCAACCTGGCCCTCGAGGCCCTAAGGGAAGGAGGGCTTTTCGTGGAGCACGTGGACCTAGGCTCCACCGCCAAGGCGGAGGAGTTCGCCCGCGCCCTGGAAGAAGCCCTGGAAGGCGAGGCGGGAAGCGTGTTTCTCCTCTTCGTACCCATGGGCTTTACCAGCGAGGAGGAGTTCCTGGCTCTTTTAGAGAAGGCAGAAGGGAACAAGGTACTCTTGGCCTGCGTGATGGGCTCCCCTGGGGTGCGGGCCCGGGTTATGGGCCAGGTGGCCCTCTACCGCTTCCCCGAATCCGCGGCCATCGCCTTGAGCCGGGCCTGGGCTTACAAGGCCTGGCGGGAAGAGCCCCTCCACTTCCCCGACTTCCCCGACCTGCGCCTGGAGGAGGCGAGGAAGCTTCTAGAAGGGAAAAGGACCCTGAGTCAGGCGGAGGGGGCCGCCCTCTTGGAGTGCTTCGGCCTGCCCTTGGGGAAGGGGGAAGGGCTTTCCCTCAAGCTCACCGCCAAGCCCCACCCCCTCTTCGGCCCCGTCCTCACCCTGGTCCTGCCCACCCCCCTGGGGGACCAGGTGCTGGGCCAGCGGCTTTCCCCCCTCACCCAGAAGGACGCCCAGGAGCTGGTAAGGCCCCTAAGCCACGGGCAAAGCCCGGATCTTTCGGGTCCTCTCGACCCTGCCCCCTACCAGGAAATCGTCCTCAGGCTTTCCCGGCTTCTGGAGGAACTGCCCCAGGTGGAAGAAGTTTCCCTGGAGCTTTCCGGACCCCGGATCGCCCGCTTTGAAGTGCGCCTCGGGGGAAACCCCGAACCGAGGAACCGCCATGCGCATTCAAAGCCCCGCTAACCCCAAGGTGAAGGCCTTGGCCGCCCTGAAGGAACGAAGGGAGCGGGAAAGGACTGGCCTTTTCCTGGTGGAAGGCCGGCGGGAGGTGGAAAGGACCCTAAGGGCTGGCCTCCAGTTAGAAACCCTCCTCCTCGGCCCCAAGGCCACCCCGGAGGACCAGGCCCTGGCGGGATCGGCCCCCACCCTGGAGCTTTCCCAGGAGGCGATGGAGCGGGTTTCCGTAAGGGAGAACCCGCCTCCCGTCATCGGGGTCTTCCGCCTGCCCCACAAAACCCTAAAGGAGGTCCAGCTCTCGCAAGACCCCCTGGTCCTGGTCCTTCTGGGCCTGGAAAAACCCGGCAACCTGGGGGCTATCCTGCGCTCGGCGGATGGGGCGGGGGTGGATCTGGTTCTGGTGGCGGAAGGGGTGGACCTCTATAGCCCCCAGGTGATCCGGAACTCCACGGGGGTGGTCTTCTCCCTGCCCGTCTACCCCGTGGCCGAGGAGGAAGCCGCCCGCTTCCTGGAGGAAAAAGGGCTTTTTTTGGTGGCCGCCACCCCCAGGGGGGAGAAGGTTTACTGGGAAGAGAACTACCAAAGGGGGGTGGCCTTCCTCCTGGGAACCGAGGACGAAGGCCTTTCCGAGGCCTGGCTGGCCCGGGCGGGGGTGAGGGTGCGCATCCCCATGCGGGGGGTGGCGGATAGCCTCAACGTTTCCGTGAGCGCTGCCCTCCTCCTCTACGAGGCCCTGCGCCAAAGGGGCGGAGGATGAGGTTTCCCCTCACCCCCTTGCTGGCCCTGGGGCTTTTTCTTTCCCTGCCCGTGTGGGCGCTCCCTTCGGCCCTGGGGATTCTCCTCCTCCACCTGGGCAAGCGGTTCTACCCCGGCGCCTTCCTATGGGGAGCCTTCCTTCCCGGTCTCCTCCATGCCTTTACCCTCCCTTTCCCCACCTGGCTCCAGGGATGGGCCCTGACCTCCGGGCTTCTCCTCCTCTACGGCTTTTTCCTGGCCGCCAAGGCCAGGCCCCTTTCCAGCCTCTTCCTCCTCCCCTTGGCCCTTGGGCTTGGGCCATGGGGCCTCTTCCTCCTGGGCCTCCTGCACGGAATCAGCCTTCTGGAGGAGGCCCATGGGCGGGCCCAGGAACGGGGGGAATGGTTTTGGACCCCCCCTTCCACCCTATGGATCCCAGGGATCCTGGGCCTTTTGCTGGCAGGCCTGGCCTTTCTTCCCCTCCATCTTCCCGCCCTTCCCCTACCGGCCCTGGCTCCCCCTAGCCTTCAGGCTTCCCCGGAAGCGAAATCCCAGCCGGGAGAGGAAGCAGCCTACCAGGCCCCCGAGGAAGGGTTTTCCCCCTGGGTGGCCTTCCTCAACCGGGCCTTGGCCCATGCCCAGCCCCTGGCCCTCCTTCTTCTCCTCCTGGCGCTTCTGCCCCTTTTGGACCGGGGGGAGAGGCTTCCCTACCGGGGGCTTCACCTCTTGCCCCTCTTGCTGGCCCTTTTGGCCGGGGGCCTTTTCCTCCTCTACCTGGGTACCCTGGGGGGTGGGGAAAGCGCATGGGGAACCAGCCCCTCAGCCTCCATGCCCACCCCTTCCCAGGAGAGCGGCCCCAAAGAGGCTGTACCGGGACCCAGGCGGTTAGGCGAGGTGGGCATGGCCCTGGCGGGGCTTTCCGCCCTTTTCACCCTGGGGCTTCTCTCCCTCCTGGCCTTCCTGGTTTGGCGCCACCGGGACCGGGAAGAGCAGGAGGCCGCCCAGGGCATACCGGCCAGGAGTTCCAAGCGCTTTCAAGAAACCCTCCCCCAAGACCGGGTGCGGCGGGCCTATCTCCAGACCCTTAAAGCCCTAAAGGCCCTGGGCCTTCCCCGGCTGGCCTCCGAGGGGCCCCTGGAGTACCTGGAGAGGGTTTCCCTCCCCCTTCCCGGGTTGAGAGAACCCTTGGAGGGGCTCACCCGGCTTTACCTGCCCGCGCGCTACGGCGGAAGGACCGGGGAGGAGGAAGCGGAAAGGGCGGAAGCCCTCTTGGGGGATATCCTTAGGCTATGTTCCTCGCCCGCATCCAAAGGGCCCTTTCGGGCCGGGTCCTCCTGAGGGAGGAAACCCTAAGGCTTTCCCTGGCCACCCTCCTTTCCGGGGGGCACCTTCTTCTGGAGGACGTGCCCGGCACGGGGAAGACCACCTTCGCCAAGGCCTTGGCCCGGGTCCTGGGCCTTTCCTTTAGCCGCATCCAGATGACCCCCGACCTCCTGCCCCAGGACCTCACCGGCGTCTACCTCTACCGGGAAGGAAGCCTCCTTTGGCAGAAGGGACCCGTCTTCGCCCAGGTGCTCTTGGTGGACGAGCTCAACCGGGCCACCCCCAGGACCCAGTCCGCCCTCCTCGAGGCCATGGGGGAAGGCCAGGTGACCCTGGAGGGGAAAACCCATCCTTTGCCCGAGCCCTTTTTCGTCCTGGCCACGCAAAACCCCGTGGAGGAGGAGGGCACGTACCCCCTGCCCGTGGCCCAGCGGGACCGGTTCACCGCCCGGCTATCCCTGGGCTACCCCGACGAAAAGGCCCTCCTCCAGGCCCTGAAGGAGAGGGAACCCCTAGAGGGCCTGGAGGCGGTCACCCAAGGGGAGGAGATCCTGGCCCTTCGCCAGGAGGTGCGCCGGGTGCGGGTGGCCGAGGAGGTGCTGGACTACCTCCTGGCCTTGGCGGGCTGGCTCAGGAGCCGGGAGGAGGTGCGGCTTGGCCCCTCCCCCAGGGCTCTTTTGCAGGTGGAGCGCCTGGCCCAGGCCCTGGCCCTCTTGCAGGGACGGACCTTCACCGTGCCCGAGGACATCAAGGAGGCCTTCCGGGCCGCCATCCCCCACCGCCTTCTCCTACGGCTGGAGGCGGAGCTTTCCGGAGCCAGCCCGGAAGGGCTGGTGGCGGAAGCCCTCAAGGCGGTCCCCGCCCCGGTGGAAAGGGCCTAGGGAAGGACGTCATGGAAGGGGTTTTGGGCCTTCTATCCCTCCTTCTCCTCCTCGCCCTTTGGCGGGCACCCCGATTGGCCCGGATCCGGGTGCAAACCCCGGACCTGGCTCCAGGCTTCCCCGGGCAGGTGCGGCTTGGGCAGGTGGCGGTGGAGGTCTGGGCTCCCCTTCCCCTTTTCTTCCGCCTGGAAAACCTCCCCTCGGCCCCCTTGGGCTTGGAACCCCGGGGCCTTTCCGGGATGGCCTGGGGGAAGATCCGGTTGGCCCTGCCTCTTTCCTGCCGCTACCGCCGGCGGGGAGAGCATACCCTCCGCCTTACCCTACGCTTCACCAGCCCCCTGGGCCTGGGGGAGAGGCTTCTCAGCCTGGAGGCGGGGAGGGTCTTGGTCTACCCCGCCTTGCGGCCCCTACCGCCCTTTGAGCCCGCCCCCAGCTTCTTCCTGGAGGGCAAAACCGAGCCCTTCGGCCTTCCCGATCCCCTCGAGGCCAAGGGCCTCCGCCCCTACCAGCCCGGGGATTCCCTGCGCCTTCTGGCCAAGCCGGCAAGCCTCCGCCAGGGCCGCCCCATCGTGCGGGAAGTGGAAAAAAGCCTTCTGGGAAGCCTCTTCCTTCACCTGGACACCCAAAGCCTCCACCCCGCCTACCTGGACCATGGGGCGAGCCTTGCCGCCTGGCTCCTTCTCCTGGCGGAGAAAAGCGGGGTTTCCTATGGCCTTTCCGCAGGAGAGGTCCTGCCTTTGGGACGGGGAAGGGGCCACCTGGTGAGGGCCCTCTCGCTTCTGGCCCGCCTAGAGCCCACCCAAACCCCCGCCCTCCCGCCCAAGGCCCCTCCTGGAAGCACCTTCTTCCTCATCACCCAGGCGGCGGAACAAGCCTTCCTCAAGGCGGCCTTAAAGGGAAGCGCCCAAGCCCGGCAGGGAGTTCTCCTCCTCCTCCCCGAGGGTTACTTCCTTTACCCAGGGGAAAAGGGCCGGCTGGCCTTGGGCAAGACCCCGGGCCTGGAGCGAGCCCTGGCTATGCGGGGCCTCCTCCTGGCCCATGGCCTCGAGCTGAAGGTGGTGCGGGGCCACCAGCCCCTCACCTTATAAAACCCCCCTCAACCCCCTTGACAAAGAAGCACGGGGGCAAAATAATAACCCTTGGTTTGACACTCTCGCCCTTTGAGCGTCAAAGGAGGGAGTGAATATGGCTGCGGAGGTGAAGACGGTGATCAAGCCCCTAGGCGACAGGGTTGTGGTGAAGCGGATTGAGGAGGAGCCCAAGACCAAGGGCGGCATCGTGCTCCCCGACACCGCCAAGGAGAAGCCCCAGAAGGGCAAGGTGATCGCGGTGGGCTCGGGCCGCATCCTGGACAACGGGCAGAAGGTGCCCCTCGAGGTCAAGGAGGGGGACATCGTGGTCTTCGCCAAGTACGGCGGCACCGAGATTGAGATCGACGGCGAGGAGTACGTGATCCTCTCCGAGCGCGACCTTTTGGCGGTTCTGCAGTAAAGGGAGGTGAGGTATGGCGAAGATCCTGGTGTTTGACGAAGCAGCCCGCCGGGCCTTGGAGCGCGGCGTGAACGCGGTAGCCGACGCGGTGAAGGTAACCCTTGGCCCCCGGGGCCGGAACGTGGTCCTGGAGAAGAAGTTCGGCTCCCCCACCATCACCAAGGACGGGGTGACGGTGGCCAAGGAGATCGAGCTGGAGAACCACCTGGAGAACATCGGAGCCCAGCTCCTCAAGGAGGTGGCCTCCAAGACCAACGACGTGGCCGGTGACGGGACCACCACCGCCACCGTCTTGGCCCAGGCCATCGTGCGGGAGGGCCTCAAGAACGTGGCCGCCGGCGCCAACCCCCTGGCCCTCAAGCGGGGCATTGAGAAGGCGGTGGAGGCGGCGGTGGAGAAGATCCGCTCCCTGGCCATCCCCGTGGAGGACCGCAAGGCCATCGAGGAGGTGGCCACCATCTCCGCCAACGACCCTGACGTGGGCAAGCTGATTGCCGACGCCATGGAGAAGGTGGGGAAGGAGGGGATCATCACCGTCGAGGAGTCCAAGAGCCTGGAGACCGAGCTGAAGTTCGTGGAGGGGTACCAGTTTGATAAGGGGTACATCTCCCCCTACTTCGTCACCAACCCCGAGGCCATGGAGGCGGTCCTCGAGGACGCCTTCATCCTCATCGTGGAGAAGAAGGTCTCCAACGTGCGCGAACTCCTCCCCATCCTGGAGCAGGTGGCCCAGACGGGTAAGCCCCTTCTCCTGATCGCCGAGGACGTGGAGGGCGAGGCCCTGGCCACCCTGGTGGTCAACAAGCTCCGGGGCACCCTGAACGTGGCTGCGGTGAAGGCTCCCGGCTTCGGTGATCGCCGCAAGGAGATGCTCAAGGATATCGCCGCCGTCACCGGTGGTACCGTCATCTCCGAGGAGCTTGGCTTCAAGCTGGAGAACGCCACCCTCTCCATGCTGGGCCGGGCCGAAAGGGTGCGGATCACCAAGGACGAGACCACCATCGTGGGCGGCAAGGGCAAGAAGGAGGACATCGAGGCCCGCATCAACGGCATCAAGAAGGAGCTGGAGACCACGGACAGCGAGTACGCCAAGGAGAAGCTCCAGGAGCGTCTGGCCAAGCTGGCGGGGGGCGTGGCGGTGATCCGGGTGGGGGCTGCCACCGAAACCGAGCTCAAGGAGAAGAAGCACCGCTTTGAGGACGCCCTGAACGCCACCCGGGCCGCGGTGGAGGAGGGCATCGTCCCGGGCGGTGGCGTGGCGCTCCTCAGGGCCATCAGCGCCGTGGACGAGCTCCTTAAGAAGCTGGACGGGGACGAGGCCACCGGGGCCAAGATCGTGCGTCGGGCCCTGGAGGAGCCTGCCCGTCAGATCGCCGAGAACGCTGGCTACGAGGGCTCCGTGGTGGTCCAGAGGATCCTCTCCGAGACCAAGAACCTCCGCCTGGGCTTCAACGCCGCCACCGGGGAGTACGTGGACATGGTGGAGGCAGGTATCGTGGACCCCGCCAAGGTGACCCGCTCCGCCCTGCAGAACGCCGCCTCCATCGGCTCCCTCATCCTCACCACCGAGGCGGTGGTGGCCGAGAAACCCGAGAAGAAGGAGTCCACCCCCGCTCCCACGGGCGGCGACATGGACTTCTAAAGCCACCCCAACCTGGCAAAGCCAGGTTGGGGCCCCGGCAAAGGGGCAAAGGAGGCTGGGCCTAGGCCCAGCCTCCTTTATTTGGCTCCTTCCTCCTTCCTGAGATGGGCTTCCACAAGGCGCCTGAGCTCCTCCGGGGAATACCCCTCCTTCACCCGCACCCGCACCAGGGGCAGGCCCACCTGGCGGAACAAGGCCTCCAGGAAGCGATCCCGCTCCTGCCGGTCCTTCCGAAGATGGCTTTGGTCGTCCAGCTCAATGGCCAGGAGGGGCCGGGCATCTTGGGCGCGCACCAGGAGAAAGTCCACGTGCTTGGCTACCACCCGGTTCAAAGCCGCCTGTCTGTCCTTCCCCACGGCCTCCAAGAGGAGAAAGTCCACCAACCTAACCTTGGGCCACACCCGAACTCCTTCCGGGACCACCCTCTCCAAAACCCCCAAGAAGGAGCGCTCCGCCGGGGTGAGGACGGAACCCTTAAGGCGGTAGGGGAAGGTTTCCCCTGCCCCAGGAACCCCCTTCCTCCCCAGAAGACTCAGGGCCAAGATGGCCAGGCCCAGGAGAACCAGGATGAAAAAGAGGACCTCCATGCCAGGGCCAGTATACAGGGTAATCGGAAGTTACTCTAAGACTTTAGACCTTCTGAAAATAGCCTAAAAGGGCACCACTTCCTCTTTGGGCCCTCCTCCACCGTTCCCCTGGAGGAAGGCCTCCCGATCCGGGATCAGATAGGCGCGGAAGCCCTCGGTCTCGAGAGCCTCCAGCGCCCCTTCCCCCACCCGGGTTTCCCGCAAGGAAAGGATGGCCTCACCGAAAGGCCCCTGCACCCTGAGGTAAAGGGGGAGGGTGCCAGGGTATTCGTCCAAGAGGCTCTTGAGAAGGGCCACGCCCGCCTCGTCCAACAGGGCGTGGTCCACCTCCACCTCCAGGGCCTTGGGGGCCTCGGCCACCTCCTCGTGGGTCCAGGCAGCCTGGGCCATGACCCTAAGCCCCCCTTCCTCCCGCTCCACCTCCGCCAGGACCAGGAGAGGGGTGTCCTCCTTGAGCTTGGGAGAAACCCCCTCGTAAGCCCGGCCGAAAACCACCACCTCGAGGGCCCCTGTCTCATCGGAGAGGGTAAAACGGGCCATCATGCCCCCGCTTTTGGTGGGCTTGCGCGCCACCTCCTCCACCATGCCCGCGAGGAGCACCCTGGGCCTTGGGGGAAGGCCCCGGATGAAGTCGGAAAGCTCCTCCAGGGTGCAGCTCGCCACCTCCCTCAGGCCCGGGTAGCGCAGCACCGGGTGGCCGGAAACGTAGATGCCCAAGGCCTCCTTCTCGTAGCGGAGCCGGGTGATCTCGTCCAGGGGCAAGGCTTCCGCCAGGGGAGGTTCTTCCACCTCGGCGAACAGGCCCATCATGCCGGATCGCTCCCGCTCCCGGCTTTCCGCCGCCCACCGGAGGAGGGGGTCCAAGGAAGCCAGCAACCGGGCCCTGTCCCCAAAGGCGTCAAAGGCCCCCGCCTTGATAAGGGACTCCAGGGTGCGCTTGTTCACCACCCTCTCGTCCAGGCGCTTGAGGAAGTCCCCGAGGCTCTTAAAGGGACCACGGCGCTCCCTTTCCGCCAGGATGGCCTGGGCTGCCCCTTCCCCCACGTTCTTCACCGCGGAGAGGCCAAAAAGGATCTCCTCCCCCACCACCTTGAAGTCAAAGCCTGAGCGGTTGATGTCGGGGGGAAGGACCTCTATGCCCATGGCCCGGGCGTCGCGGATGTACTCCGCCACCTTGTCGGAATCGTGCCGCTCCACGGTGAGGAGGGCGGCCATAAACTCCACCGGGTAGTGGGCCTTCACGTAGGCGGTCTGGTAGGAAAGGAGGCTGTAGGCAGCGGCGTGGGAGTTGTGGACGATCACATCCTCGGCAAGGAAGGTATGGGTTCCCTCCACGGTGAGGTCGTAGACCTCCTCCTCCCAAAGAGGCTCTATGGCCTCCACCCGGTCCCAGTAGATCTCCGCCGTGGCCAGGCGCAACAGGGCCAGGCTTCCCGTGAGGGCCGAAAGGCGCGCCAGGGTGGCGCGGGAAAGCCCCAGGCGGCCCTTGCTGGGCCGCAAAAGACCCTGGGCTAAGCCATGGGCCTCCAGAGAATCCCCCACCCTACCGCCGGAAGCCTGGGCCAAAGCATCCCTTACCAAGGGGAGAAAGGCCAGAGGCAGGATGTCCTTGGTGCTCCGGCCCACCTCCTTCCAGGAGGAAAGAAGAGCCTCCAGGTCCCGCTTTCTCTTGCCAAGAAGGTAAGGCCCCACCAGCTCCCCAAAGCGCCGGGCCGCCTCGAGGCCCCCCAGGAGGTAGACCACGTATCCTTTCCGGCCCCCTCCATAGGGAAAGCGCTTCTCCACCAGGCGGCTTTGCAAGCCCAGGCGGAGGAGCAGGTGCTGGACCCCCCGGGCAAGGGCCTCCGAGGCCGTGGCGTAATGGATGAGCCTACCCTTGGCGTCCACTTCCCCATCCCCCACCCACAGGCGCCCAAGAAGCCGAGCCACCCCTTCCTGGGAAAGGCCAAAGACCCTTTCGGGAAGATGCTTGTCCTTGGCGGAAAGCCCCAAAAGCCCCATCTCCCTCAAGAAGGTTTCCGCCTCCGAAGGCGCCTTGCGGTCCTGCCGGCCCACGTAGATACGGGCTACCCCCCGGCGCCAGACCACCCGGGTGCGGGTGTTGGCAAAGCCCGACAAGGCCTCCTCCATAGCAGCCAGCTCTTCCTCCGAGGAGGTGTAGAGGTAAAAGCCGGAGGGATGGCGGAGGTTCCCCTCGCTCAGGGCGAAGCCCAGAAGGTCCAGCTCATGGGGCCTCAGGTCCTCTGAAGGCTGGTAGGGAAGGTACCTGGGCAGGGCCACGAAGTCCCCTGGGCGAAGGGCGCCCAACTCCCGCCAACCCTCTGGGGTGTAGAGGGGATGGTTGGCCGTGGCTTCCAGGACCCGTCCCGTGGCGGTGCGCAAACGGTAGACCATGGCCCGGCCGCTTTCGAAGGCGGCCACCACCGGCCTTGGCACCAGGCGCAGGGAGCTCTCGTCCAAGGAAACCACCCAGACCCCTTTCGCTTCCCCCCGGACGATGGCCTCTACGGGCACAAGCTTTCCCGTACGGTAGTCCAGCACCCGGGCCCTTCCCGGCAGGCACTTGTTGAAGCCATAGTTGGCGAAGGCCTCCAGCATGTCAAAAAGCCGGTTGGCCTCCTCCTCGGGCACGCCCCGTTCCTTGGCCCCCCGCACGAAGCGCTCCCGGTGCTTTTGCATCTCCTCCACCTTCTTCTTGCCCATGGCCCGCCTCAGAAGGTCGGCCTCCCCCAGGGAGTAGCCCGCCACCTGGGAGGCGATCTGCATGATCTGCTCCTGGTAGACGGGGATGCCGTAGGTTTCCTCCAGGATGGGCCTCAGGTACTTCTCCGCATGGGGAAATTCCACGTAGCTCACCGGCTCCTGGCCGTGGTGGCGGCGGATGTAGGTGGGGATGTGCTCCATGGGCCCCGGGCGGTAGAGGGAAACCAAGGCGATGATGTCCTCGAGGCGCCTGGGCTTAAGCCCCCGCACCGTGGCGGTCATCCCTCCCGATTCCAGCTGGAAAACCCCCTTGGTCTCCCCCCGCGCCAAGAGGGCGAAGGTCTTGGGGTCGTCCAAAGGCAAGCGGTCGTAGTCCAACTCCACCCCCTTGGACTCCTTCACGATCTTCTTGGCCTCGTCCAGGAAGGTGAGGGTGCGCAGGCCCAGGAAGTCCATCTTCAAAAGCCCCAGGGCCTCCACCGCCCCCATGTCGTACTGGGTCACGGGCCGCCCCTCCTGGTCCCGCATGAGGGGCACCAAGTCCGTGAGGGGCTCGGCGGCGATCACCACCCCGGCGGCGTGCACAGAAGCATGGCGGTTTAGGCCCTCGAGGCGCATGGCCACCTCGATCACCTCCCGCACCCGGGGGTCTTTTTCCATCTCGGCCTTTAGCTCCGGCACCAGCTCTACGGCCTCGGCCAGGGGCTTGGGCTTGCCGAACTGCACGGGGATCAGCTTGGCTAGCTCCTCCGCCTTCTTGTGGGGGATGCCGTAGACCCGGGCCACATCCTTGAGGGCTGCCTTGGAGGCCAGGCTGCCAAGGGTGCCGATCTGGGCCACCTTGTCCTCCCCGTAGCGCCCGCGCACGTACTGGATCACCCGGTCCCGCTCCCGGTCGGAGAAGTCCGTGTCAATGTCGGGCATGGAAACCCGTTCGGGGTTCAGGAAGCGCTCAAAGAGGAGGCCGAAGCGCAAGGGGTCGATGTTGGTAATGCCCACGGCATAGGCCACCAGGCTTCCGGCGGCGCTTCCCCGGCCTGGTCCCACGGAGATCCCGTTCCGCCTGGCCCAGTTGATGTAGTCCTGAACGATGAGGAAGTAGCCGGGAAAGCCCATCCGCTCGATCACGGAAAGCTCGTAGAGGGCCCGGTGCAAGATGGCCTCCGCCGTCCACTCCCTAACCCCCTCCAACGGGGGTAGCTTGGGCAGAAGGGCTTCCCAAGCTGCCCCTTCCACCTGGGCCAAGGCCTCCGCCAGGGCTTCCCCGTCCCCATGGGGCGGTATCTTCCCCAGAAGGCGGAAGA
>ERZ511473.1280-NODE-1280-length-23208-cov-4.018503_pt1 | contig 23208 bp, 21 predicted proteins | sample MGYA00374947_ERZ511473 | MGnify/ENA primary metagenome ERZ511473 (study PRJEB26303, sample SAMN06343854) | sediment metagenome | isolation source: hot spring sediment | place: Canada: British Columbia | collected 2012-09-26 ... | reverse complement strand
CGAAGGCGCTCGGCCTGCCCGTCAACACTGGAATCCCGGAAGAGGTCTACCAGCTCATGGACCTCTATCCTCAGACGAGCCAGCGGCGCCCCTCGGTGCAGTACATCCCGCTTCCATACGAGCCGCCGCAGCGTGACCGTGGCCGGGGCGAGCGACGCCCTTGATCAGGCTGGATGGCCAGTCAGCATGGGCGCTCGCGCGCTGCGCCACCGCTTGAGCGTAGCTTCGGTCACCACCGCGACATTGCTTTCCACGAGGTGAGGCGCGGTTCCAGCTCATCGACCGCGTCGCGCAGCAACGCAGCTCACCGTCTCACACTGAGTGCCGTGCGGGTCCGGGGCAAGCCTGCATTACCGGGGCCTTGATTCAGAGTTTCCCACTCGCTGCCACTCCTTCAAGAGCTCGGCGAAGTCGCGGGCATTGCGATCGCGCTGATCCCACCCGAACAACAGCTCCGCCCCGAACCTTGCTCGGCTGAACGCGAGCATGCTCGGCAAGTCCCTGACCGCTTCCGAGCCCTGCACGAGGCGCCCCAAACGGGAGCCTCCTAGCAGCGCGGCGGTGGCTCGCCCGAACAGTCCCAGGGCGGCGAACCTGCGCGTGGCCGCACGGGACTTCTCGGGGGTCAGCCCCGCGAGCAGTGCCTCGTAGCTCCGGAGGCGCACCGCGGTGAACTGTTGCCCGGCGACCTCAAGCACGGAGATCTCCTCGATGTCGCCCCAGGGTATAAGCCGCCACCCGACCCCGGGAAGGTAGACTTCGAGACCTGCACGTAAAACGGCTATCCTCTGGTAGTCCACGCGCGCTCGCCCGTACAGCGCCACCGCACCCAACACGCCGAAGAATGCGATGCAGAGGATTCCCGCAACTTTAGCGAACGTGTCTTCAGAGTAGACGACCAGAGCGAACCCAGTAAGGGCGAACGCCGCAGACGCTATGAACGCCAGGGTGACTTTCCAGGCGGACCCGCGGATCTCGATGCGTTCCACCTCGCCCAACGCCACCTATCCTCCTGCTCTGGTGCCGAACGTTGCGCGCTATCTGAGATACCCGCTGTGTGCACCTTTCGGATGATCCTCCCAGAGGCCTCGCACGATTCGAGCCGGGCAGGGAATTGGTCGTCGCTCACTGGTGCTGGCGTCCTAGTGCGTAGACGCCGTCGTCCCGGCGATGGCTCAGGATCCACTCGTGCGCTGCCACAACTCGGGAGTCGAATGGCTGTCGACATACCTCATGACACGCGGGTGTGTCCCGAGCTGCTCTTGTTCACCTCGACGTCCGGTAGAAGATCCGCGATCGGCTCGCGGTATGTCGAGCGGCGCGACCGCGATGCCGAAACGCCATCCCGGCGTACTTCGCTATGGAGGCCTCCGGTCTACGGTGGACAGCAAATGGACACCGGTTGACTACGAAATGAGCAACGGATGGATAGTCGATTGCCTGGCCATGCCGAGGGCCGGCATCTAGATTTGGGTGCGACATATTTACCAGCGTGCGCTCTCGCCACCGGTGGCAAGGGATTGTATCTGCCGCACGCTCCGCCTGTATCGCCCGCCGGGCCTCCGATCCCTGGCCTTGTTCCCTGGCTCTTCGCTGTCGCGTCTCCCATAGATAGGCGATTGGACACTCGTTCCGCTCGGGAGGGTACGCCCGATGCAGCGCTCGCGACGATTTCGCTCGAAGCCCGCCCTTCTCGCGCTGCTGCTCACGCTGCTCGCTCCTGCTTGTGGCGTACCCACCGATACGCCGAGCACGCCCGTCCAGCTCCCCGGCTTCGAGACACCGGCGTCGCGTGACTCGAGCACACCCTCTACCGAGGGCGCGCCCGGGCTGCAGGGTAAGGTGGAGCAGGCGGATCCCGTCCTCTTGGCGGTGGGGGATATCGCGTCCTGCAAGAGTGAGGGTGACGAGGCAACAGCGGCGCTCCTCGACGGGCAGCCGGGCGTGATCGCCGCGCTGGGTGACACGGTCTACGAGTCGGGGAAGCCGGAAGAGTACGCCCAATGCTTTGCCCCTGCCTGGGGCCGGCACAAGGAGCGGATTCGGCCTGCCGTAGGCAATCATGAGTACAAGACACCGGGAGCGTCCGGGCACTTCACCTACTTCGGAGAGCTGGCTGGTGAGCCCGGCAAGGGCTACTACTCGTACGATCTCGGTCGATGGCATATCGTGGTGTTCAACTCGAATTGCAAGCAGGTGGGGGGCTGTCACTCCGACTCCCCTCAGGCGGAGTGGCTGCGCAGTGATCTGGCGGCGCACCCTACCCAGTGTGCCCTCGCCTACTGGCATCATCCTCGCTTCAGCTCGGGCAGGCACGGCGACTTCCGTTCGATGCAGGCCATCTGGGAGATCCTTTACGAGTATGGCGTCGACGTGGTACTAGCCGGCCACGACCACAACTACGAGCGCTTCGCGCCGCTGAACGACCAGGGACAGGTCGATCCGGAGCGCGGCATCCGCTCCTTCGTGGTTGGCACTGGCGGGCGCAGCCTGCGGCCGTTCGCCGAGATCCACCCAGCCAGCGAGGTGCGGGATCACCAGACATACGGCGTTCTCAAGCTCACCCTCCGGCCGGACTCGTACGAGTGGCAATTCATTCCGGCCGCCGGTGGTACCTTTACCGACGCCGGGCAAGGTACCTGCCACTCGTGACGCAGCGAGCGCCTGCTGGCTCGACCTGATAGAGCTGGCCGGCTCCGAGCGTTAGCGCTCTCTGGACAGGTCACCGGGTCTCGCATGGTGCGGCGCTCGCGAGCCTGCTCGCCCGAAGGCCGGCGTAACGCTGCTCCGCGGGCCCTGGTATCCCTCGGCTTATAATGCCTGAAGGGGACATCTGTAGCGCCGGCTGATCCTTCCACAAGCCTGCCAATGGAAACCAGCAGGATTCATCCGCCGCGCGACAATTGGGAGGTTCGGCTATGACCGTCGTTCGAGCAGCCGTGGTGCAGGCGGCCCCGGTAGCCTTCGACTTGGAGGGAACCCTGGAGAAAGCCCAGCGCTTTCTGGACGACGCTGCCGCGCGCGGTGCCCGGCTCGTCGTCTTCCCCGAGGCGTTCGTCACCTGCTATCCGCGTGGCGTTACCTTCGGCGCGACCATCGGCTCGCGCACGCCGGAAGGCCGGGAACTCTTCCGGCGCTACTGGGAATCGTCCATCGACGTGCCCGGTCCGGTGACGCAGCGGCTGGGTACGATGGCGCGCGAGCGCAGTGTGTACCTGGTTATCGGCGTCGTCGAGCGCTCCGCTGGGACGCTCTACTGCACGGTCCTGTTCTTCGATCCGGCTGGCGAGCTGATGGGCAGGCACCGCAAGGTGATGCCGACGGCGGCTGAGCGGCTGGTGTGGGGCTTCGGCGACGGATCGACCCTCCCGGTGTACGAAACCGCGATCGGCCGGCTAGGCGCGGTGATCTGCTGGGAGAACTACATGCCGCTGCTCCGGATGGCGATGTACCAGAAAGGAATTCAACTCTACTGCGCGCCGACAGCCGATGCCCGGGATACTTGGATCGCCAGCATGCGGCACATCGCCTGCGAGGGACGGTGCTTCGTCCTATCGGCTAACCAGTTCGCTCGCCGCCGCGACTATCCGGAGGACTACCCGATCGAGGGCATGCACGATCCTGACGCTGTCCTGTGCCGAGGTGGATCACTCATCGTGTCGCCGCTGGGAGAGGTGCTGGCCGGTCCGGCGTTCGACGGCGAGACCGTGCTGGTGGCCGATCTCGACCTCGGGGAGATCATCAGGGGGAAGTACGACTTCGACGTCGTCGGGCACTATGCCCGGCCGGACATCTTCCGCCTGCTCGTAGACGAGTCGCCGAAGCCAGCGGTCGTCTTCACCGGTGGGACGTCCCCAGAGCCGGAGGCGAAAAACATGCCGCGAGTGGAACTCGTGGAGGCGGCGCGGGCGACCAGTCAGAGCTGAGGTCGTGCTGCTCACGGGGACCAGGAGAGAGAGGTTGTGTATTTATGAGTAGCCGCGCGCGCGTCGCGGTTTTGGGCACCGGGATCATGGGCAGCGCGGTGGCGCGGAACCTGCTGCGGGCGGGGGTGGAGGTGCGGGTCTGGAACCGGACTCCGCAGAGGGCGGAGCCGCTGGCGCGCGAGGGCATTCAGATCGGGGAGAGCGCGGCTGCCGCGGCGCGAGATGCCGACTTCCTGATCACCTTTTTGCCGGACGCCAGCGTCATCGAGGAGGTAGTCCGGGATGGCGTGTTAGGCGCGCTGGCGCCGAGCGGCGTTTGGCTGCAGATGAGCACTGTGGGCATCGAGGGATGTGAGCGGCTCGGGCGCATCGCTGCCGAGAGCGGGATTGCCTATGTCGACGCGCCGGTGCTCGGCACGCGTCAGCCGGCCGAGGAGGGCACGCTCGTCGTGCTGGCGTCAGGACCCGAGGAGCTCCGCGAGCGCTGCCAGCCGATCTTCGACGCGATCGGGCGACGGACGCTCTGGCTGGGGCCGGCGGGGATGGGGAGCCGGCTGAAGCTGGTGACGAACAACTGGATTAGTGGCCTTCTGGGGGCTCTGGCGGAGACCCTGGCGCTGGCCGAAGCGATCGGCGTCGACCCGGATTGGTTCTTCGAGGCGATCGAGGGCGGGCCGCTCGACGCGCCCTTTGTGCGCGTCAAGGGGCGGATGATGGTCGAGCGCCGATTCGAGCCGAGCTTTTCGGTGAGGCTTGCGCTGAAGGATGCCCGGCTGATTCTGGAAGCAGCCGAGGGCGGCGGGCAGCCGCTGGAGATCACCGAAGCGGTGAGGTCGCGCTACGAAGAGGCGATTGCTATGGGGCACAGTGAGGAGGACATGTCTGCCCTCTTCCTGGCCGTCACCGCCAATCGCCGGTGGTAGACGCTACTCCCACCCATCCGCTCTCCGCAGATCAGAGCAAGGTTCGTCGGCGGTAAAGGATCTCAAAATCTCACCTAGCCTGGGAGAGAGGCTCTCCCCAGAGTCCAGATCAAATCGTCGCTCGAACTATGACGTGGTTGCGTGCGAACCGATTCAACCTTGCTGAGACGGTACCAGAATGTCTGTTCCGGATCAGGTAGAATCGCCGAATCGTCTTCTCCATCGGGTCGGGATCACAAGTTACTCAATCGCGCCCTGCTCGGCGACGAGACAGCATTGAATACGCTGCGGGCCAGAGGTTGAGCGAGTGGCTGGGGCCGAGCCGCGCGGTGACGAGCCAAAAATGGTCAGACCACCAGACGGTCTTGACAATCAAGCCATTTCGTGCTACGCTGCTCAGTGCGGGAGGCCGAGCGATGGATACGTTGCCCAAGATTCCGCGAGTCATCGCACCGACGCGAAGCACAGCGGTTCAGGTGTTACGCGAGGCGATTGCCCAGCGCTTGCTCCGTCCTGGAACGCGATTGAGCGAGCGGCAGCTCGCCACAACGCTCGGAATCTCTCGGCCGACCCTGCGTGAGGCGCTACGCGAGCTGGAAGCCGAAGGTCTACTGGAGCGGGACGAACTCGGAAGACTCATCGTCGCTCAGTTCGACAGCGACATGGCGCTTGCACTCTACGAAGTGCGTGAGGTCCTGGAGGGATTTGCCGCCGCACTGTTTGCCCAGCGCGCTACCGATGACGAGATCGCCGAGCTGACTTTGACTCTGGATAGCCTCGCGGAAGCCGTCGCAGAGGATGACTTCCGCCGGTATCTCCTGCTCAAGGATCAGTTCTACGGGTTGCTGCTGGCAGGAGCGCGGAATCCCATTCTGGAATCGCTCCTGAAATCGCTGCAATGGCGCTTCCGATTCCTGCGCGCGACGTCGCTGCAAGCCCCTGGCCGGCTCAAGGTCAGCTTGGCCGAGATGCGCGAGATCGTCGAAGCCATTCAACGTCGAGACGCCCTCCTCGCGGACCAACGATCTCGCCAGCACATCCGGAATGCTGCCGACGCGATGTTCAGTGTCCTCGACAAGACGGGGACGCCGAGCTCCGACGTTCCGACTGACGGGAGACGAGTCGCGACACGACAGAGAGGAGGTCATCGACTCGGCTGAGAAGCAGGGGAAGGGGCTGCACTGTCGTGTTGTGTTGCTGCGGAGCGCAAGATCGAAAGGGGTAGATCGGTGACACTCCCACGGATTTCGGCGCAGGACCTCAAGGGCGTAATGGCATACCCGCCGACACCAGCCAAGGACAACGGTGGCGATCTCTCGGCGCGCGATACGGTCGACCTCGACGAGACCGAGCGGATGATCCGGAGCCTGCTCCACGACGGGGCTGACAGCATCGCGACCAACGGCACCCTCGGCGAGATGGGGACCCTGACGCTCGACGAGTGGAAGGCCTTCGCATCGGCTGTCGTCGAAACCGTGCGGGCCTTTAACCCCGATTTCCCCCTGTTCGTCGGCGCGACGACCCTCAACACGCGCGATACCATCGATCGCATGCGTTTCCTGCGCGACATCGGGGCCGTCGGCGTCCTGCTCGGTCGACCGATGTGGTCGGAGATGACCGCTAAGACGATGATCCGCTTCTACCAGGACGTGGCGGCGGCAGTTCCCGAGCTCGCGATCTGCGTCTACGACAACACAGCCGCGTTTCGCGGCGTGATCCCGACAGAGGTCTACGCAGCGCTGGCCGACATCCCGCAGGTTGTCGCTGTCAAGTACGCCGGTGGCGCGGCGATCGGATTCCGCTACCACAACGATCTTCAGGCTGTCCAGGGGAAGATCCGTCTCTTCCCGATCGAGTGCATCTGGTTCTTTGCGTATAGCCTGTACGGTGACCAGGTTCCTGGGTGCTGGAGCACCACCGCGACCTGCGGCCCGGAGCCGGTCTTCTACCTCCGTGATGTGCTTCTCGCCAACGATTTCGAAGAAGGGCGCTGGATCGCCGAGCGCATCTTGTGGGCGCACGAGCCGTTCATCGTGAGTCGCGACTTCCCCGAGTTCGCGCGGTACAACATCCAACTCGAGCGCCTGCGCTACGAGGCGGCTGGGTACATGAAGCCCGGCCCGAGCCGGCCACCCTACTATATGGATCTGCTCCCACAGGATCACGTCTCGTCCACGCTCGAGCACGTGCGCCGCTGGCAGGTCTTACGCCAGGAGGTGCGTGATCGTCTTGCCGCACGATCCGCCGTCGTGCAGTGAGTGCAAGGCAGGAGGTGTGCACATGACTGCCCCCGTCATCCCGGACTACCTCCACCGGATGTGGGAGACGTTGCCCGAGGGGCGCATTCCGGCCAAGATCTTCAACGATCCAGCCGTTCATACCCTCGAGAAGCAACGCCTCTTCTCGCGCGCTTGGGTGTTTCTGGCTCACGAGTCGGAGATCCCGCACCCCGGCGACTATGTGCTGCGCTGGATTGCCGATCTTTCGGTCATCGTGGTTCGAGACGAGCACGGGCAAGTGCGAGCATTTCGCAATGCCTGTACGCATCGCGGGAACCAGGTCTGCAAGGCCGAGATGGGCAACGCGTCGCACTTCCGTTGCTCGTACCACGGCTGGACGTTCAAGAACACGGGGGAGTTAATCGGTGTTCCGTATCATCGCGAGGTCTACCGTGGACGATTGGACAGAGCCGAATGGGGACTACGCCCAGTCCGCATCGACACGTACGGTGGGTTAATCTTCGGCACCCTCGACCCGAACGCGGACCCGCTCGACGAGTATCTCGGGGGCTTCCAGTTCTACCTCGACTTCTTCCTGAAGCCTGGCCCCGAGGGCGCGGAAGTATACGGCCCGCCAGAGCGCTGGGTCTCCGATACGGACTGGAAGATTTGCGCCGAGAATTTCGGAGGAGACGGGTATCATACCCCGGTCGCGCACCAGTTCGGCTTTGCGCTCGGGTTCTATCCCTCGAGTGGCCGCACGCACTTTATGGGGTACGCTGTCCACATTCCCGGTCGAGGCCACTGTATCGGCATCGGTCACACGCCAGGGCTACCGCCCTTCGTCGGCTTTCCACCCGAAGTTGTCGAAGGATACATGAACGCGCTGTCCCCTGAGCAGATCAGCGTGTTCCGCGACGCCCGCATGTCCGTGGCGACCGTCTTCCCGAACCTCTCGTTCCTCATCCAGCCGTTCAGTCTCGCTCCGGGCCAGCCCGGGTTGAAGTTCTGCACTATGCGACTGTGGCATCCGCGTGGACCGGGCAAGATCGAGATGTGGACGTGGTGTCTCGTACCGAAGCACATCCCCGCCGAACTGAAGCACGAGATCTACCGTGTCTACAGTCTGGCCTTCGGCGCCGCCGGAACCTTCGAACAAGACGACTTCGAGAATTGGACAAATCTCTCCCGGCAGCATGCCGCGTTCAACGCCGACAGCTTCGAACTTGCCTATCTCCAGGGGCTCGACCTGGAGCCGATCGCTGACTTTCCAGGGCCAGGGCGCGCATTTACCCCGTATGTTACGGAGATTGGTTTCCGCAACCTCTGGGGCACCTGGTTGAACTATCTGCTGACACCCCTCGGTGAGCCCGTCGACCCGGCTCGCGTGCCGCCAGCCTTCCATCCGCCGGAGACGCAACCTGTCGCTGACTAGGGGTGGTGCTGAGGCTGTTGCCAGGCCCACAGTGGAGAGGTGGAAGGCCATGACTGAAGCGGTTACGCGTTCCTCCCCAACAGTCGACGATTTGCTGCTTCACCACGAGATCTCGCAGTTTCTCTACGATGAAGCAGCACTGCTCGTCGAGCGGCGATATGACGACTGGGTCGAACTCTTCACGGATGATGCCTTGTACGAGGTGCCGATCCGCGTCACGCGGGAACGCGGAGCAGCCTGGGAGGTTTCGCCGACCGGCCGGCTGTTCGACGACACGAAGCAGACGCTGGCCGTTCGCGTCGCTCGCCTGAACACTGAATATGCCTGGGCGGAAGATCCACCTTCGCGCGTTCGTTACTATCTGTCCAACATCCGTGTTCGCCCTGCGGACCAGCAGGACGAGTACTACGTCCACTACAACGTCCTGATCTATCGCTCGCGAGGAGAGCTACCGGAATACGAGCTCTTGTCCACCCAACGTACCGATCTGCTGCGGCGCACTGAGTCTGGCTGGCGTATCGCCCGGCGCACGATCATCGTCGACCAAAGTGTGCTGTCCGTTCGGAACCTGTCCTATTTCCTGTAGTCGGCTCGACGATCATCAGGGAGGCCTGCGATGGAGCACGAGAATCATGCCGCATGGCCAGCACTGGAACCGGTAACCGAGACGATCGTGATCAAGAACGAGTTCGCTGAAGCTCACGTCCGCAAGGTCCGGACGCGCAACGGGGAGCGACTCGAGATCCATTCTCCCAAACTCGGGTATACCATCCATCTCGACCCGTTGGAGCTCGAAGCGATTAGCTGGCAGCCCGTCGATACCTTCTCTCGGATGCTCGAAAACCCCTGGGGGCCATCGTGACAGGGCTCCAGCCGATCCCGACCGCTTCTCTGCTCGACGGTCAGGTCGCGCTGATCGTAGGCGCGACCTCCGGAATCGGTCGCGCGGTTGCGCTCGGATTCGTGCGCGCGGGCGCTTCTGTCGTCGCATTCGGGCGGGATCCGGACAAGCTCGCTGCACTGCAGAATGAGGCGACGGCCGATGCGCCGCTCCTCACAGTCTGCGGCTCGGCGACCGAAGTCACCGACGTGCAGCGAGCGGTCGAGTGCGCGCGCGACTCCTTCGGTAAGCTCGATACGCTGGTGTGCACTGTCGGTGTCTTCGACTATTACCGAACTATCCTCGATCTCGACGAGCGCCTGCTGCCGGAGGCCTTCTCCGAGATCTTCACGACGAACGTTTTGTCCTATCTCCTCGCCGTCCGGTGCGCCATTCCCCTGCTCCTTCGCCAGCCGAGCGCGATCGTGCTCACGTTATCGACAGCGGCGTTCTATCCCGAGGGAGGAGGGGTCCTCTACGGCGCTGCCAAATTTGCGACGCGCGGTCTGGTGACTCATCTTGCCTATCAACTCGCTCCACGCGTGAGGGTGAACGGCGTTGCTCCAGGCGGTACAGTCGGAACATCGCTGCGTGGACTTCAGACATTCGGTGAGGGCCAGACCCAGGTCGATGAGCGCCCTGAGCGAGCAGAGCGCATTCGGCGCTCGGTGCCCCTGCTGGTCACACCGGAAACCTCCGACCACGTCTGGGCCTACGTCTACCTGGCGTCGCATGTGTGCAGTCGCGTCGTGACGGGAACGGTCATCCACACAGATGGCGGGCGAGGCGTCGCCGGTACCGTGAAGATCGCACATCTCGCGGAGGAGGAGATGCGGTGATCGGTCGCTCGATTCGGCGTGTCGAGGACCGGCGATTCCTGACCGGCCGTGCAACCTATGTAGGTGACGTTCATCTGCCGGGCATGCTCTATGCCGCATTTCTACGGAGCCCAGTGCCCCACGGCAGGATCACGCTCCTCGACACAGCGGCCGCGTCCCGGTTTCAGGGTGTGGTCGCCGTGTTGACGGCGGCGGACATCGCCTCTCGCGTACGGCCGATTCCGCTCATACGCCGGCCTCCGACTGCGCACGAAGCCTTGCCAGCGCCCCCGGTACTGGCAGATGGGATCGTACGGTACCAGGGAGAGCCAATCGCGCTCGTCGTCGCTACGTCTCCTGCTCTTGCACTCGATGCGGTCGAAGCGATCCAGCTCGAATTCGAGACGCTGCCTGCCGTGGGCTCGCTCAACGAAGCCCGGGGAGCCACCAGCCCGCTTGTGCACCCGTCGCTCGAAACCAACATCGCCTTTTCCCGGCGACTCCAACAGGGCGATGTCGAGGCCGCGTTCGCCAAGGCAGCTGTGCGTGTTCGGCAGGAGATGCGGAACAATCGCGTGGTGCCGAATCCACTCGAGCCACGTGGGATGGTTGCCGCCTATGATCCAGCTCGCCAGACCTTAACCTGCTGGCTTTCGACGCAGCGTCCCCACCATACGCGCTGGTTCCTCGCAGAGATCCTCGGTCTGCCCGAACAAGATATCCGGGTCATCATGCCCGACGTCGGAGGGGCTTTCGGTGCGAAGGAACCGATGTACCCCGATGAAGTGGCAGTCGCCTACGCGAGCATGGTGCTCGGTGCTCCGGTGAAGTGGATCGAGACGCGAAGCGAGCACTTTCTGGCCACCACGCACGGGCGTGATCAGCTCGCCGATCTCGAGATTGCTGCTGACCGCGATGGTCGGATACTCGGACTACGCGGCGAGGTGTGGCTCAACCTGGGGGCATACCTCTACCCGAATACCTCGGGAGTTGTCCTCGCTCGCACGCTCCCGTTGCTGAACGGCTGTTATGCCATACCCGCGGTCGACGTGACCGGGTACGGCGTCTTCACCAACACCGTGCCGACGGGCCCATATCGCGGTGCGGGGCGGCCGGAAGGGATCTACTTCATCGAGCGACTGATCGACATGGTAGCGACCAAGCTCGAGATGGATCCCGTGGAGATCCGACGCCGGAACTTCGTACCGCGCGGTGCGTTCCCTTTCACCACCGTAACCGGCTTGACCTACGACTCTGGCGATTACCACGTCATGCTCGATCGCGCGCTCGAGCTTGCGGATTATGAGGGCCTTCGAGCTGCACAACGCGAGGCGCGGGAGCAGGGGCGGCTTCTCGGTATCGGTATCGCCGCGTATGTCGAACTCGGCGGAGCGACACCGTCCACTGCAGCCGCGATGGAAGGCTCGTCCCCGTTGTGGGAGAGCGCGACCATGACAGCAGACCCCTCGGGTGGCGTAACGGTTCGGGTCGGGACGGCGGGGCACGGGCAGGGGCACGAAACGGCTTTCGCGCAGATCGCCGCCTCGGTGCTCGAGCTGCCGATCGAGTCGTTCCGGGTCGAGTTCGGCGACACAGCAACAGCACCTTTTGGGTTCGGCACGTTCGGCACGCGATCGATGACGATCGGCGGCTCGGCGGTGTATATCGCTGGGCAACGCCTCCTCGACCGCGCTAAGCGCATCGCGGCTATCCTCCTGGAGTGTACTCCCGAGGATGTGGACTACTGCCAGGGGACCTTCACGGTCCGCGGCTCACCGATGCGGCGCGTTGGCTTTCAGGACGTCTGTGCAGCAGCCTACTATTCCGCTGCGGTCCATCAGCAGGGAGAATCACCTGGCCTGACCGTCCAGGTAACCTACGACCCGCCGAACTATACGTATGCCGCTGGTGTCCACCTAGCGGTTGTGGAGATCGATCCCTCGACCGGTGAAGTTCACCTGCGGCGTTACATTGCCGTCGACGACTGCGGTCGTGCGATCAACCCGATGATTGTCGAGGGGCAAGTGCACGGCGGAGTCGCGCAGGGCATCGGCCAAGCACTGTTCGAGCATGCGGCATATACGCCACAGGCCTACTTCACAAGTCCCTCGTTACTCGACTACGCGCTTCCCCGGGCTAGTGCCCTCCCAACCATCGAGACCGCACTGTACGAGTTTCCCTCGCCGTCCAATCCGCTCGGGGTGAAAGGCATTGGCGAAGGGGGCGCGATCGCCGCTCCGCCAACCATCAGCAACGCGGTGCTCGACGCGCTTCGCCCATTCGGTGTAGTGCACCTCGATATGCCACATACGGCTGAACAGCTTTGCCAAGCCATTGCCTGTATGCAAACCGGGCGAGAAGGAGGCACAGGTGAGTGATCGGCAGTTACAGATCCGCAAGCTCTACACCATCGTTGACGAGACGCATAGCACGCTCGGCGGGGCAGACGCGAACGGGCCGCTGCGTCGGGTAGCAGCTTGCGCGGTGATCACGAATCCCTACGCAGGGCAGCCTCTAGCCGACGACCTGTCGGCGCTCATTCGGCCATCAGGTGAGCTTGGTCGCATTCTCGGCGAACTCGCGCTCGAGTGTCTCGGCTGCCCCGCTGAAAGCTACGGCAAAGCGGCGATCGCTGGTATGGCCGGGGAACAGGAGCACGCGATTGCCTGCATCACCTCGGTCTTCGGCGACGCCCTGCGCCAGGCACTCGGAGGCGCGCGGGCGTGGATTCCATCGAACAGCAAGGTTGGCCCGCCGGGTACAGCGATCGATGTCCCTCTCGCGTTCAAGGACGAACTGTGGGTACGGAGCCACTACGACACCCTTGAAGTCCGCGTGCCAGACGCACCGTTGCCAGATGAGATCGTCGTCGTCGTTGTCCTCGCGAATCGCGGACGCCTGCACGCTCGCCTCGGCGGGCTCTCGAAGGAAGAGGCGCTCGCGCGCTTGCAAGCGCAGCGCACGTAGCGCGAGGAGTGGTGGGAATGAAGATCGCCATCACCAACGTGGGCACGCTCTTTACCGGCGTACTCGACAAGCCCATCGACCGAGAGAGCGATACGCTCGTCATTGAAAGCGGAATTGTGACCGCCGTTGGTTCCCGTGACCAGCTCGCTGGCCACATAAGCGAGGCTGACCAAGTCATCGACGCCAACGGCATGACTGTCGCGCCGGGGTTAATCGACTCGCATTGCCACGTGGTCATCGGCGACTATACCCCTCGCCAGAAGACGGTGGATTTCTTGGAGAGCTACGTCCATGGCGGCGTTACGTCTGTCGTGTCGGCGTCCGAGGTGCATGCCCCCGGTCGGCCACACGACCGCCACGCGGTGAAAGCGCTGGCCATCGCAGCCTACCACTGTTACGCACACTTCCATCCTGCAGGCATGAAAGTTCACGCGGGCAGCGTGATCCTCGAGCCATCGCTGACGGAGGACGACTTTCGGGAGCTGGCCGAAATTGGCATACGCCTGGCGAAGTTCGGTTTCGGTGAGTATGCCGACCCGATGGACGGCGAGCCCCAAGTGCGCTGGGCCAAGCAGCACGGTATGGTGGTGATGTCCCACTGCGGGGGAGCCAGTATTCCCGGTTCACAGCCAATTCTCGCGCGCCATCTCATGCACCTTCGGCCTCACGTCCTCGGTCATATCAACGGTGGACCGACCTCGCTCCCGGACGAGGATGTCGATACTCTCGTGACTCGAACCGACATGGCTTTGCAGATCGTGCAGGCTGGGAACCTGCGGTCTGCGCTGCGTATCGTCAATCTCGCGCGCGAAACCGGCAACCTGCACCGGGTCATCATCGGCACCGACACGCCGACCGGCACAGGCGTCATGCCGCTCGGCATGCTGAAGACCATCGTCGAGTTGTCCTCGCTCGCGGACTTCGAGCCTGAGGTCGTCTGGTCATTCGCCACGGGGAACAATGCTGCCGCATATCGACTCCACGCGGGGGTTCTCGAACCGGGCTATCCGGCCGATCTCGTGGTGATCGACGCGCCATGGGGGTCTGTGGCCCGCGACGCACGTGCCGCGATTGCGCGTGGCGATATTCCAGGAATCGCAGCGGTCGTCATCGATGGCCAGTTACGCACGTTGCGTAGTCGAAATACGCCGCCATCGGTGCGTGAGGTCCACATCCAGCATCGAAGGGCAGCAGCATGAGCGTCAAGACGGCAGGGCAGTTCAAGTACATCGAGTTTACTCGACAAGGGCGTAGTGCGATTGTCCGCCTAGCTCACCCGGAAGACGGCAACGCGCTCAGTACAGCGTTGCTCGCCGAACTCGCTCAGGTACTCACCCTGCTCGACGATGCCAGCGTGCTGCTACTGTGCGCCAGTGGGCCGGACTTCAGCCTCGGTCGCCCGCCGGCGTCGTACGGTGAGCCGCTGTCCAGCCTGCAGCAGGCCTACCAGCTCGTAGTGACGTGCAACGAACGACTCGCCAATTTCCCCGGTATCAGCATTTCGGCAGTGCAGGGTCGAGCGATGGGTGCTGGTTGCAGTCTCGCCTGCCGGTGCGACCTGGTGCTGGCCGCGGAAACAGCTCGCTTTTCCTTCCCCGAGCTGCGGAAGGGGGTGCCCCCAGTCATCGTCGCCGCGTACTACTCGAAACGGCTGCCGTGGCGTGCGTTTCTCGATATGGTCTTGACCGGCCGCGAGGTTCCGGCGGACGAGGCGGTCCGATTAGGACTCGTATCGCGTGTCGTCCCTGATCACGTGCTTGACCGTGCTGCTATCGAACTCGCAGGTGACCTCGCGGCGTACGATCCGAATCCTGTACGCCAGCTCAAGACCTTTCTTCGCGATAGCGAGAGTCTTACCGCGCAACACGCCAACCGCCTGGCTCTCAGCGCTCTACTCGACAGCTTGGCGCGGCAGCTGGACATCACCGCGTCTGGAGGTGGGGAATGACCACTTCCACCGTGTTGCTATCCCGAGACGGCGCGGTCGCGACGCTCACGCTCAACCGCCCGGAAAAGCTCAATGCCCTGAATGTCGAACTGGTTACGGATCTGCGTGACGCGCTAACCGAAATCGCGCAGGATGAAGGAATTCGTCTTGTCGTCGTGCGCGGAGCGGGACGCGCCTTCTGTGCTGGCCTCGACCTCGACATGATGGCCGAAGTAGGGATGCCCCCTGAGTTCTACCCGATGCAGGAACAAGCGTTCCGATTGATCGAGACGATGGACAAACTCGTCGTCGCGGCCATACACGGCTACTGCCTCGGCGGCGGTGTCCAGCTCGCGATCGCGTGTGACTTTCGAATCGTCGCCGAGGGTGCTGTCCTGGCACTGCCGGCCATCAACGAGGGGCTCTTCCCAGGAATGGCTCCGTATCGGCTCCCGCGCCTCCTCGGGCTCGGCCTCGCCCGGCGGTACGTCTTGTTGGGCGATCCGATTCCGCTTGCCGAGGCAGAACGTGTCGGCCTCGTCGATTGGATCGTCCCCGAACTTGATGGTGCCGGGGAGTTCGAGCGCATCATCGAGAAGCTGCTTGCCATTCCGTTCACCGCGGCGGTGCATGGCAAGCATTTGATGCGCACCGCATTCGAGACGCCGTTCGGCCTTGCCTTCGACGATTCGCGATATCGATTGGCGCTCTGTCTCCGATCGGCAGATGTCCAGCGAGCAAGCGAAACATGGCGTGCGCGCAAGGTTGAGCGCACCCACCAGCGTTCGCCGGATGGAGGAGGAAGAGGAGACGGCATATGACCAGCCAGCGCGTTGCCCAGCCCGCTGCCACAGCGCGCCCGCGCGCGGCGAACGTTCCGGCACTCCTTCGCCGCGTTCATGCCCCCACGATTCTCGTGCTCATCCTGCTCGTGGTCGCCTGGGCCATCATCGCGGCGCGCACGAGCCCCTATGTCCTTCCTTCACCTGAAAAGGTGGGACGCACGCTCCTCGATCTGGCACGCTCGGGTGACCTCTGGGCCCACGTGGCAGCCACGCTGTATCGGGTCACTGCAGGCTTTTTGCTCGGTACGGCACTCGCTCTCGTCCTGGGCTTGCTCGCCAGCTCCCGTCAAACCGCCCGAGGGGTGCTGCGCGACATCAACGCCGTGCTCAATGCCACGTCGGTCTTCGTCTGGATCGTGCTCGCGCTCATTTGGTTCGGCCTAACCGATCGCGCGCCGATTTTCACGACGCTGATGATCACCATCCCGGTCCTATTGAGCAACGTCTTCGAGGGAATCGATAACCTCGACCGCAAGTTCCTCGAGATGGCGCAGGTCTATCGCTTCGGCCCGTACGCCACGTTTTTTCACATTACCGTGCCATCACTGGTCCCGTATCTCTTCGCAGGGATGCGTGTCGCTTTCGCGTTAGGCCTGCGCGTCTCCGTGGTCGCTGAGATCTTCGGTGTGTCGACCGGGGTTGGATACATGATGAACTACGCGCGCGACACGCTCCGCACGGACGCGGTCTTCGCATGGGCGGTGGTCCTGATTCTCATGATGCTGTTGCTCGACAACCTCGTGTTCGCTCCGCTACTGCGGTGGCTTACGCGGTGGCGTTAGCGGTGGTTCGGCAAACGACCGGGTAGACGGGCTAAGGAGCACGATCCGTCCTCCCCGTCGTCAAACCCGAAGCTGGTGGTGTGTGGGCGATGAGAGGCGTAACTGTAGAAGGAGGAGAGACCATGACCACACGGTACACGCGTCGCCAATTCCTGATCGGCACCGTATCGGCTGCCGTCACCTCGCTGCTGATCTCCGCGTGTCAGTCGCAAGAGCAGCAGCCGACGCCGACTGCTGCTCCGGCTGCGACCCCGACGCAGGCTGCGGCGGCCTCACCGACTCAGCCCGCGGCCGTAACAGCGACCCCGGCGGCCACACCGACGGTCGCTCCAGCCGCCAGCCCGACCATGGCGCAGCGGCCCGACCGGACGTTCCGGTTCGCCTATCTCCGGCTCGGTTGGGCGGGCTGCGAAGCCATCGACGACCTCGGCTTGCTCAGCGCGCGTGGCTGGAAACTGGAGTGGAACCGGATCGATCAGATCAGCGCGCTGGCGAACGCGTTCGCAGCCGGCCAGGCGGACATCATCGACATGTCCGTCGTGATCGCCGCGCAGATGCACGAGCAAGGAGTACCGCTCAAGATCTTCAGCGCGGCGGTCGGGACACTCGGTTCGATCCTGGTTCGCCCGGGGCTTGGCGTCTCGTCTGTCCCCGATTTGCGTGGCAAGCGAGTTGGAGGCATTCCCGGTGGGACGACGACGCAAGACATTAACGCGATGGTGCGTCGACTCTACGATTTTGACCTCTTGACCGATACGGAGTTCATTCAGGCCTCGACTCCTCCGGATGCGGTCAATCTCTTGATCAACGGGAACGTCGACGCACTGCTCATGTGGGAGCCGACGGTCTCGCGGCTGACCAACTCCGGCCAGGCGGAGATTCTCGTTACGCAGCAAGAGCTTTGGAAGCAGGTCTCCGGCAGCGAAACCCCGCAAGTGCACGTGATCTACATGACCTCGCCGGAGCTCGCTGACGAGTACCCCGAGCTCATGCAAGACATCATCGCGGCGCAGGAGGAAGTCGCCGAGCTCTGGCAGGCAGGGGATGACAAGGCTGTCCAAGCGTTTGCGAACGTCACGGAACTGCCACCGGACGTGATCAGCACCGCGCTCTCGCGGACGACGCCGCTAGCCGGATTGAGCAAGGATCTGCAGGACACCATTCTGATGCAGCTTAAGTTCAATCGTGAATCCGGTGTGTTGCTCCAGAGCGACCTCTGGCTGAATGCCGAAGAGGCTCGCGCAGCGCTCTTCTGGGAGCCGTAGACAGGCTGCCGGGGCCGGCTGGAGGTCTTGGAATGCACCTGCGCGAACGATCGCTCAACGAAGTCCTGCTCTCCCGCCTGCAGCAGGGAGCCGAGGAGCCGCTCCTCACCTGGCACGACCGGGTCATTACCGCCAGCGAAGCCGTTGCCAACGTCGCCAGTCTTGCCCAGTACCTGAGGAAGGAGATTGGGGTCGCTCCTGGATCGCGCGTCGCTGTCCTCGCGCTCAATCGGCCTGAGACGCTGCTGCTTCTCTTCGCGGCTGCGCATATCGGTGGCATCGTGGTATTGCTCAATACACGCTACTCCCCTGCCGAAGTCGCCGCCGTCCTCGAGGATGCGTCGCCATGTGCCCTCTTCTACGACACGGCCACGCAGGCGCTCGCAGAGGCGGGAGCAGCGCAGTTGCGGTCACCGTTCCACATGGTGCCTGTTGATGACCTCGCTCCACAGCCGGCGCTCTCGGTGCAGGAAGCAGCGCAGGAATTGCAACACCCAGCGGGGGATCTTGCCACTCCAGTGTTGATGCTCTACACCAGTGGCACAACGGGGGCGCTGAAGGGGGTTCCCCTGACACAGGGGAACCTCCTTGCCAATGTTGGCCAGATCGGTGCTGCTATCACACCGCCGACGAAGGCCGAAGCCCTCGTGGTCACCCCGCTGTTCCACGCTGCCCTCATCCCCTCAGCGCTTGTTCCACTGAGCCATGGCTTGCCGCTCGTCGTCTGCGAACGTTTCTCTCCCGCTGAGGCACTCGAACTCCTCGCGACGCGATCAATCGCTTGGACGGTGATGGTACCCACGATGATTCAGGCGTGCCTGGATCTCCTCGGTGGTGATCGACTTCCGTCCGGGGACCACCCGCGGTTCATCTACTACGGTGCCTCACCCGCCCCGCGCGCGCTGATTGAGGAAGCGATGCGAGGTCTCGGTGCGCAGCTCATCCAGTCTTACGGACTTACCGAAGCGACCCAGGCAGTGACTGTTCTTTCGCCGCACGATCACCGCGTCGGGCTAGCCGATGCGCCGCACCTGCTCCGGTCAGCCGGACGCCCGCTGCCCGCGACCGAGCTCGCCGTTTGGAGCAGTGACGGCACGCCGCTTCCGTCTGGTCAAGTTGGAGAGATCGTCGTGCGCGGCCCGCAGGTGATGGGCGGCTACTGGAACCGTCCGGCGGAAACCGCGCAGGTCCTGGTGAATGGCTGGCTGCGAACGGGCGACGCCGGTTTCCTCGATGAGCATGGATACCTCTACGTCACCGACCGCATCAAGGACGTCATCATCTCGGGCGGTGAAAACGTGTTCAGCCCGCGCGTCGAGGACGTAGTACGGAGTCACGCCGCGGTACGAGAAGTGGCCGTCGTAGGGTTGCGTCATGCCGTTTGGGGAGAAACGGTCCATGCGGTAGTGGTGCTTCGCCCTGGCTTCACTGAGACGCCCGAGCTCGCGGCCGATATTATCCAACACTGTCGCAATCACCTGGCGGGCTTCGAAATCCCTCGTTCGATCGAATTCGCTTCCGAGTTACCGAAGAGCGCGACCGGGAAGATCCTGAAGCGGCTGCTCCGTGAGCGTGCGCCAGAGACGATCGCACTCGCTTGCGACCTGCGTGTTCCCTCAGGTCCAGCCGTTTGGCGCGAGAGGAGATAGAGCGATGCCGGTGGCCCAGCACCAGCAAGCGAGCACGATCGCGCTCGCCGTTGAAGATCTTCGAAAGACCTTCCTCGTTCCCGTCATCGATACCCTGTCGTTCCAGGTTCGCGACGGAGAGTTCGTGTGCTTGCTCGGTCCCAATGGGTGTGGCAAGACGACGCTGCTCCGCGTCATCGCCGGAATCGAGGGCGCCGATTCCGGAGCGATCTACCTACATGGATCCAAGCTCGAAGGGAGGCAGTCCGCTGACCATCGCGTCGGATACGTCTTCCAAGAGCCACGCCTCCTGCCCTGGAGGACGATCGCCGGGAACGTTGCGCTCGCTGTCGAGCGGGTTTGTCGTAGTAACCGGCAGGACGCAGTGGCGACAGCGCATCGTTACCTGCGTCTCGTGGGGCTCTCTGGCTTCGAGGACTATTTCCCGAACCACCTATCGGGTGGCATGCAACAGCGCGCCTCGATCGCCCGGGCGCTCGCCGTCCAGCCAGAGCTGCTGCTGATGGATGAACCATTCAGCGCGCTCGATCCGGAGAATCGTCGAATCCTCCAGGACGAGCTCCATCGCATCTGGCGCGAGACTGGCGTTACCATTCTCTTCGTCACACACAATGTCGATGAGGCCCTCCGCCTCGCGACCCGTCTCCTGGTGCTCAGCGCGCGCCCGACCCGCATCTTGCTCGATGTGTATCCGGAGAACATCCGTGACCATGAGGAACTCAAGCGGCAGGTGCTCGATATCTTCTCGGAACAGGTCCGCATTCAGCAGGGGCTTGTGAACGCATCGTCCTGACGGTTGCCTCTACGAGACGAAAGGTGTGGTGAAGTGCCACAGGTATACGAAATACTGGCTGACCAGCTCGTCCAACTCGGCGCCGACACCTTGTACGGAGTCGTCGGTAGCGGCAACTTCTTCGTTGCCGAGGCCTTACGCCTCCGTGGCGTCCGGTTTATCGCCGCTCGACACGAGGCTGGTGCGGTCGCAATGGCCGATGCATGGGCGCGGGTTACGAACCGCGTCGGTCTCTGCACTGTGCACATGGGGCCGGGCTTCACCAACACGCTGACACCACTGGTTGAGGCGGTCAAGGCTCGTACTCCGCTCCTCTTACTGACGGCAGAAGTATCCCGTGGTGCAATTCACTCCAACTTCACCGTCGACCAGGAAGGAATCGCTTCGGCTGCTGGCGCTATTCCGGAACGCCTGCACACACCGGAAACGGCGCTCGCGGATCTCGAGCGGGCCTGGCGCCGAGCGCTCCTCGAACGGCGCCCCGTGGTCCTGCTGATGCCGCAAGATATCCAGGTCGCCGAGCTCGAGTTCGTCACACCACTTCATAGTTCGTTTCCGAGCCTGTCCAACGCGCCGGATATCGAGACGCTGGCTCACCTGGCTGACCGGCTGCGCACGGCCCGTCGGCCGCTGATTCTTGCAGGACGAGGCGCGGTCATCTCACGAGCTCGGGCCGAGCTCGAACGGCTCGGCGAGGCCGTTGGCGCCCTGTTGGCGACCACAGCCAACGCGCATGGCCTGTTCGCCGGCAACCCGTGGAATCTCGGTATCGCGGGTGGCTTCTCGGCCCCTGGGGCTGTCGAGCTTATGCGCCAGGCCGATTTGATCCTCGCGATGGGAGCGTCGCTGACGGCGTGGACGCGGCGTCACGGGAGACTGTTCGACCCAAGGGCTGAGATCGTTCAGGTGGACATCGATCCGGGCGCCATCGGTGCTCGTTATCCGGTCGCGTTCGGGTGCGTCGGAGATGTCCGCGCGACCGCGAGTGCGCTGGCAAACCTCTTGTCACCGGCGCAAGAGGGATGGCGGACGCCCGAAGTGGCAGAGCGCGTCCGTCGTTCCACATGGCAGGATACGCCGTTCGAAGACAAGTCCACTGCGGACCTCATCGATCCGCGCACAGCCTCGAAGGCGCTCGATGAACTCCTCCCTGCCGAGCGCGTTCTGGCGATCGACTCAGGGCATTTTATGGCCTATCCAATCATGTATCTGACCGTACCCGACGAGCGAGCCTTTGTCTTCACTCAAGCGTTCCAGTCGATCGGGCTCGGATTGCCGACGGCAATCGGATCCGCACTAGCGTGTCCGGATCGTGTCACGATTGCCGCGGTGGGCGATGGGGGACTTTTCATGTCTCTCCCGGAGCTCGAAACGGTCGCGCGTCTGAAGCTGCCGCTCGTTGTTATCGTGTACAACGACTGTGCCTACGGTGCCGAGGTGCATCACTTTGCCCCGATGGGCTACGACACCACCACGGTGACCTTCCCTGATGTCGATTTTGCCGCGCTCGGCCGCGCACTCGGGATGACAGGTCATACCGTTCGTTCCGTCGCGGACTTGTACGCGTTGGGACAAGTCCTGCGTGATCGGGATCGCTATCCAATCGTGCTAGATATGAAGGTCAACCCGGCGGTGCGCGGCGACGAGTGGTTCGATCTCGCGTTCCAAGGACACTGAGACCAATGCGACAGGAAGGAGAGGAGATGCGTCCCTGGCTTCACCATGTCGAAGTGCGCGTTCCTGACCTCCAAGCCGCGCTAGCTTTCCATCAAGACGTACTGCAACTGACGCTTGTCGGGCAGCAGGACGGTACCGCTTACCTTGCCTGCGGTCACGACCCGTCAATCGACCTCTGCCTCTCGTCGGGTGGAACCGGTCTCGGTCACGTGGCCTACGCCGTTCCGGACGTCGAAACGCTCGCCGCGTATGCAGAACGTTTGAGCCAAAACGACGTGCCCTATATCCACGTCGATGATGCTGAACCCGGTATCGCTGCCGCTGTCCGGTTTTCCTTACCGTCTGGACACGGAGTGGAATTCGTCGTCCCCACCCCGATTTCCGCAGCTTCATACTCGTACGCTCACCCTGCTGTGCGGTGCTTTCCAGAAAGCCGCTCGTCGCTTCTGCTCGACCTCGACCACGTTACGCTTCGCCACGCGGATGTGCAAGCTGTCGCTTCCTTTCTCCGCGATGTACTCGGCTTCCACCTCCCAGATGTACGCCTAACCGGAGATGGGCGGTGGCGAGGTGCCTGGTTGCATTTGACCGATCAGCACCACGACCTCGCAGTTCTTCTGGGCAACGACGGGGAAACGCTCGATCACATCGCTTTTCGCGTCGCTGGTATCGAAGCCATGAAGACGTTCGCCGATATGCTCGCGGCACACGGGGGAAAGATCGAGGTTGGCCCGGGACGCCACAGTATCGGAGGCAACCTCTTCATGTACTTCTGGACCCCGGACGGTAATCGGTACGAGCTGTCCGCGGAGATGGCACTCGTCGCTAACCGTGCTGCTCCGACAACGTTCTGGGGAGACAGTCCGGATCTCTTTTCTCCATGGGGCATTCGACCACCCGAATCGTTCCGGAAGGGTTCCTGACCATCGAGGAGGGAAGAGGTGAGCGAGATACCAGGTGAGCGGGACGTCTACGACGTCACGATCATCGGCGGGGGCCCGGTGGGGCTGTTTGCGGCCTTCTATGCGGGCATGCGCGGGCTGAAGACGAAGATCATCGACAGCCTGCCGGAGCTGGGGGGGCAGCTCATCGCGGTCTACCC
>ERZ511473.1279-NODE-1279-length-23230-cov-4.277415_pt1 | contig 23230 bp, 21 predicted proteins | sample MGYA00374947_ERZ511473 | MGnify/ENA primary metagenome ERZ511473 (study PRJEB26303, sample SAMN06343854) | sediment metagenome | isolation source: hot spring sediment | place: Canada: British Columbia | collected 2012-09-26 ... | reverse complement strand
GTCCATAACGGCCGTGTTCAGCCTCTATTCAGCCGCCACGCTCTAAACCGGAGCCCATGAAGCCGATCCACTTCCTCTTCGCCGCCGTTCTGGCCGCCTCAGCCCTCCCGGGCGCGGCGTCCGCGCAGCGCGGCCCGGACTCGCTGGGCGCCGATTGGCGCGCCCGGCAGGACCAGGCGCGTGGCGGCGTGCAATCGGGCCAGCTGGTGCCGCTGAGCCGGGTGATCGAGCAGATCGGTCGCCGCACGCCGGGCCGCGTCCTCGACGCCGGCCTGGAAGGTCCCAACTACCGGGTCCGCTGGGCCACCACCGACGGGCGCCGCATCGACTTCATCGTCGACGCCCGGACCGGTCAGATCCTCAGCGCCAACTAAGCCCCTATATTCAGCGTCACGAGACAGAGGCTCCCCCCAATGCGCATCCTGCTTGTCGAAGACGATCCCGACCTGTCGCGCCAGCTGAAGCTGGCCCTGGGCGACGCGGGCTACGCCGTCGACCACGCCCCCGACGGCGAGGAGGCCCAGTTCCTGGGCGAGACCGAGCCCTATGACGCCGTCGTGCTGGACCTGGGCCTGCCCAAGGTGGACGGGGTGTCGGTGCTGGAGCGCTGGCGGCGGGGCAATGTCGCCACCCCGGTGCTGATCCTGACCGCGCGCGGCTCGTGGAACGAGAAGGTCGCGGGCTTCGACGCCGGCGCCGACGACTACCTGACCAAGCCGTTCCACACCGAAGAGCTGCTGGCCCGCCTGCGCGCCCTGCTGCGCCGCTCGGCCGGCCACGCCTCGCCCAGCCTGTCGTGCGGCGGCCTGCGCCTGGACCCGCGCGCCGCCCGGGCCAGCGTCAACGGCGAGCCCCTGCGCCTGACCTCGCTGGAATACCGCCTGCTGCACTACATGATGATGCACCAGGGCCGGGTGATCGGCCGCACCGAGCTGGTCGAGCACCTGTACGACCAGGACTTCGACCGTGACTCGAACACCATCGAGGTGTTCATCGGCCGGCTGCGCAAGAAGCTGGGCAGCGAGCGTATCGAGACGGTGCGCGGCCTGGGCTATCGCCTGACACCGCTGGAAGGCGAGGCGACGGAAGGCTAGGCGATGAGCGTAAGAGGGGGTGAGGTGAGCGAAACGCAATCGGGTCGTAACGCCGTCATCGCCGCTTCGAGGGGCGGGCTCTAGACCATGTGGGACCTCAGCAAGCGCTCGCTGGTCCGGCGGCTGGTGCTGCTGGCCGGGGCCTGGAACCTCGTGGTCCTGGTCCTGGCGGGCGTGTTCCTGACCGCCCAGTTTCGCGACGCGGCGATCCGGCGGTTCGACCAGTCGCTGGCCGTACTGACCGACGACCTCTATGCCGGCTCCACCGTCGAGGACGGCCTGCTGAAGGCCCCGGTCCTGACCGACATCCGCGCCACCCGGGCCTATTCCGGCCGTTACTGGACGATCTTCGACCAACCCGCCGGGAGCGGCGGGCTGACCGTCATCGAGCGCTCGCGCTCGCTGTTCGACAGCGACCTGATGATCCCGGTCGAGCAATCCGAACGGCTGCTGTCCGCGCCGGGCAAGACCCTGTTCTTCGACCTCAAGGGACCGCAGAACCGTCCGCTGCGCGCCGCCGCCCTGCAGGCCCGTCTGCCCGGCTACCCGCGTCCGGTGGTGTTCATCGCCGCCGAGGACCGCACGCCGATCGACGCCGACGCCGACCGCTTCGCCCGGATCACCACCGTGGCCCTGTTGATCCTGGGCGGCGGCCTGCTGGCCGCGGTGGTGGTGCAGGTGCGGGTCGGCCTGCTGCCGCTGTTCCGGCTGCGGCGCGAAGTGGCCTCGGTGCGACGCGGCAAGGCCGACAAGCTGGAAGGGACCTATCCCGAGGAACTGGCCCCCCTGGCCGTCGAGCTGAACGCCCTGCTGTCGCATAACCAGGAGGTGGTCGAGCGCCAGCGCACCCACGTCGGCAACCTGGCCCACGCCCTGAAGACCCCGCTGTCGGTGATGCTGACCGAGGCCAGCCAGCAGCCCGGCTCCCTGGCCGAGGTGGTCGAGCGCCAGGCCGCGACCATGCGCGAGCAGGTCGACCACCACCTGCGCCGGGCCCGCGCCGCCGCCCGCTCCCAGACCTCGGGCGAGCGCACGCCGGTCGAACCGATCATGGACGAGCTGGCCGTCACCCTGGAGCGGATCTTCCAGGATCGGTTTGAAGGTCGGGGGGTGGTGATCGACTGGCGGTGTCCCGAGGACCTGTGCTTCCAGGGCGAGCGCCAGGACTTCATGGAGCTGGCCGGCAACGTCATGGAAAACGCCGGCAAGTGGTGCAAGGGCAAGGTGCGGGCCGAGGCGGTGGCCAGCTCGCCCGAGCAGATGACCCTCACGGTCGATGACGATGGTCCCGGCCTGCCGCCGGATCGCTGGAGCGACGCTCTCAAGCGCGGCCAGCGGATGGACGAGCACACTCCGGGCTCTGGCCTGGGCCTGTCGATCGTCGACGAACTGGCCCGCGCCTACGGCGGTTCGGTGACCCTGGGCGCCTCGCCGCTGGGCGGTCTGCGCGTGACGCTGATTCTGCCGCGGTCGGAGGGGTAGGGGCGTTCTCCTCCTCGTTTCACGCGAACGGTGGGCTCAACCCAAAATTTCGTGGTTTTCCGACAGACACCGGTGATCGCGGACCAGCGACCGTTTGACGCTCTGGATCGAACGACGAAAACTCATGGTTTCGGAAAGTCTTAACCTCGTTGACGACATGGTTGACGCGGCCCGGAGTGGGCTGGTCCAGCGGGGGGATATGGCCGGGATCGCCGCCAACAAGTTGCTGATGGTTCGGAAGCTGGTGGAAACCGTTCCCGACGCCGCGCTGCGCAGTCTTGAACTCGCCCTGGCCGGACCGGCCGGCGGGCAAGGCGCGTTGGCGACCGTGCGCGGCCTCATCGAGGATGAAACCGCCGCCCGCTACGTCCGCAACAGCGTGCTGGCCCCGATTGTCCCGCTGTGCACCAAGCGCGACACCGAGCAGACCTCTTTCCCGCCCCGCGTCCTGGGCTTGCTGTGGGGCGCCTTGAAGGCCGTTAGCCCCGGGCAGATCGAGGAAGCCGCGGCGCGCTGCAATCCCTGGGACCTGGAAGAGGGCCCGCCGGAGGTCTTCAACGAACTGTGCAAGATCGCCGCCAAGGGCCTGCGGGCCCAGGCCGAGCCCGGCTTCCAGGCGCTGGACGCGATCTGCGACATTGACGAACTGGCCTCGTGCCTGGAGTTGTCGGCCATCGTTCGCGCCGCCCTGCCTAGACTGCAGGAGTGGGTCAGCAAGATGAGCGAGGAGCGCGCTTCCTCGGCCCGTCTGGCCTACAAGGACGCTTGCGATATTCGCTCGGACGCCGGGCCGCTGCTGTTCGAGATGCTGGCCGCCCACCTGCCGGACGACTGGCGGATCCTGCGCGTGATCTCGGCGGTCATGGACCGGCCGGGCGACAAGTTCTGGGCCTCGTCCGAGGTCAGCGTGTTCGGCGAGCGGGTGCTGGCCGACATCGAGAAGAACATCGACTTCATCACCGACTTCGACCCCGACAAGGGCGAGGTCGAGGGCCGCAAGGCCGCGCTGGCCGCCCAGAAGGTCTCGCAGGAGATCGCCGAGGTCGAGCAATCGGTGAACCTGGCCAAGGACGGGCCGTGGGGACGACGGATCGCCAAGCACAAACAGGCGGTCGCCCAGGCGGTCGAGACGCGGATGAACGGCGCCGAGCGGGAACTGGCGGCGGCCCTGCCGCTGCGGCCGATCTCGATCCTCGGCGGCAAGAAGGGCAAGGGCGTGCCGCTGCTGACCACCGAACCCGACGAGGCCGCCGGCCGCCGCCTGACGGCGGTGCTGGTGTTCATCGCCGAGGTCCGCGGCTGCGCCCTGCAGAGCGGCTACGGCTCGAGCCGGGCCAAGGTGCTGGAAAAGCTGAACGGACGCCTGGACCAGTACATCGAGGACATCCTGCACGTGGTGCGCACCGGCGACGGCGGCGACCAAGGCCTGGCGCGGCTGTATGTCGATCTGGCCGCCGGCTACATCGCCTACAGCCGTGACGAGAAGACCGCCGAGATCGTCCGCCGCCGCGCGACCGCGGCGATGGCCGCGGCGGCCTGAGGGCTCCCAAACTCCGCGATATGGAATAGGCCAAAACCGGCGGCTTCCCTTAAGCGCTTTTTTCGCTAACGGCCGCTCTAAAACCCGGCTAACACGCCGTCATGATCGCTTTCTGGATCGCCGCGGCGGGATTGTCGGCCGTCGTCGCCGCCCTGATGCTGCGCGGCGCCGCGCGGGCGTCGCTGGGCATGGGCGACGACGCCAGCCTGGCCGTGCACCGGCGGCAACTGTCCGAGATCGACGACCTGGCCGAGCGGGGCCTTCTGGCCGACGCCGAGCTGAAGGGCGCGCGGGCCGAGGCCGGCCGACGCCTGATCGCCGCCGCCGACCACCAGACGTCATGGCCCGCGGCCAATCCCCGGTTGCGGCCGCTGGTGCTGGTCCTGGGCGCCGCCGCGCCGCTGCTGGCCCTGGGCGTCTACGGCGTGACCGGGGCGATGGGCATGGCCGACCAGCCCTATCTCAAGCGCGTGGCCGAGTGGCGCGGGACCGATCCCGTCCAGCTGGAGCCGGCGAAGATCGCCGCCGTGCTGCAGCAGATCGCCCTCCAGCGCCCGACCGATCCCGAACCGTTGAAGAACCTGGCCCTGGCCCGCATGGCGGCCGGCGACGCGACCGGCGCGTCCCAGGCCCTGCGCCGCGCGGTGACCCTGGCCCCGGCCCGCGCCGATCTGTGGGTCGGGCTGGGCGAGACCTTCGTCGCCGAGGGGCAGGGCGAGATCGGCGTCGACGCCCGCAAGGCCTTCGCCGAGGCCCTCAAGCGCGATCCCGAGAACGCCAGCGCCCGCTATCACCTGGGCCTGGCCCGGATTTCCGACGGCGACGTCGCGGGCGGCCTGGCCGACTGGAAGGCTTTGCTGGCCGACCTGCCGGCGGGTGATCCGCGCCGCCTGGGCTTTGGCCGCCAGATCGCGCAGGTCGAGGCCCAGGGCGGCCTGCCGCCGTCGACCGCCCCGACCGGCCAACCCGCGCCGGCGGCGGGGGACGGCCCCCAGGACGGTAATGTCGAGGACATGATCCAAGGCATGGTCTCGGGTCTGGCCGCGCGGCTCGACGCCAATCCCGACGACCCGGACGGCTGGATCAAGCTGGTGCGCGCCTATGCGGTGCTGGGCGACGCCGCCCGCCGCGACGCCGCCCTAGCCAAGGCCCAGGCGCGCTACGCGGGTCAGCCCAAGGTGCTGGCCGCCCTGCGCCAGGCCGCCCAAAACCCGTCCCAGAAGACGTCCAGGCCATGAGTTTCCTGCCCAAATCCCGCAAGGCGCGCCGCCGCCTGACCGTCGTGGCGGTCGCCGCCCCCGTGGTGGCCCTGGCCGTGGGCCTGGCCCTTTGGGGCATGCGCGACGCGATCTCGCTGTTCTATACCCCGGCCCAGGCCGCCGCCGCCCAGGTGCCGGCCGGCCGCAAGGTGCAGCTGGGCGGACTGGTCCAGGCCGGCAGCGTGGTCAAGCATCCGGACGGGCTGGTCGAGTTCGTGGTCGCCGATCAGACGTCCACGGCCCTGGTCCGCTACCAGGGCGATCTGCCCGACCTGTTCCGCGAGGGCCAGGGCATCGTCGCCTCCGGCGCCTTCGACGAGTCCGGGGCCTTCGTCGCCAAGCAGGTTCTGGCCAAGCACGACGAACGCTACATGCCGCGCGAGGTTTCCAAGGCCTTGAAGGAACAGGGCGAATGGCGCGGCGACGGCGAGACGCCGGCTTACTCCTCCTCCCCCGTGAAAACGGGGGAGGTGGCGGCGAAGCCGACGGAGGGGGCGTCCCCTGCCGCCGCTGACGCCCCCTCCGTCACGACGCCAGAGGCGTCGCGCCACCTCCCCCGCGATGCGGGTGAGGAGAAGGTCCGCTGATGATCACCGAATTCGGCGCCTACGCCCTTGTCCTGGCCCTGGTCCTGTCGGTCCTGCAGCTGATCCTGTCGGCGGCGGGCGGCGCGCGGCGGTCGTCGTTGCTGGCCGGCGCCGGGCGCGGCGCGGCGATCGGGGGCTTCCTCTGCGTGGGCCTGACCTTCCTGGCCCTGGTCCACGCCTTCGTGGTGTCGGACTTCTCGGTGGCCAATGTCGCGGCCAACTCCCACACCGCCAAGCCCATGCTGTTCAAGGTGGCCGGCGCCTGGGGCAGCCACGAGGGCTCGATGCTGCTGTGGTGCCTGGTGCTGACCGGGTTCGGCGCGGCCGTGGCCAGTTTCGGCGAGGCCCTGCCGCCGCGCCTGCGGGCCTACGCCGTGGCTGTCCAGGGCGCCTTGGGCGTGCTGTTCCTGGCCTACACCGTCTTCGCGTCCAACCCGATGACCCGACTGTTCGACGCGCCGGTCGAGGGCGCGTCGCTGAACCCGCTGCTGCAGGACTGGGCCCTGGCCGTCCATCCGCCGTTCCTCTATCTCGGCTATGTCGGCTTTTCGGTGGTGTTCTCGTTCTCGATGGCCGCCCTGATCGAGGGGCGGGTCGACGCGGCCTGGGCCCGCTGGGTGCGGCCCTGGACCCTGGCGGCCTGGAGCTTCCTGACCATCGGCATCACCCTGGGGGCCTTCTGGGCCTATTACGAGCTGGGCTGGGGCGGCTGGTGGTTCTGGGACCCGGTCGAGAACGCCAGCTTCATGCCGTGGCTGATCGGCACGGCCCTGCTGCACTCGGCCGTGGTGCTGGAAAAACGCGGCGCCCTGCCGGGCTGGACCGTGTTCCTGGGGCTTGCGGCCTTCACCTTCTCGATGCTGGGCGCCTTCCTGGTGCGCTCGGGCGTGCTGACCAGCGTCCACGCCTTCGCCGTCGATCCGGCGCGGGGCATCCTGCTGCTGAGCATCCTGGGCGTGACGGCCGGCGCCGGCTTCTTCCTGTTCGCCCTGCGCGCGCCCAGCCTGAACGCCGGCGGCCTGTTCGCTCCCGTCAGCCGCGAGAGCGCCATCGTCCTGAACAACATCATCCTGTCGACCGCCACCGCCGTGGTGCTGGTCGGCACGCTGTTCCCGCTGATCCGCGAGGCGACGGACGGCGAGGCGGTGTCGGTGGGCGCGCCGTTCTTCAACATGACGTTCACGCCGCTGATGATCCTGGCCATGGCCGTGCTGCCGGCCGGACCGCTGCTGGCCTGGAAGCGCGGCGACGCTCGCCTGGTGGTCCGCCGCCTGTGGCTGGCCCTGGTGGTCGCCGCGATCCTGGGCCTGGTGGCCTTCGCCGTCGTCGCTCCGCGCAGCGCCCTGGCCAGCGGCGGCCTCGTCGTCGGCTTCTGGCTGATCGGCGGGTCGCTGCTGGAGCTGGCCGAGCGGGTCAAGGCGTTCCGCGCCCCGTGGGCCGAGGTCCGGCGCCGGGCGACCGGCCTGCCGCGCGGCGCCTGGGGCACCACCCTGGCTCACGCCGGTCTTGGCCTGTTCGTGTTGGGCACGTCGTTCGAGACCACCTGGCGGGTCGAGGCGGCCCAGGCGCTGGGCGTGGGCGGACAGCTGAAGCTGGGCGCCTATGAGCTGGTCCTGACCGATGTCGGCACGGTGGAAGGCTCCAACTACATCGCTGAGCGCGGCGTCGTGAAGATCACCAAGGCCGGCGCCCTGGTCTGCGAGGCCACGCCCGAGCGCCGCTTCTATCCGACCGGCCGGCAGACGACCTCCGAGGTCGCGATCTGCCCCCGGGGGCTGGACGACCTCTACGTGGTGCTGGGCGAACGCCGGGCGGGGCTGGACGGCCAGCCGGCCTGGCTGGTGCGGGCCTTCGTCAATCCGTGGGTGCGGCTGATCTTCCTGGGCCCGCTGATCATGGCGATCGGCGGGATGGTCTCGCTGTCGGACCGCCGCCTGCGGTTTGGCGTGGCGCGCAAGGTGGAGAAGCCGGCATGAAGCGGCTGCTGATCGCCCTGGCCGCGATCGCCTGCATGGCCGGCGCCGCCGCCGACCCGGCCGAGCGTCTGCCCGACCCGGTGCAGGAAGCCCGGGCCCGCGAGATCTTCCGCGAGGTGCGCTGCCTGGTCTGCCAGAACGAGTCGATCGACGACTCCGAGGCCGACCTTGCGGGCGACCTGCGCCAGGTCGTACGCGACCAAGTGAAGCAGGGGCGCAGCGACAGGCAGATCCGCGCGTTCCTGGTCGAGCGATACGGTGAATTCGTGCTGCTCAAGCCGCCCTTCTCGCTGGGCAACGCGCTGCTCTGGGCCACGCCTATGATTGCGCTGATTTTGGGCGGGGTGGCGATGGCCCTGCTCTTGCGTCGGCGGACCGCGTCGGCGCAGGGCGGTGAAGACACGCCATCCCTTTCCCAGGTGGAAGAGGCGCGTCTTCAGGTGTTGTTGAAGGACGAATGACACGATTGCGCCGCGAAGACGCCGCAAGACCATCTTGGGCGTGGACGCATGATCTCTTCGAAGACCATTGCGCCTTTCGCCAGCGCAACTAGGTTCTCAAGCCAAGGACCCGGCGCCGCGCGCCGTGGGTGAGGAAAGACGTAAGATGGCTGCTAGGAAGTCTGGTTTCTTTGTCGGTGCGGTGGCCGGCGCGGGCGTGGCCTGCGCGGCTCTGGCCGGTGTGGGCATGCGCATGGGCCCGGCGGGCGCCGCCGAGCCGGCCCAGGTGGTTCGCACCTCGGGCGCGCCCATGGGCGCCGCCCCGATGTTCGCGCCGCCGCCCGGCGCGCCGATGTCGTTCGCCGACATCTTCGAACAGGTCTCGCCCGCCGTGGTGCAGATCGACGTGACGTCCAAAGCCGCCGCGGCCCCACGCCTGCGCATCCCCGGCCTGGAAGGCTTCGACATCGTGCCGCGCGGCCAGAAGCCGGGCGAGGAGGGCGAGGAAACCCCCGGCCCCAAGCAGCAGTCCTCGGGCTCGGGCTTCTTCATCTCGGCCGACGGCTATCTGGTGACCAACAACCACGTCATCGCCGACGCCGACGATGACGGCATCAACGTCGTCCTGAAGGACGGCCGCGAACTGAAGGCCACCGTGGTCGGTCGCGACGAAGGCACCGACCTGGCCGTGCTGAAGGTCGTCGATCCCAAGGCCAAGGGCACCGCCTTTCCGTTCGTGAACTTCGAGAACCAGTCCAAGCCGCGGGTTGGCGACTGGGTCATCACCATCGGCAACCCGTTCGGCCTGGGCGGCACCGCCACGGCCGGCATCATCTCCGCCTATAACCGCGACCTGGGCGACAGCTCGTCGACCTTCGTCGACTACATCCAGATCGACGCGCCGATCAACCGGGGCAATTCGGGCGGTCCGTCGTTCGACATCTATGGCCGGGTGATCGGGGTCAACACCGCGATCTTCTCGCCGACCGGCGGCTCGGTGGGCATCGGCTTCGCCATCCCCGCCGACGTGGCCGAGAACACCGCCAAGCAGCTGATCAGCGGCGGCAAGGTGGTGCGCGGCTATATCGGCGCGCAGATCCAGCCCTTCACCAAGGAGATGGCCGAAGCGCAGGGTCTGGGCGACGTCAAGGGCGCGATCGTCGCCGACCTGGTCGACGGCGGTCCGGCCCAGAAGGGCGGCCTGATGCCCGAGGACGTGATCACCGCCGTCAACGGCGTGGCGATCAAGAGCGGCTCGGAACTGACCCGCGAAGTGGCCAAGGGCCGTCCGGGCGACACCCTGAAGCTGTCGGTCCTGCGCGGCGGCAAGCCGCGCACGGTCGACATCAAGTCGGGCGTGCGTCCGACCGAGAAGGAACTGGCGCTCAGCGACGACGACGGCGAAGAGGGCGGCGCCGACACGCCGACCAAGCCGCAAACCCAGAAGTCGGAAGTGCAGGGCATGACCCTGACGCCGATCGACGAGGCGGCCCGTCGCACCTACAGCATCGAGCCGACCGTTCGCGGTCTGCTGATCGACGGCGTGAAGGCCAACTCCGACGCCGGCGAGAAGGGCCTGCGCAAGGGCGACGTGCTGACCAGCGTCAACGGCGAACCCGTCGCCTCGGCCGCCCAGGTGACCTCGGCCGTGGAAGCGGCCAAGAAGCTGCAGCGCCCGAGCGTCAACCTGCGGATCATCCGCGCCGGTCGCCCGACGATCGTGCCGCTGAAGATCGCGCCGTAAGGACCAGCATACGCGGGGGCTTTCGCCCGCGCGCGGATCACGTCACCATCTCGGGGACGTGACGACGACACGACAGAGGGCGTCATCGATTCGCACGATGACGCCCTTTCGTGCATCCGGGGACTGGCTGAGCATGCGTATTTTGATCATCGAGGACGATCTCGAGGCGGCGGCGGCGATGCGCCACGGCCTGACCGAGGCCGGCTACGATTGCGTCCACGCGCCCGACGGCGAGGCGGGCCTGACCGAGGCGGGCAAGGGCGGCTTCGACGTGATGATCGTCGATCGGATGATGCCCAAGAAGAACGGTGTCGAGGTGGTCGAGACCCTGCGCCGCGAGGGCGATCAGACGCCCGTGCTGTTCCTCTCGGCCCTGGGCGAGATCAACGACCGGGTGGTGGGCCTGCGGGCCGGGGCGGACGACTATCTGGTCAAGCCCTACGCCTTCGCCGAGCTGACGGCTCGGGTCGACGCCCTGGCGCGCCGCCGCGAGACGGGCGCCGTCGCCACGACCTTGAAGGTTGGCGAGCTCGAGATGAACCTGATCAACCGGACGGTCCATCGCCAGGGCAAGGAGATCGACCTGCAGCCCCGCGAGTTCCAGCTGCTGGAATTCATGATGCGCCACGCCGGCCAGTCGGTGACCCGCACCATGCTGCTGGAGAAGGTGTGGGAATACCACTTCGACCCGCAGACCAACGTCATCGACGTGCACATTTCCCGGCTGCGGTCCAAGATCGACAAGGGCTTTGACCGGGCCATGCTGCAGACCGTGCGCGGGGCGGGCTACCGGCTCGATCCGTAGGCGGCGGTTTGGCGTGTGGCGGACCCATGGTAGGCTAGACGCATGAACAAGCTGACCCAGCCCGTTCCTGACGACGAACTATTCGGCCCGGAACTCTCCGAGGCCGAAATGGAGGCGTGGATCGCGCGCAATCGCGACGCGATCAATGAGTCGCTTCGGGAAGCGCGACGAGAACATGCCGAGGGAAAGAGCAAGCCCTGGGACTCCGAAGAGATCTTGGCTGAAGTTCGCGAGCAGCTCCGTAAGGAAGGCCTTTAGCGTCGAGGATGGCCGGGGGAGTTGTTGAGCGAAGCGCCGAGGCGCGCCGTGACATGTTCCGCCTAGCCCTGTGGATCGGGCGGCAGAGTGGTGTGGAGCGTGCCGAAGCGGCCCGCGATCGTATCGACGCGGTCTTGTCACGTCTGGCCTATCGACCGCAATTGGGCCGCGTCCGGATTGATTTCACGGACGAACCGAGGTCGTTCTCGATCCCGCCTTGGCTTGTCGTCTATGAACCTCTCGCCGAGGATCGCGGAATTCTCGTCCTTCGCATCCTCGACACCCGACGTGACATCGCCGCCCTGACGGGCAAGAAGAGCTAGCCCATGCGCCTGCCGCGCCTGATCCGATCCACGCCGTTCCGGCTGACCCTGCTGTTCCTGGCCCTGTTCGCGGCGGCCGCCAGCGCGTTCCTGGGCTATATCTACATCGCCACGGCCGGCGAGGTGAACCGCCGCGCCGACGCCGAGATCACCCGCGAGATGGAGAGCCTGGAGGCCGCCTATCGGGTGGGCGGGGTCAACGCCCTGAACCAGGCCATCGTCGAGCGCGCCACCGGCGAGCGCCCGTTCCTGTATCTGCTGCTCGACAAGGACGGCAAGCGGATCTCCGGCTCGATCGAGGAGTCGCCGATCGACGACTTCGAAGGTCCCGGCCCGACCTGGGAGACCTTCAAGCTCACCGAGACCGACATCGACGGCGCCGAGGTCAAGCGCGCGGCGCGCGGTGTGCAGGAACGCCTGACCGGCGGCGAGGCGCTGTTCGTCGGGGCCGACGTCCAGGAGTCGGAAGGCTATGTGATGAAGATCGTCCGGGCCCTGCGCGGGGCCGGGGCGCTGGTCATCATCCTGGGCCTGGCCGGCGGGGTGCTGATCAGCCGCAACGTCTCGCGCAGCATGCAGGGGCTGGTCGACGTCGTGAACGCGGTGCGGGCCGGCGACCTGCACGCCCGGGCCCAGGTGCGCGGGACCCGCGACGAGTATGACGAGCTGGCCGTGGGGCTCAACGACATGCTCGATCGCATCGAGCGGCTGATGGGCGGCCTGCGCCACGCCGGCGACGCCATCGCCCATGACCTGCGCTCGCCCCTGACCCGCCTGCGCGCCCGCATGGAGGTGGCCCTGATCGACGCCGAGAACGGCAAGGGCGACCCGACGGCGGCCCTCGAGACGGCCCTGGCCGACGCCGACGGCGTGCTCAAGACGTTCAACGCGGTGCTGGCCATCGCGCGCCTGCAGGCGGCCGGCGAGGCGCCCAACCAGGAAGTCTTCGACGCCAGCGAATTGGCCTCGGACATGGCCGAGCTCTATGAGGCCGGCTGCGAGGACAAGGGATTGGACTTCAAGGCCGAGATCGTCCCGGCGCTCAGCATTCGGGGCAATCGCGAGTTCATCGCCCAGGCCCTGGCCAACCTCCTGGACAACGCCATCAAGTACACGCCCGAAGGGGGCGCTGTGATGCTTCGGGCCCGGCGCACCTCGTCGGGGGATCTGGAGTTCTCGGTCACCGACACCGGCCCCGGCGTGCCCGAAACCGACCGCGCCCGGGTGGTCCAGCGTTTCGTGCGGCTGGAGAACAGTCGCAGCGAGCCGGGGGCGGGTCTGGGCCTGTCCCTGGTCCAGGCGGTGGCGGCCTCGCACGGCGGACGGCTGGAGCTGGCCGAGGGGCCGGGCGAGTACAACGGCTTCGGTCCGGGCCTGCGGGTGGCGCTGGTGTTGCCGCGGGTCGAGTGAGGGTCGAACGACGCCCCCTCCGTCACGCCGCCCATTCTTGAGTAAGAGGGCGACGCGCCACCTCGCCCGTTTCACGGGTGAGGAGCAGATCGGCGCCGCTTTCTCCTCACCCGCATAGCGGGGGAGGTGGCGCGATTCGAATACGCATCGTGACGGAGGGGGCGTCCTGCCCGGACCTACTCCGGCCGCCCATACACAACATCGTAGCAACGCTCCCGCCCCAGCCTGGTCGGGCAGAAGCCGGTCTCCTCCGAGCCCTCGCGGATGATCACGTAGCGGTCGCGCTTGCAGGCCCACCATTCTTCCTCGAAGCCGGGGCGGCCGTCCTGCTTGAACACCGGCTCGTCGCCCTGGGCGTAGAAGCGGGTCATGCCGGTCAGGCCGCCGAAGCTGCCCCAGCCATTGACCAGTCCGCAGACCCGGCCGTCGCGCCGCGCCCAGACCCGGCCCAGTTCCAGGGAATGGGGTTGGGCCAGGCGGGCGATCAGCCGCGGCTTGACGCTGGCCCAGCGCACCCGCCCCATCGCCTTGGCCGCGACCAGCCGCGCGCCCGTGGCCGGGTGCTTGGGTTCGACCTCCATCTCGTACTGGATGAAGAACACCAGCATCAGTCCAGACGCCAGGGCGATGAGCGCTGTGACGCCAAGGCCGAACGCCTTGATCGCCGCCGCTTTGCGCCGTTCCCGCGCGCCGCGCGCCTCGGGCAGTCTGAGAATCAGGGTCATCGGCATACCGGATTACATCTGTAAATATACTACAGCCGTAATCTGACTTGGCAAGGCCAGCATCGCCGTGGAAAGCCTCACCGGAGACGGTGGAAAAGTTTACCTTGAACTTCTCCACGATTTCCTTGACCGGTGCGCGCCGTGAGGCCTCGCTGAGGCGGGCGTCAAGGAGGGGCTAGCGTGGAGGTTCAGGGGACTGTCCGCATCGACGTTGCGGCGTCTGACGCGTCTGGGGGCGGCAAGGCGTCTTCAGGCGTGGCGCATGAGCGGCTCGACTGGCTTCAGGTCGGTCGGGCGATCGCGGCGGTCTCCGTCTGCATCTATCATGCAGCCGACGCCATGGGGAAAGGCCTGCCCCAGAGCTCCGCTTTCCAGCTGTTCCACGACGGACGGCTGGGGGTGGACCTGTTCTTCGTGATCAGCGGATTTATCATCTGCTACATCCACGCCGGCGACATCGGGCGGCCGGAACGACTGCCGCGCTACGCCTACCGCAGAATTACGCGCATCTACCCGCTCTACTGGCTCGTATTCCTGCTGGTGCTCCCGTTGTATTTCGCCGTGCCCTCGGCCGGGGCGGACAGCATTCGCGAGCCGCTCAGCATTCTTCGCTGCCTTCTCCTGCTGCCCAATCCTCCCGACGGCCAAACGATCGGGGTGGCCTGGACCCTGGTCTACGAGGTTTCGTTCTACGCGCTGTTCGCGGTCCTCATCATCAACCGCTGGGTGGGGACGATCGCGGTCGCCGGCTGGGCGCTGCTGATGGCCCTTTCGGCGATGAACGTCATCGACGCCGGCTACTGGGGTCATTTCCTGGGGCCGCGATACCTGGAGTTCCTGATCGGGGCGGGAGTCTTCGCGCTTAGCCGACGCTACCGACCGCGCGGCGGGATCTGGCTTTCGGCCGCCGCCTGCGTGGCCCTGTTCACGATCGGCCTCGTGTCGGACAGCGCCAAGGCGCTGCTGGGGCAGGTCTGGGGCCAGGTCCTGGTCGCCGGCTCGCTCTCGGGGATGATCGTGTTCGGCCTGGTCGTGACCCAGGACGAACGGCTCCAAGCCTCGCCCGTCGGACGAGCCGTGTCGAAGATCGGCGACGCCTCGTACTCGATCTATCTCGTGCACTGGCTGGTGGGTTGGATCCTGGAGAAGGTCTATGACAGGCTGGACCCGCCGTCGGTCTTGGCCGGGCCGTTCACGGTCGTCATGATCGTTCTGATGATCGCCGGCGGCTTGGCGGTGCATTTCGTCGTCGAACGGCCGATGATGGACTTCTTCAGCGACTACTGGCGTCGCCGCCGGGCCGTCGAGAAACCCGCGATCTAACGACGGCCGCGCTGATCAACCGCGGCGGTGCAGCGTCGGCAGGGTGATGCCGTCAACCGGACCGTCGGCGACGAAGCGGCCCGGCCAGGAGACGTCATGCGGCGGAAGCGGACCGCGCGGCGTCACGGTCCAGACGCCGCCGGCGGTGACGATCGCCAGCATGAAGATGGCAACCGCGCCGGCCGTCTGGCGGCGATAGCTAGGCTCGGGCCGGCCCAGCAGCTTGACCCGCAGCAGCAGCGGATGGGCGGCGAAGAAGCAGGCCAGGGGCGAACCGGCGCGGCGGGTATGGGCCTCGACCAGGGCGTCGGCATAGGTGCGGCGCAGGTTGGGGCGCAGGCTCAGCACCGTGGCGTCGCAGGCCATCTCCTGGTCCAGCCGCGCGCACAGGGCGCCGACATGGACCAGGGGGTTGCACCAGCCCAGCACCTGGATGCCGGCGATGACCAGATTGGCCACCGGATCGCCGCGCTTGATGTGAGTCCGCTCGTGCAGGTCGACCATCTTGCGGGCCTGCTCGTCGAAGCGGGTGGTGAAGTCGGCGGGCAGCACGATCCGTGGCCAGAACACGCCCATCACCGCTGGGCCGGCCCGGCCGGCCTCGGCGCGGGCCCGGAAGGCGCGCTCCTGCAGCAGGATGGCCGTGGCCAGGGCGACGCCGCCGGCCAGCCAGACAGCCAGCATCAGCACCGCGCGCTCCTCGCCCATCGGCGTGGGCGGCAGGCCCGAACCCAGGGTTTCCGACAGGCTGGGGAAGATGGTGGCGATCGCCGCGACCGGCACCAGGGTCCAGAGGCGATAGGCCAGGCGCGCGCCGAACAGCCGGCGGGTCGGGCCGCGCATCAGCAGCACCAGCAGCACCGCCGCGGCGGCCGCGGCCTGGGTGCGCAGCAGGGTCAGGGCCAGCAGTTCAGCGACCATCTTCGAGACCCTCGATCAGAGTCTTCAATTGCTTGATCTCGTCGTTCGACAGCGCGCGGTGCTGGGCGAAATGCGCCACCAGCGGCGTCAGCTGGCCGTCGAACAGGCGGTTGAGCAGGCTCTGGCTCTCGGCCTGCACATAGTCGGCGCGCTGGATGATCGGGGCGTAGCGGGCCCGGCCGTCGATGCGGTCCGAGCGGATCGCCTTGCGCTTGAGCAGGCGGTTGATCAGCGTCTTGACCGTCGCCTCGCCCCAGCCCTGGGGTTCGGCGACCTCGGCCATGATTTCGTCCACCGTCAGGGGCTGGCGCGTCCAGAGCGCCTCCATGATGCGGCTTTCGGCCTGGGTGATGTTCATGGCGTTCCGGTCTCCGACGCCAAGGATTACGCCTGTAACATCGGGTGTCAAGGCCGCGTTCGCCTGTCGAGCCGAAGGTCGCAGAGCGTCGCCCTTCCAGAGCCGACCGCGTCAGAAACGGTAGGAGAGGCCCAGATTGTAGAGGACGCTCGTCATCGAGTGGAGGTCGACCGCATAGCCGTCCGGAAGCTGCGAGCCCCCGCCGGCCGGCGGGGCGAACAGAACGATGAAATCGTCGCGGCGGCGAACCGTGAAGTCGGCGCTGAGCGCCTCGCTGATGTCGTAGGTCAGGCTCGAGCCGAACGCCGAAACCACTTGATGTTGCTTGGACAGGGTCGAGGCGCGGTTCCTGTCCTGGACGGTGAGGCTGATGTTCTCGACGCCGGCGCTCGCCGAAAGGGACCAGCGTAACGGCAGGGCCACCGGAATGCGGCCCGTGACCGCCATGTCCAGGGACGCACGGAAGCCGGGCCCCGAGGCGCGCCGTTGGAACGCCAGGTTGGTGATCGTGGTCGCATCGGGCGGGGTCAGCGCGATCTGGCTGTCTTCCTTGATGTCGTACCAGACGCCCGCCAAGCCGCCGCCGAAGGTGGCGTCCAGGCGACCGAGGGGCGTGTCGATCGGCGTCTGATAGCGAGCCGAAAGTTCGCCGTCCGACCGCTGCTGCTGCTCGCGAACCACATAGCTGTCGACGGCCTGGGCCAGCCCGCCATGAACCCCGAAGAACTGACGCGTATAGGTGGATGCGCCGTCGTAGAAATCATAACAGCGGTTCAGCGACAGCGGCGGCACGCAGCTTCGGTACAGGTATGTCGCGGTGAAGTTCGAGGATTGGGAGGCGCCAGACAGCGGCGTGGGCAGAGATTGCTTGAGGGTCAGGTCCCGCAGCCCGAGCCTCGCCCCAAACCGCCAGCCGGCGCGATCCTGACCCGCCGGCGCATAGACCAGCGCCAGGTTCACCTCGTTCGACCAGGCGCGGGCGTCGAGGTCGGCCCCTTGCGGGTTCGACGTCGTCGAGGCCGGGATCACCGACTGGTTGATCACCTGGGCGGTCGGCGCCGTGGGCGGCGGCGATCCGATCGGCAGCAGATAGGTCCCTCGCACGCCGCCGGTCTGGGTGGTGATCGGGATGCTGATGAGCGCGCCCTCGTCGTATGTCGCGCCACCTCCCGAAAGGCCGAGGGCGAAGCGTCGGTCGCGCGCGGACGGCGGGGCGGCCGCGAGCGGCGCCGGGGCGGGTCTCGCGGCGACCACCGCTGAAGAGGCCAGGGCCGGTGCGGCCAGGGGCGGGGACACTGGGGGCGAGGCGGTCTGGGCGGCCGCGGCGTGACAGGTCGCGGCAGCCTCCAGTCGCTTGAGGCGCAATTGCTCGGCCTGGGCGCGTAGCGACTTGTAGGTCGCCCACTCGGCGTCGCCGGCCGATCCGACGGCGCCGGTGCGCGCCGCGACGTTGACCTTTTCGGCCGCCGACTTCATCGCCACGAAGGCCTGGCTTTCAAGTTCGTCGATCTGGGCAGCCGACGGTCCCGGATCGCAAGGACCGGAAACGGCGGCCACGGCTAGCAACGTGTACGCGAACATGGATGCCTCCAGCGATCGCGATGGACCCTAGTGACGGCCCGCCACGGCGACAAGCCGCGACGCAGTCTTGGGTTGGGGGCGTTTTACAGCGCCGAGCTTGGCCAACAGTCGTCCGCGCGCCACAGTGCCCGCCATGACTCGCCTGCTCGAACGCCTCACTCCCTGCGGCCCCGTGGTCGATCCCAAGGCCGCGGAGCGGGCGCATGAAGCGATCACCCGACGGGTCGGCGAGGCCGCGCCTCTGGTCGAGGCCGCTTGGCCGGCCCTGGCGCCGGTGTTCGCCGCCTCGACCTATCTGGCCGGCCTGGCGCGGCGCGACGGCCAGCGGCTGCCGTTGATCCTGGACGGCGATCCCGATGCGCGGCTGGCCCGGATCCTTGCCGAGGCCGAAGCGGTGGGCGCCGAGCCGGACTTCGAGACCGCGCGCCGCGCGATGCGCGAGCTGAAGGCCGACCTGCACCTGCTGACCGCCCTGTGCGATCTGGGCGGGGTCTGGGACCTGGACGCGGTGACCGCCGCCCTGACCCGCTTCGCCGACGCGACCCTGCACGCCTCGCTGGCCCAGGCCGTGCGGCTGGAGGTGGCGCGCGGGGCCCTGACCCATGTCGGCGACGGACCCGAAGGCCCGGCCCCGGGCCTGTTCTGTATCGCCATGGGCAAGCATGGGGCCTTCGAGCTCAACTATTCCAGCGACATCGACTTCTCGATCTTCTACGCGCCGGAAGACCTGCCCGTGGCCGAGGGCGTCGAGCCGCAGGGCGTGGCGGTGCGCATCGCCAATCACCTGGGCCGGCTGTTGGCCGAGCGGACGGTCGACGGCTACGTGTTCCGCATCGACCTGCGGCTGCGCCCCGACCCGTCCTCGACCCCGCCGGCCATGCCGATCGACGCGGCCTTGGACTACTACGAGAGCGTCGGTCAGAACTGGGAACGGGCGGCGCACATCAAGGCCCGGATCTGCGCCGGCGACTTTGGGCGGGGCGAGGCGTTCCTGGCCGAGCTGCAGCCGTTCATATGGCGCAAGAACCTCGACTTCGCGGCCATCGCCGACATCCATTCGATCAAGCGCCAGATCCACGCCTACAAGGTGGACGATCGCCTGACCGCCAAGGGCGCGGACCTGAAGCTGGGGCGCGGCGGCATCCGCGAGATCGAGTTCTTCGTCCAGACCCAGCAACTGATCCTGGGCGGCCGCCATCCGGACCTGCGCAGCCCGCGCACGCTGGACGCCCTGACCGCCCTGTCGAAGGCGGGGCACGTCACGCCGGAAGACCGCGACTATCTGATCAAGGCCTATCGGAGCTTACGCGCCCTGGAGCACCGGGCCCAGATGATCGCCGACGATCAGACCCACAAGCTTCCGGAGTCCGACGCCGACCGCAAGAAGGTGGCGGCCCTGTGGGGCCACGCGGCGCTGCGCAGTTTCGACGCCGTGGTTGGCCAGATCCTCAAGGGCGTGAACCGTCGCTACGGCGCGCTGTTCAAGGGCGAGGAAGCGCTGTCGTCGCGGTTCGGCAGCCTGGTGTTCACCGGCGTCGAGGACGATCCCGAGACCCTGGCCACCCTCAAGCGCATGGGGTTCTCGCACCCGGAGCGGGTGGCCGCCACGATCCGCGGTTGGCACCACGGCCATATCGCCGCCACCCGTACCGCGCGGGGCCGCGAGCTGTTCACCCGCCTGGCGCCGCGCCTGCTGGACGCCGCCAACGCCACCGGCGCGCCGGACGACGCCTTCAACCGGTTCGGCGACTTCTTCGCGGGGCTCAGCAGCGGCGTGCAGATCCAGTCGCTGTTCCTGGCCCAGCCGCGCCTGTTCGAGCTGATCGTCGAGGTCATGGCCTTCGCCCCGCGCCTGGCCAGCACCCTGGCGCGACGGCCCACGGCGTTGGACGCCCTGCTGGACCCCGCCTTCTTCGGGCCGATGGAGATGCCTGCCGAGGCGCCCTGGGACCCCGCCGATTTCGAGGGGGCGATGGACGCCGCGCGACGCCTGTTCCGCGACCAGACCTTCCGGATCGGCGTGCGGGTGATCAGCGGCACGGCCGGGGCCCGCGACGCCGGCGCGGCCTTCGCCGACCTGGCCGACGTGATCGTCCGGGGCCTGGCGCCGGCCGCCCTGGCCGAGGTCGAGCGGCTGGGCGGCGCGTTCCCGGGCCACGTCGCCGTGGTCGCCCTGGGCAAGGCGGGCTCGCGCGAGATGACCGCCAAGTCGGACCTGGACCTGATGACCCTCTACGCCGCCGATGGGCCCCCTGAGCAAAGAGGGGCCGAGATGTCGGCGATCAAGGGCTGGGGCGCCGAGAGCTTCTACGCCCGCTTCACCCAGCGCCTGACCTCGGCCCTGTCGGCGCCGACCGGCGAGGGCACGCTGTACGAGGTGGACCTCAAGTTGCGGCCGTCTGGCACCAAGGGACCGGTGGCGGTGAGCTACGCGGCGTTCGAGGACTATTACGAGCGCGAGGCCGAGACCTGGGAGCTGCAGGCCCTGACCCGAGCGCGGGTGATCTGGGCCTCGTCGCCGGACTTCCAGGCGCGGGCGGAAGGCGCGATCGCCGCGGCGCTGCGCCGGGCGCGCGATCCCAGGAAGACCGCCGTCGATGTGCTGGAGATGCGCCAGCTGATGGAGGACGAGCGGCCGGGCAAGGGCGACTGGGACCTGAAGCTCACCCCTGGCGGCCTGGTCGATATCGAGTTCGCCGCCCAGTTCCTGCAGTTGGTCCACGCGGCCGCCGGCGGGCCGCTGGCGCAGAACACCGGCGAGGCCCTGGCGGCTCTGGGCCGCGCGGGGCTGGGCGATCCGGCGGCCTTGGCGGCGCTGGAGTCCGCCTGGCGGCTGGAGCAGGACCTGTCGCAACTGCTGAAGGTGGCGCTGGAGGACGGGCACGACCCGGACACCGAGCCCAAGGCGTTCCGGGCTCTGCTGGCCCGGGCCGGCGGGGTGCGCGAGTTCCGCTCGCTGAAGACCAAGCTGGCCAAGGCGAAGCTCGAGGCGCGGGCGGCGTTCGAGGCGGTGGTGAGGGGGTGATCCTCCCCCTCTGGGGGAGGTGGCCCGGAGGGCCGGAGGGGGACCGCCGTGCTGGCCCCCTCAGTCGCTCCGCGACAGCTCCCCCAGAGGGGGAGCATCTTCTTTGCGAAGCCCTGTAACCATTTTCCCGCCCAGCACGTATCTTCCAGGGTAGCCTTGGAGTTCGCCCCGCCATGCTGATCCGTCACGCCCCCGACCTGACCGACAACGACGTCACCGACCGGAGCCTCTATCTGCGCCGGCGCGAGTTCATCGGCGGGGCGGCGGGGCTGGGGCTGCTGGGCGCCGCCGGCCAGGCCAGCGCGCGGGGGCTGACCTATGGTCCGGGCTTTTCCACCACCGAGAAGCCGACGCCGAAGAAGGACATCACCAGCTACAACAACTTCTACGAATTCGGGGTCAACAAGGAGGATCCGTCCGAGAACGCCGGCTCCCTCAAGACCCGCCCCTGGACGATCCGCGTCGATGGCGAATGCGAGACGCCGACCAGCTTCGCGATCGATGATCTGATCAAGGCCAACAAGCTGGAGGAGCGCATCTACCGCATGCGCTGCGTCGAGGGCTGGTCGATGGTGATCCCGTGGGTGGGCTTTCCGCTCAAGGATCTGCTGGCCCAGGTGAAGCCGACGTCGAAGGCCAAGTTCGTCGCCTTCGAGACCCTGATGCGGCCGTCCGAAATGCCGGGCCAGCGCTGGGACACCCTGCAGTGGCCCTATCGCGAGGGCCTGCGGTTGGACGAAGCACGCCATCCCCTAGCGATCCTGGCGACCGGCCTCTATGGCGAGACCCTGCCGAACCAGAACGGCGCGCCGATCCGGCTCGTCGTGCCGTGGAAGTATGGCTTCAAGGGCATCAAGTCGATCGTCAAGATCACGCTCACCGAAGAGGAGCCGGCGTCGACCTGGAACCTGCTGCAGCCGTCCGAATATGGCTTCTACGCCAACGTCAATCCGGCGGTGGATCACCCACGCTGGAGCCAGGCCACAGAGCGGCGGATCGGCGAAGCGGATGGTCTGTTCGGTGGCGCTCGGATCGATACGCTGCCGTTCAACGGTTATGCCGACGAGGTCGCAAGTCTCTATGACGGCATGGACCTGACGAAGTTTTACTGATGGCCACGCTTGCACTCCCTGCCCTGCCCGCCCGCTACAAGCCGGCGTCGATCTGGGCGCTCTATGCCATCGGGCTGATGCCGGGGCTCTATGCCTTCTATCTCGGGATCTTCGGCGGCCTTGGCGCCGATCCCGTGCGCGCCTTCGAGCATCTGCTGGGGCTCTGGGCCTTCCGCTTCCTCTGCCTGGGGCTTGCGGTCGCGCCATTGCGGGATCTGTTCGGGATCAATCTCATCGCCTATCGGCGCGCGCTTGGGCTATTGGCATTCTATTACGTGCTGGCGCACTTTATCGTGTACCTGACGCTCGACCGGGGCCTGATCCTGTCGTCGATTGCCGGCGACATCCTGAAGCGCCCCTACATCATGCTCGGCATGGCAGGACTCTTGATGCTGATCCCGCTGGCGCTGACCTCCAACCAGTGGTCGATCCGCAGGCTCGGTCCGCGATGGAACAGACTGCACAAGCTGACCTATCCGATTCTGCTCGTGGCGATCCTGCATTATGCACTGTCGCTGAAGGTGATCGATCCGGAAGCCGCCTTCTACATCTTGGTCACCGTCATCCTGCTCGGTTACCGGCTGGTGCGGCCGAAGATCATGGAGCGGCGGCGGGCAAAGCGCATGGCCGGCGCGACCCGCTAGTCTGGTGACACTTTAGAGCGCGTGAGATGACGCGCTTCGAAGAAGGCTGACAGGGCGATGCCCAGGCCATAGGCAACAATATTCCACCAGGAGAAGATGCGCCCGAGCAGGAGAGCGCCTGCCAATGTCAGGCGGAATTCATCGAGCCAAGGCGTGTGATAGAGCCGGGTGAATTCGATGAGGGCTGCCGCGATGATGGACAAGAGCGCGAGGCGGCCGAGGGGCTCCTGCGAGCCGGCGTCGTCTATGTGCTGCTGGGATCGGGCGCTCGCGAGCTGGAAGAGTTCTTTCGAGATTGGCAACGCGCTCATCCGGATCGCGTCGGCGTCTATCTGGGATTCCACAACGAGTTGGCGCACAAGATCGAGGCCGGAGCCGACATGTTCCTGATGCCCTCGCGATATGAGCCGTGTGGATTGAATCAGATCTATAGCTTGAAGTACGGCACAGTCCCCATCGTTCGCGCGACCGGGGGGCTCGACGATACGGTCGAGCCGTTCGATCCCGCGACGCGATCGGGGAATGGGTTCAAGTTCGTCGAGTATCGAGCGGATCACTTGCTGGCGGCCCTGGAGCGCGCGCTCGAGATCTATGCCGATCCGCCGCTTTGGCGGGCGTGCATG